>OBLU010000518.1_pt1 | contig 36316 bp, 15 predicted proteins | sample 1518681 | NCBI WGS metagenome assembly OBLU01 (sample SAMEA3539304, study PRJEB22396) | soil metagenome | biome: tundra; feature: field; material: soil | place: USA | collected 2010-05 | depth 0.15 m
TGAATCAGGGCTCAAGTCCGCGGGCAACCTTTCGCTTGTCCTGCAAATCCTTGTGGATCGCCCGATTCGAGTTTTTTGACCTTACGGGGTGCGTCCACGATAGTCGCCGGGAAATCGCTGTTGCCATCGTTGTTAAGCGGATAGGGGTCCAGTGTAGTGAGGTGATCAAGTTGGTTTGCATTAGCGCCCAGGTTACAGGCCACGCCACGCTGTAGGTGCTGGCGTAAGAAGAACCAAAGACGTCACCAGACAACTGGCTCCAGTCAAGCTCGATGATGATCTCACCTGAATCGCTACAGAAGGCGGGCTACCGTTCGTGCGACGCCAAGCGATGTAATAGCCGTTCGTGTAAGTGACGGCGATCCGGTAGGTGGTAAAATTGGTGCCAGGAAACGATTGATAGTGGGGAATCTGGTCCGCCATCCCGGTGACCCAGTCAGGATACGAGCTGCCGAGTTCAAAGCCGTGAGTGATGATGGTAACGCCCGTCGCCAAGCATGGGCGCGGCAAGCATAACGGCAGCACGAAAAGCACAAGCCCCAAAAAGCCTGCCAGAAGCTGACGGGACGAGGCTCGTTTCTTGAGACCGGCACGGGGCAGAGAAAACTGGTTAGAGGTCGGGTTTATCTTCACCATGAATGCCGCCATTTTGCACCCAGGCCGCCTGGCGTCAATCACTGACCGGCGGATAATTGCTGAAAAAAGCAAGAGGGCACACTAGCGCCGAGTCGCAAGATTCTGACCTGCGGGCCATGCATTTCGACCACCCCTGAAGGTTTGCCATTGCCTAAAACTGCCCCTGGACTACGATGTGGGCTGGGTTGCAGAAGACGATGACCCCAGAAGAATTAGCCCGAGAAAAGATCGACGCAATGCTCACAGCGTCCGGCTGGGCTGTGCAAAATTACAAGGATTTCAATCCATCCGCCGCGCGCGGCATCGCCCTTCGCGAGGTCCCGCTAAAGTCGGGACGCTGCGATTATCTTCTCCTCTTGGACCGCAAAGCCGTCGGGGTAGTAGAGGCCAAGAAATGCGGCACCACGCTTTCCACCGTCGCCGACCAATCTGGCTACTACGGCGAACACCTTCCTGATTTTATTCAGGCCGTTGCGCCTGGTGCCCTGCCGTTCCTTTACGAGTCCACTGGCATTGAGACCTTCTTCCGTGACGAACGCGATCCAGCGCCGCGATCACGCCGGGTCTTCGCTTTCCACCGCCCAGAGACCCTTGCCGCTTGGGCTGCTGAATCGGATACGCTCCGCCGCCGACTCGCGAAAATGACAAAGGTGCATCCACTGACAAAGGACGGAATGAGAGGTTGCCAATTCGAGGCCAACACAAATCTCGACCAGTCCTTCGCCGCCGACCAAGCCCGGTCCCTCATCCAAATGGCTACCGGCGCAGGCAAGACTTACCTCGCCTGCTCGTTCACTTACCGGCTCATCAAGTATGCTGGCGCACGTAGAGTCCTGTTCCTTGTGGATCGCGCCAACTTGGGCCGTCAGGCCAAAGGCGAATTTGATCAGTTTGTCACCCCCGATACGGGTCGCAAGTTCACCGAGCTTTACAACGTCCAGCACCTCCAATCAAACAAGATCGATCAGGTTGCTCGCGCCACTATCTGCACTATCCAGCGGCTCTATTCCATGCTGCGCGGCGAGGAAATGGACGCGGACCTTGAGGAAAAATCCGGCTTTGAATTGGCGGCGGACGACCGCGCGCGCGAAGTAAAATACAACCCGGCTATACCCATCGAGACATTTGATTTTATCGTGACCGACGAATGCCACCGCTCAATTTACAATCTCTGGCGACAGGTCCTTGAGTATTTTGACGCCCACCTCATTGGCCTCACGGCCACGCCTTCCAAACAGACCATTGGCTTCTTTGACCCAGGCGGCGATGGTGAGATTAGTGAGGCCGTTTACCACACCCGTTGACAGGCTGACATATTGGCTGGTGCCGTTCAAATCCACGGCGTTGCCGAATTTTCCGGCAACCCAGGCCGGGCTGTTGACCAGCGTGCCGTTCCGGCCGTTGCCGGTGGAGTCGGATGCTGTCGCGCCGCTGCTTTCGTCAAATTTGAGCCAGGCCCATCGCCCAGCCACGCTCGCTTCCGCGCTGTTGGAGCTTTCCGCGCCGCCCGCCACCGCGCTGACGACATAATAATATCTGACGCCAACGGCCAAACCAACGTCAGCGAAGTTGGTTGTGGTCACGCCGGTTGAAACCACGGTGTAAGGTCCGCCGCTCGCGGTTGAGCGTTTGAAATTGTAGCTGGTCGCAGTGGCGAAGGCGTTCCACGTCAAATTGACCTGCGTCGAAGATGCGGCAAGGGCGCTCAAACCCGTGGGCGCGGCCGGCGGCGGCCAGTTGGGCGCCGTCACATTGTCAAACACCGCCGTGGCCATGCTTGAGTTGTTGTGCGCGGTAACAGCCAAGCCCACATACACCGTGGACGCCATCGTGAACGTCGCCGTTCCTTGCTGCGTCCAGTTCGTGCCGTCCGGTGAACAATAGCCGGTGAAAGTATTTCCGCTGCGCACCAGTTTCACCCCGTAGGGCGCGCTCAAGCCGCCCGTGACGGCGTTGACGGTGCTGCCGCCGGTCGTTGAACGGCATTGCCAGGTCACGCCGTTGCCCGGCGTCACGGCGACAAAGGCATTGGCCGCGCCCGAATCCAGGCTCCCGCGAATCATGACCCCGGCTTTCGACCATGGATCAATGGTCACGTTGGTCGGCTCTTGCACCGAAATGACGCGGGCAATGGTGGTGCAATCGCCGCCGTTGGTCTCATACGCAAACCGAAACGCGTCGGCCGTGCTCCAGATGTCGTTCCCGGATCCCGCCACCGTGAACACGCCGTTGCTGAAACTCTCGCTGCCGGCTTCCCCCGCGCTGCCGCCCACCCCCACAGACCCTATGTCCTGCGCCACCCACGGCGACGGCACGTTGGCCGTCGGCGTCGCGCTGGCCTGCGCCGAGTTCTGGCTTTGGCCGGCGCCGTTGAGCGCCTTCACCACGTAGTAATACGTCGTGCCGCCAACCAGATCGCTGTCGATGTATCCTGCCCCTCTCACGCTGGCGACGGTCGTGTATGGGCCGCCGCTCACGGTGGCTCGCTGGACGTTGTTGCTCGTCGCGTAGCTGCCCGCCTGCCAGTTCAACATCACCTGTTCAACGCCGGCCGTCGCGGTCAATCCCGTCGGCACAGACGGCGGAGGAATAGGCCAGCCCGGCGCGCTCACGTTGTCGAACGTCGCCGCACACAAGCTTGAGTTGTTGCGCGCGGTAACAGCCAGACCCACATACGCCGTGGACGCCATCGTGAACGTCGCTGTTCCTTGCTGCGTCCAGTTCGTGCCGTCGGGAGAACAGTAGCCGGTGAAAGTATTTCCGCTACGCGTCAGCTTGACCCAGTAGGGCGCGCTTATGCCGGTCACGTTGTTGGAGATGCTTGTGCCGCCGGTGCTTGAACGGTATTGAAAAAGCACTCCATTGCCCGGCGTCACGGCGATAAAGGCGTTGGCCGCGTTGCTGGCGAGGCTCTCGCGGATCATCACACCGGCTTTAGACCAGGCGTTGGTGTTTTGAACCGAAGGCACGCGGGCAATGATGGCGCAATCGCCGCCGTTGGTCTCATACACAAACTGAAACGCGTCGGCCATGTTCCAGATGTCGTTCCCGGATGCGGACACCGTGAACACGCCGTTGGTGACCACGTTGTTGGTGTAGGTTGTGCTGCCGACCACACCCACCGACCCTATGTCCTGCGCAGTCCAAGGTGGCGGCACGTTGGCCGGAGCGCCGTTGGTTTGAACGAAGATGGTGATGCTTTGGGCGGGCAGGTTCGCGGTAAAGCTGCCGCCGGAAACAGCGAAGCTGCCAATATCGGCCATGTCTTGACTGCTGGAAGTGCGATAGCCCTCAAGCGGCGCGGCGTTGCCATTGTGGATGGTGAATTGCTGGTTCACCGAACTGGTGGTGTTGGTATTCACAGCCACAATCGCCACGCTGCCATTGACATTGTAAGCCGTGACCGAGACGCCCGAGGAAGGATGATAATCGGCGGTGACCCGGGTTGAGCCGGGCCGAATCCATTTCGCAAACTGACCAATGGTGTAGCCGTTCTTGTGAATGGTACCGTCACTCATGACCAGATTGACATTGGTGTCGCCGTCGTTGGCCCACCACCAGATATAGGCACTGAGCTGGCAGTTCATGGAATCGCTGATCTGTTGGGCGATTTGCATGCACACATTGATGTCATCGGTCCCGTCGAAATAAAACTCAGTCATCCACACGTGTTTGCCCTTGTTGAGCGCGTCCTGATGCACGGCCGGGCCGTTGCCGTAATAATGGCCGCCATAGATGCTGATGTTGGGCCCGGCCTTGGGGTCATCTAGCATAGGATTGCCGTAGTTATCGCTGAACCAGCAACTCTCCGGCGCCAGCATCGGCCTGCCGATGCATGCGCCGTATTGGCCGATCCACGTCCGCAACTGATCAGAAGTCCACGACATCCACCCAAGGTCAGGCTCGTTCGCGGGAGAAACCCAATCCAGATTGTGGGCGCTAGCCGCCTGGCTCAGCCAATTGGCAAAGTCAGCATAGTACTGGGGCAGCAAATTTCCGTTCATGTTCTGGCCGGTGGCGGTCCATGCGCCCGGCCCCGACCATGCCGTGCCGAGCACCTTGGCCCCGGCGGCGTGTGCGTTCGCGGCGTTGGCGATTTCGTCGCCCCAGTTCTTGTTTTCGTCAAGGCGGACGCGCAGCAGAGACATGCCCAGCGTATTGTACAGCGCGTTGTTCTTGGCGGCCGGAAGGGTACCGCACCACGCGCTGGAAAAGCCGTAGCCGTCTATGACCTGCTGGTTTGTGCCCATGTAGATGTTGCACTGGGCGTGAGCATTGAGGGATACCGCATCCGCCGCCATGAGCACGGCCAAGGCGCACATGGCCACGAATTGGTATGCTCTTATTATCATTATGCTCCTTACAGAAGACTGGGATTGGGCCGTGCCAACCGTCTTCTCCAGTCATTTCGCCAGCCGGTAAAAGACCGATGGGACATTGCCGGACGGCGCCAGTATCACCTGCCAGGTGGTGCCGACAATTTGCGGCGCGGGCGACGTGACATTCAGCCAGTTGCCCAGCGTCAGGTTTGTGCATGACTGCACCGTAAAGCCCGTGTTCGTTTGCGGCCACGTAAGCGTCAGGTTTGTTCCCGTCAGCGCCAGGCCTATTTGTGGACGGTTGGTGCTCGGCAGTTGGTCCGCCCCCGGCGGATAGCCATAAAACTCCAACTCGGACACGTTGCCGTAGCCGCCGTTGGGCGAAAGATAGCGGACATAGCGAAAGCCCGCCGTGTTAGTGATGCTCACCGACGTGAACGCGCCCGAAGCCGGTTGGTTCGTCACGGTGTAGAGCGTGACCGCGCCGCTGAAGTTGGCCTGGTTCGCGCCCTGGAGAATGCCATTCGTCATGCGCGATTCAAAGCCGGAGCGCGGACAGTAATTGATCTGCACGATGACGTTGGTCACGCCCGCGCCAAAATCCAGCCCTACCCAGTCACCGTTGCCCGGGTCCGGGGCGTCGAAGAACGTCGTCAGGTCGCCGTCGAAGACGTTGGTGATGGTGTTGCCGGAGTTACCCCACGAACCCGCCGTGCCGATGATGCCGCCAGCGAGTTTGAGGAAACGCACCGCTGCTTCGGGGCTGTTCGTGCTTTCGCTGCCGCCAATCATGGCGCTGACCACGTAATAGTATCCGAGCCTTACGGACGGGGCGGTGTCCGTGTAGTTGGTGGCGGTGACGCCGGTGGCGATGTTGGTGTAGGGACCACCGCTGGTGGTCGAACGTTTGACGTTGTAGCTGGTCGCGTTGGTGAGTGAGTTCCAAGTGAGGCCCACCTGGGTGCTGGACAGCGCAATGGCGTTCACCGTCAGAAGCGGAGGCGGCCAGCCCGGCCCGCTCACGTTGTCAAAGGTTGCGGCGCACAAGGATGAGCTGTTGTGACTGGTGACGGCCAAACCGATGTAGGCGGTGGAGGTGACATTGGTCAACGTCGTGCTTCCCATTTGCGTCCAGTTGGTGCCGTTCGGGGAACGGTATCCGGTGAACGTCGTGCCGCTCCGCACCAGCTTGACCCAGTAGGGCGCGTTCAGGCCGGTCGTGTTATTGTTGTTGCAGCCACCGCCGTCGCTCGAACGGTATTGCCAGGTGACCCCGTTGCCCGGCGTCACGGCAATAAAGGCGTTGGCCGCACCCGGATCCAGACTGTCGCGGGCCATGATACCGGCTTTTGCCCAGCCATCGCTGTTTTGCATGGAGACGACGCGGGCAATAACGGTGCAAGCGCTGCTGTTGGTCAGATAGACAAAGCGAAAGGTGTCAGCGGAGTTCCAGATGTCGTCGCCGGAGCCGGTCACCGTGAACACGCCGTTGGTGACACCCGCGTTGCCCCACAGTCCGTTGACGCCGATGTCCTGCGTCATCCAGGGAAGAGGCACATTGACGGTCGGGGTGGCGCTAACCTGGGCCGAGTTGTCGCTCTCGCCAGCGAGACTGTTCACCGCCGAGACGACGTAGTAATACTTGGTGCGGCCGATGAGCCGGGTGTCGGCGTAGTTCGTGGTGGTGATAGTGGCGACGTTGGTGTAAGGCCCCCCGATCGTGGTAGCTCGTTTCACGTAGTAACTGGTGGCGTTGCTGGAGGCCCTCCAGTTCAATGCCACCTGCTCGATGCCCGCGGTTGCGACCAAACTGGCCGGCACCCCCGCAGGCGGAGGCGCCCAGCGTGGCCCAGTCACGCGATCAAACGTCGCCGTGCTCAAGGTATAGGCGTCATGGCCGGTGACCGCCAAACCGACATACGCCGTGGAGGCCATGGCGAACGTCGCGCTTCCAACCTGGGTCCAGTTCGCGCCATCCGACGAACAGTATCCGGTAAACGTGTTTCCACTGCGCGCCAGCTTGACCCAATAAGGCGCGCTCATGCCGGTCACGTCGTTGGAGATGCTGCCGCCGCCGGTGCTGGAACGGTATTGAAAAATCACGCCGTTGCCCGGCGTTACTGCGATAAAAGCGTTGGCCGCGTTGGTCTCGAGGCTCTCGCGGATCATCACCCCGCCTTTCGACCACGGATTAATACTCTCGACCGAGGCCGAAGTCACGCGGGCAACAATGGTGCAGTTTCCGCTGTTGGTCACATGGACAAAACGGAATTCGTCAGACGGATCCCAGATGTCCGCTCCGCCTCCAATCACCGTGAAGATGCCGTTGGTGAAACTTGCGCCGCCCGCCAGTCCGCCGGGGCCGATGTCGCGCGTCAGCCAGGGAGCAGGCACATTGACCGTTGGCGTCACGCTGGCCGGGGCGGAGTTGGTGCTCTCGCCGCCCACGTTCAGCGCCGACACCACGTAGTAATAGGTTGTGCCACCGATCACTCCCCTGTCGGTGTAGTTCGTCCCCGCTACGTTGGCGATGTTGGTGTAAGTCCCGCCGCTGGAGGTGGATCGTTTCACGTTGTAAGTGGTGGCGTTGGTGGACGCTGTCCAACTCAAGACCGCTTGCTCGGTGCCGGCTCTTGCCACCAAACCGCCCGGTGCCAGCGGTGGAGTCGGCAGGGTGGTGCAATTGAACTTCCACCACTCGATATTGAACAGATAACCGCTGCCGCCGGTAAATTTGAGATATAAGTTATGTATCCCGGCAGCGCCGCTGACTGCGTTGGTTTGGGTTGTCCAGGTCTGCCAGCCGCCGGTGCCCGGCAGGGCGCAGGTTCCCACCAGCGTCCCGTTGGTGCTGTCGAGGTGCAGCTCAATGTTCCCGCCACTGGTGGCCGAGGCGACTCTGGCATTGAAGGAAACCGCGCTGACGCCAAAATCAACGTTGTTGAAGACAAGATAGTTCCCATTCTGAATAGTTCCGACGTCCTGCCCGCCTTCGCTGCAAGTTTCAGGCACAACTCCCCCCACCTGGGTGTCGTAACTCTCCGCTTCAACCTGCGAATAGGCTGAACGCGGGCGCGGAGGATCCGAAATTCCCGCCGCGTCCGCCATCTGGAGAAAACTCCACATGGCGGGCCTCCACACGCTGCCATCGTGGCCTCCTCCCAGGACGGGCAACCAACCATGGGGAATGTTATTGGAAGCGCAATAATTATGCGCCGCCTGGTTGGGAGGGTAAAAGCCATCCCAATCCCCAGTCCCGCACGAAATAAACAGACATTTCATCTTCTGCTTGGCCACGGCCCCGCCATTGGGGAACATATCCGTATCGGCAGGGTGGTTGAAGTTCGCCGCGGAAGTGGGGCTGATATAGTGGAATGTGTCCAGTCCGCTGGAATATCCAAACGCTTCATTGAAGGTCGCGCCGCCGCCCAAGGAATAGCCGTAAATCCCCCGGTGATCGGCGTCAGCAATAACGGGATAATGTGATTCGATATAGGGGATGATGACGTTACACAGCTCCGAATGGGTATCTATGTTGTTGTCGTCCATTGCTACAATTATCACGCCGTGGATTTTCCCCTGGCCAATGAGATTATCAGACACCGTGCTGGCCCCGCAGCACCAGCCAGCAAAGATAGTGTCTGGCCAGGCGCCGATGCCGTGAATTGCGTAAATGACGCCATACTTTTGGCTCGTCGAATACCCCGGCGGCGTGTAAACTTCCATGTCTCGATTGGTTCCGGCCACCGGCGAATAATAGGTGATACCTGTAACCGTGCCCGCCGGATAAAGCCCTCCCGTGTCATAGTTTGTCGGGGGCATGATTGGAAGCGGTTGCGCCATCATCCCCAAAGGTATCGCGAAAAAACCCGCCAGAATGAAAAAGGCGTGTCTTATCTTCCCGCCTGATTCCTTTGTTAATGTTTGCCTTTTCATTTTTTCAATGTTTTTTGTTTCTGGTCTTGTCACTTCGATAGCCGGTAAAAGATCGAGTTGGCACCCCCAGACCCAGGTGGCGCCACCTGCCACTGACCGCCGACGATTTGCGGCGCGGGCGATGTGACATTCACCCAGTTGCCCAAGGCCAAGTTCGTGCGCGCCTGCAACGTGAAGCCCGCGTTCGCCAGCGGCCACGTAATCATCAGGCTTGTCCCGCTCACCCTCAGGCCCATTTGCGGACTGTTGGTGCTCAACAGTTGATTGGGTCCAAGGGCGTCGGTCGCGGCGATTTCGGCGGTGCTCAGCGCCTGGTTATAGATGCGGAATTCATCCAGCTTGAAGTCGAAATAGGAATCGCCGCTGTAAAGCGAACGCCCAATGAAGCTGAACCGGTCGTTGACCGAACTCATCGGGATGGTCACCCCCGTGTTTTGCGCCGCCAGCACCCCATTGGTGTAGAGAGCAAGACATCCCCGCGGAAATTGCAAACGGTTTGACGTGTCGAGGCTTCGTAATTTTGCGAAAGTGATGGGCTGTCAGAATGGCGGCCCGACCAGGACTCGGAAGAAATTCATGGGCAGGTTGCTGATGCTGTTAGTCCAGGTAAAGGGAACTGCCGGCGCATTCGTCGTAAAAACCGCGCGCCAGGCCGTCAGATTGGTTGAGGCCTGGATTTAATAATCCGGCCCGCTTGCGCCATTTACTTGCAAAATGGCCAAGGCATGAGCCTGGCTGATCAGAACCGTGACCGCCCTCGACACACATTGCATAACGCCGGCTCCGTAATCGCGCCCGACCGGGCTAGGGCTGCGGCAGAATCTCGATCCCGTTGATTTGCGGGTTCTCGACTTTCGGGGTGAATGTGATCCGGATGACGCCGTCAGTGGCCTCCGTGCTGACCGATTCCACATAGGCACGCATCGGTCCGCCCGCCTTGGACCAGACATCGAAGTCCTTGAACTCGCGGCCTTCGACATTGAAGGAGAAGACGCGTTCGCCCGGTCCGTTGATGCCCTCAAAGGTTTCCGCAAAATGCAGTTTCACCAGGTACTTCCCGTTGGGCACCGGCCAGGAGAAGGAGTTCATGCTGTAACGTTTCGCACGGTAAATATCGGGGAGGCAGGCACGGGACGGTGCTGGACCGCTCAGTTTCGGATCTGGCAAAGTGTGAGATCCGCCCTTAGCCTGAGATTATTGGGGTTGCAATTTGTCCTCACGCCAAGCCTGCAAGGCCTCCACCCGCCCTTTGTTGACGGCAAGAGAATTGAAGAGAATATTTCCCTTCGATAATTGAGTTTTGTCGCCGGAGAGGTATTTGTCCATGCGCTTGATGGTTTCATAGCCAATTCGGGTGGAAACCTGGGCCACCGTGCCATAAATGTCGCCGGTAGCAATTCCAGCCAGCGTTTCGCCGTCGTCATCAAAGCAAACGATCTTCACCTGCCCGGCCTTTTTGGCACCGCGAACGGCCTTGAGAATTGCCGGTCCGTTGTAACTATAAAGACCGACCATCCCAGCCAGGTCGGGATGCTTCGCCAGCGCCTCTTGCGCATTCTTCTGGGCAACGTCGGCTTTGGTGGCATCCGCCAGCGTGTCAATGATTTGAATGCTCGACCCGGCCAATTCACTTTGGAGGCCTTGAATACGGTCTTTCGCGTTTTGCGCCTTGGGATAGCCCACGAATAAAATGACTTTGCCGCCTTGAGGCAGCGCGGCTTTGAGCAGGTCCGCCGCCTGCCTTCCGGCTGCAACGTTGTCCGTGCCGATAAAACAGAGCCGCTTGCTGTTGGCCGCATCGCTATCCACGCAGACCAACAGCGTTTTGGCGGCAACTTGGTTCAGAAAATCCGTCTGCTTTTCAGCCTCAATAGGACTGACGGCGATGCCGTCCACGCCCTTCCTGAGAAGGTCGCTTAGTATGTTGTTCTGCTCCTCCGACGTCGAGCCGGTGAAGAAGCGGAAATCCACATCTACATTAGTGAGATTATGCGCCGCATTGTTGCAGCCATACCGAACAATTGACCAAAACTCGTTTGTGGTATTGGTCACAAAAGCAAGGCGCAGTTTTTTGATCGCCGCGCCATTGGCTGTTCCGCTGCTATTCTTGCTGCAGCCCTGGCAGACGCACAAGATACACAAAGCTAGGAGGAAGAAGTGAAACCTTTTCATAGAGTGATTATTTGGTCTTCAGACGCAGCACAGTGAATGAGTTTCCTGGGAACGAACGCCTCCAGGTCGTGCCGCTGAATGTCACAGGTGCCGTCGTGGGGGAAACTTTGGTCGGGTTGTCCCACGAGTTCTCATCAGTCGAATCCTCCGAGGTCAGGACGACGGCGGTGCCTTTCCCGGTTAGGTTTGTCGCTCCCTCTATCTTGATTTCCGTCTCCAACGGCTTGGGGTTTACGTTCACCACCTTGAGGATCAGGTCCCCGGTCCTAGCATCCCTTGCGGTGACGGCATACAAGCTCGTGAGGTCGCCGACGAGGTCATAATCAACATCGTGTTCTAGTTTGCCGTCCCGATAACATTCAACATGGTTGCCGGTGACCACGACCTTCAGGTCATACCAGCGTCCGGTTGCGACGGAGCCAGGCTTGGAGCCGAGGCTCCCGCCGGCCTCGATTGCGTCGGCGGTGTTTCCCCAACCGCCGATGTTCCACCAGATACGGTCCTCGTCCCCGCGGATGTGAAACAGGATCAGGAACCCTTCCGCGCCCGAAATCTTCCGGGCCTGAAGCGTGAGGGTGTAATTGGTCCAGTTCCGGTCGCCGGCGAGCGCGCGAATGAATTCCTTTTCGGCGGTTTGCCGCAGCGCGCCGTCCACCACTTTCCAATCGCCCCCACCGAGGAGCTTCCAACGGTCGGCCCCGTGACTGAAATCGTCGTCAAATAATGCCTTCCCGTCAGGGGCAGTGACTTTGATGTTCTTGAATTCGGCGGCGGTCTTCCAAGTGCCAACACCGATCATCCCACGCGGAGTTTCGCGTTCCGTCTTGGGCGATTCGAGCGTGGTCGGCAGTGAAACATCTCCGCGATTTTCGGCAAACATCTTTTGCACGTAATAGCTTGGCAGGCCGTACCAGCGCGAGCTGTCGAAATTGATCAGGTCGGGATTCCACGCGCGGTGATTCAGATTCACCAGCAACGGCGCGTAGCTGGCCATGATGACATGATCCGAATTGCGTTCCAGTCCGGTCATGAAGGCGGCCTCGCCCAAGGCGCCGCGAAGATTGCCCAACCCGCAGTTGCGCGTCACGGCGTACTCGCCGACAAAGATCTTTGGTCCTTTGCGATCGTACTTGTCGAAATGCGTGGCGTTACGCATGAACCATTCGGGCGTGTCATAAAAGTGTTCGTCCACGATGTCCGGCTTGGGTGTGCTGGGGTAGCCGCCGAGCCAATGGTCGGCGACACATTTGATGTCCGGGTGTTTGGCGCGAATCTCATTGACGAACAACGGCCAGCGGTCGGCATAGGGGGGACCGCCGTTCTCGTTGCCGATCTCCAAGTATTTCAAGTGAAACGGCGCGGGATGGCCGGCAGCGGCCCGCCGTGCGCCCCAGGAGGTATTGGTGCTGGCGTTGGCGTACTCGATGGCGTCGAGTGCGTCCTGCACCCACTGCCCCATCTGGTCCAACGGAACGGTTTCCCGGTGCGACATCCCGACGTTGATACAAAAGAGCGGCTCCGCGCCGAGGTCCTCCGCCAGTTGCAAGTATTCGTGAAACCCGAGACCGTGTGTGGCGTTATAGCCCCAGATGTTCCAGAGCGGTGTGCGCGCATCAATGTCGCCGATGGTCTTCTTCCAGTTGTACATCCGGTCTATCGTCTCGCCTTCCACCCAGCAGCCACCGGGAAAGCGCATGAACGCCGGCCTCAGCGCGTGAAGTGCTTCGGCAAGATCCGGGCGCAGACCGTGGTTCTTCCACGTCTGCTTCGGCAGCAACGAGACCATGTCGAGGAAGAGCGTGCCTGTGCCGGACGCGGAAATCTCGAGCGTAGCCTTAGGGTCGCTGTCCACGGGGACAAGCTCGATGCTTTGGTGCTTCCAATCGCCGGAGATGCTCTTGATTTCACCCGTCGCCAGTTGGTGACCGTTGGTGGTCACGAGTCGGACGGCAAGCGGGCCGGAGAAGTTCTCGGCGCGCGCGGCCAGCTTGAGCGTGTAGCAGTGGTCCTTGACGATGTTCATGCCCCAGTAGCCCCCGTTAGAGAGTGTGAACGCGCCGTCCATCTTAACGCGCAGGCTCCGGCGGTTGACGGAATTGAGCGGGCGCGTGGAATCAATCGCGCACTCGCCCTGGGCGCCCGGGGAGTTCGTGAATTTCCAGAATTCCGGTTTGTCGCCGTCCTCGAACGAGCGGTTGCGCACCAGTTCGGGGTAGATGCCGCCATCGGCGGACAGGTTGATGTCCTCGAAGAAGACTCCCCACAGCGTCGGGGAGATGCGGTGGGCCGGCTGGCTTGCGGCAATCGTGATTCGCGTCGGCTGGGCACTGGCCACAAGTGCTCCGGCCACAAGTCCGACCGAAATCAAGGTTCTCGTTAGTATAGGCTTCATCGTGAAATCATCAGTTACAGTAGTGCCACACAGACGGCGTCATTGGCCGACTATGGTTTCAGCCTCGCGCAGTAAGATCCGTGCCAGCACCCAATCAAACCAATAGCAGTTTCCTTCGAATGGCTGGAGTTGGGTGCTAAAACGTGTGGTGACCGCAGCACGGGCCTGGGCCAGTTCGGAGCGCGCTTCCGCCACCTGTCCCGAGCGGCGCAAGGCCATTGCCAGGAGCGCTTGAGCTGCGGCGGACCGCGAGAGCGGCTCACCATAACGCAAGGAACGGCGGCTCCAAACGGCTGCGTCCATCCAATTGCCTGAGCGATATTCCAAAAGGGCCAGCGAGAGGCAACGCCAAGCCGGCCACCAGTCCACTTCCGGCGCCGCAAAATCCCTTCCCACCATGGATTGTCTTGCCACTTGAGCAAAAGGAGTTAACGCTTTTAGCAAGGGGTCTGAAGCCGGCAGGAGGAGACAGTTTTTTACGACACGTTCCGCAACCACCGGGTTGGTCGTTCCCGCATAGGTGTCCAACATTCGCTGCCGAAACTGGTCGTAACCCGTCGCATCGTTGCACTCGATGCAGGTCACGGCAGCCCGCGTGATGTCCAAGGAGGTGTCGTTTGCGTTTTCTATCCGGTTAGCGTGGCGCAGTTGATAGAACCTGTCTCGAGCGGCCTGCCAATTGCCACGCACGGCATTCCAGTCACCGAGTGTGCGAAACACCTGAACGCCTTCCAGGGTGGGATTCTCCAAGGGAACCTTCGCCATGAGTTCGTCGGACTTGGCAAAGTCCTGCTGGTTGATCAAGGCGTCCGCCTGCACAATGGCTTCCCTCGCTTCGGACTGGCGGCGCAGTTCAGCTTCGTTCGCCAGGCCGCGTTCGGCAATCTCCCTCAGACGCCCCTGCTCCTGCTCGGCGGCCACCGCTCGTTGCCGCAATTCGCGTTCACGGAAAAGCAACCAAACCGACGCTCCCAACCCTGCCGCCAACGCCAGAACTACCGCCGTGCCCGCCGCAAACACCAGCCAATTCCGGCTCACCAGTTTTTGGAGACGATAAATGCGGGTCTGAGGCCGTGCCACCACCGGGTCCTGGTGCAGGTACCGTTCCACGTCCATCATCAAGCCATTGGCTGTTTCATACCGCCGGGCGGGGTCCTTCTCCAAGGCCTTCATCACAATCCAGTCCAGGTCTCCCTTGACCTTGGAGATCAGGTTGGGCGCGGTGGTGCTCCGGCGGGCTGCCGCTTTTTGCAGGGTGCCGGGCTCGAGGGAGAGCAGCATTGCCGAAGGCCGTTTCGGTTCCGTTTCCCTCAACGTCCGGCGCATTTGGTCCAGGCCGGCACTCAGCAATTGCTTGCCGTCGAAAGGGGTTTGACCGCTAAGCAGCTCGTAAAGCAACACGCCCAGGCTGTAGATATCGCTGCGGGTGTCCACGTCCACCCCGCGCAACGCAGCCTGTTCAGGACTCATATATGCCGGCGTGCCGATCAACTGCCCGGTCGCAGTCGCCACATTATGCCTGATTACATTGGTCTGGATGGCCTTGGCCACACCGAAGTCAATCACCTTGGGGACCGGTTTCCCGTCCTGCAGCGCCACCAGGATGTTCGAGGGCTTGAGGTCGCGGTGAATGATGCCCTTCTGGTGGGCGTGTTGAACGGCTTGACAGACCTGAATGAAAAGGTTCAGCCGCGCCTTGACAGGAACCTTGTTTTGATCGCAGTAGTCGGTGATTCTGGTCCCGCTCACCAACTCCATGACGAAATAAGGACGGCCTTCGTCCGTGGCCCCGGCATCCAGCACGTGCGCGATGTTCGGATGGCCCATCATCGCCAGCATCTGGCGCTCGGTTTCAAACCGGGCGATGACGCTCTCGGTGTCCATGCCCAGTTTGATCACCTTGAGCGCGACGCGGCGCCGCACCGGCAGTTCCTGCTCGGCCATGTACACCGCGCCGCAGCCGCCATCGCCCAACCGCTGCAAAACCTTGTAGCGATCAATGCGCGTGCCGACGACTTCGTCCAAATCACACTTCGACGCGCCGTCTGCGGGCAATGACGCTTTGATTTCAACCATCGCTCCGGCGAGGCCCGCCGTTGCGCGGGTAATCAGCTCCTCGGCTTCTTCTTGAGAGGCGAGCATCTCCTCCACGACTTGGCGCAACGTTGGATTCCCGGCGCAGGCTTCGTCGAGATAGCTGGCGCGCTCCTTGGGATCAGCAATGCCCGCCGCCGCGAAGTACACCTCGTCCTCGCGTTCACGGTTGGAATCCAACAAATTCATTCCACCCTTAATGCGCTATCCCAGCCGAAAACCTGCCATAAAACCCAGTGCCGAAGCTCCCTTCCCGCAACGCATTTCACGCTGGTGCGTCAGCAGGTTTATTCCGCAAGACCTCACTCTGGATGGCATATCGCGCGGAACAAGCGGGCCTTGGCGCAAACCCACTGTCGGTAAACCGTCCGCTCGGCGATGCCCAAATGCTGCGCCACTTCCTCGTTCGTCAGTCCGCCGAAGAATTTCAGTTCCACGATCTTTGCCTGTTCCGGGCTGGCCTGCTCCAGTTTGGTCAAGGCCTCGTGGACCCGCAAAATGTCCTCGTCCTGGCCCGGCTCCGCCACATCCACGTCGTCCACGTTCACAGGCGCTTCGCCCCCGCCGCGCTTTAGGCGGCGCCTCCGTCGCGCGTGTTCCACCAGGATGCGTCGCATGGCGGTCGCGGCGGCGGCAAAGAAATGGCCTCGGCTCTGCCAGCTTGTTGGAGCGCCGTCGCCAACGAGTCGCAGCCAGGCTTCATGCACCAGCGCGGTGGGTTGCAGAGTGTGTCCGGCGGCTTCCTGGGCCATCCGCGCGGCCGCCAGCCGCCGTAGGTCCTCATAGACGAGTGGCAGGAGAGTTTCCGAAGCTCCAGCCTCGCCTCGTTCCACAGCATTCAGCATCAGGGTTATGTCGCTCATGCCATCGCAGAGAGCACTACCTGCAATAGCGTATCAGATTGAGGCGATTCCTAAAAGACATTTCGGAGCTCGTGTCGGCCGAAAGTAGGTTTCACTTTCTTGCCCGGATTTCTGGGGAAATGGGAGGGTAGTGCGGCAGGTTTTGGGACCGAAATCTACGGTTTTGCGGCGCCAACTCCTGGCTTGCTTCCGGGTTCAGCACCACCTCGACCATACCGGCACCGCACCGTATGTCCTCCGGATACACGCTGTAGCCCCGCCGGATACACGCCGTAGCACCTCTAATCCGGGTTAGCGGTGCTACGGCGTGTATCCGGCGGGCATACGGAGGGGATACGGAGGGGAGAGGGAGAGAGGCGGGCGGGTTTTATTGTCTCAGCATGCGCGCTAGAAGGCTGGTCGCGTTTCGCCCAGCCCATGGCGGCGCGAGTGTGCCACACGGCAGAAATTCTCGGAAGAACGACGCCCAAAAAAAAGATGGCAGGAAACGGCGGGGGTTTGGCGCATGTAATGGTGTGGCATGAAATCGTTGATAATCTGCGAATAAACCTCCATGAAATTCCATAACCATGAAGTCCAGGAATCAACCTGCCATCGCCAAACTGACGAAATCAACGTGCCTCAGTCAGCAGTTATCGAAATACAAACACCCCATGAGAATATGAAAAATCAAATCCAATCCCCTTATTGCAGCCTGTTTAGGCATTTTCCCGGTCTCAGGCGCCATATGTATATGGTATTCGGTCTCATCTTGAGCCTGGTCGGACTGCCTTCCGCGGTTTTCGCTGACGCCACTTGGGTCGGAGGCACTAGTCAGGATTGGAACACCGGTGCGAACTGGAGTGCCAATCCGCCGACGGGAAGCTTTACCATCAACACCGCCACCGCTGGCGTTTACCCCATCATCAGCGCAAATTCTGCATTTGCACCGGTGGATATCCTCGTGGGCGTCGGCGTTGCGGGCAGCGTGGACCAAAACGCAGGAACGAATTCAACCGGCGCCGGCAACTGGTTGATTATGGGGCAGAACAACGGAGGCGCTGGAACTTACAATTTGAATGGCGGCACCCTCAATGCTGGCGCCATTCATATGAATCACAATGGCAGTGGGTCTTCCACATCAACCTTGAATGTCAGCGGCACGGTTAATAGTGGCGCAGAAACGGTTGTCAACGACGGCCAGAATTCTGGCGTCTCGGGCACGGGCACGCTGAACGTGAACAGCGGCGGCATCCTGAATTCCGAAAGCGATTTGCTCGTCTCCTTTGCTGGTGGCGGTCTTGGCCAGGTGAACATCGCCGCCGGGGCCACTGTCAACGTTGCCACGACGACCAAGCGCTGGGTGATCGTGAACGAATGGGACACGACCCGCGGCAGTTTGACTAACAACGGCGGCACGCTGAATTTGAACGCCAACACCGATATCCAGTTCAGCACGGGATCGTATCAGCCCGGCGCCAGTCAGGGCCCGAGCTCTGTCACCCTGAACAGCGGCGCGATTACGTCGTGGAGTGGTAATCAAACTGGGGTGGGCTCCGGTGTGGTCAACTTGAACAACGACGGGACTAGCACGGGGATCAGCAACACGTTCAACCTGAACGGCGGCACCTTGACGATCTCTGCGATTGTCTCTGGTCAGAGCGCCGGCACCCGTGTTTTCAATTTCAACGGCGGCACATTGAAACCCACGGCGTCCAGCACGACATTCTTTGCCTCCGGCGGGGCCAGCGTCGCCAATGTGCGCGACAACGGAGCGATCATTGACTCGAATGGCAAGGACATCACCATCAGCCAGACGCTCGAGCACAGCACCATCAGCGGTGATGCTGCAACTGACGGCGGTTTGACCAAGGCCGGCAATGGCACGCTGACGATCTCGGGCGCGTTAAGCTATACTGGGCCGACCAAGGTGCTGGGTGGCGTTCTGACCTTGAACAGTTCGCTGGGGCTGCCGTCGGGCGGTGATCTGGTGGTGAGCAATGCCACGCTGACGTTGGATGCCACCAGCGGCACACCTATGTCCGCGAACAATGTCACCGTCGGTTCAACTTTGAACTTGGCTCTGTCTCCGTCTGCTAATGCAATAAATGCTGCCGGCAGCCTGACGCTCGGCAACAATACGACCATCAACCTGACCTATGGCACGTTGAGCAGCAATCCGACCGTTGCGGCCCTCAATGGTGCTGGCAACCTGACCAAAGGCACAAACGTCGTCATCAATATTTCGGCGGTCGGCCTGGGCCAAGGGCTGATTCCGTTGATCACAGTCGGTTCGGGAACAGTGAACACCAATGGTTTTGTGCTGGGCACGTTGCCGTCCGGAGTCAAAGGGGTTCTGACCAACAGTACGTCAACCTCGCTGGACCTGCTGGTCACCAGTGCCGGCCAGCTCTTAAGCTGGCACGGGGCGAACTCCGACAACAGTGTCGTCTTGACCAACTGGAACATTAACACCAGCAGCAACTGGTATGACATCGGCAACAACCCCATCAAATACCTGCAATACTCCGGCAATACTGTCGGCGACAATGTAATCTTTGGCGATAATGGCTACAACACCGACGGCACAAACCATGTGAATCTGTCCGTGGCAGTCGTTCCCGCCACGGTGGCGTTCAGTTCGTCTTCGCCTTACACCCTCATGGGCGCGGGCGGGATCGGCGGAGCGACGTCGCTGGTGCTGACGAACATGAACAACTCCGTTTTCCTTGGAACGATCAACAGTTATACTGGTGGAACAATAGTGGGCAGCGGCACGCTGATCATCACCAACGACAATGCTCTGGGGGCGACTGCGGGCGGAGTAGCGTTGGCCGGCGGCACCCTTCAACTGAACGGCGCGGTCAGCAGCACCCGCGCGATCGCAGTGACGGCGAACTCGGGGATTGGCGTTACCGCGGGGGCCAACGCTCAGTTGGGCGGCGTGATCAGCGGCACGGGATCGCTTACCAAGAGCGATAACGGCACGCTGACGCTCTCAGCCCTCAATACCTGCACCGGTCCGCTGCTCCTCAGCGCGGGGACGATTAACCTGACCGGAACAGCCACTCCCGGCGCCACGACCGTCGGCGCTGCTTCCGGCGACGCGGTGCTCAATATTTCGGGCAATCTGACCGGCAACAACTTGTTTGTCGGCAATGTCAGCGGCGCCGTGGGCGCAGTGTTTCAGACCGCCGGCACCGTGACGCTCTCGGGCGGAACCGGCGACACGTTGAATGTCGGCAATTGGGACGCCAGCTTTGGGTATTATAACGCCATCGGGGGAACGATGAACTTGAACGGCATCTCCATCGGCGGCGAGAACAACCCCAACGTTTGGCCTCCCCAAGGCAGCGGCGATGGCATTATGGAGGTCATCGGGGCCACCATTAACAATATCGGCTGGATCGTGCTGGCCCGCGGCGGGAATGCGCAAACCGGCATCCTGAATGTCTATAGCGGCTCGCTCACCTATAGCGGCGGGGGGATTGGCTGCAACTGGCAACTCTCTGGATCGGGCCAGACCTCCATTATCAACATTATGGGCGGCAGCGTGACCAGCACCGACCAAGGGGTCAATTTCAGGACCGTCAACACGGGCATCTTGAACCTGAATGGCGGCGTCTTGAGCGGCACCAGCGTGACCGGCACCGGCACCGTCAACTTCAACGGCGGCACGCTCCGGCCAGCCCTCAACAGCAGCAGCCCGTTCCTGAATGTGGACGATGTCTATGTTTACAGCGGTGGCGGAACGATTGACGACAACGGCCAGACCATCACCCTCAGCCAGGCGTTCCTGGCACCTACCGGCAATGGTGTTTATGGCATCGCCTCCTTCACCGGAGGCGCGGGTTATATCGCCCCGCCGATTGTTACCATCAGCGGCGATGGCATCGGGGCGACGGCTATCGCGCAAATTGACCGGGTGGCGGGAACGGTGACCAACATCATCATCACCTGCCCGGGTGTCAATTACACCTATAGCACGTTCAACGTCAGTGGCGGCGGTGCCACCACGGTGGCCACCATTACCGGCACCACTCCGGTGGCCAACACCAGTGGCGGTCTGACCAAGAACGGCGCCGGCACGCTGACGCTCTCTGGTGCGAACACCTACCCCGGCACCACCATGGTGAACAGTGGCACGCTTCTCTTAACGCCGAATCAACCGACCGCTACGCCGGTTGTGGTCGCCAATGGAGCCACCTTGGGCATTAACACCAGTTCGGCCACCAATGGGGCGACTATTGGCAACCTGACGCTGGGCAGCACTGGCGCAGCCTCATTGGGTTTCACCTATGGCATTGTGGGCAATCCCACCATTGCGGCACTCACGGCCGGGGCGGTGACGGTCAATGGTGGCAGTTCCATCAAGATTGGTGGCGTGTTCGCCGTGGGCACGTTCCCGCTCTTGAAATACAGCAGCCTTTCTTCGGTTCCGACGTTGGTGGCGCCCCGAGGAACGACGGCGACATTGTCGAATGACACAGTTAACACGACCCTTTATGTGCGGGTTACGGCGACCGGTGGCGGCATTGTCTGGACCGGCAACACCGGGTTGATTCCCAACCTGTGGGATATCAACGTGACCACCAACTGGCTCACCGGTGTTACAGCTACGACATACCAGCAACCGGTCGCACCCGGTGATAGCGTTACGTTTAACGATTCGGGCAGCGGAACGGTCTTGGTGAGCAACACTGTCAGTCCGGCCAGCGTGACCGTCAATAACTCCGTGGCCTATGCGTTCCGAGGCACTGGTCAGATCAATTCGACGTTGGGTCTGACTAAGCTTGGTTCCGGCACGGTGACATTGAGTCTGCCCGGCTCCTATTCCGGCAGCACGGTGGTTTCCAACGGCACCATCAGCCTTGGTGCCAGTCAAACCTTCGCCAATCTGTCCGGCAACGGCACTGTGGCTACCGCCGCGGGCGCACCCATGCTGACGGCCAATAACAGCACGAACAGCACGTTCTCCGGCAGTCTGCAAGGTTCCTTGAGTGTGACCAAGACTGGCAGCGGCACGTTGACGTTGAGCGGGACTGGCAGTTCTACCAGCGGTAGTTTGATAGTTAACGGCGGCTCTGTGAATGTGTCCGGAGGATCTACGGCTTTTGGCACGGGCGTGTCTCGCGTTGGCTACCTGGCCAACAGCGGTGATTTGACAATGACCGGCGGCAGTCTCACCACTGGAGGTGAACTTCAGGTTGGCGGTTCGGATCAAAACGGAACTGCAAATAATGCTACTGGCACGGTTACTGTGGCTAACGCGACGCTCTCGGTAGGAGCACTCACCGTGGCGCGCGGTAACAACAACCAGAACACCGTTTCCGGCACCGTGACCTTGAATGGTGGCGGCACGCTCAACTCTGAAGGCGATACGCTGCTGGGTTTTGCGGGTAACAACAACCTCGGCAAAATCGTTCTCAATGGCGGCACGCTCAACGTGGCCACCACAACCAAACGCTGGTTGATCATGAGCGAGTGGGACACCGCACTGTCTCAAATAGACGTCAACAGCGGCCAGGTGAATATCAATGCGGGTACGGATATCCGGTTCGCCACCCAGGGCAACACCGGGACCAACGTAATCAACCTGAACGGCGGCGCCATCACATTCTACAGTGACAACCACACGACGATCGGAGGAACGGGTGTCGTTGACCTGCATCAGGGGAATGGCTCCACGGTTGATAATACCTTCAACCTGAATGGTGGCACCTTGGCCGTGTCCGGTGTTTTGTCGGCGAATACTTCCGGCAACCAGACGTTCAACTTCAATGGCGGAACGCTCAAGGCTGTGGCCAATAACGCTTCGTTCGTGAACTTGGGCGGCAGTGCGGTTGCCAACGTTCGGAACGCTGGGGCGATTATTGACAGCGCCGGGTTCAACGTGACCATTCCTCAAGTGTTGCAACATTCGGCAATCAGTGGCGATAACGCCACGGACGGCGGTCTAACCAAGATTGGCAACGGCACGCTGACCTTGAGCGGCGCCAACACCTACACCGGCACCACCACCATCAGCAACGGCGTGCTGGCCGTGACCGGCTCGCTGTCCACCGGGGCGGTGCATGTCAAGAGCGGCGCCATCCTGGCCGGCAACGGTGTCATCAACGGCCCGGTGACGGACAATGGCGACGGCGTTTACCCCGCTGATTTCCTAGGGGCTTCCTACGCCGGAACCACGTTGACCATCAACAACACCCTCACCATGAACGGCACGGTGACGATGTGCATCAGCAAGACGGGCGGCACGCTGACGAACGACGTGATCACCGGCATTACCACGGCGAACTACGGCGGCACGCTGGTCATCACCAACGTCACCTCGGATGCCAACTCGCTGACGACCAGCGACAGCTTCCAGTTGTTCAACGCGGGAGCGCACACTGGCAACTTCGCCAGCGTTCAGAGCAGCAATCCCGGACTGGTGTTCAGCTTCGCCAACGGCGTGTTGACCGTGGTCAGCGTCAGCGCCATCCCCAGCAATCCGACGAACATCACCTACAGCGTCAGCGGCAGCACCCTGACGCTCTCCTGGCCGACGAGCTACCTGGGCTGGTTGGCGCAATCCAACGCGGTTGGCATCGCCGCCAGCAACTCCTGGTACAACATCCCAGGTTCCGGTTCGGCGACGACCCTGAATGTCAACCTTGATAAGACGAAGCACAACGTGTTCTACCGCCTGCAGCACCCGTAGGCTGGCCTTTCGCGAGGCGGCGGGCAAACCCCGCCGCCTCGCTGCTTTTTGGGGTTTCATGTCCCGACTCTCCCGGTTTCACTCTCCAGGGCGCGACGCTCGGATAATCCTCGCCGTTGCTCTGAGCTTGTCAATATTCTGCGCCTGCGCGCGCGCCCAATCGGTTGGCGCCGCCACCCTCACGATCCCGGCCGACCGGCCGGGCGCGGTGGTCAGCACCAACCTGTTTGGCATCTTCTTTGAGGAAATCAACTTTGCGGGCGAGGGCGGCTTGTACGCCGAGATGGTTCGCAACCGCTCGCTCGACAACTCAGCCAACGCGGATTATTGGACGCTGGTCACGCAAGGCACGGCCACCGGGCAGATGAGCGTTGATGGGGCCCAACCGCTGAATACGAACCGGCCCCACTCGCTCCAGCTCACCATGCTGTCCGGCGGGGGCAGCGTCGGCGCTGCCAACGCCGGTTTTTGGGGCATGTCTCTCCAGGCTGGCTCCAGCTACAATCTGAGCTTCTACGCTCGCATGGCCAACGGATTCAGCGGGCCGGTGAGCGCACGCCTCGAAAGCGCCAACGGCAGCCAGACTTACGCGCAAGTCTCGCTTAATGGCCTGAGCCCTAACTGGCAACGCTTCACCGCGACGCTCACTCCGGCAGTCACGGATGCCAATGCTCGCCTGACCGTGAGCATCTCTCAGACGGGGACGATTTGGCTAACGGTCGTTTCGCTCTTTCCCAATGGAACATTCCATAATCGCACCAACGGCTTGCGGGCCGACCTGGCCAGTTCGCTGGCGGGACTGCGGCCGTCGTTTCTTCGCTACCCAGGCGGCAATTTCATTGAAAGTTGGAATTTGACCAACGCGGTGCGATGGAAAAAGACCGTGGGCGACCTGGCGCTGCGGCCCGGGCACTTGAACGACTCCTGGGGCTATTGGTCCACCGACGGCTTCGGCCTGCACGAGTTCCTTTTGTTCTGCGAAGACCTGGGCATGGAACCGCTCTACGGGATCAACGCGGGACTTTGTCTCGGCTACAACGGCGACACCAACAATACCGTGCCGCTCGATCAAATGGGGCCCTGGGTGCAGGATGCCCTGGACCTGATTGAATACTGCAACGGCGACACCAACACTAACTGGGGCACGCTGCGGGCGGCCAACGGCCACCCCGCTCCGTTCAACCTGAAATACCTCGAAATTGGCAACGAAAATGGCGGCGCGTATTACAATGATCGCTACGCGCTTTTCTATAGCGCCATTAAGTCGAATTACCCCGCGATGCACCTGATCGTTCCTGACTGGGGCGGCATTCCGACCGCAATGCCGGTGGAGATTCAGGACGAGCATTATTATTCTGATCCAGCGACGTTCATTTCTTACGCGACGAAGTATGACAGTTACAGCCGCAGCGGGCCGCACGTGTTTGTTGGCGAATACGCGGTGACTTCCGGTTACGGAACTTACGGCAATCTGTCGGCGGCGCTGGGCGAGGCGGCGTTCATGACCGGCATGGAGCGTAATGCGGATATCGTGCTCCTGGCTTCCTACGCGCCCCTCGTTGCCAACGTGAACGGCACCCAATGGCATCCGGACATGACCTACTACGACAGCTCACGCTGGGCTGGCACTCCCTCTTACTACGTCCAGCAGATGTTCAGCCAGAACCGCGGCGACGTCGTACTGCCTGCCAGCCTGGTCGTAACCGGCATTGCCACCAATCTGACCATGCATGGCGTGATCGGTGTCGGGTCCTGGAACACCGCCGTCCAATACACCAACATCGTGGTCGCCAGCAACGGCGTGACGCTCTACCAGAGCGATTTTGTCCACCAAGGCACCAACGGCTGGCGCGTTTACAACGGGACGTGGGGCGTGAACAACGGCCGCTACCAGCAAACCTCGGCCACGACTACCGATTGCCGTTCAACCACCGGCAATACCAATTGGGCCAACTACACCATCAGCCTCCGCGCCCGCAAGACCGGCGGCAGCGAAGGCTTCCTCATCCTGTTCAACTGGCTCGACGACTACAACTGGACGTGGTGGAACATCGGCGGCTGGAACAATACTCTCAACGGCATCGAGCAGTGCGTCAACGGCAGCAAGACCACTCTCGGCCAGGCAACTCAGAGTATCTCCGCCAACATTTGGTACGATATCAGCATCGTGCTGACGGGCTCGCGCATGCAGTGCTATCTCAACGGCGTGCTTTCGCAGGAGATCACTTACCCCGCTACTATCACCAGCGGGCTGCTGGCATCAACGACCTATTCCCGGTCCAACAGCCAGATCATCGTCAAAGCAGTGAACCCATACAATTCAGCTATGGTCACGGCTGTGAACTGCACCGGGCTTGATGCCGTCGCGCCGACCGCCACGCTTGTTCAATTGACCTCAGGCAGCCCTTGGAACGAAAACTCGTTGGATGCCCCGACCTATGTCATTCCGGCGACCAGCGCCCTCACCAATGCCGGGACAAACTTCACAATCACATTTCCCGCCAACTCCCTGTCCATACTGCGCCTGCAGGCGATTGGCGTTCACAGCGTCACCAACCTGCAGCTTCAAATCCCATCGCCCATTAACGCAGGACAGGTTGTTTCGGCTGTGGTGTGGGGCTGGAAGGTCGGCCAGACCGATCCGGTCAACCTGGCGACCAACGCGGGTTTTGGCATCACTTATAGCTCGCTGAATCCTGGCATCGCGACGGTGGACGCAAGTGGAAATGTGCGAGGCACAGACCCTGGCACAACGAGCATCGTGGCCACCTACGGTAGCGTCGGCCTTGCTGCCACCCAGATGGTGCAGGTAGTGGCACCAGCGGCTGCGCTGGTTCACCGCTACAGCTTCGAGGAATTGGGTGGAGCGACTGTAGCTGATTCCGTGGGCGGCCCGGCCTGGAACGGCACGTTGCCCAATGGCGGAACGTTTGGCGGCGGCCAACTCGCCCTGGACGCCGGCAGCCAGCAATACGTCCAGTTGCCCGGCGGCATCCTCAGCAACTACAGCGCGGTGACGATCGAGGCGTGGTTCACTTTCTCGAGCCAGCTTCCGGTGAACTGCTTTCTCTACGGATTCGGCAACAACAATGGGGCGAGCGGCAATAGCTACATCTTCTGCGCGCCGCAAGGGGGGCGGATTGCGATCACCCCGAGCGACTGGACGGGGGAGCAGAACGCCTACAGCGGGATTGATTTCAGCTTTCAGACCAACTTCCACCTCGTGGCTGTCTATGACCCGCCGGCGGGGTCCTTGGCGCTTTACACGAATGGAGTCCTTTCGGGCATCAACACCTCGGTGACCGTGCCGCTGAGTTCCGTGACGGACCTTTACAGTTTCATCGGCAAGTCCCTTTACAGCGGCGATCCTTACCCCGGCCTCAGTGTGGATGAATTCCGCATCTACAACGGCTCCCTATACGCGAGCGACATTACGGCTACGCAATTGCTTGGGCCCGAGCACTTACTGAGCACTGCCAGCCCTCCTCTCGCGGTTTCGAGCAGAAATGGCTTTCTCACCCTCTCCTGGCCGTTAGCTGCCTCGGGTTATACCCTGCTTTCCAAAACCAACCTCTCTCTGGGCACTTGGCATCCGGCCGATACCCCTGCGCCGCAGCCGAACGGAGGGCAATGGCAGGTCACGCTGCCCATGACCCGGACGGCTGAGTATTTCCGACTCCAGAGATAGTCGGCTGAAGATATTTGGCAGAATAATCTGGCAAAAGGCGCATGTAAGGGTGGATAGCTAAACTGCGATACCACGTTCATGAAAGCCGACATTCTCATGCCCCGGATGACCAGGAGCTTCTTTAAACGCGCTGTATGGGTTTTCCTGTCCGGGCCCGCAGACTGCTTCTGTAGTAAGCAACGAAAGAGAATAGCCATCCGATGAATTCCACCACTTCGAACCCAAGCGCTCCTCGCCGTTTCCCCCATTGCGTCGCCAATCGTGCCTTCACACTGATCGAATTGCTAGTGGTGATCGCCATCATCGCCATCCTGGCGGCGCTGCTGCTGCCTGCCTTGGCCAAGGCAAAGGAGAAGGCAGTCAAGACCCAGTGCATGAACAACCTGCACCAAATGGGCATAGCGATTGCCATCTATGCCACGGATTACAGTGACAAATTGCCCGTCTGTGAACCGCCTGGCGGTGCTGCCTGGGCCTGGGACCTGCCCAGGAGCACGGGGGACGCCATGCTGGCCAGCGGCTGCCAGAAGAAGACCTTTTACTGCCCCAGCACGGCGCCGAAGTTTACGGACTTGCAGGACTTCACTGAGCAGGGGGCCGGGAATAACCTCTGGGATTTTAATATGGACCCAAATTCCGGCTTCCACGTGATGGGCTATGTCGTAGCGCTTTCGGGTTCGCTCTCCATGCTCGATGTCACGAACCAGAATCGAACCCTGGGGGCCGAGTCGGTGAAGTTCCCCGGCGGGCAGATGGTTACCGTCCAACCGGTGGACCGGGTATTGACGGCCGATGTGATTGTCAGCACTGCCCGCGGTCTTCCCGGCGCGGCGCACCCGGAGAACAACTACACGAGTGTGGATGGCGGGTTCAAACAGAACGGAGTGACTTACCCGCACCTCAGTGCGCATCTGCGGGGCGCGGTCCCAGCGGGGGGCCACTTGGGGTATAAGGATGGCCATGTGCAATGGCGGAAGTTCACGGCAGAGGCGGTGCCGCGCACCGGAAACAACAGCCCCTACTTCTGGTGGTGAAACATAACCTCGCGGAGATATCTCAGCCCTGCACTTATCCCGACTAGCTACAAGGTGAAGCGGGCCACGGTCAACGGCGGGCCTTACAGCATCATTGCCAGTCCGACGGCAACGACTTACACGGACGCGACGGTGGTGAATGGCACGCTCTACTACTATGTTGTCTCCGCGGTCAATGCTTCGGGTGAGAGTGGAATCTCCACCCAATCAGGCGCCAGGCCAACCTCAACCGCGCCGATGTATCTTTCAATATCCCAGTCGAGTGGCGCCTTCCGCTTGTCGTGGCCGGCGGATCACATCGGCTGGCGGTTGCAGGGGCAGACCAACAGCTTGGCGACGGGCTTGGGCACCAACTGGTTCGACGTGCCGGGTTCGGAAGCGACGAACAGCCTGAACCTGCCGGTGGATTTGAACAACGGCAGCGTGTTCTACCGAATGGCGTATCCGTGATAAGCTACCACATGAACTTGGGGATTCCCAGGCACCTGGCATTCATGGCGATGGCAAGCCTGCCGCTGGTTGCTGGCGCACAAACGCTGACCATATCCAACGGCGTTCAGAAATACGCCTCCTTGACGAGTACCACGGTGAACATGAGTGCCAAATGCGAACTGTGGGTCACAAGTTCCACGACGCCGCTGTCCGGCTGCACGATCAATCTAAATTCCATAGATGCCTGGCTGTTTCTGCCAGGCGTCAAACCTTCCGTGATAGCGTCCACTTATCTGGGCCAAGTGCGTGTGAGCGGCGCGACGGCCGTGGCCGACAGCAACGTGCGCGTGGTTCAATACGGCCAGAACGGCGCGGTGGTGATTCCTCAATCTTCGAGCTTCCAGCCGTTGGCCGTTTTCACTCAGCCGCAGTTCGGCGGCACGCCCACGTCTTACAGTCAATGGACTTATTACACAGGCAGCGGGATCACAAATGTCAGCTCATTCAAATTGAAACGCGGCTACCAGGTTGTCTTCGCGCAAAGCAGTGACGGCAAAATGTGGAGCAAATGCTATATAGCGCAGGACGGCGATTTGGAAATTGGCGTGCTGCCGGCGACGCTGGATAAGCAGGTGCAGTTTATCCACATCACGCCGTGGCGCTGGACGAGCAAGAAAGGAATTGCCGGCAATCCGGGCATCTCCCGGCTCAACGTGCTTTGGTGGTATGACTGGAACATTGACCAGACTTCTTCGCGCGATTTGGAATACGTGGCCATTCGTCAAAATCAGTATTGGCCCGGCCTCAGTCAGAATTGGCAATCGCTCGGCATCAACACTGTGCTAGGCTACAATGAGCCGGACAATTCAACGGCCAACGGCGGCTCCGACCTGTCCGTGAGCACGGCGATTTCCTCGTGGGGCGATTTGCTGGGCACCGGCCTGCGCGTGGGCGCGCCAGCGGTCTCAGACGGCGGTTGGTCATGGATCGCCGATTTCGTGGCGCAGGCCGACGCTGCCGGGCTGCGCGTGGATTTTGTGCCGCTGCATTATTACTGGGCCTGGAATCCGGCGGATCCCGCCGGCGCGGCAAACCAGATGTATAATTTTCTGCTGGCTAGGTACCAACAGGTCAGGCGCCCGCTGTGGGTCACCGAGTGGAACAACGGCGCAAACTGGACGGACAACAATCCTTATCCGCCGCCGACTTATGCGCAACAGCAGGCGTGCATTTCCAACATGGTGGCGATGCTGGAGAACACGCCTTTCGTGGAACGCTATGCGCTTTACAACTGGGTCGAGGATGTTCGTTCCCTGGTGACCAGCAGTAACACCGTTACGCCGGCGGGCACGACCTATTCCAATTTCATTTCCAATCTCTCCTACGTGCAAGCCATGCCGGACAACGGCGCGCGCGGGATTGCGGCATACCTTTTTACGACCAACACCTGGGACACGTCCGGCTATTTCAACAATGGCCTGGCCGTGGGCGCGCCGGCTTATGCCGCCGGACACAACAGCCAGGCGCAGGCGATTGTCCTGGATGGCACGAACAGTTACGTTCAACTCCCCGTCAACATGGCCAAAGCCAACGCCTTCACCTTCGCGGCCTGGGTTTATTGGAACGGCGGCGCGAACTGGCAGCGTATCTTTGATTTTGGCAATGACACGACGCAATACATGTTTCTGACGCCAAGCTCGGGCAGTGGCACGTTGCGCTTCTCCATCACCACGAATGGGCCTGGCGCGGAACAGCAGCTCAACACCAGTGCTCTCACGCCCGGGACCTGGAAGCATGTGGCCGTCACGCTCAACGGAAATACCGCGCTTCTTTACGTCAACGGCATACAGGCCACCTCCTCCACCGGCTTCTCAATTGCGCCGGCGGCTTTCACTCCGATAAATGATTACCTCGGCAAAAGCCAGTTCTCGGCCGACCCGTTGTTCAATGGAAAGCTTGAGGAGGTGGAAATCGCCGATTACGCCATGACCGCCGCCCAAATCTCGCTGCTCTACAACAGTGCGCAATATCCGCCTTACGCCGGCGGCATTTGGATCCAGGACGCCAACGGCAATTGGGGCACGAGCAACAATTGGAGCAGCGGTCTTATTGCCAACGGTGTCAGTTTCATCGCAGATTTCAGCACTATTAACATCACGGCCTATCGAACGGTGACGCTGGACAGCGCCCGTACTATCGGCGGATTGAAATTCGGCGACACATCCGGCTCGCAAAACTGGACCTTAGGCGGCGGCAACACGCTGACCCTCGACGCCGGCTCCACGAACGTGGCGACGATTGCCGTCAACCAGAACACTGCCACGATTTCCACGCCGTTGGCGGGTAGTTACGGTTTTAACAAGACCGGCCAAGGCACGCTGACCTTGACCGGGACCAACATCTTTGGCGGCGGTCTGTCCGTCAATGCGGGCTCCGTGAGTATCAGCGGTGGATCGACGAGTTTCGGCAACGGCACATCTACTATTGGCTATCTTACGGGAAGTGGCAGTCTGACCATGACCGGGGGCAGTCTTGCCATGGGGGGTGAGCTCCGGGTGGGTGGCTCGGACCAAGCCGGAACGCAATACAATGCTGCGGGTGCTGTCACCCTGGCCAACGCGACTATGTCGGTGGGATCGCTCACCGTGGCCCGCGGGAACTATCTCGACAACTCCGTTTCGGGCACGGTCACCTTGAACAGCGGCAGCGCGCTCATCTCCACAAACGACGTGATTCTCGAGTTTGCGGGTACCGGCCTGGGCAAGCTGGCGATCAACGGCGGCACCTTTATCATCGGTCCCACCGCTACCAAGTGGTTCATGGTGGGCTACTATGACACCGGGGCGGGGGAGTTGGACATCACCAGTGGCAATCTGTTCCTGGAGAATGGCACGTCCATGAAGATGTGTCGCGCCGGCAACACCGGCACCAACGTGGTCAATCAGGCTGGCGGCAACGTCACGTTTTACAGCGATGCGGGAGTGACGGTTGGTGGAGGAGGCAATCTCGATTTGAACTATGCAGGTGGGCCGAACAGTAGCAGCATCTACAATTTGAACGGGGGCACGTTGAGCGTGCCGCAGATTGTTGCTTCCTCGAGCACCGGCTCCGGCACGTTCAACTTCAACGGCGGCACATTGAGACCGGCTGCTTCAACCACGGCTTTCATGCAGGGTTTGTCCTATGCCTGCGTCAAGGCCAACGGAGCGTTCATTGATCCCACGAACTTCAACATCACCATCGCGCAAAATCTTCTGGATGGCGGTGGCGGCGGTGGCCTGACCAAGAATGGCACCGGCACGCTGACGCTCTCCGGCACCAATACCTACACCGGCCCGACCACGATTAGCGGCGGCACGCTGGCTTTGAGCGGCCGGGGTTCTATCAACAACTCCACAAGCATCAATGTTTCGGCGGGGACAATCTTCAACGTCTCGGGTGTCAGTTATACGCTGGGCGCCGCGCAAATGCTCAAGGGCAGTGGCACGGTAAGCGGCATGGCAACCATCAACGGCACGCTGGCTCCGGGGCCATCTTTCGGCACGTTGACTTTTTCGACGCCGCCCATTCTGAATGGAACTACGGTGATGGAACTCAACCGCGCCAATTCGCCCAACTCAGACCGCATCACCATCAGCAGCGGCACGCTCAATTTCGGCGGCGTTCTAACGGTGACCAATCTCGGTCCCGCCTTGCAAGGCGGCGACAGCTTCCAGCTCTTCAGCGCCGGTTCCTTGTCCGGCGCCTTTACCGCCACCAACCTGCCTGCGCTGAACCCAGGCTTGGTCTGGAGCTTCAACCCCACCAGCGGGGTGTTGAGCGTCGTTCAAACCATCGCCACCAACCCGACCAACATCCTCTATTCAGTCAGCAGCAACGCGCTAACCCTGTCCTGGCCGGCGGACCACACGGGCTGGCGGTTGCAGACCCAGACGAATGCGCCAGGACTCGGCCTTGGCACCAATTGGGCGGACGTGGCCGATTCGACGAACGTCAATCAACTGACCATCCTCATGAACCCGGCCAACGGCAGCGTGTTCTATCGCCTCGTTTTCCCTTAAATCGGTTCATCGCGGATTTCCGGGGACTGGCTAACCGTGTGGCAGAACGCCAAGAGCGTTCCATCGCTCAGCCTCGGGTTGCGCGAACGCGCTACCCTGGGGTCCAGCACAAGATCGACAACCCTGAAGGGCTCAACCAAAGCGGGATCTTCCGCCAAGTCGGAGTCTGAAATGAAGGGGGGGTAAGGTGCGGCAGCAACCACAGTCTGGCCACCTCTGCCGCAAATCCAGGGCTGGCCAGCTCGGCGGCCGCGAGCAGGGCCGGTTTTCGGTTGCCCCGCCCGCCACAGCGCCTCCGGCTCCTCACCGGAACTACGGCGAGGCTACGGCGAGGCTCGGGTGGGGTGACGGTGTGGGGATGGGCTGCGGGAGTGCCGTGGAGGCTGAAACTCTAGCCACCTCTACAACCAACTGTCGCCGTGGTATTTATGCCTATAGCGGTCTGTTTTCTCAGTTTTTTGGCGGATTCTGCGGTCCAAAAAGCGCATGATTGTTGGAAGCCCTAGAATGCTTATGCTTGTCGCAGTGATAGATGCCCGCTAGCAGGCACGCCAATTACGTTCGCAGTTAACGTTAACCTTGGGAGCCATCCAAAAGTCATGAGCCGCAGCCAACATCGCGCTCGAAATCTGCCTGCGCGATTTAGTGCGATAAACTCGTTGACCGCGAGCGCTCGCCTGTGCCTGCTCGCCATTGTCGGTCTGCCGGGGATTTCAGCGGATGCCCAATTGTTGCACCGGTATGACTTCAAAACGGCGGGCAGCGCCAACGACACGGTTGGCACCGCCCACGGCACGATTTATGGCAGCGCGACGGTGAGCGGCGGCGCACTGAATACTACGGGTGGCACGGGCAGCTTAAGCGGAGGGGTGCCGCAAAACTGCGTGGGCTTGCCCGCCTCCGCCGTGGCGGGGGTCACCAATGGTTTCAGCATCGAGATATGGTATAGCGCCAGTTACAATGGCCCCTGGTGCACGCTTTTCTCCCTCAGTGCCAACAATACTGCCAACTATGTGCTGGCAACGACCGCCACAGGGTCTTCGCCTTACCCCTCCCGAGTTGAGGTGATTGGCGGCAGTGGCAATACCACCGCGCAACAGGCGTATCAGATTTACACCGATAATGCGACGCTCCACGACATGATCGTGACCTATGATGGGAGCAATGTGACGTATTACCTCGACGGGACGCTTTCGACCTTTTCGGCTCTGCAAAACTCCTTCGCAGATCCGGTTTTGGCGCTGTCAAGTTTGACCTACATCGGCATTGGGGGCGGTTCGCCATGGCGCGACAACACAATCAACGGGAAAGTCTATGACTTCCGCATCTACGGTCAGGCGCTGACGTTGAACCAAGTGGCGGCCATTTACAGTCTTGGAACGAATGCCAGCAATGCGTCCATCTCCAACGCTCTCGCAACTTCGCCCGCATTTGGGGTTCCATTCAACGGCAACCTGGTGCGGATGCCTTTCTACGGAACTCCTTACCTGCACGACCCTGGCACGATGAGAAAGAGCGGCGGCAGCTATTTCATCTTTGGCGACGGCACGGGGATTCCCGGCATCACCTCGGCCGACCTGCGCAACTGGTCGTCAACGAGCGCTGTCTTTCCCAGCGGCCCGCCGGCCTGGACCACCAACGCCGTTCCCGGCGGATCACCCAACTATTTCTGGGCGCCGGATTTGGCCTGCTTCAACGGCCTCTGGCATGTTTACTACGCTTACTCGCAATGGGGCACGATCAACTCCGCCATCGGCGTCGCCACCTCGCCGTCACTCACTTCGCCCGTGTGGACGGACCAGGGCAAAGTCATCCAGTCGCCGGCAGACATCAACTACATCAACTGCATTGACCCGAGCATCTATGTGGCCCCCAACGGCACCGTCTGGATGTCGTTCGGTTCCTACTCCGGCGGCATCATGGTGATGCAAATAGACCCGGCCACCGGCAAAGGGCTGTCCGCGCCCGTCCTGGTTGGCGGCGGCTGCGGCACGGAAGGTTCCTGCATTTATCAGCACGGCGGCTACTGGTATTTGTTTCTGAACTTCGACGGCTGCTGCAACTTGACTTACAGCACCTACAACATCCGCGTGGGCCGCAGCAGCAGCCCCACCGGGCCGTATATCGACCGCAATGGCGTGAACCTGCTTAACTGCGCCGGCACGATGGTGCTGGAAAGCACCGCGCGTTACATCGGCCCCGGCCACGCGGCCATCTGCGACGACAACGGCACGAACTGGTTCACCTATCATTTCTACGACGGCCTGGCCAACGGCTATCCGACCGTCGGTATGAACCAGCTTTACTGGAGCGCCGACGGCTGGCCCGTGATGACGAATGACTGGAGCGTGCTGTATCCGCTGGCCGCCGACGCCAACGAGAGCAGCGGGACTTACAACGGCACGCTGCAAAACAGCGCCGGCTTCACCAACGACCCCGTGCGCGGCCAGGTCCTGTATCTCGACGGCGTGACGAATTACGTTTCGCTGCCGCTATCGGTCGGCAACGCCAGCACGTTCGCGACGTGGGTCAAATGGAAGGGCGGCAACGCCTGGCAGCGTGTCTTCGATTTCGGCAACGATACGGCCCATTATTTCTTCCTCACCCCGATGGCTGGAAACGGGAATTTTAATATGCGCTTCGCCATCAACGCCGGCGGTGGCGAGCAGCAGCTCAACGCGCCCTTCACGATGCCGACAAATTCGTGGCATTACGTCGCCGTCACGCTCGACGGCTCGACGGGAATTTTGTATCTGGATGGCGTGCCCGTGGCCAGCAGTGCCATTGCCATCCGCCCGTGGCAGACGGTCCCGCACAACAATTTCCTCGGCAAAAGCCAGTTCTCCGCCGACCCCTGCTTCGCCGGTGAAATCAGCTCTTTCCGCATTTTTGGCCGCGCGTTGTCTGCGGCGGAGATCAGCGACATCTTTGCGGCGAATCCGACGCTCTCGCACCGCTATAGTTTCAGCACCAACGCGACCACGGCCGTCTGGGACAGCATTGGCATGGCGCACGGCACGCTAATAGGCAACGCCGTCGTCACCAACAACGCGCTCAAACTCAACGGCGTGAGTGGAAACTACGCTAATCTGCCGGGCGGCCTCGTCTCCGGCTCGTCGGCGGTAACGCTGGAGTGCTGGGCGACTTTCGGAGCGAATGGAAATTGGGCGCGTGTGTTTGACACTGGCAACATCACCGGCGCCGGTGGAGACCACTACTTCTTCTATAGCCCACACAACGGTTCCGGCGGACAGCAGTTGGAGTTGAACACGAGCAGCACCAGGACGCTTGCCATTTCCGGCACGCTCGACAACCGCGGCGTCCATGTTGCCTGCATCTGCGACCCGGCAAACAATTACATGGCGGTCTATACGAACGGCGTTCTCGAAGCGCAGCTTACCGCTTCGATGCCGCCAGTGTCCGGCGGCGTCGCGAGCGCGTGGAGTTTCATCGGCCGCTCGCTCTGGAGCGCCGACGCGTATTTGAACGCGACGATCGACGAATTGCGCCTTTACGACGGACGCCTCACGCCGCAGCAAATCGCCGACAACTACATCGCCGGCCCGAACTTGTTAAGAGGAGCTATCGTCCCGAACGGGCCGGCATACCTGACGAACAGCATCAGCGGCCACACGCTAAGCCTCTCCTGGCCCGCCGGCCAGGGCTGGCGGCTGCAGATGGAGACCAACGTGGCGAGCCCCAACTGGGTTTATCTGACCAACGGCTCGATCAACAGCACGAACATCACCGGCGATTCGACTGAACCCTCTGTGTTCTACCGGCTGAAATATCCGTGAGCATTTGGCGGGCGCATTGGGAAACCCACCGCACTTGACGAAATTCAGCCGGCGCGGGCCGGATTGTTGGCTGGACCCGCACCCGCCCAATCCGCTCCCCTTGCTGCCCCTGAGGATCCTGAAGGATGCAAGAAATTTGGCAGGAAAGGCCGGCAAAAGAGCGCATTGTGAAGTAAGCCCCGGTTACACGGGCGATACGACCATGCACAG
>OBLU010000519.1_pt1 | contig 36262 bp, 31 predicted proteins | sample 1518681 | NCBI WGS metagenome assembly OBLU01 (sample SAMEA3539304, study PRJEB22396) | soil metagenome | biome: tundra; feature: field; material: soil | place: USA | collected 2010-05 | depth 0.15 m
CGCCCCCACCGAGCGGGCCAAAACTGTAAACTATCTCCCCGGTCTGTTTTGTAAAGTATGTGCCCGGTCTGTACCAGGAGTTATGGTATCGCTAAGGCGATACCCTGATACGAAACCTGAGTTTTTCCGCACTCTGTTTACGCGCGCTTCGCGCTCCGAAACGCCTTCTCAATCAGCGTGTAGCGGGCGGCTCCTATAAGCCCTGAATCGTCGTTCAGTACGATCGTGACGGGGATTTCCTTAAGCAGCGGCACCATCCGGCCCTTGTCCAGGAACGATTGCATGAAGATCGGATCTTTCATTTTGGGCACGATCTTGGCGGCCACGCTGCCTCCGATGAAAATGCCCCCCGTGGACATGAAGTTCAACGCGCAGTTCCCAGTCTCGGCTCCGTAAATGCTCACGAAGATCGACAGAGTCTGATCGCAAATGGCGGCTTTGCCTTCCAGCGCAAGTTGCGAGATCAGAGCCGGAGGATCCGGCGCCGCCCCGATCTGATCTTTCAACCATTGGGGCTCGTCCGCTTTTTGAGTATCTCTGAGAAAGTCGTAAATGTTCTTGATCCCCGGCCCGGAAAGAAGTCGCTCGCAGCTGATCCGACCGTACTTCTTCTGGAGATAGGCCAACAGCTCCATTTCCAGAACGTTCCGGGGTGCGAAATCGGAGTGCCCACCCTCGCAGGCGAAAGGATGATGCCGGAAGCCATCCCAATAAAGGCCCGCCACGCCCAGTCCGGTGCGCGCAGAGATTACCGCTCGATTTCCTTCCGCATCCTCGGAGCCTTCATTCAGCGTAACGAAATCTTTGGAGTCGAGACCGTCAATCCCGTAGGCATAGGCTTCGAGATCATTAATCATGCCCACGGAATCGAGTTGAAGCTGCTTGGCCAGGTCGCGAGAATCAATGACCCACGGCAGATTGGAAATCTTGCTCCGGCCGCGTCTCACAGGCCCGGCGACGCCGAAGCATGCCCGGTGCACCGCAATCCCTTCCGCCTTGATGAAAGCGGCGACGATCTCGGACAAGCTGCTGTGCTCCTGGCTCATGTAGGTTTTTTCGATCACAAGCTGAAGCCGGCTGCCTTCCTTCTCGAATGCGGCGAGCCGGGTGCGAGTGGCGCCGATCTCTCCTGCAAGAATCATGGCTCGATTTTCCTCCATTGGCGTTCGTCGCGTTCCAAAAGCTCGTCGGCATCCTTCGGCCCCCACGTACCGGCTGCGTAGTTGGGAAACTTGCGCGGCGGCAAAGCTGTCCAAACGTCCAGTATCGGATCCACGACGCTCCAGCCCGCTTCGACCATGTCCGCGCGCTGAAACAGGGTCGCATCGCCGATCATGCAGTCATAGAGCAGAACCTCGTAGCCAGTGTGGGCAGCCGCTCCAAAATACTTGGAATATTCGAAGCTCATGTCCACCGATCCCACTCGCAACACCGCGCCTGGGATCTTGGCCCCAAAGCTCAAGGCAATTCCTTCCACAGGTTGGATCTGCATGACGAGGGTATTCGTGTGCAGCTTGCGAAAGGCAGAATGTCGGAACAACTCGAAGGGAGTGCGCTTGAACTGAATGGTGATCTCCGTGTGACGCTTGGCCATGCGCTTGGCCGTTCGCAAATAGAATGGCACCCCCGCCCAGCGCCAGTTGTCTACGGTCAACTTTATGGCTGCGTAGGTCTCCGTCCTCGAATCGGGAGAAACTCCAGTTTCGGCACGGTAGGCCGGCACTTTCTCGGCGCCGAATGCGCCCTCGCCGTATTGGCCGCGCACGCTGCGATTTAGCACATCGTCGGAATCCAGCGGCTGAATCGCACGCAGAACCTTGGCTTGCTCGTTACGGACCGCGTCGGCCTGAAAAGATGCCGGCGACTCCATGGCGGTCAGGCTGAGGAGTTGCATCAAGTGGTTGGGAACCATGTCCCGCAGTGTGCCGGCGGTATCGAAGTATCCGCCGCGCTGTTCCACGCCAACGGTCTCAGCATTCGTGATCTGCACGTGATCGATGTAGCGTCGGTTCCAGATAGGCTCGAAGATGGCATTGTCGAACCGGAACACCATGATGTTCTGTACCGTCTCTTTTCCCAGGTAGTGATCGATGCGGTAAATCTGATTTTCGTCCAATACACTTTTGATCTCGCGGTTCAAAGCCTGGGCAGACTCCAGATCGTGTCCGAAAGGCTTCTCGATCACAACCCGCCGCCAGCGCCCATTTTCCTGGCGCGACAGACCCGCTGTTCCCAAGTGCCGGACAATTTTCCCAAAAAACTTGGGCGAGGTCGCCAGATAAAACATGTAGTTGCCTGCAGTTTGGCGCTCCCGATCCAAATCACTGAGCCGGCTAGCGAGCGTGGAATAAGTATTGGGATCCGCAAACTCCCCGCGCTGGTAGAAGAGGCGCTGCGTGAACCACTCCCATGCTTCCGTTCCGCGATCCTCAGCCGGCAGAAATCCGGTTACCTGAGTCCGAAACTGTTCGAGAGTCAAGTCATCCACGGAAACGCCCAAGACCGCGAAGTCCTTGGAAAGCAGGTTCGCCTTCACCAGATTGAAAAGTGCGGGAATCAGCTTGCGTTTCGTAAGGTCGCCGGCCGCTCCGAAGAGCACCATCACGCAAGCCCCAGCAGCTTTGCCGGCTTGGTCGGATTGGCTTCCCAGATTCTCTGTCTCCGCCGTTGCCATGGGATTACTTTTTTACCCGACTTCTCGAACTCTTCCGCAAACCTGTGGCCAGCATTGTAGGTCACCGGAGATCGGATTCATAACACTGAAAAGGTCCCCGAGTTGTCGATTGGGGATCGGGACCAAGTGCGAAGCCAGGAACAGCCGAAACTAGGGCCAGACGCATTTATGAGACCAGTTCTAGTCTCTCCAGTTGCGCTGTAAGAAAAGATAGGGGGGGTCCTAGTTATCGATGACCCATTTGTCTTAACTGAGAATTGGAAATTTCAGCCCCGCCCGTTTTAGCATTGGCGTGCCGCTCCTAGCCGGGATACCTTCCGGTAATGTAGCCCTCCAGATCCCGAATAGTTTGCGCCTGATCCGAGATGATCCACTTCACCAGATCGCCAAGCGACACCACACCCACTACAGTGTCTTCCGCCACGACAGGCAAATGACGAAAATGGTGCTTGGTCATGATGGCCATGCACTCGTTCACTGTGTTCTGCCGAGCCACGAAGACCACCGGGCTGGTCATGATCTCCTGGACCAGGGTCTCTTTCGAGGATCGGCCTTTGAGGATGACTTTGCGGGCATAGTCACGCTCCGACAGGATGCCAACCAGCTTGTTTTTGGATATCACCAGCAACGCACCTATACCCTCCTCAGCCATCTTCTCGATGGCTTCATAGACAGACTGATCGGGCGTTACGGATAGGACTCTATTGTCGCTCTTCTGCTTTAACAGCGATTCAATGGTGTCGGTAAGTTGCATGAGTAACCTCGCGCGGGAGAACCATGTTATCAGGGACATGTTTGGGGTACAAGAGTGACGAGTTTCGTGCCATTCGTCGAGGCGCCTGCTGTTTGGGAACGACAGCGAAGGTCCGGTTCTCCTGGAATTTCGTCTATGGATAGTTTCCGTGTTGCCGGCCACTCGGGAGTTGGCACTCTCCTTCTGCTGTCGTCGCGAGGGCGAGTCGCGCCTGGCTTGATCTCGATAGCGGACTCTGTTGTGTTAGCCTCACTGGGGCCGCGTGCGCACCGTGCCGGGGGATGCACCGGCAGTTTCGCTGGCTGAATGCCGTTTTCAGCCGCTGAGGACGCGCGACACGGGTTTGTCAGCAATCTGAAAAGCGGCAAGCCGCGTCTCTACGACTGGGTTCGATACTAAAACGGCTTCCGTGGCGTGATCTCTTCGTCCTTGATGAAAAACTGCGCCGAGCACTGGGCCGAGCCGCAGATGGTCGGCAGGAGTCCAGTTATCTGCTTGCGGGTAATCAAGCCCAGCGTGCCGCACGAAGGGCAGGAGAGCACCGCCCAATAGGGGTCCTCTCGCTCTCCCACTTCGCCCGCGTTCTCCAGCACGAACACGGTGCCGGGTTCCATCTGCTCGGGAATCCACTCGTTGATAATGCTTAATTCACCGATCATCATGCCTCCCCCGCTTTCCCTTTACGCCCTTCGAGCCCGGCGCAAAGGCCGAACTCGTTCCGATACTGCAGTCTTCTTGCGCGACTGAATCTCTGCTCGAACCCGGCGGACTTCGTCGCTCAGGCATATATCGAACATTGGCTGCCGGGCGTTCTTTAACAGGTCCACGACCTGTCGCGCCGAGGTGCGCAAATAAAGATGAGTGCCGTCGGTAAGAAGGTGATACTCCGAAGACGCGCTGACCGTAGCGGCAAGGCTGGTGCCGAATTCCTGCTGCAGAAACCCAATCACTTTGCGCATGCGCTGGAGCGAGAAGCCCCGCCGGCGGAGTTGGCGGAGGACCGCGACGGTGACGAGTTCGTCCCAGTTGTAGATGCGGCGGTGCCCCTGGCGGCCGGGCGCCACGATGCCGCGCTCGTCCCACCATTGCAGCTGACGGGCGGTGATTCCGGTCAGGGCGATCACGTCGTTGGATGTGAACTGTCGTTGCATTTTGAGCACGTTCTGTTTCAAACAAGAAAATGTAGAAATGTTTGGAACATTCTAGGCGGCGGAGGCAGAAATCAAGCAACGTTTCGTCCTTCGGAGTGTTGACTACGCGGGTACGTGCGAATCCCCCTGCGAGCTTGTCGGCGGAACGGCCGAGTCGCCCGTTATTCCACCGTATGAATGATCACGCGTTTCCTTCGTGCTCCGGAGCCTGCCCTGAGCGCAGTCGAAGGGTGTCCTTGGTGGTTAATGAATTCTTCGGGCCCCAACCAGAAGGCCGTCCGTCTGTACGTTTCGCGCTTCTGGCATTACCATTAGCGACAGCAAATTCTTTTTCCGGGGCCCTTGAATTCATGATCGAAAGAGTGCATCTGCACGCCGCAGTACTCGCGTTATTCGTTCTGTTGTCCGTCACCCTAACTTTCTCCCAGCAAAAAGAGCGGAATCGCAGGTTGGAAGCCGCGCAAAACAACCCGCCCGCCGCCTCCACGCCGTCAGCGCAAGACGACAAGGACGAAAAGAACGAGGGTGACCCGCTCTTCAAGGGAATGAAGTATCGTTCGATCGGCCCTTTTCGTGGCGGCCGCTCGCTCACGGCCGCTGGAATTCCCGGCGACCCGACCACCTACTACTTCGGTGCGACCGGTGGCGGCGTGTGGAAATCCACCGACGCCGCGAACACCTGGTCCCCGGTTTTTGACAAGGATGGAGCTCCTTCGATCGGCAGCATCGCGGTCGCTGTGTCCGATCCCAACGTCGTTTATGTGGGCACCGGCGAAGCTTGCATTCGCGGAAACATCTCGCAAGGTGACGGCGTCTGGAAGTCGGTGGACGCTGGAAAATCTTGGAAGAGCGTTGGCCTGAAGGATTCGCGTGCCATTGGCAAAGTCATCGTGAACCCGCGCAATCCCGATATCGTTTTTGTCGCAGCGCTCGGTCATCCGTTTGGTCCGAACCCGGAACGCGGAGTTTTCCGCACCACCGATGGCGGTAAGACCTGGGACAAGGTTCTCTACAAAAACGAGAACACGGGAGCGATCGATGTGGTTTTCGATCCGCAGAATCCCAACATTTTGTTTGCCTCGCTGTGGGAGGCTCGACGGACTCCATGGTCACTCTCCAGCGGTGGGCCGGGTAGCGGCGTGTATCGCTCGACGGATGGCGGCAGCACCTGGAAACGGCTGCAGGAGAACGAGCACGGGCTACCGAAGGGGCCCTACGGGCGCATCGGTCTGGCGGTGGCGGCGAACTCCGATCGCGTGTACGCGATTATAGAGGCTAAGGAAGGTGGACTTTATCGTTCCGACGACGGCGGGGACACTTGGGATCTGGTAAACGGCAGCCACTCACTGTTTCAACGGGCATGGTACTACATGCATGTGATCGCCGATCCGCAGGATCCGAATACGGTCTACGTGGCGGATGTGGAGTTCTTCAAGTCCACCGACGGCGGGCGCAACTTCAATAAAGTGAAGGTTCCGCACGGCGACAATCACGGTCTCTGGATCGATCCAAAGAATACGAAGCGCATGATCGCCTCGAACGACGGTGGCGCTACCGTCAGCCTGGATGGCGGCAAGTCGTGGACACGCGAGGACAACCAGCCGACCGCACAGTTCTACCACGTCATCACCGACACGCGGACTCCTTACTACGTGTACGGCGCGCAGCAGGATAATTCCACCGTGGCGATCGCCAGCCGCAGCGACGACGGCGCGATTGGCCGCGACGATTGGTACGCGGTCGGCGGCGGCGAAGCGGGATACATTGCGCCCAATCCGACCGACCCGAACATTGTGTATGCCGGCGACTATCAGGGCAACATCACGCGCTTTGACCGGCGCACGAACCAGGTCAAGAGCATTGCCGTGTCGCCGGAACTCTCGGATGCGCGTGGTGCGGCCCCACTCGACCACCGCTTTCAGTGGACGGCGCCCATCGTGACCTCTCCGCACGACCCGAACACGATTTACTACGGAGGCGAACGCGTTTTCAAAACCACCGACGGCGGAACGCACTGGGAAGCGATCAGTGGCGACTTGACGCGCAATGACAAATCGAAACAGCAGCCTTCGGGCGGCCCCATCACGGTTGACGATACCGGCACCGAGTATTACGACACCGTCTTTACGATTGCTCCCTCGCCCCTGGCGAAAGGTCTGATCTGGGTGGGTACGGACGACGGATTGATCCAGATCACACGCGATGAAGGGAAGAATTGGACGAACGTAACGCCCAAGGATCTGGCCGAATGGAGCCGCGTCAGTCTGATTGAAGCGTCTCCGCATGATGCCGGCACTGCGTACGTCACGGTCGACCGCCATCAGAATGACGATCTCGCGCCCTACATCTACAAGACGAGCGATTACGGAGCGACCTGGAGCCGGATCACAACCGGAATTCCGGATGGAGTTTTTGTGCGCGCCGTGCGCGAGGACCCGAAGAAGAAAGGTTTGCTCTATGCCGGGACAGAGCGCGGCGTCTTCGTCTCTTTCGACGACGGGGCGCGCTGGCGCTCGCTGCAAAACAACCTGCCGATCACGCCGGTCCACGATCTGGTCATTAAGAACGACGATCTGGTAGTGGCGACGCACGGGCGCTCGTTCTGGATCCTTGATGATGTCTCGCCCCTACGCCAGTTCGCCGATTCAGTTGCTGGAGAAGACATGCATCTCTACCAGCCCGCGACCGCCTATCGCAACCACACCGGAGAGGCTCCGGCGCGATTGGTCTTTGCGGGAAAGAATCCGCCCAACGGCGCGGTGATTTATTTCTACTTGAAGCAGGCGCCGAAGCAGGAGAAGCAGGAAGTGAAAATTGAAATCCTGGATGCGGCGGGCAGTGTAATTCGCAAGTACTCCAGCGGCAAACCCGAGCCGCTCGATGAACCGCTCGACCCCGACGACAAGAAGCCGGAGAAGCAGATCAAGCCGGAAAACGGTCTGAATCGTTTCGTGTGGGATCTGCATTACGAGCAGGCAAACCGCGTCCCGGGTTATTTTCTGTGGGAATACAACGACGGCGCGAAAGGGCCACTGGCGCTGCCGGGCAACTATCAGGTGCGCTTGACTGCGAGTGGCAAGAGTCTAACAGCTCCGTTCGAAGTGAAGATTGATCCGCGAGTCACCACTTCGCAGAGCGATCTGGAGAAGCAATTCAAGCTGCAGATGGACGTGCGCGAGCAGTTGAATCGCGTCTATAGCGCGGTGAACCAGATACAGGATGTCCGTGAGCAGTTGGACGGGCTTAAGAAGCGCCTGGTGTCGGGCGATTCCTCGAAAGCCTTGTTCGATGGTGCGAGTGTGCTTGACGCAAAGCTGATTGCGGTTCGCGATCCGTTGATTAATTTCAAAATCAGCGCCAGCGAGGATTCCCTCGCCTACGCCCCGGGGATCGACGCGAAGCTGGCGTTTCTTTCCATCGCAGTGGCTGGTTTCGCCGACTCTGCTCCGACCGAAGCCCAGTACCAGCAATTCGACAAGCTGAAAAAGCAGACCGATGAATTACTGGCGCGCTGGGAGCAGGTTCGGAGTGCGGATATCACGACGTTCCAAAAACTGGTGGCCGAACAAAACGTCCAGCCGATCTACGTGCCCGATGTGAGAAGCGAGCGGGTGCAGGGCCGCGGCGAAGAATAGCCTGATTCGTATCAGGGTATCGCTTTAGCGATACCGTCAGCGCTTCGAAATCAGATGCCCCTTTAGGGGCGGTGGAGGGACGGGCCCCTCGCCCGTCCAGCCGGGCGGGGACGCCCGGCGCTCCATCAGATGAACATCTCGTCTTGTGGGACGCCCGCGCCGTTTTTCCGATGGCGCCTTTTCTGGCCGAGGAAGACTTCGACTCCGGTGCTGATCGCGGTCATCAGTCCGTTGACCTGGCGCAGCGGAGAGATCACGGTCTTGTGGACGGCATCGCTGGTCTCCTCGACCCTGTCCATAGTGCGATTCAGCAGTTCATCGGCGCGGATGACTTGCAGCCGGGTACGGTCGAGGGCATCGGTGAGCGTGGCGTCGATGCGGCCGAGTTGATTGCGCACCAGCGTGCTTGACTCCGAAAAGTTGACGCTCATGACGTCGATCTTCGGGCGCAGTTCCACCAGCATATTCTGCACCGTTTCGATCGTGGGCAGAGCTTTGCTCCTCACTTCGGTGGCGAGAGCTTCCATCTTCGCCGTGCTCCCGCGGACCGCGAGGTAGAGGGCGACGAGAATTCCGGCCTGGATCACGACGGCGAACATCGTCACGAAGATGAAAAGTCTTAGGAGATTGTCATCTATGGTCATGGCTGCTCCCGAGTTTGCTGCCTGCCGCTAGATATTCTTGGGCGGTTCGGCTCCGGGCGCGGTCGTCTCGTTATATGCCTGGCGACCGGCTTCGTAAGCGTTGCGGAACTGGTCTTTCTGCTGGTTGATCACTTCGCGTCCGCGATCCACCCAGTCACCCGCCTGTTCGCGTGCCCGGCGAGCCTGCTGACGCACGCGCTCGCTGCCTTCCTGCGCCTTGGAGCGAATTACGTCGCGTGTTTCATCGCCGGAGCGCGGCGCATACAACACACCCACTACAGCTCCGACACCGAGCCCCGCCAGGAACCACAAGAAGCTGTTGCCGTCATTTTCCGCCATAACTGCCTCCTCAGAAATTTCTCCGTACATCGGATGGTAGCACCCTGATATGTGAAAGACAATTCACCGCGCCCCGGGGTAGTGGCTCAGTTTGCGAACCCTTAACCACCAAGGGCACCACGGTACACAAAGAAAACTCTTGAGACGAAAGTCCTTCGTGATCCTTCGTGTCCTTGGTGGTTCACGATTTTTCTCCGTGTTATTGCGACACTGACCCACCACGCGGCACGGCTGGCAAGCCATAAGGAGAGAAGCTTTTCCACAGCGCGGTTGCTCCGGTGCGCCAAAGAAACTCTTGTGCCGGGCGCGCTAAAGGCGGACAATGATGCGGTTTGCAGGAGGCGTTTTTGTCCGACCGCAAGTATCGCCAGCGCGGATACCAGGATTCCGGTGGTGGCCCGAAGAAAGAGTTCGAGAAGCCGTCGGCCCCGAAGAAAGAAAATACGTTCGGGCCGCGCCCGATCAACATGCCGGGAACGCGGACGGTCTCCCGTTGTGCGGAATGCGGCGCGCTGCTGCAGAATCTCACCGACCCGGTCGGGAAATGCCCGAAGTGCGGGTTCGCTCTGCACGCCTGCAAACAGTGCGAACACTTTGACCCGGCAAGCCGCTTCGAATGCAATCAGCCGATTCCCGCCAGAATCTCTCCCAAAGACAAGCGCAACGACTGCTCGCTCTATTCCATCCGCGTGATGGTCGAAAAAGAAACATCCAGCAAAGGCAGTCAGCGTCCGAATGACGCGCGCGCGGCGTTTGACAATCTGTTCAAAGATTGAGGGGAGTTCTCAGCTCTCAGTTAAAAGCGGCTTCTTTCCAGCTGTCGGTTTTCAGCCGCTCTAACCAGGTTGTCGTCCTGAACTGATAAGATGTTAGACCGTGTTGCCCCCCTCCCCCCTCCCCCCCCCTATTTCCCCTAAAGTATTGAGTAATAAAGACTTACTTGCAAAGTATTCCGGAATAAGGACTTAGCTCGACTGTCCCCACTTTGGGTGCGGCTTGTTTACTCCAAAGGTACTATCCGGCGTCCACAAAAAATTTAATATCCCTCCCTTTAGAATCATAGATTTGGCAGGAAATTCCTTTCAAATATTTGAGTTTAAAGGAGTTATACGTAAAATATTACGGAATAAGGAGTTATCTTGTTTGGCTCACTCGCAGGATTTCGGCAGGGGGCTTGACAGCTGACTGCCTCAACTTCGTGTTTTCAAAGAGCGCCGACTAGTGGGGCTGGGGCAGCTTCGAGGAGCGTCTTGGTGACGGGCACACCTCGGCCCTGCTACAGGTCGATCTCCATTGTCGCCGACGGGCGGTTGGAGGTCTGTGATGGTGCTCACTGGGCGTTTGTGATGAAAAAAAGTCAAAGGCCCCGCCCAAGCGAAGCTTGGACGGGCTACCCGCCCGGGTACAACTGGGCGACTGCGCTAGTGTTCGATCCTTACGAGCGGCCTCTTCTTTACGTCCTCAAGATGGGTGATCTCGAGGGTTGCTTCCGGGGAGTCGGGGATTCTTGGTTCTCCGGGCAGGGGTTTGAGGGAATCAGGGAGTGGATCGAAGAAATCAGAGTCAAAGGCAGCGGACAGGAGTGTCCGCTTTACACGGGTCGGGGAGAACGCTTTGACACTTCGGGGAGGGCGTTGGACATGTAGGGGTCCCTTCGGCTTCGCTCATGGCAGGCTCTTCGACTACGCAGCTGCTTTGCTTCGCGAAACGGCTGCTTCGCTCAGGATGACAACTTTAGGCAGCAACCTTGGGGTCTACGGTTTCTGCGTTGGCCGCAGCAGGATTTCGCTGGCGAACGATTGCGGGGCTTGAGTCACGAGCATGGCCACGACGTGCGCAACGTCCGAGGCTTGCAGCATCTTCTCGGCATTCATTCCCGGATGCGGGCTGAACTCGGTGTGCGTGGATCCCGGGCAAATCACCGACACGCGAATGTTGTGGGCGCGCAACTCCTCCGCTACGGAGTAGCTCAATCCATTCAAGCCCCACTTCGAGGCGGCGTAGGCGGCTCCGTTGGGGAGGGCGTTCTTGCCGGCGAGGGAAGAGATGTTGATGATGTGCCCGCTGCCGGCCTTGATCATGAGCGGCGCCAGGCTGCGGATGCAGTAGTACACGCCGCGCAAGTTCGTGTTCAGCACGCGGTCCCAATTGTCGGGCGCAAGCAGATGGAGAGGCCCTCCCGCGCCGCCGATGCCGGCATTGTTGACGAGAACGTCGATCCGGTGGAAGGTGCGCTCGATGCGGTATGCAAGCGCTTCGACCGAATGCAGATCCGTGACATCACATTCGATCACGGAGGTTTCCGCGAAATTCTGGCCGCCGCTGTTCTGGATGGCCGCGGCGGTTTGTTCGAGTGCTTGGCGCGAGCGTCCGCATAGGACGGTGCGCGCGCCGAGTTCGGCGAGCGTCAAGGCGATGGCTCTGCCAATGCCGCGTCCAGCGCCGGTGATGACAGCGACTTGCCCAGCCAACGGCGGGTTCGATGCAGGTTTCGTCAAAACGGGCTCCTCCGAGAGAACATTATTATTCTATTTTGCATCATCGGGAGGGATGCAATGAGGGGAATTTGTACTGGGCGGCGCTTTCCCGCACCTAAGCTGGCACGGGATTCCGCGAGCAAGCCGCTTGCCTAAGCGGGACTACATCCTTATAATCCGCTCACCGGAAAAATTAAGCCGCGGCATATCGACCGGCGGCCCATGATTTTCGGGACCAGTCAGTGTCAGTGACTATGAAAGATTGGTTCATGGTGCAAGCCCGACGCCAGGTGTGGGTGGAATCGGGCAAGATGTCAACCCCAGCTTCCCCGAAGAGTTAAGGAGCCACAGGAATGAAGAAGATTGTTCTCGCGATGTTGCTGGTAGCCGCGGTTACCGCCGTCGCTCAAACCGCTGCCGCGCCAGCCCAACCCGCGCCGCAGCAGACCGCCGCGCCAGCTCCAGCAGCGCCTCAGAAAAAAGAGATCAAAGACCCGGCAGAGTATAACGCCTACGTGGGCGCCGTGCAGCAAACGGACGCCGCCGCCAAGGTCAGCGGCTTGGAAGCGTTTCTCACCCAGTATCCCAACAGCGTGATGAAGGAAGACTCGCTGGAACTTTTGATGGGCGCCTATCGGGAGACGGGCAATCAGGCCAAGACGCTGGAAACGGCGCAGAAGGTTTTGCTGGCGAACCCGTGCAACATCCGGGCGTTGGCGCTGCTGGCCTACACCAAGCGCGCGATGGCGGAAGCGGGCCAGAACGCGCAACAGAATCTTGCGGAGGCAGGCCAGAGCGGTGAAAAGGGCTTGCAGTGTCTGCAGACGGCGATCAAGCCGGATGGCACGCCGGATGCGGATTTCCAGAAGCTGAAATCGCAGACGGCCGTGATCTTCAACGGCGCGGCTGGCATGAGCGCCTACCAGGCCAAGGACTACGCGAAGACCCAGCAGTTTCTGCGTGCCTCGGTGGAGGGGGATCCGACCAACCTGCGCGACGTCTATCCGCTGGCGCTCGCTTACCTGACGCCGGGACCGACTGAAAAAGACTTGGATGGAATCTACTTCATCGCACGCGCTGCCAATCTGGCGCAGGGCGACGGCAAGGTTAAGATCGCACTGTTCGGCAAGAGCAAATACAACAAGTACCACGGAAGCGAAGAGGGATGGAGCGATGTGCTGGCGCTGACGGCCACCACAACCCTGCCCCCGGCCAATTTCACGATCAAGCAGTATGTGCCGCCAACTCCCGCCGAGCAGGCGGCGGCCCTGGTCAAGAGCAAGAAGGTTCAGGAGATGAGCTTCGCGGAGTGGCAAATGGTTCTTTCCGAAGGCACGCCCGAAGACTCCGACAAGGTGTGGAGCGCACTGAAGGGAAAGCCGTTGCAGATGGCGGCCCATATCATCAGCATCGACTCTTCAGGCAAAGCCACCAAACTGACACTGGCAGGCAGTTCGGACGATGTCGACGCTAAGCGTGCGGACATTGATTTGACTATGACGGCAGCGATTCCGGCGAAGCAAATGCCGAAGGAGGATACGGACTTCCAGTTCCAAGGAACGCCGGTCTCCTACGTGGCGAAGCCGTTTGTGATGACGATGAACGAAGGGGCCTTGCTGGTAAAAGCGGCGCCGAAGCCGCCCGTCCACAAGAAGCCAGCTGCACACTAAAGTTGCGGTCTCAGGTGTCAGGTCTCAAAAACCCTGGCTTAGAAAAATCTGTAAGAGGAAAAACGAGGGCGGTCCCGTTCGGGACCGCCCTTTTTATGTCTTACCGCAAGCCGCGAGTGGCGTTTAGCGAGCTTGCTTTCTCTCCATCGTGACGGGACGCGCGCTGCGGGGCGGACGTTTGGCGCCGGCGCGCAACGGACGAACATCAATCTTGAGCTCCTGCATGGTCCGGCTCAGCGTGTTCCGGTGCATGCCTAATTGCCGCGCCGCTTTGCACTGATTGCCCCGGTTTTCTTCGAGCACGGTTATGATAAAGCGTTTCTTAAACTCACGGACCGCTTCCGAATAGAGGATGTTGCTTTTGTACATCTGGAGAATGAGTGCTTCCAGTTGATCTTTCACCTGTTGCCTCGTTTCCGCACCTTCACAACCCAAGAGTCCTTTACTGACAAATTACTGATAAAAACTACTTCGACGGCCCGGATGATTGCGGCTGATTTGTCTCCGTCGCCGAGTGCACCTGCCGCATGTAATCCAAGCCCTGGTAAAAGCGGTGGCGCAATTCCGAAGGTGCGAGCCAGATCGCTGCCCTTCCGCCTACCAGGAAGTACGGCGCGAGCTGAGATCCCGCCAGCCACTTCGCAGCGGGTGCAAAAGCGGTCATGGCGGTGAGCACAATCGCTACCACCAGGACGCCCTTCAACAAACCCAGAACTGCGCCCAGAAACCGGTCAATCCCGCTCAGACCGGCTTTCCTCATTACCGAGCGCGCGATCCGTCCGGCAATGCCGGCAATGATCAGGACCGCGAAAAAAATGATCAGGAAACCAGCGATCTCACCCAACCACGGCGATTTCAAATGAGGCGCGAACCAGTCCGCCAGGCGATGATACTGCCAGGCGGCCAGCAGGTATCCCACGACCAAGCCAGCCAGCTTGAAGGCTTCATGGAAGAAGCCTTCAAGGGCTGCCGCAGTCACGGAAAACACCAGAAAGCCGAGGATGATCCAGTCCGCAATGCTCATAGTTCAATGATCGTTCAATGATCCGAAGTTCAATGATCCGAGCGCACGCCGGCTAAATCTCCAACTCGCGTCCCGTCAACTGACGGTATGCCCCGAGGTACTTTTCGCTTGTCCGCAGCGCCACTTCTTGGGGGAGGGCCGGCGCGGGCGGTTGTTTGTTCCAGCGAATTTCTTCGAGGTAATCCCGTACATACTGCTTATCGTAGGAATCCTGCGCTTTGCCCGGTTGGTAGGTGTCGGCCGGCCAGAAGCGCGAGGAATCCGGTGTGAGTACTTCATCCGCCAGGGTGATGCCCTGGGCGGTTTGTCCAAATTCAAACTTGGTGTCGGCGATGATGATGCCGCGCTGCCGCGCATAATCCGCGGCTTTCTTGTAGATGCGCAACGTGATGTCACGGAGCTGGCGGCTCAGTTCGGGATCGACCAGCTTGCACATTTCTTCGAACGAAATGTTGATGTCGTGTCCAGTGGTGGCCTTAGTCGCGGGCGTGAACAGGGGCTCCGGCAATTGGTCGGATTCCTTCAATCCCGGCGGAAGCTTGACGCCGCAGACCGAGCCCGTCGCTTGGTACTCCTTCCATCCGGAGCCGGAAAGGTAGCCGCGCGCCACGCACTCGACCGGAAACATTTCGGCGCGCATCACCATCATGGAGCGGCCGCGGAGTTCGTCAGCGTACTTGCGAATCGCCGCCGGGTAGCGGTTCACGTCGGCAGTGACGAAATGGTTGGGGACGATGTCCTTGAGGAAGTCGAACCAGAACAGCGAGATCTGGGTCAGAACCCGGCCCTTGTGCGGAATGCCGGTCGCCAGCACGTAGTCGAAGGCCGAAATGCGGTCGGTGGCCACGAACAGCAGGTGGTCGCCGTCGAGGCAGTAGACGTCGCGGACCTTGCCGCTGGCGTGCAACTCCAATTCGGAGTAGTCCGTTCGCAGGAGAACGGAATCTAAAATTTCGGGGCTCATCTATTAATTCACCGGGAAAAACTTTGCGTATTCTAGCTGTCGCGGAAAATTTGTCAACGATTTCCATCACACGCGCCGGGTTACGCCGTCCGACGTTGCACCAACAAGTGTTGACAGTTCCAGTGTAAGCCAGAAGCCTTGTCCAGCGCCGGTTTTGGAGGGATGGCGATGTGGAAAAGCTGAGGAAGGCTCTGGAAAAAAGGGCGGCGGTTTCTCAACGGAAAAAGCAGAATGGCGCGGAGGTTGTCAATAAGTTTTAGTTTGTTCTTTGGGGCGTGAGCTGCCTTCGACGTATGGGTTCAAAACTGGCTGGGCCATTTGCGGGCGGCATGGAAGACACGGATCAACTGCACAACATCGCCGCGCACACGATAAGGAACTATGTACGGCGTTCCCGAGACCACTAACTCGCGGGTACCGGATATCCGACCGGGCCGACCGAGGGCCGGGAAATGTTCCAGAGTTTCGACCGCTTTTACGATTGCGGCCACGGTCCTGGCAGCAGCATCCGGATTGTCTTGGGATATGTACTCGGACACGGCAATCAGGTTCGCGCGTGCCGCTCGCAGCCAGTTAACGCGCACGTCTCGTCAAGCGCCTGATCGTCTGCTGCATTTCCTCGTCGGTGGCGAAGTCACCGGCGTCGGCCTCGGCCAGTCCCTTCTTGATTTCGGCGATCTGCCATTCGTTGACGGAGACAAATTCCTGGATCGCCTGAGCGGCGACGAACGAGCGGCTCCGGTTCATCGCCTTCGACAAACGGTCGAGCTGGTTCTTGAGCTTGGCATCCAAACGGAGGGTAAGAACCGAAGATTCAGGCATGATGTACACATTATACATCAGCTGTATTCGGTCTGAAGAGCTGATCAGGATCTCCCCGTTACGCCGCCCCGAACCTAACCGACACCAGCTTCGACACGCCGGGCTCCTGCATGGTCACGCCGTAGAGCACGGGCGCAATGCTCATGGTCCGCTTGCTGTGCGTGATCAGGATGAACTGGGTCTGCACGCTCATTTCGCGCACCAGATCGGTGAAGCGCGCGATGTTGGCTTCGTCGAGCGGGGCGTCGACTTCATCAAGGATGCAGAACGGACTGGGCGTGTACTGGAAGATTCCGACCAGCAGTGCGAGCGCCGTCAGCGCCTTTTCGCCGCCGGAGAGCAGAAGCACGTTCTGCAGTTTCTTTCCGGGAGGCGATGCCACCACGTCAATGCCGCTCTCCGCGCTGTTTTCGAGGTCGGTGAGCCGCATGAAGCCGTGTCCGCCTCCGAACAGCTTGCGGAACGTGGCCTGGAAGTTCTCGTTAATTCGATTGAACGCTTCTTCAAATTTCTGCCGCGAGACTTGATCGATTTCGCGAATGGTGGCCGCGGTGTTTTCGATCGCGTCCATCAGGTCTTTCCTCTGGGTTGCGAGGAACTGGTGGCGTTCCGCCGTTTCCTTATACTCTTCGAGAGCCATCATGTTGACCGGGCCCATGGCGTCGAGGCGGGCGCGCATTTCACGATGAGCCTGATCTTCGGCGGCGAGTTCATCGCCGGTGAGCATCGGAATCGGCTTGTCGGACACAGCCTCGGCCATCAGGATGGCGCGTTCCATTCCGAGTTCGTTCAGGCAGGTGTCGGCCAGGTGTTGCAGGTCGGATTGCAGCTTGGCGGCCGTGGCCGATAGCTCGCCGCGGCGGTCGCGAGCGAGATCGAGCTGCTGGCGCGTGCTGCGCAGAAGTTCGTCAATTTCGGCCAAGCGCGCCCGCACTTGCTCGGATTCGAGCTGCAGCAAGCCTTCGCGGGCTTCTCCAGCGTTGCGCTCGGCTTCGAACTGCACCAGTTGCTCTGCCAGTTGCACGTTCTCGTTTTGCCGTTGCGCGATTTCGGCGCTCGCCGATTCCATTTGGATTTGCAAAGCGCCGGCCCGCTCCCGCATCTCGGACACAAGTGTCTCGATGCGCTGAAGCAGCGTCGTGGCCGAACGGTGACGCTCTTCGAGAGTGGCCACGCGAGCGGCCCGCTGCGAGGTGGTTTCAGCGGCAGCGTCCCGTTGGCTGCGTAGAGCGGCGAGGCGATCTTGCCCGGCTGCAAGCTGCATTTCGAACTGGGTGCGCGCTTCCTCGATCGTGGCCAGCTCCGCTTGCCGCGATGCGATCAGGCTTTCCTGTTCCTGCCGTTCTGCCGCAAGCCTGTGCAGTTCGAGTTCGCTGATCGCAATCCGTTCGCGCACCCGCGACATTTCGCTTTCCAACTGTTGCAGCAAATGGCCGGAGGTCATCGCCTGCTTCTCGGCTTCGCGCTTGTCATCCTCCAGACGATCGAGCAGGGAAGTGTGCTCCTTGATTTCGCGCCCCAGGGTGAGCGCCAGCATTTCCTTCTCGCGCAGAGCTCGCTCCAGCTCTTCGAGCAGACGCAGCACGTCGCGCAACTCGCGCTTCATCGAAAGCGGTCCCTCACTGCGCTGCTTGCCCCCCGTGACGGTCACGTTGTGGAAGCATTCCCCGCTCTGGGAGAGAAAGAACGCGTCCGGACTGGAGAGCGCGAGTTCGCGCGCCACTGCGGGGTCAGGCACGATGTAGCCATTGCCCAGCTTCGGGAGGATCACTTCGAGCGACTTGCCGAATCCGTTCAGCACGCGAATCGAGTTCTTCAGCGGGAGGACCGTGTCGTTGAGCGGAGAGTAGCGCTGGCTTTCATCCGCGACGAACGAGAACTTTGCTTGCGAGTCCTCCGGATGCACAAGGAATGTCGCGCGCCCGTTGACGTCGGAGCGCAGCAGGCGCAAGCCTTCGTCGGCGGCGTCCCACGACTTGACCACGACGAAGTTCAGTTCGTCGCGCAGGAAGTCTTCGACGACGCGCTCATAGCGGGGGTCGACTTCGAGGAAATCGGCGAGCACACCGGCGGGAGTGTTTCCTCCCTGCATGGCGCCCGATTGAAAGAGCCGCCGCACCGATTCCGTGGAATAACCGTGCTCGGCGATCACCGCTTCGAGCGACCCCCTCTTGCCGAGTGCGGTGGCGTATTCGGAGCGGATCGAGTCGAGATGCTTCTTGGTGTCGTTTTCGGCAGAGCGCTTCGTCTCGAGGGTCTCACGCAGGCTTGTGATCTCTGCCGCCAGGCCGCTGGCTCGTTGCGAAACGCTTTCGAATTCCAGGGCAATCTGACCGCGTTGTCCGCCGAAGGTTTCCGATTGCGACGAGGCGGTTGCGATCTCGGCCCGCAGACGCTGCTCCTCGCGGCCGATGCCCGCCAGCCGCTCCTCGGACTGCGTGAGCTGATTGCGGAGGTTGGAAGCTCCGCCGACTGCCTCAAGAATCGCCGCGCGATGCGATTCCTGCTCGTGTTCCAGCAAGGCAAGATTGATGGCGGCGTGTGCCGTTTCCTGCAGGCTAAGGTTGTGCTCCTGCTGAGCCGCTTCCAGATCCGCAGCCGCTGAGTCCAGCAACTGCTGGTGACCATCCCGTTCTTCCTCAAGCGCCGTGAGCCGAGTTTGAGCCTGCGCCAGTTCGGCTTCCGCGGATGCCGTGCGAACGATCAGCTCCGCGCAGCGCTCTTCGTTGGTTCGGATGCGCGCCTTCCCGCGATCGCCTTCGATCGCGATCTGGTTGAGGCGCTCGCGATTTTGCCGCGTCTCGGTCTCAATCGCATATCCGCGTTGCGTGCGCTCGGAGTGCTCGGCTTCGGACTGCTGCACGCTCTCGGTCTGCTGGCGAATTTCCTCGCCCAGTTGATGGATCTGGGTATCGAGAGTCACGCTTTCCTGGTCCATCTGGGTGAACTTGCTGGCCAGCACAACCCGCAGCTTGGCGCGCATCTCGTCGCGCAGCTTGGCATAGCGCTCGGCTTTGCTGGCCTGGCGCTTGAGCGAGTTCATCTGCCGCGTGACCTCTTCGAATATGTCGTTCACGCGGTTCAGGTTCTGTTTGGCATCTTCTAGACGCGCCTCCGCGAGACGCTTCCTCGTCTTGAATTTCGTTATGCCAGCCGCCTCTTCAATGATGGCGCGGCGGTCGGTTGGACGGCTGCTCAGAATCTGGCCGATGCGTCCTTGCTCGATGAGCGCGTAGGACTCCGGCCCAAGGCCCGTTCCCATGAACAGTTCCTGGATGTCGCGCAGACGGCACAGTTTTCCATTCAGCAGATATTCGCTGTCGCCGCTGCGGAACAAGCGGCGCGTCACCGAAATCTCTCCGGCGTGGTGCTGCTGCTGATTGAATTTGCGCCGCCGGATTTTCAGAACGACCTGCGGTCCAAGCACTGCTACGGCGCCGTCGTTGGCAGGCGATTCGTTAGCCGACGATTCGCTTGCCGGCGCTTCGGCCGACGCTTCGCCTTCAATCTCTTCGGTCTTCCCGGGCTGAGCTTCTTCTACTGCGCGTTCCGTTTCCGCGGCGGCCTGGGCGCGGACCTCCGCTTCATCCCAGTTTTCATCGCAGTTAATTCCCGCAGAAGGAAGTTCGTCTTGGATCTCGATCTCAGTGGGCGCGTTCGTATCCGGGCCGCCGTAAATTTCGGGGTCGATCAAAGTCAGGGACACTTCCGCCATGCCGGTGGGGTTGCGGTCGCGCGTGCCGGAGAAGATCACGTCTTCCATGCGCGAGCCGCGCAGTGACTTTGCCGACTGCTCGCCGAGCACCCAGGAAATCGCATCGGCGATGTTCGACTTTCCGCAGCCGTTCGGGCCGATGATGGCGGCGATGCCTTCGCCATGGAATTTCAGTTCGGTGCGATCGCAGAACGACTTGAATCCCAGGATTTGCAGCTTCTTAAGTTTGAGCAAAGTGACTCCTTCGTAGGCGGACACAGTGGTCCGCGGACTCGGTTTGCGCTGGCTGGGGTGCGCTGCCAATTGCGGGGATCCAGAGGTTAACTTCCGCTGTTAACTTCCAAGGTTCCTCGCCGGTTGCCCGTGTGATGCCGTCCCCATGAATCAAGAACGTCACCCACGCTTTTGACCAACTCTAACGGCGAATACCGGGACGGGTCAAGTAATAAAACACCACATATTGTGGTACTCGCCCAAACACCGCCTTTAGTTGCACACACACTACAGCAATTACGCGCAAATTGTTGGTGAGGAATAAGGAGGTGGGAGACCGCGAGAGCATAGACACTGTACCGCTGGACGGAAGCAGATACAAGGGTTGGTTGTGCAGGCGAATCGCCTTCGCGGCGGGCTGCCAGGAGCCGCAATGCCGCCGAGGAAATCGTCACATCCGGCGGGTTCGAGCATCACCGCATGATTGCCGACAGTGTGAGATTCGTATCAGGTCATCGCTTTAGCGATGACGCCAACGCACGCAAAAGAAGTAGCGCCTTCAGGCGCTGGGGTTGCATGTCGATTCCCATCCGCAATGCCGATCGATCACACGTCATCGCGATTGATCGCACGTTCTTTGTGACTTCCTCCACTTGGGAGAAACGAGGATTTCTGCAATCCGCGCGCGCCGCCGGCCTGTTGATCGACGTGCTCTACCACTATCGCGAGCAGCGGAAATATCTTCTCCACGAATTTGTGATTATGCCGGACCACTTCCATGTGCTGATCACGGTAGGCGCAGAGATGACCGTGGAGAAGGCGGTTCAGTTGATCAAGGGCGGTTTCGCGTTTCGCGCAGGACGCGAACTTGGGTTCCGCGCGCCGGTTTGGCAGAAGGAATTTTCGGAAATTCGGGTCAATGAGCGGGAGGCGTTTCTGGGTATCCGAGAATATATTCGTGCGAATCCGGTCAAGCGCTTTCTGGTGACAGCAAACGCAGATTATCCGTATTCGTCGGCACATTCAGGATTTGCGCTGGATCCGCCGCCGCAGCGCCTAAAGGCGATTCCAGAGGGTGCTGCTTTCGGCATCGCTAAAGCGATTGCCCTGATACGAATCGCACTTGCACCATAGGTTGCCAGCGGAGCGACAAATCCGGGGCGTGGGCAATCATTTCTTGCGCTCGACGAGGAAGCGAGCGAGGTCCTTTAGAGTAGACGCGGCCTCGCCGTATTCGTTAAGTTCCGCGCATGCCTGATCCACCAGGGCGTCGGCCTTGCGGATGGATTCCTCGATTCCGAATAACGCCGGATAAGTTGCCTTCTCCGCCGCCGTGTCCTTGCCCGCGGTTTTCCCCAGTTGCTCGGAGGTCTGGGTCAGGTCGAGCACATCGTCCACGATCTGGAACGCCAGACCGATCGACTGCCCGTACGTCCGGAGGCGGGCGATATCCGCGATTGTTGCCCCAGCGTAGATTCCCCCGCTGACCACGCTGGCAGTAATGAGCGCCGCGGTCTTCGACCGGTGGATGTATTCGAGGGTGGCGAGGTCGGGCTTCTTGTGCTCGGCTTCGAGGTCAACCACCTGGCCGCCGATCATGCCGTCGATGGTGCCGGTGGCGTGGGCGATTTCCCGGATGATCGCGACGCGCGCCTCGGCTGGGCACGCGATCTGCGCCAGCACTTCATAGGCCTGCGTCTGCAGGGCGTCTCCGGCTAGGATGGCGATGGCCTCGCCAAAGGCCTTGTGGCAGGTGGGACGCCCGCGTCGCAAGTCGTCGTTATCGAGCGCGGGCAGATCGTCGTGGATCAGGGAATAAGTGTGAAGCATTTCGAGCGCCGCGCCCACCTGCTCGATGCCGGCGGGTAGCGATCCGGCAGGCGGTCCAGCCTGTATTCCGGCGACCGATGCCGCTCTGATCATGCGTCCCGCTTCCATGCAGAGGATCGGCCGCAGGCGCTTCCCGCCGGCAAACACGCTGTGCCGCATGGCCTGATGGATGGAGGTTGGATGCTGGGTGGCTGGGGGCAAGAGTCGCTCGAGCGCGGCGTCGGCAGCTTCTCGTCCCTGCTCCAGAACTTGTTTCAGCATGGCATCGCAGTATAACAAGCGGGCTGCGCGGAAATGAAAAGGGACGCCCGGGGGGCGTCCCTTCTTCACCGAAAAAAACAAACGATCAGGCGGCCGCGCAGCGCGTAAGCCCGCGCAACACCGATTGCACCACGTCAACGTTACGCGGCTCACATATGTCGGACGCGCCCAGACTCATGGCCTCGGCCCATAGTTTGTCGTCTGCCAGCCGGTGCGTGCCGACGATGCAAAGGCCGGGGAACTCATGATGCAAACGCTCGACTTCGCCTGAGCCCGAAATTTCCAGATCCAGCACCACCACTCCGGCGCGGTGCCGGGCAACCGCGGGACTTACCTCTTGGTAAGTGCCGGCCAAATGAACAGAATCAAAGTGTTGGGACAGACCGACCGCCAGAGTTTGTGCAGTTCTGGGGTCATTCTGATAAAGGACTACACTGAGTGGTTCCATGACATCCCCCTGACTACACCGCAATTCGCGCGGCCTTGGCTGCGACAGCAAACTGCTAGCACAGGCGTTATCAGTTCCGAGCGCGATAGCGTTACTTGCGCAACGCTTTCTCGGCCGGGGGCTCGAACGATTCAGTTTGGAGCTTTCCGTTCTGTTTTAACAGAATCTCTACTTTACCTTCCGCTTCCTCCAACTGTTTCCGGCAGGTTGCGGAAAGTTGCATGCCTTCTTCAAACAGCGTCAGAGACTTCTCTAGAGGAACCTCCCCTTTTTCCAGTTCCTGAACGATCCTCTCCAGACGCTCGAGGCATTCTTCAAACTTCACCAATCCCGTTGCTCCTACACTCTATTGTAATGCCGCTTCCGGGGCGAAATGTCCAGTGAAATCTTGCAATTTGTGCAATCTTTCTTAGATGTAGGGTTTCAAAACGACACAGTGGGTACTGAATGACTACACAGACCTGGGCCGCGAGGAGCCGAGAGCCTCCAGAACATCGACCGCGGCGGCATATCGACCCTGGGGAGCGCTGATCTGCGCGCCCTGGACCCGGTCGCGGACCGCCCTCAGCATCTCGCGCGCGATGGCCACGCCTTCGGCGCGAGCCGCTTCCGGATTTGCCACCCTGGTCATACGGTTCAGGATTTCATCGGGCACGGAAACCCGCAGTTCGTTCTTCATAAACTCGGCGTTACGGGCGCTTACCAGCGGCCAGATTCCTGCAATGACGGGGATTCGGCAGTGCGCGATCCGCTTCAGGAAATTCTCCAGCAGACTGATATCGAATACCGGCTGGGTGACCACGTATTCCGCACCCGCTTGCACCTTGTATTCGAAGCGCTTGATCTCTTCATCCAGGTTGGGCAGCCCCGGATTTGCACCCACTCCAATGACGAAACTGGTCCCGGCGCCGATCGGGTTTCCGCCCAGGTCCAATCCCCGGTTCAGGTTGTGGACGATATTCACCAGTCCGATCGAATCCACGTCAAACACTGCGGTGGCATCGGGATAGTTCCCCATCTTCGGAGGGTCCCCGGTGATGCAGATCAGGTTGCGGATTCCGGTGGCCGCCGCCCCCAGCAGGTCGGACTGAATGCCGAGCACGTTCCGGTCGCGGCAGGTGTAGTGCAGGATGGCTTCAATTTCAACCGCCTGCTGCATCAAGAGCGACAACGCCTGGTTGCTCATGCGCGCCGAGGCTCGCGGGCTGTCCGGGATGTTCACCGCGTCCACGCCCACCGATTTGACGAACTTCGCGCCCTCGATTTCTTTGCGGATGTCGATTCCCTTGGGCGGCACGATTTCGACCATGGTCACAAATTCCCCGGCCGCGAGCTTGGCGCCCAGCTTGGAGCGCTCCGCCATGGGAGTGCTTGCCGGGGCTAAGGGGCTCGCGCCGGAACGGACCACCTCCGAAATGGCAGTTTTGCCGCGTGCTTCGCCCACCCGCAAAATCGATTTCATGGCGCGGATATGATCGGGCGTCGTCCCGCAGCATCCGCCGATCAGCCGTACGCCGGCCGCCACGAAATTGGACGTGTAGTTCGCCATGTATTCCGGCGAGCAGAGATAGATGTTCCGTCCTTCGACCGACCGCGGCATGCCGGCGTTCGGTTGCGCGGCCAGAGGCAGGGAGGTCACCGCGCGCATGCGCTCGACCGCCTCCAGCATCGCGACCGGCCCCACGCTGCAGTTGATGCCAATTACGTCCACGTTCCATTCCGTTAGCCGCGCGGCGAAGGTCTCGGGGTCGGAGCCGTCCAGGCAGTTCCCGTCTTCGTCAATCGTGACCTGGGCGACGATGGGAATCTTCGGATTCACGTCGCGGCAAGCGAGCACGGCCTGATGCAACTCTTCGAGGTAGCCGAAGGTTTCCAGCATCAACAAATCCACTCCGCCCTCGATCAGGGCTGCAGCTTGTTCGCGAAACGCCGTCCGGGCCTCTTCAAACGAAGTCTTGCCCAGCGGCTCGATGCGAACGCCCAGCGGACCAATCGATCCGGCCACCCAAACATCGAAACTCTTGGCCGCTTCCCGAGCCACGTGAGCGCCCGCCACATTGATGTCGCGGACGCGATCCGCCAGGCTGTGCCGGGCCAGGCGAAAGTTGTTCGCGCCGAAAGTATTGGTTTCGACAATCTCGGCGCCGGCCTGCAGGTAATCGTGGTGGACGCCGCGGATCAGTTCCGGCTGCGACAAGTTCAGCTCGTCATAGCAGCGGTTGATGAAGATGCCCTTGGCATAAAGGAGCGTTCCCATAGCTCCGTCGCAGAGCACCGGCGAATGCTTCAGACGTTCAATAAAGTTCAGCGCCATCTTCTTGAGAATACTAGAAGGAGCGAGGTCTCCGCACCTGCGTTGGCGGAATGCCCGAGCGGGATTGTTTTCCTGGTGGAGAGGTAGTGACCGAAATGTGCATTTCGGCCAGTACCTGGCGGAGCCGATTGTCCGTCCGTTAATATTCCGTGTGAGATAATCTCCGGCCATGAATCTGACAAAGGCTGCGGCAATAATCGTGCTGATTGGTGCGCTGGTCGCGGCTGGTTATCTGATCTACCTCTACACCGTAGTCAAGGGCAGGTATGAGGCATCGCTTTCGAGTTGCACGACCTGCAGAGCGGTCAAGGAAGCAGTGGCGGCGAACCGGCGATCGGTGGAATCGAGCATCGAAGGTCTCAAGGCGAAGAAGAAATATCCGGAAGCTGAAAAACTCGCACAGGAACATGCGGGTGAGAGACCAGTGGATATCGATGTCCCGTGCTCGGATTGCGAAACCCCAGCCCCGGACTACTCTACGCCAACGGCTGTCGCGGCTCTGGGATTACTGGCTGCAACGCTCTTATTTGGAGCAGTGAAGCCAAGAAGATAGCGGCTAGTCGTCGGATGCCGAGAGCGGTTCGTTATCGTTGTTGAGGCAGGACCGAGTTCCGCACGGTTGTTTCTCTTTACTGCGATCGCGTAGGCCAGTGGCATCTAATAAGGTGCCTTCCACAGGAGCGGTCCACCATGCTTGATCTCACCAAGGACATTCAATCGCTGACCACTTTCCGCCGGCAGTCCGGCGACTTTATGAAGCAGCTAAAGAAGAGCAAGCGCCCCGTGGTGCTCACGGTGAACGGGAAGGCAGCGGCTGTAGTGCAGGATGCCGAGGCCTATCAGCGCCTGCTCGACATTGCCGCCAGCGCGGATGAAGACGAAGCTATCCGTCAGGGTCTGGAGGATGTGAAAGCAGGAAGGACACGGCCAGCGAGGAAATTTTTCGCCGAGTTCGAATCTAAGCAATCTTAATGCGGCGGTCGCTCCTTGACATGCTACCGGAATCGAACTAACTTAGCAGTCCTTCCCCTCCATTAATCCAATTGCGCTACGCCCCGAGAAGATCATGGAGAACAACACCCCGAATTCCGCGACGCGACCGGCGCGTCTTCTGTCCATTGATGGCGGCGGCCTGAAAGGGCTGATCCCCGCTGAAGCTCTGATTGCAATCGAAACCCAGCTCGACGCGATCACCGGCCGCTCGTTGCCGCTCTGTGACCGGTTCGACCTGATCGGAGGCACCAGCACCGGCGCCATCCTCGCCGTTGGCCTCGCTCTCGGCTTGAAGGCGGCCGACCTTCGGGACTTCTACCTCAAGTTTGGAAAGCAGATCTTCACCAAGGTTATCTTGCCCGAGCGTTTCTGGCACAGCTATCCCAGCGGTCCGCTCGAACAGCACCTGAAAGATGTTTTCACGGAAGACACGACGCTCGGAAGCGACAGGCTGCGTACCAACATCCTCATCGTCTCCAAGAACGTTACGCTGGGGACAACCTGGTTCTTCACCAATAACCCGAAAGGAAAGTACTTTACCAACAACCGGGCACTGCCGCTGTGGCAGATCGTGCGGGCCAGCACCGCCGCTCCCACCTACTTTCCTCCGCAGACGATTCCCGTTCCCGACGACGGAGGCCGGCCCCAGGATTATGAGTTCATCGACGGCGGCGTCAGCAGCTACAACAATCCCTCGATGCAGCTTTTTCTCGAAGCCACCGACCCCAGATATCAGTTCGGATGGCCCACCGGAACCGGCAAGCTCCTGTTGATGTCGCTCGGTACCGGCTTCAACGCGATCACCGTTCCAGCCGGCAAAGCTTCCGGCTACAACCTCCTGGACTGGGCTCGGTACGCGATCAAGGAACTGATGGACGATGCCAACCTGCAGCAGAATGTGTTGATGCACCTGATCGGCCAAACCCCGGCGGGCAAGGCTCCCATTCCAACCGCGGAAGCAAACGCCGCCCGTGCCTCCGGTGTCCCGGCCGACGATGCGCTTGATTTCATTAACCCCGGCTCGGGCGCGTCTAAGGCTCTGACCTACCAGCGAATCACGGTCAGCCTGACGCGCGAGCGCCTCGACGGGCTCAACCTCGGCGACATCGACCCGGCAAAGGTTGGCGAAATGGATGCCGTCGATCAGATCGGCAATTTTCAGCGCATCGGGCAAGCCATCGCCAAGGAGCAAGTCAGGATGGATCTGCTGAAGCAGTTCTTCGTCTGAAGTCTTTAGAAGTATCTTTTCAAAAGAAGTGTCGTTTCAAACCGCCGGCGCCGCCTCCGCCGCCCGCTTCCTCAGCCGCGCCCTCAAACGCAATTTCTTCCTTTGCTATAATCCTCTTCTTGCATCCAAGTGATTATCCGATATGAGGTTGGAGTCCCAGGTTTGAAAAAAGTCCTGATTCTTATGTTATTCCTGCTGCCCGCCAGTCTCACGTGGTTGAGCTGCGGCAGCAGCGCCAGCGGCACAAAGACCAGCGGTATCAAATACCGCGCCTTCGTCACCAATAACGTCGCATCCGGTAGTGGAGCAGCGGGCGTGTTTATCGTTAACGCTCAAACCGATGTGCGTCCGATCGTATCCCCGATTGCCGCCGGCAACACTCCGGGAATGATGGTGCTCACGCCCAACCGAACCCTGACCCTGGTCTTCAGCGGTGACGGTACGCAACTCTCCGACAACCAGTTCACCATCATCAGCAACGCCACCGAAGCCGCCGTCGCTAGCGTGACTTTGCCCGGCGTCACCGAGAGCTTCGTCGTTTCCCCCGACGGCTCCACCGCCTATGTCGCCGTGCCCGTGCCCGCCCCGGTGGTAGGACCATCTGGGGGTGTCATTGACGTCATTAGTCTGACTTCGGGTACCAAGACCGCCGAGATCAGCTGTCCGCCGATAAACCCGAACCCGCCGGACCCCCCGCCTCCCCCCGTCTGCGTTACGAACGACCAGGGAGACCAAGGATTCAACCCGCCTTACCGTTTTCTCTCCATCGGCAACAGCGGCACTCGCGTCCTGGCTTTCAGCCAGGGCTCCGATGCCGTCGCGAATGCGGTTGCGGTGATCACCCCATCTAGTGTCGGAACGGCGAATCCCGTGGTCACTTTCGTTACTGGTTCTGGCGCTACTGCCTTTGACCATCCGGTCTGGGCCTACTTCAATAGCGACGACACCACCGCCTACATAGTGAACTGCGGCGCCGAGTGCGGCGGAAAACAGGCCAGCGTTCAACCTCTCGATTTGACGACGACCCCCCCAACCCCAGGCAAAGCCGTTCCCGTTCCGGCCGCCACCGTCGCTTTGGTCAACAACTCAACCATGTATCTCGCCGGAACTCCCCTACCCAATCCCAACCCTCAGCCCTGCACCGGCGAGACCACGCAGGCAACCTCCTGCGGTTTCCTTACCGTCTTCGACCTCAGCAGCATGACCGTCACCAATCCTCCGAATTGTCCTCCCGGAACGAATTGTCCAGCCATCATCACCGACGGATTTCACAACCGCATGGCGCTCGGCTCCAACGGACAGCTCTTCATCGGCGCGCGCACCTGCACCGAGATCGTTCCGCCCGTCCCGCCGCCGACAGGGGCCGAGGTCCGGGGTTGCCTTTCCATCTACGACACGAACACGCTGCCCGGCGCCGTCGTAATTCCTCCCGCCAACGGAGACGTAACCGGTATCCAGCCCATCGCCACGCGTCAAGTGGTGTACGTGATCCAGGGCGGATCGCTCTATATCTACGACGCCACGACCGATGCATTGTATGACAACCCGAACGATCCGAATAACCCCGGTCAGATCAGCAACCTCATCGGCCAGTTCGTCGACGTCAAGACCGTCGATTTTTGAGGAGCGCTGTTCGTCGTTCGCGAATCGCTTTTCGCCGCTTACTCTAGCGAAAAGCGAACAGCGAACGACTGCCTTCCCTACCTCGGCTCCAGCGTCATCTCGTGCGCCCGCTGCCGCTCGACCGCTTCCTTCGTGAATGGAAACGCGAACGTCGAGCCTCCATACCACGCGGCCCACTGGTCCATGTAATACGGACTGAGGAAGATCCCGCTCTCTCCCGTCACTAGGTTCAGCGTGCTTTCGTCAAAGTTCGCAAAGTTCCACGTCAGCCGTTCGGAGGGCCCAAACCCCCGGCCAACCGCCTTCACCGTGTATGAACTACCGCTCAACGGATGCACTCCCGGCCCCGTGAAGCGCCCAATCACTGGAAGTTGGCTGAGCACCAGATGATCGATTTCGACTGGATAATTCTTTCCCCACTTCCATTGACCAAGGTCCGAAGGGACTTCCAAAGGAGCCTTCGCGCTAACTCCCGAAGCAGTTCCCGTCTGCTTCACCGCGTTCTCAACCGCAGCCGTCAGCAGGCTCCCGTAGTCTGAATATCCCGGCGGCAGCCAGCGCGCCGGCTGCTTGGTGAGCACATTCTCCAGCCAGACCGACGACATAGCCCAGCGATAGCTCTTCCAACTCAGACTGCCTGCGGCCGGACCCGAGGCCGCACTAGAGGCCGGCGCATCCGCCGCCGCGCCCAGCTTCGGCTCCAGCAGCAACCGCGCCAGTTCCTGACGCGCTTTCGTCTCAATCGTCGGCGCCGCCGACTCCGCCGACATCCGCCCATCCCAGTCGCGCAGAATTTCCGCTGCCCGCTTCGCCCGGTCTGAGGCGCTCGCGGCGTGATCGATCGCGTACACGAACTTGTCGGCGCAGAACCGGTCGTAAGTCGACGACACATCCATCTGCAAAGCCAGCATATCCGCGGGCGCAAACTTCTTCCCCGATTCGAGCACCCGGTAAATGCGATCCGTCCGCCACGGCGCGTCCCATTCCGTGCTGATCGAATATTTGTAGCCGTCTGGAGCGATGCGCCCGTTGGCGGTGGCCAGAATTCCCTCAGGCGGATCGTAAACATGCGGCATCTCGTCGAAAGGAATCCAGCCCTTCCACTCATGCGCATCGTCGCTGCCGCCGACCGGCAGGCTGCCATCGCCCGCCGCCCGGATCGGCACTCGCCCCGTCGCCTGATAACCGATGTGACCATCCACATCGCCGTACATCACGTTTTGTCCCGGCGCGCCAAAAGTCGAGAAGGCCTTCCGAAACTCATCCCAATTCTGCGCGGAGTCTACGTCGAAGAACATCAGTCCCATGCCGTCCTGCAGCGTCCAGCGCAACGCAATCTTGCGCGTCTCGCCCGGAATCAGTTCCGTGATGATCGGCCCATGCCGAGTGGTCACCACGTCGAGCGTCACGTCCGGCTTGCCTTTGACGTGGATCGTCTCCTGCCGGTGCTGCGCCTCACGCCATCCCGCCGGAGTCTTGTACTGCCCCTGCGCATTGAACTCCTCGATGTAATCGTCTTCCACCGTCGGCCCGACGTTGGTGAATCCCCAGCCGATCCGCTGGTTGTGGCCCACGATAACGAAAGGAATTCCCGGCAGCGTAACTCCGGCGACGTCGAAGTTGCCGGTCTTTGTTGGTGTTGTTGTTCTTAGGTGGGCCTCAAACCACAGGTTCGGCATCTGGTGGTCCAGGTGCATATCGTTCGACAGCAGCGGCTTCCCCGAAACCGTATGCTGACCGGAAACGACCCAGTTGTTCGACCCCGGCCGGAACAGATCGGTCTCTTCAAGAGCGAACGCAGAGGCGATCGCGGAGGACGGCGCAGAAGGGAGCGTAGAACTGGTTTCATAAATCGGTTTTGGGAAGGGCACGGCTTCAGCCGTGCCGTTTAGACCTTGGAAAAATGCGGGCTTTAGCCCCTGAGGGACGTGCCTTCCCGATCCAGTTTCATAAATCGATTTTGGGTAGAGCGGCTTTGGGTAGGGCACGGCTTCAGCCGTGCCATTGCGGCCCTGGAAAAATGCGGGCTTTAGCCCCTGAGGGGCATGCGCCGGCACCGCCGAAATCAGCCGTCCCGTCCCACCCTCCGGATCAACCTCTTCGTCGTCATCGTCATCTTCATCGCCGCTGCTCGCCGCCGGTTCTCCTTCCATCCGCCGCACATCGCCTGGCGGACGGTCCCGCCAGGAAGAATTCACGTACAGGTCCGCCGTAAGTTCCGGTCCGAGCTTCGCCAGAACTTTTTCGCGCGTCAGCGCCGGCGGGTTGCGGTAGTGGTTCAAATCCTGCACCATGCGCGCGCCCACCAGAAGGGAATCCGTCACCGTCCACGCCCGCGGCGTGTACTTCATCAAGCGAAATTCGAGCGAAAGCCGGTCGCGATGCGATTCGAGAAACGCATTCACTCCCCGAGCGTAAGCGTCAAAATAAGCCCGGTCGCGCGCGGAGATGCTCTTCTCCGCCGCTTCGGCCGCGATCCGCAGCCCCAGAATCCGCTGCTCGCGGTCCATCTTCACCGTGTCTTCGCCGATCACTTCCGAAAGTTCTCCCGCAGCGGCGCGTCGCATCATGTCCATCTGCCACAGCCGGTCCTGCGCGGTAACGTATCCCTGGGCAAAAAATAAATCTTCGAGCGTAGCCGCCTCAATCGTAGGAACGCCCTGCCCATCGCGCACCACTCGCACCTTGGACGAAATCCCAGGCACCGCAACGCTGCCATCCAGTTGCGGAAGCGGCGAGCGCGCGATCCAGTAGAGCCACCAGAGGCCGATGGTGAGCGCGACCAGCAGCAAGCAAACGGCGTAGTAAAGAATGCGCAGCGCAGGATGCCGCCGGCGGACTTCTGGCAGGGAAGCAGCGACCGACATATCCACGATTGTAGGGACGCTCTCCGCACCTGACAACCGCACACCCGTCACTCCCGCCCGTAGAGACGGGGCTTGCCCCGTCTCCGACGGCGGAAAAATTCAGGGTTCGTATCAGGGCATCGCTTTAGCGATGCCGAAAGTGCCGCGTTATGAGAGCCGGGTGCCCCACACATTCGCGTACTTTGCGAATGTGTGGGCGCTGCGTGAGCATGGGTCCAGCGTGAGTTACGACAAGGTTTCCCGGATAACGAGGGGGCTGGCCCATCCTTTCCGAATAAAATCTCAAATCCAGCGGCTGCCCCGTCCTTGTCCCTGCGTTCTTTGCAGGGACAGGGCGGGGAACTTGACTTGGCATCCTCAACTCATGGAGATCAAAATCCCCCGCCCTGTCGCAAAAGACGCGACAAGAGCGGGGCACCCTCGAGGATTAGAATGAGGAAAGGCTGGGCCAGCCCCCAAGGATTGCACCCTCAGTTCTGTTAAGGCGAAGGATTCCAAAAGCGCAGGGTGGGCACCCCCTGCCAATACAAGTTGAGCCTCTTCTCGGTCTGTATAATAAGTGGGATCGTAGGTACCTAGCGTGGCGCTTCCTAACCTGCTGTTCATCGACACCAATATCTGGCTTGACTTTTACAGAGCCAAGAACGAAACCGGTCTCCAACTGCTCGAACGCGTCGAAAAGATCGCTCATCGTCTCATCATAACGTTTCAACTCGAAAGCGAATTCAAGAAGAATCGTCAATCGGCGATCGTCGATGGTCTGGACGCATTGAAGGAACCGTCTCGACTGTCTCGTCCGGGAATCTTCTCGAATGCGAAAGCTACTCACGTTATCGAGCGTCACCTGCACGAAGCAGAAAAGCGAGTCAAAAAGCTGCGCGACCGCCTCCTAAAAGCGCTGGAAAATCCAGCACAGAATGATCCCGTGTATCAAGTATGCCAGCGAATATTTCAAAAGAACGACGATCTAACGCTGACTCGCAACGACATCACGAGACGCACTGTCCGCCGTGCGGCGATGAGGAGATTCATGCACGGCTGTCCACCTCGGAAACAGAGCGATACTTCCTATGGAGACGCCATTAATTGGGAATGGATGATTAGATGCGCTGCGAAGAAGAGAGCGGGTCTCGTGATCGTGTCGCGGGACACCGATTATGGTATCACCGTGGGCAACAAGTCCTATGTCAATGACGAACTGCGGCACGAGTTCAGCGATAAGGTGAGCCAGTCGCGCAAGCTGGTGCTGTACACTCGACTGTCAGACGCACTCAAATCGTTTGACGTTCCCGTCTCGAAAAAAGAAGAAGAGGCGGAGAAGGACCTGGTATCCACCTCGGCCAGGTCGCTCTCCAATCTCGACATGATCAACAACTATCTGCGAAGCATCAATTTTGACAAATCAAACCTCGATATCAGCAAGTATCTCCATGCCATCAATTTGGACAAATCCAATCTCGACGTAATCGACGACTATGTCCGTAGGAATTGGGACAATTCAAAGCTGAACAATCTTGCGGCTCTCGCTGCTTCTCAAGTCTCGCCACAGCAACTGAACAGTATTGCGACTATCGTTGCTTCTCAAGTCTCGCCACAGCCGAAGGAGAAGGACAAAGAGTGATCGTGGTGACGACCTCGCCGCCCAACTTGCCTGGTGCACCATTCATTCGCGTTCTTTGCGAATGAGTGGGCGTCTGCGTAATTGGCAATCTTTGCCAATTGCATTGTAATAGACCCGCGACTCACATCCATGGAAAGGGTCCCCGCTACGCCTACCCGCAACGTCAATTTGACCAACGATCTCGACCGCTTCATAGCCACAAAGGTCAAGAGTGGGCGCTACGAAAATGCCAGTGAGGTTGTGCGCGCCGGGTTGCGGACTTTGGAGCGCGAAGAACAGCAGTACGAGGCGAAGCTCGCCGCGCTCCGGGCGGCGATTGACGAAGGCGACGCCAGCGGTATTGCCGGGGGCAACGTCTTCGGGCGTGTCCGTAAGGCCATCAGACTTCCCGTGCCGCGCTAGCCGTGGCTGCGTTCCGATTTTCGCGTCGCGCCGAGGCCGATCTGTTGAGCATCGGCTACACCCCTCGCACCTGGGGCAGTGCCCAAGCCGCCCGTTACATCGGCGAGCTTGAGGTTTGTTGCCAGATGCTTGCCGACAATCCGGCGTTAGGCCGGCTCTGTGACGACGTTCGCCCGCGCTTGCGCCGTCTGGAGCATGGCAAGCACGTGGTGTTCTACCGCCAGAAGCGTGGTGGTGTTTTGGTTTCTCGCATCCTGCATCAACGCATGCTGCCCGATAGACACGCCATCGACGATCAAGACAACGAACCGTAAAGGAGGGTGCCCCTTCCGAGCTTTGCTTGGGCGGGGCCTTTGACTTTTTTCATCACACCCAGCCGGTGAGCATCATCACAGACATCCAACCCGCCCGATGCGACAATACTCTTCTGATTGGGGCAGTGAAGAGGTGGGTCCGTCAACCAACCAAGACGCACCTCGAAGCTGCCCCAAACCCATTTTCAGCGTTGTTTTGGAGCTAAGTCCTTATTTATCAATTATCCTACACATAAGTCCTTAGTTTTGAATTATTTGCAAGCGCTTCCCGCTAACCTCATGATTCTAATAGAACGAAAAAGGGGGGGGGTAGGGGGGTGGGGGTAGTAAGCAATGATGAATGCCCTTTAGGAGCAAACAGGCAGTATCATGTTGGAACCCTTGGCGTGCATTATCATCTTGAGTGTCCGCGCCGCCCAACATGCTGCAGAAACGAATCGACGATCAGCCGACCATCTCGCGCGAGAACATCCGCGAAGCCGAAGGAATTTTCCTGCAGCATCTCAAACGCGTCGGCTTGAAGCAAACCGAACAGCGCAACGCAATTCTGCGGACCTTCCTGGAAACTCGTGAACATCTTTCGATCGACGAATTGCATCGACTGGTCAAGAAAACCGACCCGCGCATCGGTTCCACCACCGTCTACCGGACGCTGAAGCTTCTGGCAGGTTGCGGCCTGGCCAGCGAAGTCGCCTTTCACGACGGCATCGCGCGTTACGAACACCAGTACAACCGCCGCAGTCATCACCACATGGTGTGTACAGAGTGCGGCGCCTCGGTTGAATTTTTCTCGGAGAAAGTCGGAGAAATCGAGCGGGAGATCGGACGCAAGCACCGTTACGTTACCACCCGCCACACTTTCCAGATTTATGGCGTTTGCGAACAGTGCCGGAAGAAAACGAATGGACGCCGAATTGTCTAGTCCAGAGAATAGTGTCGAGAAAAGTGCCGGGCAAAGTGCCGGCAAACTTCCCGAGGAAAGCCCCGCGAATCCGGCGCAAACTTCCGTGAAGTGTCCCCATTGCGGAACTGTGATGCCCGCGAACTCGGAATTCTGTCCCGGTTGCGGATGGTCGATGACACCGCTTCCTCCCGCGGAACGGGCGGCCGCGGCGGTCGCATATCTCCCTTTGGTTTCTGCCGCAGTGCTCTTATTTTTGCCGGCATTTCGCAATAACCGCTTTGTCCGCTTTCATGCCTGGCAGAGCATTTTGCTCTGGGGAGTCTTTTTCGTTTTGACCATCGCCGCACTCTTCCTTTCGAATGTCGCTGCCGCCATGGCTTTTCTTCTGTTTGGAATTCTGGCTTCGCTGGCCATGTTGTTCTTGTGGATTGTGCTTTCGATCAAGGCATGGGAGGGCGAGCGCTTCGAGTTGCCGCTGTTCGGCATGTTGGCGGAGCGACTGAAATAGCAGGTCCCAGGCTTCAGGTCTCAGGAAAAACAAAATCAATTTCATTTCATCTTCGCGGCTTTTCTGAAACCTGAGACCTAGGACCTGAGACCTTGTTTTCTGCGGTTAGACATTCGCGGGCTCATCGTTCAAAATAATCAATCCACTTCGTATCGCACTTTATACTTCACTCTGCATCGCAGGAGACCTCATTGAGCCAGCTTCAGCGCGTTAAGATCAGCGCTCTCGGCACCTACGTTCCGCCTCGCCTTCTCACCAACGCCGACCTCGAAAAACTTGTCGATACCAATGACCAATGGATCATGGAGCGCGTCGGCATCCGCGAGCGTCATATCGTGGACAAGGGGGTTGCGACCAGCGATCTTGCGGTCGAGGCGGCGAAGAAAGCGCTTGCCGAGCGCGGCATCGACGCTTCCGATCTCGATGCGATTATCGTGGGGACGGTTACGCCCGACATGTTTTTCCCCTCGACCGCTTGCCTGGTCCAACACAAGCTCGGCGCGAAAAATGTCTGGGGATTCGATGTCTCGGCTGCCTGTTCCGCGTTTGTGTACGCGTTGCAAGCCGGCGCGCAGTTCGTCGCCACCGGATCGCACAAGAAAGTGCTCGTGATCGGCGCCGATGTGATGTCGTCCATCATCGATTACACCGATCGCGCGACCTGCGTCATCTTTGGCGATGGAGCGGGAGCGGTGCTGCTGGAACCGGCGGAAGACGATTCGGTCGGCCTCATCGACTTTCTGCACGAAATCGATGGATCGGGCGCGTCCTCGCTCTGCATGCCCGGTGGCGGAAGCCTGAATCCCTCGACCCACGAAACCGTCGACAAGAAGATGCACTTCGTTCATCAGGACGGGGCCGCGGTCT
>OBLU010000520.1_pt1 | contig 36260 bp, 41 predicted proteins | sample 1518681 | NCBI WGS metagenome assembly OBLU01 (sample SAMEA3539304, study PRJEB22396) | soil metagenome | biome: tundra; feature: field; material: soil | place: USA | collected 2010-05 | depth 0.15 m
GGGCGCAAGGACCGGCTCGGCGCTCGGGCCGGCCTGCGCCGCGAGCTGCTCCAGCGCAGCCTCGATGTCCTCCGCCTGGTCAGCCAGTTGCGTGACCGAGCAGCCGTCCGGCACCAGATCGCCACTGCGGCCCGGATAGGCGAAGAACGACACTGGCGAGCGGGCGCCGGCCAGGATCAGCTGGTCGACGCCGGCGAGCTGCGCATCGGCCTGCTCTGCCATGTATGCCAGGCGCCGGACAGCCGGGACTCCGGCACCGCACTCCATCCGCGCGGGAAAGGTCTCGGCCAGCAGCTCCGCGCCGGTGGCCTCGGCGACGCGGCTGGCAGCCCGCAGGCCCCGCTCGGTCAGCGCCCGGCCGCCGAGCAGCAGCATCGGCCGGGATGCGCTTCGCACGCTATCGGCCACCGCGCTGACGGCGGATGCAGGCACTGGATCCGGCGGCTGCGCGAGCCGGGGCCCGGCGAGCACCCCGCCCGGGCTCCACGACACGTCGGCTGGCAGTACCAGGGTCACGACCTGGCCGCCGTCCTGGGCGCTCGCCGCTACCGCGCGCATGGCGTCGCGGGCGACCTCGCGGGTCGTGCCCGAGGTGCGGACCCAGCCCGACACCGTCCGCGCCATGGCCTCGATGTCGGACTGCAGCGGCGCGTCGTACCGGACGTGCCCGGTGGCGTGCGCACCCACGATGCATACCACCGGGCTGTGCGCGCGGCGGGCGTTATGCAAGTTGGCCAGGCCGTTTCCCAGGCCGGGGCCGAGGTGCAGGAGCACGGCGGCCGGGCGCCCGGCGATACGCGCGTAGCCGTCTGCGGCGCCGGTCGCCACTCCCTCGAACAGGCCGAGCACGCCGCGCATCCCCGGTACCGCGTCCAGGGAGTGCACGAAGTGCATCTCCGAGGTGCCGGGATTCATGAAGCACACGTCCACTCCGGCGCCGACCAGGCTGGCGATCAGCGCCTGCGCTCCGATCATCTGAGCACCGCCCGCGGCGGCTGCCGGCTCCTCAGCCATGGTGAGACCCTTCTCGTCGGTATAGTGCGGAGCCGGCCATTGCAATGACGGCCCCGGCGCCAGCGTAGATCGCGCAGCCGGGAAAGCCCGATTCTGTGCAGCTGGAGTAGACCTCGTCCATGTGCCCGCGCCATAGTCCCATCAGCCACGCGCTTGCCCGGTACCGTCCGCAGGACGATACTGAGGCCGCCGACATCGAGCGCGCGCGCGCGATCGTGGCGGCAGCCGGCGATCCGTGGCTGCGCTCGATCCCGTTGCACCTCACCGCCTCCGCGCTGATCGTGCACCCGGACAGCGGCCGGGTACTGCTGCGCTGGCACCAGCGCCAGCAGGCCTGGCTTCAGGTCGGCGGCCACGGCGATCCGGGTGAGAGCGACCCGCTCGCCATCGCGCTGAGGGAAGCCACCGAGGAGACCGGACTGACCGACCTGGAGCCATGGCCGGACCCGCAGATCCGGCATGTGGTGATCGTTTCCGTACCGGCCAGCAGCACAGAGCCCACGCACCAGCACGCTGACGTGCGATTCGTCCTGGCCACCCGGACCCCGGGCGCCGCGCGGCCAGAGAACCCGGTGGCGCCGCTGCGCTGGCTGTCACCACGGGAGGCGCACGAGGCCACCACCGAGGCCAATCTCAGGGAGACTCTGCGCCGGACGGAGCGGCTGCTCGCGGGCTGACCGTGCCCGCCCCGGGGGCCCCGCGCGAGGGTAGCGTGGCCCAACGTGGCTGAAATCACTCACAGGTTCAATGTCCCGATCCCGATGCGGATGGCATCACCCTCTCCGCTGACCTGACCCTGACCGGGTCGCTGCCGGCGCCGGCGGTGGTCATGCGCACGCCGTATGGCAAGGGCGGCGAGATCCAGTCACGGCGGGCCACCGGCCTGGTGAAGGCTGGCTACGCGGCTGTCGCGGTCGAGCGGGCGCGGCGACTCCGAGGGGTCGTTCGAGCCCTACTGCAATGACGGCCCCGACGGTTTCGACGTCATCGGCTGGGCCGCCGGGCAGGATTGGTGTACCGGCGACGTCGCCACCTATGGCGGCAGCTACGGCGGCCAGATCCAGTGGCTGGCGGCGCTCGAGCAGCCGCCGGCACTGCGCGCGATGGTATGCCTGGTCACGCCGGGCGATCCGTTCGTGGAACTGCCCACCGGCGTGCCGGCCCCGATGCACATCAACTGGTTCCGCCTGGTGGATGGCCGGGTGCCGCAATACCTGGATGACGTCGACTGGGCCGAGGTCTACCGGCACCGGCCGCTGCTGACAATGGACGAGGCCGCCGGGTTCTGCTCGCCGAACTGGCGGGCCATGCTCGAGCACCGGGTGCTGGACGAGTGGTGGGAACCGCATCGCTACCAGCACCGGATTGGCGAGATCGACCTGCCGGTGCTGCACATTTCGGGCTGGTACGACGACGAGGAGATCGGCACGCCGGCCAATTTTGCCGCCATGATGGGGCCGGACGTAGCGGGCAGCGGCTGCTGATGGGGCCATGGGGCCATGCCGTCAACACCACCCGCACGCTCGGCGGGGTGGACTTCGGCCCGCAGGCCATTATCGATCTCGACGATGCGATCCACCGGTTCCTCGACGAGCACATCACGGGGATACGACCCGAGCAGCCGGCCGCGCCAGCGCGGATATTCGTGATGGGCGCCAATGAATGGCGCGACGAACCAGCCTGGCCGCCGCCCGATGTGGCCGGGGCCGAGTTCTTCCTGTCCAGCGGCGGCCGGGCCAATAGCAGCTACGGCGACGGCCGGCTCGTCAGCGCGGCGCCGTCCGCCGAGGAGCCGCCGGATACCTGGGTGCATGACCCGGACCGTCCGGTGCCGTTCATTACCGAGACCAGCAGTGCCCAGATCGGCGGACCCGATGACTACCACGGCGTGGAGTCGCGCGGCGACGTGCTCGTCTACACCAGCGAGCCGCTGGCCGCCCCGCTGGAAGTGATCGGCCCGGTCCGGCTCGTGGCGCACGTCGCGACCTCGGCGGCCGACACCGACATCACCGCCAAGCTCCTCGACGTCCACCCGAACGGGTTCGCGCAGCGGCTCTGCGACGGCATGGTCCGGCTGCGCTACCGCGGCGGCTTCGACCGCGAGCAGCCGGTGATCCCCGGTGAGATCTACCCGGTCGATATCCCGATGTGGGACACCTGCCAGCAGTTCGCCGCCGGGCACCGGGTACGGCTCGAGGTCGCCTCCTCAGCCTTTCCGAAGGCAGACGTCAACCTCGGCACCGGCGGCGACATGGTGACCGAGACCGAAGGCGTGCTCGCACGCAACCGGCTGTGGCACACGCCCCTGCGACCGTCCCGGCTCGTGGTGCAGGCCGGGCCAGCCGCCGGGCAACCGGGAGCCTGACGAAGATCAGCATTATTGGCGGCGTAAGTTGACAATATGGACTATCGCACTCTGGGACGTAGCGGCTGCTCGGTGTCGAGCCTTTGCCTGGGGACCATGACCTTTGGCTCCGAGACGGACGAGGAAGGCGCCCACCAGCAGCTCGACCGGTTCGTCGAAGCGGGCGGCACGCTGGTGGACACGGCCGACGTGTACAGCGCCGGCGTGTCGGAGGAGATCATCGGCCGCTGGTTCGCCGGCCGGCCCGCAGGTATCACCGAGCCAGTGGTGCTGGCCACGAAGGGCCGGTTCCCGCTGGACGACTCCCCGAACGGCGCCGGCCTGTCGGCCCGGCACCTGACCCGCGCGCTTGACGCGTCGTTGCGCCGGCTGGGCCTCGACGCGGTTGACCTGTATCAGGTGCATGCGTTTGATCCCTGGACGCCGCTGGAAGAAACGCTGCGCACGCTCGACGGGTTCGCGCGGGCCGGCAAGATCCGTTACTACGGCCTCTCGAACTTCACCGGCTGGCAGCTGACGAAAGCGGTCCACCTCGCCCGGGCGCTGAACGTCGCCGGGCCGGTCACCCTCCAGCCGCAGTACAGCCTGCTGGTGCGCGAGATCGAATGGGAGATCGTGCCCGCCGCGGTGGACGCGGGCCTCGGCCTGTTGCCATGGAGCCCGCTCGGCGGCGGCTGGCTGTCGGGCAAGTACCGGCGTGACGAGCGCCCGGCCGGAGCCACCCGCCTGGGCGAGGACCCGAACCGCGGCATGGAGGCCTACGACCGGCGCGGCATGCAGCGCACCTGGGAGGTCATCGACGCGGTACAGAAGGTCGCTGACGAACGCGGCGTCTCGATGGCCGAGGTCGCGCTGGCCTGGGTGACTGACCGGCCAGCAGTGACCTCGACAATCCTGGGCGCCCGGACGGTCGAACAGCTCGAGGCCAACCTGCGCGCGGCCGGCCTGCACCTGAGCGAGGAGGAAACCGCGGCGCTCGACGCCGCCAGTGACCCGCGAGCGGTCGACTACCCGTACGGCGAGATGGGCCTGGACCAGCGCGACCGCCGTCTCGCCGGCGGCGCTTAGCCCGGGCACCGCGCACACGCAGGCCCGCGCCGGCGCAGGTAAGCGCGGTTGCCGGCGGAGGAGGGCGGCGAAAACGGCCGCGGTTCAGTCCTCGAGCGTGCCAGGATGCGCGGGAACGTCGACGGCGTGTTCCCTGAGCGCAGCGAGCGGCACGATGTCGAGAGCCCGTTCATGGGTCGACGCCAGCACTACGTGCGCGGCGGCGCCGTCGCGGTGAGCGCGCAGCCAGTTCGCCGCGGTCACGCACCAGCGGTCCCCTGGCACGAGCCCGGGGAACCGGAACTGCGGCCTCGGCGAGCTGAGATCGTTGCCGATACGGCGCTGATGCTCGAGGAACTGAGCGGTCACCACCGCGCAGATCGTGTGGCTGCCCTGATCCTCGGGCCCGGTGTTGCAGCACCCATCTCGATAGAACCCGGTGACCGGATCGGTACCACACGGCTCCAGCTCACCACCCAGCACATTGCGCTCGACCATCCAAGCAGTATCGCGCACCGCTTATTGCGACGCGCAGCCCTCGGTGATCGCCGCGATGACGTCGTACGGGAGGTGCCGGGGATGCACCAGCAGCGCCCTGGCCACCTGGCGGATCGTCATCCGCAATGGCGTCAGTATCTGTTCGCTATACCGCCAGGCAGCAACTTCATCAGTGCCAGAACGGCCGCCGAGCATCCGGCGGAAATGCCTGGCGTCCCCGCCGTCACGCCGCCAAGTCGGCAGCCAAGCGCGCAGTTCATCATCGCGCTCGAGCATGGTCCAGTTCATCAGCCGCTGCGCGATCTGGCCCGCCGCATCGACGACGAACGCCAGATCGCTCGCTCCCCTGATGCCATGGACCCGGCCCTCGTTATCGCGGCTGTGGTGGATGCTGGCCGAGCTGAACCGTGCCCCTACCGCCAGCGCGGCCACCGCGTGACCAGCCTCGTGCCAGGCCGTCAGGACGGTTGCCTGCCGGGCCGGCGCGAAGCTGGCAAAGCAGCCGCAGTCGTAACGCTGCCTGACCCATTTGTCGTGCACGATCGACTCGTCGTCGTACCGGACGACGCGGCCCAGCTCCGCCCGGATCCCGGCCAGGACACGCTCTTCCGCGGGCTTCACGATGAACAGCTTCCCGGGACGGCGGTCCCGCCGGCAAGCGGATCACCGCCAGGGCCCGGGATTACGTCATGCTATGGGTATGAGTGATGGGTTTCCTGGCCTGCGCCAGCGACGGCACGGTACGGCGGCGCGCCGCCGTACCGACCGGCTGACCTCGGCACTCGTCGATCAGTGGTCCGACCATCCCGAAGCTCAGGAGTACATGCGCTTCCAGTGGGGCGAGCGCGTGCTGATGGCCCTCATTGCGAGCCGGCGGGCACAAAAGGCGTTCTACGCTGCCCGCTGGCTCGTCGTAATCGGCGCCACGGTCGTCCCCACGCTGGTGGCCGTGGGGGCAAGGACCCATGGCACTGTCGCGACAGTCACCCAGATCGCTGCCGTGGTGCTCAGTCTTCTAGTTGCGGTCGCAGCTAGCGCGCTCACGGCGCAGATGAGCCAGCGCTGGCGCCTGTTCAGCCAGCTGGAGGCCGAGCTTGAACATGCCGGCTGGCAGCTCTTCGCCCGTCGCGGCGAATACGCTGACGGAGATCTCAAGCAGCGGTTTGCCGCATTCGTCGACCGCGTCGAGAGCATCGTGCTGGCCTATCAGGCTGGATATCCGGCCCAGATGACACGGCTGGACCGGGATGCAGTAACCCAGGACGGACCCGGGCTGCCGGGCCGGGCGCCGAACCCGCAGGTTCCTGACTGGCACTGGCCCTGATCTTCACCCGCGCCGCGCAGAATCGGGCAGCGCGGCGGCGGCGCGCGCCACGGCAGCCGCGCCGGGGTCCCGGTCCATCCGGGCGGCCAGCATCGCCCGCAGCCCCGGGCGCCAGGCCGTGCCAGGGCTGATGTGCCGACGACGGCCTGGCGGGCAGCCGACGCTACGATGAGTGAGCGATGAGCACCGTCAAAACGCCAGCCACCGAGGCCGGATTCCCTGAAGGCCGCCGGAACGCGGTCATCCACACCGAGGACCTCACCAAGGTCTATCCGGACACGGACTTCGCTGCCGTGGACCGGCTCAACCTGGATGTCACAGCGGGTGAGATCTTCGGCCTGCTGGGGCCTAATGGCGCCGGAAAGACGACGACCGCGGGGATGCTGACCACCCGGGTGGTGCCGACATCCGGGCGGGCGTTCCTCGCCGGGATCGATGTTGCCGACCATCCGGCGCTCGCGAAGCAGCTGAGCGGCATCGTTTCGCAGCAAAATACCCTCGACCGCCAGCTCACCGTCTGGGAGAACCTGTACTTTCACGGCCGGCTGTTCGGCATCGGCGCCAAGGCATCCCGGAAGACCGCCGACGAGCTGCTCGAGCAGTTCCAGCTGTCCAAGTGGGCCAAGGCATCGGTGTACGCCCTGTCGGGCGGGATGGCGCAGCGGCTCATGGTGGCGCGGGCCATCTTCCACCGCCCTTCGGTGCTCTTCCTCGATGAGCCGACCGCAGGGCTCGATCCGCAGAGCAGGCTCGCCCTCTGGGATCTCCTCGGCGAGCTGCACGGCGAAGGCCAGACCATCCTGCTGACGACCCACTACATGGAGGAAGCCGACCGGCTCTGCGAGCGGGTCGCCATCATGGACCACGGGCGGATCCTGGCCCTCGACACCCCGGCCACGCTCAAGCAGAGCATCGGCGCCGACACCGTGGTCACCGTCAAGACCCCTGGCGACACCGCCCGGCTCGCTGACCTGCTCACCAGCGACGTCGAGGGCGTTACCCGGACCCGCCAGGTGGACGGCGGCCTCCAGCTGCACATGCAGGGTAACGACCGGCTGGTGCCGCGCATCGTCTTGTCGGCCGAGCGCGGCGGGTTCGATCTGGTCGACGTGTCCATCTCCGAGCCCAGCCTGGAGACCGTGTTCATCAACCTCACCGGCAAGGAGCTGCGGGACTGATGGCCACCTCCCTGACTGCCCCGCAGGCGCCGGCCCGGCACATCGGCGGTGGCCCCACCCGCTCGGTGGCCGCCGCCAGCTGGACCGCGCTGGGCGCGCTCATGCTCCGCGATCTCGTCGTGCTGCGCAAGCACCTCTGGGAGTTCGTGCTGCGCACGATCATCCAGCCGTTCCTGCTCTGCTTCGTCTTCCTCTTCGTGTTCCCGAAGATCGGGCAGGGCATCGGCGGGCACGGCACGGCAGCCGAGTCCGCCTTCGCGACCGTCCTGGTGCCCGGGGTGGTCGGGATCTCGGTCATGTTCCAGGGCGTGCAGTCGATCGCCCTCTCGATGGCCCAGGAGTTCGGCTTCACCCGCGAGATCGAGGACCGGGTGCAGGCGCCGTGCCCCATCTGGCTGGTGGCGATCGCGAAGGTGCTCTCCGGCGCGGCCCAGGGCGTGCTGTCGGCCATCATCGTGCTGCCCATGGCGTCGGTCGTGCATGCGCCCGGAGTCCACGCCCACCTGTCGCTGCACTGGTGGATCATCCTGACGTTCGTGCCGCTCGCGTGCGTCGCGATGGCCGGTCTCGGGCTCGTCCTCGGGACCAGCTTCGAGCCCCGGAATATCGGGCTGATGTTCGGCTTCATCATTCTGCCGATCACTTTCCTCGGCGGCACCTATTACTCGTGGACCAGGCTCGCGCCGGTGACGGTCGGCGGCTGGCACTGGCTGCAGACGGTCGTGCTCATCAACCCGCTGATCTACGTCAACGAAGGGATGCGGGCCGCGTTCACCGAGGCGCCGCATATGCACCTGTACGTCATCTATCCCGTGGTGGTCGCGTTTGGCGTGGCGTTCCTGGCCATCGGGCTGCGCAACTTCCGGCGGCGAGTGCTGTCCTGAGCACGGCGGCGCGTGCCCTCCCGAGCCGCGACGGCGCCGGGCCCGCTGCGATAGCCCGCGGGCCCGGCGATCAAGCGGGCGTCCTAGTAGCTGTTGCGCCAGGTGGTGGTGAAGCTGTTGCCGCCTGTAAGACCCGAGGGTGCGGACAGCTTGTAGTTGTTCGTGGCATCCACCATCTCCACCTCGTCATTGCCGGCGAAGCTGGAGATCGTGCCGGACTTGCCGCTGGCGGTCTGGCTGCCGCTGGAGAGCTTCCAGCTCGCGTAGTCGGCCAGCGGTGCGATACCGATCGAGAAGGCAGGCCGCTCAGCGATCCACTCCGCGCTGGTGTCCTGGCACGTGGCGGCCGCGCAGGTCGCTGTCTTTGAGAAGCTGCTGGCAGTGTGCGTGGCATCGGTCAGTGACAGTTTGTACGACGTTCCGGTGCGCGACACAGCCGCGGTGATCTTGTCGCCGGGCCGCAGCGACCTACCCACCTCGATCGTGGCCGCCGGGTACATCTCGTACCACGTGAAGTAGGTGGCCTTACTCTCGAAGCACCAGTCGAGCGTGCCGTCCTGCTCGACGGTCCCGTCGTTCCAGCCATCGATGCCGACCCATTCCGAGGTGATCGTGTCCTCGCTGCCGCAGGTCACCGCTGGTGTCGTCCACGCCCCGCTGACCTTGGTGAAGGTACCCTTCGTGGCGGTTACGTCGGCGTAGCCGGACCAGTTGAAGCTCCCCGCGAGTGACGTGCCCCGGGGGGCGGAACCCGCCAGGCCCGGGTGGACGAGCTCGACCGGCGGGTGGTCGTGGCGCAGGTAGCGAACGAGGGCGCTGCGCGCCTCGGTCAGGAACCGCGCCGACGGCTGGTGCGACGCCACCACAGCCCCCCGCCCGGAGGCAGGAGCCGTCGTCACTGCCGAGCCGACGGTGAGCATTGCGGCCCCGACCCCCAGGACCAGGGCCGAGCCTAAGACGAGCGAACTGCGCAGCACACGCATGCGTTGCCTCCATACCCTTCAGAAAAGACATTGGCTGCCGGTCGAAAAGAACTTGGCTGTGGAAACGTACCGGCAGCATTAACGGCCCGCAACGCGCTTGCCGATATCTTGCCGAGCGCCGCCGGATGGGAAATCAGTCCTGTTCGCCGCATTGGGCGCAGTTCATGCAGACAGCCAATGGATGCCCGTTTAGGCACCTGGTTGCGGCTATTGCGGGCCGGCCGCCGTCGCGCGCGGGCCGGCCAGGAGGATGTCGATGCTCAGGGCCAGGATCCACGCCGGGAACAGCAGTTCCACCCACGCCGAAATACCAGAGCCGACGAGCAGCACTAGCGCGCTGACGAGCCCGGCCGGGCCGAGCCATCCGGAGGCGATCCTGGTGCGGCGCGCGATCGTCACCGTGGTGAGGGTGAATACCGCCGCCATCCGCATGGCGTAGACGTTCAGCAGGATCGAGGTCGCGTCGCGGCCGAGCGTCAGGGTGTCCGCCCCGGGCGGGCCGGACGCTCGGGATGACTCGGCGATCAGCCCGCCAGCGAATGCGGCGGCCACGAAGAGCATGCCGACGAACAACAGCCCGCTGCCCAGGAAGACAGTCGCGAAGAAGCGGTCCTCGTGCCGTCCGATCCGGTCGCGGACCACCCCCATGAACCATAGGAAGGCGATGCCGGCGAACGGGACAAGGTTCAGCGCGACCCCCACCGCCCTCCGCCGCGCCGGGTCGGTCAGCCAGTCGCCGGCGCGATCCGTATTACCGGGGGTAGCGATTCTGAGCAGCACCAGGGACGAGAGCAGGAGCAGCGAGAAGACGATCCCGGCGACCGCCGCCGCCCTGGGCGTTCGCAGCGGGCTCGCTTGCAGCTCGTCGTGGCGTATCGGCTCCGCGCTCATAGCTCCCCTCGCCGGCGACTGGCGCACCGGCGATGCCCCCTGTCTCCGGCCATCTGCCCCCGCCACGATCGCGCCAGCTAGCCTGCGGCACATCGCCCTGCGCGGGTGATGGCGCCGGGCCGCCTACCCGGCATGGTGGCTTGCGCGCCACCCGGCTGGTGCGCGCGTCGCGGTGCCGGAGGAGGCGCACATGGTCCTTGATCTTGTGCTGATCGGGCTCGGGATCACCCTCGAGCCGTTCCCGCTCACGGCCTTCATCCTGATCCTGAGCGCCGAGAAGGGCACTACCAAGGGCCTGGTCTTCATCCTTGCGTGGCTCGCCTGCCTGGTCGCGGTGATCGCCGTCGTCATCCTGGTCACCGGCGGCGATCCGCTCAAGCCGGCCACTGCCCCATCGACCGCCGCCCTGGCCGTCAAGCTGGCCATCGGCGTCGCGCTGATCCTGTATGCCGCCCGGCGGTGGCGCCAGCTGGGCCGTCCCCGCAAGTCGCAGGCCTGGATGGCGCGGCTGGACCGGCTCTCCCTGTGGGCCGTCGCCGGCCTGGCCGTGTTCCTGCAGCCCTGGACGCTGGTGGCGGCTGGCGCGGCGACCGTCACCCAGGCCAGGCTGGATACGCCGAGCGACTACCTGGCGCTGATGTTCTTCTGCCTGATCGCCACCGGCAGCTTCCTGTGCCTGGAGCTGTACGCGGCCTTCTCCCCCGCCGGATCGGGTGAACGGCTCGACCGGCTGCGCACCTGGCTCAACTCGCACCGGGATCAGGTCATCATCGTGGTCCTGCTGCTGCTGGGCTTCTGGCTGGCCGGCAAGAGCATTTACTACCTGGCGACCGGCTGACCCGTGCCAGCACCTATCCCGCCGGCGCAGCCCGGGCCCGATCAGGGCCCGCCGCCGCCCAGGAAAGGGGAACGGCGCCTGCCGATGGCGCTGGCCGTGCTGGCCGCCGGGGGCCTGCGAGCGGTCCTGCCCGATCAGCTCAGGGCCGGCGACGCGCGCTGGATGTTGCCGCTGGTGATGGTCGTGCTGCTCACCGTGCTCATCATCGGCGACCCCGGGCGCATCGACCGGGACTCCCCCGCGCTGCGGGCCCTGACCGGGACGCTGTTCGGGGTGATCACGGTCATCAATGTGGTCGCCGGGGTGCGACTGGTGGCCGGGATCATCGGCACTGTCCCGTTCACCACCAACGCCGAGATCCTGCTCACCAGCGGCGCCGCCATCTGGCTCACCAACGTGATCGCCTTCGGCCTGTGGTACTGGGACCTCGACCGCGGCGGCCCGGCGGCCCGCGCCCGCGGACTGGACCGCCGCGCCCGCCTTCGTCTTTCCTGAGATGACCAGCCCGCAGTTCGTGGGGCCGGGCTGGTATCCCAAGTTCGTTGACTACATGCACCTCTCGTTCACGACCGCCGCCGCGTTCAGCCCGACGGACGTCTCGGCGATCAGGACCTGGGCGAAGCTCCTGATGATGGCCGAGCAGGCCATGTCGATGGTGGTCGCGCTGCTGGTCGTCGCCCGCGCCGTCAACATCCTCAGGTAGCGTCGCCCCGGCGCGCGGGCGGGCTGCGCCCCGCGGGAGGGCAGGCTCAGGCGAGGACCTTTGCCTTCTCCCTGTCGAACTCCTCCGCCGAGATGACTCCCCTGTCCCTGAGGTCCGCGAGCTTGGACAGCTGATCGGCGGAGCTAGCCGACGAGCCAGCCCCGGCATGCTGCTGCGCATACTCGCGGGCGGCTTGGTCCCGCGCCATCGCCTGCCGCGCGGCCCGCTCGTGCATCTCGCCGCCGCGGACGATCAGGTAGACGATCACGCCGACCAGCGGGATGAACAGCACGAACAGGAACCAGAGGGCCTTGGCCCAGCCGGACAGGTCATGACTACGGAAGATGTCGATGAACACCATGATCAGGATCCAGATCCAGACCACCCAGAGGAAGAACTCGAGCAGCGTCCAGAAGATGTCGAACAGCGGATAAGAGGTCGTCGCGACCGCGAATGCCATTTTGTCTCCTTAGTTCCAGGCAGGCCGCTGTAGCGGCCCGCGGGACCGTGATCGGAGGACACAGTCAGCATTCGCCGGCGGCAGGTCAGCGGCATCACCCATCCCGGGTGACACAGCAGGACCCGCTGTCAGACCATGCGCCCCGGCTTCCCGCCTGAACGGTTCCCGAGCGTCTTGCGGGCCCGTTATGCGCCGTCCGCAACCGTCAGCGCGAGCTGACCCCATCAGGGCGGGTCGCGCCGCAGGAACCAGGTCCGCGGCCCGCCACCCGGCACGCTGTCTTCGTCGACCACCCGGAACCCGAGCGACTGGTAGAAACCCGCGTTGCGCTCCGTCGCTGGCTGCAGGAAGGCGGGCAATCCGGCTTGCTCGGCCTGGCCGGGCCGACTGCATGAGCGCCCTGCGCATGCCCGCACTCTGACTCCCACAGCCGCCCGAGGCGCGCACCGTCGTCGTCCGATAGCGCATGGATCGCGCGGGCACGCCGGACAACGCCCCGAGCTGGCTCGCCGTCGCGCGCCAGACTCGCCACGACCGCGAAGCCGCGACTGGGTTGCTGGCCGGCGGTCACGGGAATCCCGGCATGCACGGTAACGGCATCACTGGGCTCGTCGGGGTCTTCGTAGTAGGCGATGGCCGGGCCGGCGGCCGGCGTCACGCCAGCCGCCTTGAGCCGGCGCAACAACTCCGGGTAGAGCTGCCGGATGGCAGAGCCTCTTTGATCACGACTTCCCGGGTAACCATGGAGCTCTCCCCGGAAATCACGCGGCCGACAGGGCGTCGGCTGCATCGCGGACCCTGGCGCGCAAGTCGTCGGTGCTGGCCCGGTGATAGACAGGCCCGCTCGCGTCGGCGAGCAGGACTCTGGCCCGGGCCACGCCCCGCGCGGAGACAGGCCCGGCAGCGACCAGGCGACGGATCAGCTCAGCGAATTCCTCCGAGCAGTCTTTGACGCGGTCCTGGCAGACGGGAACCGGTAGCGGACCAGCACCAGGCGCGTGCATCGCCGTCGCCAGAACGCGCTGCGCGGCCCGGGCGGTATCGCGCCGGGCCGGCCCTCGAACCAGCATCTGGGCGCGTAGCGCCAGCGTGACGGTGGCGTCAGGCGAAGCGCCTCCGGCCAGGTCATCGTCAAGGCGGGACGCATGCAAGCGCACCAGGAGCCGGTCTCGCGGCCGGACAGTACTCGCCACAGGACAGCCATTGCCTTCGTCCAGCAACACATACATCGGGCACCTCCCGGTCAGCCAGCTCCGCCGTGTTCGACTTCGTGACCTCTTAGCAAGCTATACCGGTCACGCATGACTAGTCAATTCGATTTACTGGTCATGGTCTGAGCTAGACTGACGGGATGACGCTGCCCACCTGGGTCCCGCCTGACGAGCACAAGCCGGCGCCGGCGCCGCTGCTGCTGCTTGTGCAGTCGTTCGTCAACACCAGGGACCTCGACGCGGGAACGGATCTGCTGGCTGACACCGACGCGGCCAACGAGTGGCTGCACCAATCCGGGCTGCTGGTATCAGACACCACGGCCGGTGCCCAGGAACTGCGCACCGCCCGCGATGCCAGGGAGGGCATCAGGGTACTGCTTGCCCAAAACAGCGGCGCACCTGCTCCCGCGGCCAGCGACCTGCAGCCACTTGAGGCGGTGACACGCATATCCAGGCTGCAGCTGACCATCAGCTCCGCTGGCCTGATCCAGCTCAATCCCGGGTGCGACGGCCAGCTTGCGGACGGCCTGCTCAGGCTCCTGCTCATCATCCGCGACGCACAGCGCGACGGGACCTGGCAGCGGCTGAAAATCTGCGGCAACCACGATTGCCGCTGGGCCTTCTACGACCGCTCGCACAGCCGCCGGGGGGCCTGGTGCGATATGGCCTCATGCGGCAACCTCATCAAGAACCGGAACCTGAGAGCCCGGCGCGGCAGCCGCACGCATGCGGCAGGCTAGGCGTGAATGCGGGCTGCTGCACAGCTGAGCCGCAGCCGGCAATGCTGCCGCAGCTTGTCTGGATCGATCATGGTCAGCCGATCGCCGGAGGTGATGAACGCCCCCACGATCCCGCCCAGTGCTCGTCTGGCCGCCCGACCGCCACCGCCACCTGCGCGATGCCGGGATGGTTGCTACCCTTCGCGGAACTGGACGCCGAACCCGCCGCGGGGGTAGTGCCATTTCAATGCGCCAGGGGCAGCGACAGCGAGGCAGGTGCCGCACTCGAGGCAGGCGGCATACTCCACGGAGATGGTCCCGTCGGGTTCCTCGGTGAAAACGTGAGCCGGGCAGCAGGCGACTATTGCCTTCCCGCTTCCGGTGGCCTTGGCGATCTCCTGGTTGACCTCGATGTGGCACTCCTGATCGTCGAGATTGAAGCGGTTCTTCGCCAGGCGTTCGGGGACCGACAGTGGTTTCATAGCGCGCGCGCTCCTGCGATCCCGTCGCTGACCAGCTGCCTCATCTTCAGCGGTGACTGAACCAGCGCCCTGCGTGCGACTCTCAGGAGATGCCGGCGGGGCTGGGTGTCGAGGTCGAACGCGCCGTGCAGGACATTGGCGAACAGCTCGCCGTAGTGTTGATACATGCGCTCGAGCTCGAGGAAGGCGGGTGCCCTGGCGTAGGTCTTCATGTCCTTGCCGGCATAGGAGGCAAAGAACCTCTCCCTGTACTCTGCCAGGCCTGCCTTGGAGGTGTCGCTCCGCTCCAGAGCGGACAGGATGCCCTCGGCGGCCGCGGCCGCCGAGGCGACCGCCAGGTCCATGCCGCGCACGGTCAGGCCGGTGTTGAGAGTGAGCCCGGCCGCGTCACCGACGACGACCATGCCGTCCATGGCCATCTCCCCGATCATGTCCATGCCGCCCTCGGCGACCAGGTGGCAACCGTACTCAGCCAGTTCGCCACCCTCGAGGTAGGGGGCAATGAATCGGTGTTCCAGGAAATGGTCGAAGATGTCGGTGACGACCTTCTTCTTGGCGGTCAGGTCGTCGAGGCGCACGACCACGCCGACGGAAATGGAGTCGGTGTTGGTGTAGAGGAAACCGCCGCCCCCCACTCCCTCGGTGCAGTCACCGACGGCAGCGACAGCTGCGCCCTCATCGCCGGTCAGGTTAAATCGTGCCTCGATTGTCTCTCTGGGCAAGGAAACCACGGATTTCACGCCGACAGCCAGGTGGTTCAGCGGATCCTTCTTGCGAAGTCCGACATCCTTGGCGATAAAAGAGTTGACCCCGTCGGCGGCGACGACGACGCGGGCACGCAGCTCGTCCGCGTCGGCCCGGACCCCGATAACCCGTTTACCGGCGGCGCCGTCCTCGGTGAGCACGCTGTCCACGCGTACCCCGGGCATGATGAGGACCCCTGCCTCCTCGCACTTCTCGGCCAACCACGGATCCAGCTTGGCGCGCAGCACCGTGACGGCATTGACCGGGTCGGCCAGGCGCGTGTCCTTATAGTCGATCGCGACTGAGCTCTCAGCATTGAGAAAGCTAATGTAGTTGCGGGTAATCCGGCGCTCGACCGGAGCCTCGTCGAGGAACTCGGGAAAGACCTTCTGTATGCCGCGGGAGTACAGCACGCCGCCAGAGAGGTTTTTCGAGCCCGGGGACTCGCCCCGCTCGATCAGGAGGACTGAGCGTCCTTGCCGGGCAAGCTGGTAGGCCGTGACGCAGCCGGCAATACCGGCGCCGACAACGATGACCTCGAAGTCGGGTTCAGCCGTTTCTGGCATTTAGCACCGTCATTTCAAGGCGCCGGTGATCGCCGGCACGATCTTGTACAGGTCCCCGACGAGGCAGTAATCGGCCTCTTTGAACACCGGGGCGTTCGGATCAGAGTTGATCGCCACGATCGTCTCCGCCCCGTGCACGCCGACCATGTGCTGCAGCTGGCCGGATATCCCGACGGCGAAGTAGAGCTGGGGGGCGATGCGCTGGCCGGAGCTGCCGATATAGCGCTCCTTTCCCAGCCAGTTCAGGCCCTCGGCCACGGGTCGGGAGCATGCGATCTCGGCCCTGGCGGCCTTGGCGAGAGCCTCGATCATGACGAGGTCCTCCTGGGCCTTGAGGCCCCGGCCGATGCCGACCACGCGGGCAGCCGAGCCGAGGTCCACCTGATCGATGGCGGACGTCTTGGTCTCGACCACCGTCATGCCCATCGGGACGGCGGCGACCTCCTCGACGGGCACCGCGCCGCTGGCCGGCGGGATGGGGCCGCCTTCGAGCACCAGCGCTACCGGGCCTGAGATGGAGACCGTCTCCTCGGCGATACCGCCGAAGATGGCGTTAACCACGATGACATCGTCCCCCTCGGCTGAGACCGAGCGGGCGCCGGTCAGGACCGCCGCGTGCAGCCGGGCCGCGGCGGCACCAAGCAGCACCCGATCGCCCGGCTGGCGGCCGCTGAGCACGACGCCGGGGGGATCTGCCGCGATGGCGTCCGCAACCGCCGTGGCGTTGGCCTCCACGGGTGCCTCGCCCGGTGCGCCGCACCAGATGACCTTGTCCACACCGCTCGTCGCCACCGTCTCGGCGACAGACCGCGGTCCGGCGACGACCGCCGTGACTTGCCCGCCCAATGAGCGCGCGACCGTGATCAGGTTGCCTATCGCCGGCTGATCCCCGACGACGATCCAGGCGTTCACGCTCACTGCCGGGTCCTCTCTCTCGTCCTGCGGCTTGTCATAGCGCTCCGGTGCCGCGCAGGGCCGTGATGAGCTCGGCCGCAGCAGCAGCCGGGTCAGTAGCGTCGAGGATCTGGCCCTTGCGGGCCTTGCGGTCCGGGCGCGCTGTGCCCTTGATCGTCACGGTCGCGCTACGTGCGGGCACGTCCAGGGCGGAAATCTCGAGGTGCTCCACCGGCTTCTTGCCCGCCGCGAGGAGGTCTTTCATGCCTGGCACGCGCGCCACCGCGGCATCCGCGGACGCAGCCAGCACGGCGGGACCGGAGATCTGGAGGGTTTGCGTGCCACCAGGGACCGCGCGGACGACGCGCAGCGTGCCAGCCTGAGCCGACACAGCGGTGACCTCAGCGACAGCCGCCCAGCCGAGCTGGCCCGCCAGGACCGTCGGCACCATCTTCGCGGCCACGTCCACTGACGAGTCGCCCGTGATCACCAGGTCCACGTCGCCGATGTGACGCACTGCCCCAGCGAGCACGGCGGCCAGCTCGGACGTCCCGGCTCCCCTGAGGGAGTCGTCCTCGACGACCACCACTCGATCGAGGCCACGCGAGAGGGCGGCCTTGCAGGCGATGGACGCACCTACGCCCTTCGCCCCTGCCGTCAGGCCGATCAATTCGCTGCTCGTGGCCTCAGCTAGGCGGCGCGCCACCTCTATCGCCACGGGGTCGTAATCGCTGATGCCGGGTTTCGCCCGGCTCCAGTCCACGCTGCCGTCTGCGCCCACCGACGCCTCCTGCGGGTCGCAGGCCCACTTATAGGCGACGACAATCCTCATCACGATCCTCCTTGGCCACGGTCACCTCGGTACACGAAAGCGACGGCGCCCGATAAGACTCGACAGGCTCTCTCGCGTCCGGCCTACAGGCCAACTTTCTTGACCACCGCACTACCGTCGACGACCACCTCGCCGCGTTGATTCGACACCGTGGTCTTAAGCGTTATAATCCGCTTGTCATCGCGCTTGCCCGTCACGGTCACCACTGCTGTCACGGTGTCGCCGATCTTGACAGGAGCCGTGAACTTCAGCTCCTGCCCCAGGTAAATGGAGTTCGGGCCGGGAAGCTGAGTCCCCAGCACCGCTGAGATCAGCCCCGATACGAGCATGCCATGCGCGACCCGCTCCTTGAACATCGACTGCCGCGCATATTCGGCATCAATGTGAATGGGGTTGAAATCCCCGGTGATGCCAGCATATTGCACGACATCCCCTTCGGTGATCGTCTTGGCGAAGGATGCCTCAGCACCGATCTTGATGTCAGAATATGCTAGCTCAATCACGATCTGCGCTCCTCAATACGCGGCGTGCTCTTTAGCATTCCCTGGGAGACAGTACTTGTCACCGCAGAGAGTTTCTCGCGATAACCATACGTTGCACCTCGGAGGTTCCTTCGTAAATCTCGGTGATCTTGGCGTCACGATAAGCCCTCTCCACTGGATAGGCCTCCGTGAAACCATACCCCCCGTGAATCTGGATCGCCTTGCCTGCCACCCGGGTGGCAGTCTCCGAGGCGAACAGCTTCGCCATCGCCGCCTCCGCGGCGTAGGGGCGGCCGTTGTCCTTGCACCATGCAGCGCGATACACCAGGAGCCGAGAGGCGTCAATCTCAGTGGCCATATCAGCAATCATAAACTGAATAGCTTCCAGACTCGCAATCGGCTTGCCGAACTGGACACGCTCCTTCGCGTAGGCGATCGACGCATCAAGCGCTCCCTGGGCTATGCCCACCGCCTGCGCGCCGATTCCGATCCGGCCGCCATCGAGTGTCTGCATGGCGATCTTGAACCCGTCGCCCTCCCCGCCGAGAAGCGCATCCTTGGGAATGCGGCAGTCAGCAAAGTAGAGCGGCGGCGTCCTGGACGCGCGGATCCCCATCTTCCGCTCCCCCTCGCCGACGGTGAACCCTGGGGCGTCCTTTTCGACGATGAAGGCGCTGATCCCTCTTGTCCCATGCGTCATGTCAGTCTTTGCCGTGACGATATACACATCGGCGAACCCGCCGTTGGTAATGAAGATCTTCGAGCCATTGAGGATGTACTCATCGCCGCTCAGCACGGCCGTGGTGGTGCCCGCCGCTGCATCTGTTCCCGCGGCGGGCTCGGTAAGAGCAAAGGCCGCCAGGCTGACGCCGGACGCCAGGTCATGGAGGTAGCGGTCCTTCTGAGCCTGGGTTCCGAACGCGAAGATCGGGTAGGTGCCGAGGGAGGTGTGGCCGGACACTATGACGGAGGTAGTCGCGCAGACCCTCGATAGCTCCTCGATCACGATTGCGTAGCTCAGGTAGTCCGCTCCCGCACCTCCTACCTCCTCCGGGTAGGGGATGCCCAAGAGGCCCAGGGCCGCCATCTTCGGTAGAAGTTCCTCCGGGAAGCGGTGGTCACGGTCGATCTCCGCCGCGATCGGCGCCACGTCGGCTGCGGCGAACTCCCTCACCGAGTCCCGGATCAGCTCTTGCTCGTCAGTAAGATCGAAGTTCATTGGTACGCGCACCGTTCTATTGTCGGCCATCAGGGTCTGGGTAAATATCTGGTGGTCCATCATGGCCGGGCCGTCGGGGCACCCGCCGAATGTAAAGAGTACCCATTCCGGCGGGCGCCCTCCTGCCGGAAAGCAAGACCCGGTCGCTTACGTAACTACTCCCGTATGAACCGGGCCATCGAGTCCAGCTGCGCTGACAAGGACGCAGGTCGAAGATCGGCCGCGCCGGCTCAGGCGCAAGTAGCACGCTGGCTCTAATCATATGTTATCATTCTCATTCGTTGCGCTTCCTCTATCCGGACAGAAGATAACTGGATGAGGAAGTCCCTCACCTGAATAGGCGAGACCCCGATCCGTCGCCTGGCTTGGGATTCCTGGAAATGCCAATTCGCCAAGAGCGTAGAGCGAGCCGTGCCGACCGGTAAGGGTCTAAGGTCCCGAATCTGCCGCCTACATGTAGCTCGATCCGCGCTGCAGATTCAGGTGATCGTTTGCGCCGTGATAGCTGGCCGGCCTCTATTGCTGACTCGATGATCATGCTTCGCTGTAATCCTCGCGGCGATGGCCGGCAGCGCCGCTGCGGGCAGCGCCGCTTGGCGATATGCCGGCCAGGCTGCGGAGTTGCCGGCCCGCTCGGCCAGGGCCGCCGCTGCGACTGTCCGCAGGACTCAGGCCGTCATAACCAGGGCGCCTGCGCAATGCCCAGCGGCGCGAATCCTGGTGCGGTCTTCGCCGAGGACGCTGAGCTCTTCGGGCTGGCCAGGCGGCAAGGCTCGCTGGCCGGCGCGCCCAGCCTCGATCTGACGGCCGAGGTCACCGGACGTGCCCTGGCCGAGCGGCACCTCGCAGTGAACGGGCCGGTGATCGCCGGGTGCGAGCCGGTCCCGGGCGACATCTCCAAGGAGGTAGTCGCAGCTCAAGCCACCAGTGTCCGTCGCGGCGGCAGGCCGTCAGGTGCCGTTACGCTAGCCTGCTGCGAGTTCGCCGCTGAATTTCCCGCCGACCTGCGCCGCATCGGCGCCCAGATGCGCGACGCCAAGAAGAGGCTTGCGGTGGCGGCCAGGGTCGGGCACCCCGGCCACCGGGGTGTTCGGCGCTGGACCGGTCGTCGCCGCCATCGTGATCGGCTGCGTCGCCGATGTTTCTGCTTCGCGAGCCCGTACCGCGTTGGCGGCGTGACAGCAAGAGCCGGAGCGCGGGGTCGGCCCGGCAGGCGCTGCGTCTATGTGTAGATGCCGCCGCATCGTCACTCCGCGCGGGTCGCTACTTATGCCTTCCCAGAGCGCCCGAGCCGGCGCAGGCTTAGGTGAGGGGCACGGGCCGGGCTTTGAGAGGGGTATCGGCTGGGCCTTGCACCGGCCCGGCGCCACGGCAGGAGCCAACCCGGACGTCCCTGTGTCCGACAACGTCTTCGGCTCGGCTACCTTTTCGGAGACACCGGCGGTCGCGGCACTTCACGTGAACACAAGGACACGGCCAGGGAACGGAGGTACCGGTTCGTGGAGACATCAGCAGTCCTCGCCAGCGCCGAGGATCAAATAGTCGACGAGGCGGTGGCCGCGCTCGACCGGCGCGATCAGACACACCACCATGCATCCAGCCCGGAGGAGCGCCGTCGCAACGCACGGCACCTGTTCGAGTTCGTCGTACGGTGCGTGCATGAGGGCCGCGCCGAGCCGATCATCGCGTGGTCCCGGCAGATCGCGGCGGACCGTTTCGTCGCCGGACTCGACATTGCCGAGCTTCAGGGAGCATTCAACGTCCTGGAGGAGGTGCTCTGGCGCCACGTGGCCGACACCCTCGCCGGCGACCAGCAGATCGAGGCGCTCGGGCTCGTGAGCGCCATTCTCGGGGCGGGGAAGGATGCGCTGGCCCGAACCTACTTGGCCGTGGCCAGCCGGGGAGGCAATCCCCTGGGTGAGCAGCCCGCGCCGCCAGGGGGAGGTGGCGAGGCCCCCACCGGGGGCGCCCTGGCCGGGACCGATAGCCCCGCGGGCGCCGTTCGGACGGGTGTGCTCGGACAAGTTGGCGTCATCACCCTTGACGACCGGCGTAAGCGCAACGCCATCGGTGCCCAGATGGCCGACGGCGTCGTCGCCGCGCTCGGGAGCCTGCGAGCCCAGGACGTGCGCGTCGTTGTGCTCCGCGCCGCGGCGGGAATGGACGTCTGGTCCGCCGGCCATGACATGGACGAGCTCCCCCGGGGCCGGCGCGACCCGCTGGGCTACAACGATCCTCTCGAAGGACTGCTCCGCGCCATCCGCATCTGCCCCGCGCCGGTTGTCGCCATGGTGCACGGCACGGTGTGGGGCGGAGCGCTGGACCTGGTGCTCAGCTGCGACCTGGTCATCGCCGACGAGACGGCATCGTTCGCCATCACTCCGGCAAACCTGGGACTGCCGTACAACACCACCGGGCTGCTCCACTTCCTCGGGCGGCTGCCCATCAATCTCATCAAGGAGATGTTCTTCACCGCCGCGCCCCTCGACGCCCAGAAGGCCAAGGAATGGCTGGTAGTGAACCACCTGGTGGGTTCGGGCGAACTCGAGGCGTTCACCCTCGAGCTGGCCGCGACGATGGCGACGAAGTCCCCCATGGCGATCGCGGTCATCAAGGAACAGCTCCGTGTCCTGACGGACTACCAGCCGATCGCGGCGCAGGTGTACGAACGCATCCAGGGGCTGCGACGAGAGGCTTACGACAGCAGCGACTATCTCGAGGGTCTCAACGCGTTCGCCGAGAAACGCCGGCCCATCTTCCGGGGCACCTGACGCCACCGAACCCGGGCCCTCGCTGGGCCGGCCATCGGTGGACACCCCGCCAGGCCACCACTTCCGTCACCCAGCACCCGGTTCTTCGCTAACACCGCCTGGTCGCCAGCACGCGAGCCTATCCGCACCGCACGGGCCGACCGTCCGTCAGCGCCGAGACCGCGGCGATCGAGCGGCTCGCCTTCGAGAACGCCTCGCGAGGGTACCTGCGGCGGCCCCGTGCCCGGCGGCCTCCGCAGCGAATAAGATCGTGCCGCACGAAAACACAGGTCAAGGGCAGTGACACAGTTTTGAACCCCCGCAGGCCGCCCGCCGACAGCCCCGCACATCACACGCAGGTCACCAGCCCGATCAAATTTCGAGCGGGACAGCCCCATCACCAGCCCGGAATGCCCCGTTCGACATTCTCGAGTGAGCGGCCGCTGGTCTTCGGGCCGCCCAGGGCGATCAGGCCGGCTAGCAGCCCGGTGATCCCGAGGACGGCGAACCCGGTGAAGAACGTGGTGTCGGACACCAGCGTGGGCAGCAGGAGGGCGCCCACCGCCCCGCCCAGGTGCCCGCCTCCGTCAGCCAGGGCGAACCCGCGGGCTCGCAGGCGGGTCGGGAAGTTCTCGGCAGTGAAGGTGTAGGCCACCTGGAGGTAGGACCCTAGGGCCATCGACGCCAGGAACGAGCCGGCGGTCACGACCTCGGCGTTGGCCAGGGTCCCGATCAGCAGCATCCCGATCAGCCAGACAACTGTGGCGCCGAGGATCAGGTGCTTGCGCTCGATCTTGTCGGCTGTGATGAGCATGATCCCGGCTCCCACCAGGTACCCGATCCCGCCGACCGCCAGGTACAGGAGCGAGCTGCCGATCCCCAGGCCGTGCGCGGAGAACAGGGTCGCGGCGTCCCCCAGGAACCCGTAGTTGCCGATGTACCACAGGAACCACATGGCGGTCATGGCCAGGACCGCCAGGCCGTACCGTCCGTGCAGCAGCTCGTGCAGGGTGCTGCCCGGCTCCTCGTCGTCGGCGGCCGGCGGCGCGGCCTTGCGCTCACTGGAGAGGGCCGCCGCGGACGCCGCCAGGTCTGCCGGGTCGAAGCGCTGCTCCATCGACCCGACCAGTGCCTCGGCCTCCTTGAGGTGGCCGTGCTGGATCAGCCATCGCGGTGACTCTGGCAGCCGCAACGCGAACAGCACGCCTGCCAGCCCGATGAACGCGCCGATGGCGAACAGAATCCGCCAGCCGATATAGAAGTGCGGTACCAGGCCGTAAGCCACGAACGGCGTGACGGCCTGGCCAGTGATTCCGATGATGAACATCGTCACCGAGATACGGCCTCGCTGCGCGGGAGGAGCGAACTCCCCGACATAAGTCGACGCCAGGTTGAGGGCCGCGCCGACGCCCATACCGGTCAGGAAACGCCAGATCGACAGCGAGACGATCCCGGTCGCGAACGCGGTGCCGAGGGACCCCAGGCCGGAGACGAGCAGCGAGGTAAGGAACGCGAGCTTGCGGCCCCGCCAGTCTGCGAGCGCCCCGATGAGGTTCGACCCCACGATGTAGCCGACCAGCCCGATGGCTATCGCCACGAACTTCACGTCGTTGGTGCTCAGGTGGAACTGCTGGACGATGCGCGGCAGCCCGAAGCCGATGTCGGTGATGTCGTAGAAGACGAAGAAGTACGCCAGCCCCAGCACGAAAAGGTCGAAGCGGGGCAGCGGCCACCCCGGCAGCCGGTTCATACGGTCCAGCAGCGCCTGGCCCGGGGACGCTCCGCCCGCCTGATCTTCCGGCCCGGCGGCTGTCTCGCTCATCGCGCCGCCCGGCCGATTGCTCGCGGCCGGATGACCCCGACAGCGACGGTCAAGCGGCGCGCACGCACCGGCATAGCCCCTGCTAGTTGCAGCAACAGAGCCGCCGGCTCCGAGCACCTGTTCATCATCGGGATATCGACCTCCCCGAACTCTGCACCTGCACTGCCGGGAATGCTTGTGCGAAGTTTGGGCCGCAGCGCCGGGCGCTGAAAGGGCCTTTGGTCCCCTACCAGGAGGGTCCTCGGCCCTTTTTGTCAGTAATGTACGGCGGCGGCTGAGCCGCCAATGGATGTCGTCGGCCGGACGGCACACCGGCCTGGCCTTGCGGCTGGACGGCTGCAAGCCTCGGTGAACGGCGGTGTCATGAGAGCGGGCCGGTGGCATCCTCGGCTAACGGCATCATGTGAATCCCGGTGGGGCATTCGGTGCGGCGGCGCTACGAGGGCAATTCGACCACCCGCCCACCGGGCTGGCGGGCGACGTCATCCGTGGCACAGCGGCCCGCCAAACGCGAGGTTTCCCCGACCGGGCTGGGGGATGGGGCTGCGGGGTGAGTCATTTCGCCTGGGGGGTCAGCGTGGCGGTGAGCCCGGTGACGAGGATGTCGAGGCCGCGTTCGAGCTCGGCGGCGCCGTCGTAGCAGGCCAGGACGGGGCGAGGCTGCGGAGCAGGGGGAATTCGCCGATGGGCAGCCGGTGCAGTCACAGCCGCAGCAGGTCGTCGGTCTCCTCGGGCTTTTCGACGAGTTCTTGCAGCTCGTTGACGACGTGGCCGTGCAGGAACCCGAACAGGGCGCGGTAGATGTGCAGGGCGTCGGGTCCGCTGAAGCCAGCGCGGGTGAGCAGCGTGAGGACGTCTTCGAGCGGCCGCAGGGTGCCTTGGGGGCGGAGCGCGAGCGGGGTGGCCGGGGGCCGGGTGACCAGCAGCGGGACCACGTCCGGGCGGGCCAGCGCCAGAGCGCGGTAGTCGCGCCGACGGCACGCAGCTGGCTGGCCCAGTCGGGGTCGGCCGAGTCGGCCGTGAGCTGGGCGAGGACGGTCGAAGTGACGCCGTCGAGCAGGGCCGCCTTGTTGGCGCGTGCCGGTAGGATCGTCGGGTCCCGGTCCAGGGCGGCCGCGAGGCGGCGCATGGACAGCGCGGCGGCTCCGTCGCGGTCGATGATCTCCAGCACGGCGGCGAGCACCACCTCCCGGGTGATCTTGCCGTTGCCGTTGGCGGCGCCACCATCGGCGAGGCGGCCGGCGGTCGGTCGGGTCATCGCAGGGTCACCTTTCTCTCCTGTCGCCGGGGACCGGCAGTCACCTGTCCTGCCGTAGGTAGGTCTACGGTGTTGACACCATTCTGCGTGCTGTGTTTCACTGTAGGCCTACAGTGTAAATGACTCGGAGCGCGTCATGATCATCATCCTCGGCCTTATCATCGTGGTCGCCGCGGTCGTCGTCGGCGCGGCCGGGGTTCTCGGCAACAACGGCGGCGGCACGCACGGGCTCGCCCACGGGTTCTCGGTGCTCGGCTACCACGTCACCGGCTCCGGCACGGTATTCCTGTACGGCATCGCGGTCGGGGCAGTCGCCCTGTTCGGGCTGTGGCTGCTGCTGGCCGGCGCGCGGCGCACCTCCCGCCGCGGCAGCGCGGCGCGGCGCGGGCTCAGGCAGTCCCGCCAGGAAACCGCCCAGTCCCGCCAGGAGACCGCCGCTGCCAGCAAGGCCCGCGACGACCTCATCGACCAGCGTGACACCGCCCGGGCCTATACCGCCAGCGCGCTGGCAAGCCCCGCGCCAGGCGCCAGCCCCGACCTCAGCCCGGATGACGGACGCCAGCTCAGCCCAGAGGACCGCCGCAGCAGCCGGCCGCGCCTGTTCGGGCGGCGGACCGCCCTTGCGAAGCCCGCCGCAACAGCCCCAGAACCGCTGCCCGACCAGCGTGCCCCCGACGTCCCTGCCGTCGCGCCCGCCCCCGAGGTCTCTGCCGGCACACCCGCTCCAAAGGATGATTCACGAAAGGCAGTCACCTCATGAGTATCGCCAAGAAGGCCGCGCACAAGGCCGAAGCGGTCAAAGGCAGCGTCAAGCAGACCGCCGGCCGGCTGACCGGCAACCGGCGCCTGCGCGCCGAGGGCCGCGGTGACCAGGTCAAGGGCAACATGAAGCAGGCCGGTGCCAAGGTCAAGGACGCCGCCAAGCACTGACCACCCAGGACCGGCCGCCCCGGCACCCGGGTCGGCGGCGAGTCATAGTCCTGGGCGGTGTGCGGAGGTCCGCCGATGTCCGGAGACGTTGCGGTACTTCGCAGCTGTACTATCCGAGGCCGCTCCCTGCCAGCAGCGAACTGAGCGACCGAATGCCGGAAACGGAGTCGCAGCGCCGGCGGGGCGTGTCTCCCAGGGGTCTGAGATTCGCCTGCCGCGCAAAAGGGCCTTACCCCCATCGGCCGATGAGCGCATGTAGTCGCTTTCAAGCAACCGGCGGTACGGTTCCAGCGTGCCGCCCTTGACGACTCCGTGCCGCCCTTGACGACTCGCCGTTGGGCGGCTGGAGTTATCGCGACATTGATCACATGCGGCGCATGCGCAGGAAGCGACACATGTCACCCTTGCCCGCGAGCAGGACCACGCAGAGGGCGATAGCCACAGCCGCGACCGCCCACATCAACCACCTCATCAGTAATCCCCTAGCACTCATTCCGCTCGATCGAGAATCTGGTCAAGATCTCATACCCACAAAAGCGTTTCCTGGCCGAGTCGTCCAGATGGCCCGGCGAACTCAGCGGTTCAGGGACGCTGACGACCGCTCCTACGGCGCATCCAGTCCAGGGTCAGGAGAACCGCCAGCCCGCCTGGCACCGCAGTTAACAGGCGCCGCCCCCGACACGACAGCGGGGGCTATCCGGCGTAGTGTCCATGGTGAAGTCGGCGAACCAGCCGCTGGGTCAAGACCCCGCCTTGCTGCTCAAGCAGGAAGGTGAGCCCATGTTCAAGTTGCAGCTGAGTACCCGCGAATGCGACGGTCATATTGTCGTCGCACTGCGCGGGGAGCCCGACCTGCCAGACACCGCGGTTGCCGCAGCCGCGCTCGCGGCCGTCGCGACTGGCGAGCCCGAGATTATCGTTGATCTAGCGCACCTGGAGTTCATCGACTGCTCTGGCATGAACGCGCTGCTGCGCGTGCTGAACCAGGCCCGTCATGCCGGAGGTGACCCGCTACTGGCCGCGCCGCGGCAGCAGGCGCTGCGGGTCCTTACCCTGACCGGCCTCATCAGCGTGTTCTCCGTCCATGCCAGCGCGGAAGAGACGGCCGGCAGCGCCGAGCGCTCCCGGCGGGCTGCGGTGCCAGTGCTTGCGGTGCCAGTGCTGTAGCGATGGCTCAGCAATATACGGTGGCCGCGCCCGCCGCCGCGTGGTCAGGCACGCGAACCCGGGGAGGGGAGCACCGTCACCCCGAAGGCAAGCCGAAGGCGCGGGAGCATTACCACTCCCGCGCCACAAGGCCAGCGGTCATCCTCCATGGCGCGGCTTTGTCTGTCCGCTGCGTCCGACGCGGCCCGGCTGAACCATGCCAGCCGGATCGGCTTCGACGGATGCGCGGATGACAGGTAGCCGGGCCGGCAGGATCTGGGGCCTGGTCGCCGGCCAGGCTGCCCGCCGCGGCGGGCGCGTATCAGCGGCGGATGTGTGCGCGGCGGCCGTGGCTGCGGTTAACGTCACCGGCGCTTGGCTGACCGCGGCGGGCAGCGGCGAGGCGGTCCATCTCATGCGGGTGACTGATGAGGTCAGTGAGCACCTCGCCGAGCTTCAGCTGACGTTGGGAGAAGGACCATCGCTGGATGTGTCTGCTTCCGGCGGCCCTGTGCTGGCCTCGGACCTAGGCACCGGGGAAGCCGCAGGCCGATGGCCGGCTTTCGCGCCCGCGGCACGTCAGGCCGGAGCCGGGGCGATCTTCGCGTTCCCGCTGCGGATCGGGGCGATCCGGGCCGGCATTCTGGGCCTGTACAGGGAGCGGCCCGGCCCGCTCAGCGCATTCCAGCTGGGTGATGCGCTGATCCTCGCCGATACCGCGACACTGCTGCTGCTCGAGTCCCAGTACCAGGCCGCGGACGGCTCTACGGCAGAGACCGGCCCCGGCGGCCAGCCCGGGGACCTGGCACTGCACAGGGCTGAGATCGACCAGGCCACCGGGATGCTCACTGAGCAACTGGGCACCGGCATCGCGGAGGCATTCGTGCGGTTGCGGGCCTATGCTTATGCCCATGACCGGCGGCTGACCGATGTTGCCGGCGACATCGTCGCCCGGCAGCTGCGGCTGAGCCCTGATCCTGACCTTTCCCGGGACGGTGAGGCGTGAGGTGCTCGCCGATCGCCAGCGCGAACGGGGCCTGCACCGGGCTCCCGCAAGAGATCCTGCTGTCTTTCGTGAGAGGGTGAGCGGGATGGACGGACAATTGCTGTCGGATACGTTCGTCGAGCTGACCGACACCATGGTCGCCGGCTTCGACGTCATCGACTTCCTGCACGTGCTGACGGACCGCACCGTGCAGCTGCTGGATGTCTCCGCCGCCGGGCTGCTGCTGGCTGATCCCCGTGGTGAGCTGCGCGTGGTGGCTGCCTCCAGCGAAGCCGCCCGGCTGCTGGAGCTGTTTCAGCTACAGAACGATCAGGGTCCCTGCCTGGATTGCTTCCGGGCTGGCCAGCCGGTCGCCGCAGCCGACCTGAACGCCGAGGCGAAGCGCTGGCCCCGGTTCGCAAGCGCCGCCCAGGAGGCCGGGTTCGCCGCTGTGCAGGCACTGCCGATGCGGCTGCGCGATCAGATCATCGGCGCGCTGAACCTCTTCCGGGCCACTCCGGGAACCTTCGACCGCGCCGACGTACGCGTCGGGCAGGCCCTAGCCGACGTGGCCACCATCAGCCTGCTGCACGAACGCAGCATGCGCCATAGCGATGCCCTCAACGAGCAGCTGCAGACCGCGCTGCACAGCCGGGTCGTCATCGAGCAGGCCAAGGGCAAGCTCGCCGAGCGCCTCGGCCTGGACATGGCCCAGGCATTCAGCCTCATGCGAGACCACGCCCGGGCCCGCAACCTCCGCCTGGCCGACGTGGCCCAGTCCGTCATCTATGGCTCAGAGACCGTCACCGGCCTGACCGCGATCAGCTCGCCGCAGCGGCTACGCCGCGCCGAGCAGACACGCCAGCATCCCCGGCCGGGCCCGCAACCCGGGCCATAGACCACGCCGGGCCTGGTCCTGGCCAGTGTTGCGGGCTGAGATCATCGCTGAGTGATCTTCTCGGCTCTCTACCTGCTCGCTCGGTGCCCGCTCAGCTGTCTGATGGTGACGGCCGGGCTCGAAGCGGCCAAGGATGCCGAACTCCTGGTGGTCCGGCACGAGACTCGTGATCCGCATAGCGACGGACAATCCGACGTGGAGGCACCGGCGCGCGCCAGGCGAATTCGTCAGGCTGGGCCATCAGGTTGCTGCTTCCACGGTATGGCAGATCCTGCATGATGCCGGGATCGAGGACGGTGCGCATTCCTGCGGCTGTCCCTTCCGCCTGGGCATCCTGGGCGGGATGCTGCCCACGATGGCCGCGCATGGCGGGACCCTTTCGCGGCCGTGCGTGGTGCCGCGCGCTGGCCGATTGTGCCAGGCGACCTCGCCAGCCTTCCGGCCAGGGATGCCGGAGTGTTCTTGCATGCACCCGGTGGTCAAGTGGACGTCCGGCGCGCCCGCCGGGCGCAGGCCCGCTGTTGCTGTCCCGTCGGCCAGCATGCAGGGCCAGCGGGCCTGCGCCCTCGCGGGCGTCGATGGACGAGGCGCGGACAAGCGTCCCCGCATCTCCAGCCACCGAGCATGAGGAAGCGTCGGCCTTCGAAAACAGACGCAGCCGCAGTTGGTGGCGAGGCAGCTGCAAGGCAGCGGGAAGGAGCTGCCTGAGGAGGTTCTCCATGTCCACGTTCTCATTGTTGGCGAGAATGACGATGCTTGCCGCGTGCTCGGGGAGCCAGGCACTGAACGATTTGTAGCCGGGGACGTCGCCCGGCTGAAGGTAGGCGGCGTGTCCGCAGATCTTGCCGATGAAGAGGCCATAGCCGTAGCCGGTCAGCCAGTCGTCGCCTGAGCCTTGGTCACCGCTGAGCGGGGTGTGCACGGCGCGAAGTGCCCGCCGGGAGCTGCCAGTGAGCAGCGATCCGGAGTGCACCGCGGCGCTGACGCGGGCCACGTCACCGACTGTTGAGCAGATATCGCCAGTGCCTGGCATTTCACTGAGATCCCATGGCGGTACCAGAGCGCGGTCTCGGTAGCCGCGCGCGATGGCCGCGCTGGAGCGGACGCTGCCGGCAGTAGTCGACGTCAGCTCCAGCGGGTCCAGGATCCGCTCCGTGACGAAGTCTGCGTACGGCCGGCCGCTGCCCCGCGCCACGATCTGCCCGGCGAGCAGGTAACCGGGACTGCTGTAGTGCCACCGCGTGCCCGGCTCAGTGCGCAGCGGCGCCTGCTCGATGAGAGCGAGGCGGTCGTCAGGGTACATCGGCTGGGCCGGATCGAAACCCGGGGCATCGCCCCAATGACCAATCCCGGAAGTGTGGGTCAGCAGGTGGTGGAGCGTGACCCGCCGCCACTGCGAGCCAGGAAGCCACCGGTCCACCGGCTCGCCCAGCGCGACCATCCCCGACTCGGCTAGCAGCATCACCGCGGCAGCAACGAACTGCTTGCTGACCGCCGCGACCTGGAATCGGGTCTGCGGCGTGCACATGGATGGCGCCGGCCTCCGCGTCGGCAAGACCGGCGGCCAGTTCCAGCGCAACCGATCCGGCCCTGGCAACGATCGCAGCACCGCACAGGCCATCAACCGAGCGCATGCAGCGATCGTAGCCCTGGAATATCACCAGCATCTGCCGCCGATCGCGAGCACCGCGCCGAGGTTCGGCCCCGGTCCTTGCGCGGGCTTTAGGATCTTGTGGCGCATCCGTGCCACCATGACAGCCATGTCCTTCAGCACGGCCGCGCCATGCTCCCAGAGGGTGACCTCCGCGACTGGGCCGAGATCGAGGCATAGGCCAGCGGCATCGCCCACGACCCCTGCAAGGCCGCTACGCCCGCGCGGAAGACGAGGCCTACGCCCTGATCCGCGAAGCCCTCACCATCTCCGGCGACATCACGCCAGGCCCGGCACACTCCACGTCCGGCTCGACCCGCCGACCGGGCGCCGCCGCACCCAGGCCCTGTCCCGCCGGCGCGAACAGCTCAATACCGCCCGCACCCGCTACCCCGCAACCCATCTCCTCCTTCACTACGAGGTCAAACTCAACCCCCGCGCTGTACGATCTTTTCCTCTATGTCAGGAGACTCGGGGGTAAGCGCAGGCCACGGCCATGCGGCCCGGCGTGATCTTCTTCTGCGCGGCGTGCCGCTGACATCTGTTTCTGCTCGATTCGCCTAGCCGTTGTGCACGGCGAAGACCTCCTGCAGGCTCGCCGGAGCGTCCGACAGGGCCGTGTCGCCGAACTGCGTGCCCCACGAGTATGCGTAGTCAAACACCGGATCGGGGACCAGCCCCGCCCATGTGGCCAGGATCTGCTGCTCCTCAGCCGCAGTCGGCACGATCCAGTACCCGCCGCCGTCATCGGACTCCGTCCCGCCGCCGAACGCCTGGAACACCGGCACGATGTCAGGCTGCGGGATGCCAGCCTGCTCGGCCGCCGCGACCGCCAGCGTGATGTAGCTGTAGGCGCAGCCGTCGAGCGCGACCGGGTGGGTGTCGTCCCGGCACGGGTACGGGTCCAGCCCGAAATAGTCGATGTCGCTGTTCACCAGCGTGTACCCGCCCGCATAGCTGGGATGGTAGGAGGCCGACTGGTTCTCCTCGATGATGAAGGTCTTGGCGCCCCGGTCGTTGGCGTGAATCCAGTCAGACTCGGCCTTGAGGTCAGCCGCCGGGCACGAGCTGGGGTCGGGCTCATCCATCAGGTAGAAGCCCCACACCTGCGAGCTGCCGATATACGGCTGCACCTGACCCTGGAATGAGGCGCTCGCGCCGCCGCAGTCACCGAGCCACACCAGGGCTTTCACGCCTGCGGGCAGGTAGGCCAGCTCCCAGGTGGCGCCAACATCAGCGAGGTTGAAGCCGAGCACCCCGGGCTCGTAGGCACCAGAGCTAGACCAGTTTCCGTTCGGCGCGTAGTGCAGCCCCGTGCCAGGTCCGGGCGTAGCCGTCGGGCTCGGGGTCGGCGTTGGTGTCGGGGTTGGTGTCGGGGTTGGTGTCGGGGTGACCGTAGGCGTACGCGTTGGCTGGGGGCGTGCCTGACCCGCGGCCGAGGCACCCGCCGAAAGTGAAACGACCACGGCCGCGATTGCTGAAGCGCCCGCTAACGCTGCCGGAAGTTTCCTCATGCTCCTACCTCCTTTTCCTATAGCGGCCTGCAGCTTTATCCGCCAAGCCACAGCTGCCAAGGACTAGACCAAGATGACAGCAGCGGCCTTCATTCCGACCGCAATCCAGCACCCGACGGCCCGGCATCGGTCGCAGCTTCCGAATACCAGCATCTCTCATACCGCGTCATTCCGGAAGAGCAGTTCGCGCTGACATTCTCTATAAACATGGCGAATTAGTGTCAATAAGGGTGTCGGCGGTTATTCAGGAACTGTCAGCTTAACGGTGTATCTCGATCTTGGTGTTATTTCCTGCCGCGCTGAGGCAGTCGTCGATGGTCATGCCGAAGGCATTCAAGGCGGCTTTCCACCGGTTGCTCCGCTGCCTGCCCCGGCCAGCGGGGTCGAGGCTGAAGTGATGACGAAGTAGAGGTGCTCGAGGGCGGCCAGCTCGGCGGGGAAGTGGTCGCGGGGGCCGTCGTGAGCTTAGGTGGCTCACGCTCCGTCACGAGCCGTCTGGTGCGCCTGACGCGCTCCTGGCCGCCTAATCTGCGCGCCAGTGCCGTCCCGCCGGCTTTGCTATCCGTGGCGAACAGATCGGATGATCTGCCGCGCTGCTTTCCGCACTTTCGGGGCTGTGCTGGCATGGTCCTGCTCAGTGCTCGACAGGGCTGGCGGGCCCGAGGAGCTGGCCAGGGTGCTGGCCTCTCCTGCTGGGTCTCGTCAGCGGTTTCGGATTCGTCGGCGCGCCCAGCGCGAGAGGTACGCTCCGGGGATGGCCAGCAAGACCACCTCGACGATCATGATCGCGGTGCCGCGGAACATCGTCATGAGCGTGATCGCTGATTTCGCCGCGTACCCCGACTGGGCTGGCGTGCATTCTGCCGAGGTGCTCGGGGAGCCGGGTGCGGACGGGCGTGCTCGCATGGTCCGGTTCGAGCTGGTTGCCGGGATAATCAAGGACCGCGTTGTGCTCGGCTACGAATGGGATGGCGATGAGCAGGTTCGCTGGGAGCTTGCCGAGCAGGGCTCGGTGATCTCCGTAATGTCGGGCGCATACATCCTGGCCGACCGGGGCGATGGTACCGAGGTGACCTTCGAGCTCACTGTCGGAGTCCGGATTCCGGTGATCGGGATGCTCAAGCGACGGGCGGAAAAGACAATCATCGACACCGCACTCAAGGGACTCAAGTTGCGCGTCGAGGCCGCGGCGGGAAGCTCGTAACTGATCAGCATAGAGACGACGGCCGCCCGGCGAAGCTGGCCAGCCTGTTTCCCGGCGCCAGCAGCATCACCAGGATCGTGCAACGAGTGGTCGGGTCGTTCGGAGCGGCCGTCCTGGCAGTCATCCTGGCCCACGCGCTTCTCACCCGTCCGCGCGGTCGGCCCAGCTGGTAGCCGCTCATACTCGCCGGGTGCTGGCAGGCGACCCGACAGCGTCATCACGGTCCGTCACGAGCCTTCAGTGCGCTTGACGCGTCCGATCCGCCTAGTCTGCGCGCGTGCGGCTGGTCGGCACGGCGTCAGCGGAGGCGTCCAAATCCGGGGATTATGTAGCCTGAAGGACAGAGGTGGTCGAAGATCACTCAGGCATTGTTGCCGGTCGTGTCTGTCGGCGGATGAGGTGCCAGGGGTTTGGCCGGAGCGGCGGTCTCGCCGGGCGTGACTTCCTGGAGGATCTCTGCCGGCAACGCATGCGGATGGTCCGGGTCTCTGGTGAGCGCTTCTCAGATCAGCGTTCGCCGAGCAGCCTGTGGTGGCTGGGTCATTCTTCGGTCTGGTCCAGTACGGTGCGCAGTGCTGTCATGGCACGCGCGGTGTAGCTCCTTACGGCTCGGCTGCTGATGCCCATGGTGACGGCTATCTGCGCTTCGCAGAGATCGGCGTAGTAGCGCAGGACGAGCGCCTCGCGCTGCGGCGCAGGCAGCGTGCGCAGCGCCGGGACGACAGCCGGGCACTCCATCAGCGTAATCACCTGCTGCTGGGTGCTGGGTATGCCGGGCGCGAGCTTCGGCGCGTCGCGGTCCGGCATCAACTGATGCCGCAGCGCCGGCCTGGACCGGTTCACCACCGACTGACGCAGGTAGGACAGCGCCTTGTCACTGTCCCGCAGTCGCCGCCAGGCGCCGTGCATTGCCACAAACGAGTCCTGCACCACTTCTTCCGCCGTCGCGACGTCCTGGACGAGCAATGCGGCGAGGCGCACCAGAGACCTGTAGTGGTCGGTGTACATGGCGGTAACGGCGGAGTCCGCCTCAGCGGTGATCGTGGTAACGATCGGGATGAGGTTGGCCGGAACGGCAAGTGCAGCGGTGACTTCCCCGTCCGCCCCCGGCGCCGGCGGCGTTTGCATCACGGTGCGCTGCTGCGAAACTGGACGGGCGCGTACGTCCGCGGTGGCGAAGCCGAGGGCAGACGCCAGGCCGGGCCAGCGGCCTGCGGGCCGATGGTCGGTGAGAGCCTGCCGCTGCTCAGCCCGGCGTGCTGCGGCCGGGCGTTGCGTCATGCCGGGCCAGTGGGCCGGCGCTGGCGAGGCGCCGGAGGCGATCAGGGCCGGGCCCGCCACGGCAGCAGCGATCCGCGCGGGCTTGTGCTGCAGCGCGGACGTGACCCGTGATGGCTTCCGGTGCCGGGCGGGCGTGCTGGCGCGGGCCGGTGAAAACCGCGATGGCTTCCGGTGCCGGGCGGTTGTGCGGTACACGGCTGAGCCTTCGGTCGGGCGCGGTGATGGTGCCTGGCGGTCACCCTGGATGCTGGCCCGGCGCGAGTCCTGCGGACGCCGCGCGGTCCAGGGCGACGGGATCACCGGGTGGTGGCCGTCACGCACGCTAGGTGCTGTTGGCTCACTACACTGCACCACAAACGGACACTAGGGCCGAAATAACGCTAAAGATATGTATGACTTAAGTCACACTTTGGCATCGATCGTATCTCTCCAGGCCCGTCTGTCACGTCTGGCAACTGTCCAGCGCATCTCTCGCCTTAGTGCCGTCCCGTCAGCTTCGTGTGCCGTGCCGCGATGTCCTGGACCTGGATCTGGAACCGGAATGCCCTGTAGCAGCGTCCAGCCGGCGCAGCAGGGCGTGGGCGGACGCGCGTTGCCGGTCGGGAACCTGCGGGCGTGGCACGGCGGGCCGGTGGCGTTCGCGGAGCCGTTCGATCTCGCCGCGCAGGTCGTCCTGAGCGTAGGGCCAGGAGCGTGAGACGGCCGCTTCGCGGGCGAAGCTGACTGGCTGGCCGGTGGCGCGAGCGCAAGCTTCGGGGCTGCGGGGCCGAGATACGGCCCGAGCCCGGACCGGACCGGCCCGGTGGAACCTGACGGCATCCGAGATGACCGTGGCCCGTCTGGTCGCCTCCGGGCGGTCGAACCGGGAGGTGGCGGCCGAGCTGTACGTCAGCGTCAAGGCCGTGGAATACCACCTGGGACATGTCTTCGACGAGATCGGCATCCGCTCCGTGCCCCGGCCGGCCGGCCGGCAGCGCCCGTGCCAGGGCCCGGCGCGGGGGTCGGCAAGGTTTAGGGACGAACCCCAGGGCCTTCCCTAGCGACACCGCTGGCTGGCCCGGTCACCATCGACACATGAGTCCCGACGTGACCGACGGAGGCGCAGGCGAATGATCGAGGTAGAGAACCTGAGCAAGCGATACGGAGAGAAACTGGCTGTCGATGGCCTGGTCCAGCCCGGCATCGTGACCGGTCTTCTCGGCCCGAATAGGGCCGGTAAGTCCACCACGATCCGGATGATTGCCGGGCTGGACAAGCCCACCACCGGCAAGTTCCGGGTCAGCGGCCAGGATTACCGCGCGGCCTCGGCCCCGCTGGCCGAGCTGGGGATCGTGCAGGAGGCTAGGGCCGTTCACGCTGGGCGCTCGGCCCGCCACAGAGCCCCTGCGCAAATACCCTCCCGGTTGAGCGCCTCCACGCAGCATCAACTCGTCAAGACGATCGGCCGTCTCATCCCGGCTGGAGAAGTCAATGGATAACGCTGCCCG
>OBLU010000522.1_pt1 | contig 36177 bp, 38 predicted proteins | sample 1518681 | NCBI WGS metagenome assembly OBLU01 (sample SAMEA3539304, study PRJEB22396) | soil metagenome | biome: tundra; feature: field; material: soil | place: USA | collected 2010-05 | depth 0.15 m
GTCCCGACCGGGTCCCTGGGCGGGCGGCTGGCCCCCCAGAGCGCGTCGATGAGCATGGCGTGGCTGCACGGGTGTCCCGCGTACAGCAGGAGGACCGACAGCGTGGCCCGGTGCAGGGGCCGGGGGGCAGGGACCCGGTCGCCCTGATCGGTGAAGATCTCCAGGGGGCCTAGGACCAGGAAATCCATGCGGGTCCCTTTGCCGCCCTGGAAGTGTGGCTGGGTGGCACCCACTCGGGTCCAGGGGGAGGCGCCGCCACGCCTGTATGGGCCGCACGCCGCGTGGCGCCGGCGGGAGGGGCACTGGCTCTCCTGATCCGAAGATGATCTCCAGAACCTAAGACGGGGAAGTCCATGGCGGCGGTCCTTTCGTCATGTCAGGGCGTGTGCACCCTTGCTTACGATCCGTGCGCGCTGTCCCGGGCCGACGGCCACAGTGGTCGCCTTTGCCAGGCAACCTGTGGTTACTGGCCGCCTGGCGGCGAGTGCCGGGCAGGTGGCGCGGAGGCCCTGCCCAGAACCTCCCGCGGCGGCCCGCCGCACATGAGCCGGCGCTGGCGATGCACCATGGACAGCCCAACCGGCTGGTGGCAGGCAGGCGATGGCGCGGTGCAATCCCGGCCGCGCATGGAACAGGGATCCTGGCCCACACGGGCGTCCATCCGCCGCGCGGCTCGGAGCTCGGGCACGGTTCGAGTCACCCCCTTCAACGGCCGGCGGTGACTCGCCAGCCAGGTAGCCGGCTCAGAAACGCGCCTCCCTTGAAACTATAGTTTCGGTGACGGCGGCACGCTACCGGGACCGGCATGCCAGCAGCCTCAAGGCGGAGAATCCTCACTCATTCCGGGGCCCGCCTACCAGCCCCGGATGCAGCATCCACACCCGGTCCGCCCACGGCCGTCCGGAGCGTCTCCCGGAAGCGCCGCCTCGAGTTACACGAGGCGCACGCCGCCGCCACGGGCAAACCCGCAGGGCATCTGCGTCGCGCCTGGCATAAGTCTCCGTATTGCAGCTGGGCGAACGCCCGCGCAACTTTCTCCAGCCAGGCAAGCTCCGCGGATAGGTCCTTCCCTCCATGTACCTGTGCAGCCTGCGATACCGGCGATACTCCTGGCTCACCCTGCGCTTTCGCCCGTATGGCTGATTCCAGCGCGGCCGCTTCTACCGATGCTGCGAGCGCGTCCCCCGAGAGGCCAGCTTCCCGGCCACTCTTCTCCGCCCGCTCGGCGTCACCGCGATCTCGCCACGGCTGCAGCGCTCGCTGCCCGTCGCGGATCTCAATGATCTTCCGGCGCAGCCGGAAATCAAGATCCTTGAATGCGAACCTTGTTCTCGGGGAAGCATCCGGGCGGGGCAGGACAATCTCCGGGACCGCGCGCGTTATGGCAGCCCATAGAGGGTGGAGACGGTAGTAAGCCCGGTACCTTCCAAGCCGTCTCCGGGCCGCTCCCAGGGAAGGCCCCCAGGAAGGGATAGTGAGGCCGGCAATCATGAGAACGGCAGCGCCGCCACCGAATACAGCGACACCCATCTCCCAGATTCCCCGGGGCCATCCAAGCAGCGGGCTGATCCCTGTTCCGACCCTGCACGCACAGTAGCCCAGGCCAGAAGCCGAACCCGCGGCCGTGATCCGCAGGCCGCGCCTCAGCCATGTACTCCCCGCCCTCTGGGAATAGCGAAGGCACAGCCGCAGCATTACGGCCATTCCCGCGCTCATCGTGGCCAGGAACAGCGCGAGGTAAGCGGCGATGAGTGGATTGTCCGCATAGTGAAGGAAAAAGTCCTCAGCCCGTATGCCGTCGGTGCTTCCGGCAGCCAGGAACAGGGTGATCATGGTAGCCAGCACCAGGCTGTAGAGGATCAGCCGGGCCCTGATGGCGGGCACTGCTCTTGCTGCCGGATACGCCCAGAGGAGGACCAGGACCTGGATGACACAGCTGCAAATGACAAGACTGCAGTCAATTAGCAACGCGCTCAGGTTGTGAACGCCAATTAGCCTGTCAAGGCCTGCAGATACTGACGGCGTTGAAACAGCAAAGGCAACCGCGGCAAGTGAGAATATCAGAAGAAGGGCAGCCTGCGTGGGATTGCGTAACGACTGCCTGGGCCTGACCGCCCGAGGAAGAAAACCGAGGAATGCCAGCGCCGCACAAGCCGGGAAAATGATCTCCTTGAGGGTCGTCGCCTCCACCCGTGGTAGTGTACCGACCCGGTGCCTGGGCATCCTGAATATTGACGCCAGCCTTTCCGGAGGAGGGTGAGTGCGTGTGGCGTGGCTCGTATCGGCCGGTGAGGTACTGACGGGTCCTGCTGGAGGGCGGATCCGCGACGGCGCGGTCCTCGTGGTGGGAAATGAGATCGCAGCCGCCGGCGGAAGGCAGGACATGGAGGCGCTAGCCCCCGCCGGGGCGCTGCGGGCCGAATTTCCTGAAGGCTGCCTCTTACCAGGGCTGATCGACTCTCACGTGCATCTCGCGTTCGACGGCGGTCCTGACCCTCGAGCCGCGCTGCAGGGCGTCAGTGATGCCGACCTGGCCCTGGGCATGGCTGGCCGTGCACGCGAACTGCTGGCTAGTGGTGTAACCACTGTCCGTGATCTCGGGGACCTGCGGCGGCTGACGGTCGCGCTCCGGCAGGCCACTGCGGATGGGCGGGTACCGGGCCCGCGTATCCTGTCGGCAACCACCCCGCTCACCTCCCCCGGCGGGCACTGCGGGTTCCTGGGCGGTGAAGTGGCCAGCGACGCTGCGATACGCGAGCTTGTGCAGGCCAACGCGGCGGCAGGCGCCGACGTCATCAAGGTGATGGCCTCTGGCGGCCACCTGACCCCTTCCGGGCCGGCGATGTGGGAGTCGCAATTCACCGCCGCGCAGCTTGGGCTGATCACCGGCGAAGCGCACGCGTGTGGGCTGCCGGTGGCGGCCCACGCACATGGCACTGACGCCATAACAGCAGCGGTGAATGCGGGCGTGGACACCATCGAGCACTGCACCTGGCTGCACGGCATCGGATTCGAGGTCCCGGCGGCCACCGTTAGCCAGATCATTGACAAGAAGATCTCCGTCTGCCCGGCCATCAGCCGTAACTGGCGGGATTTCGGGAAGAGATTCGGCGAGCACCTGGCGGAGGAATTCCTGCTGCGCCTGCGGTGGCTCGACGAGCAAGGGGTAAGGCTGGCCGCTGGCACCGACGCTGGTATCCCTGGAGCCTCGTTTACCGGTTACGTCGATGGCCTGGAAGCTTTCCTGCACGCCGGGATGACGCCGGAGCGGATCATCGAGATAGCTACCGTGGATTCTGCCGCGGCGCTGCGACTGGCAGGCACCACCGGGCAAATCGCCGCCGGCTTCAGCGCGGACCTGCTGGTCGTGGACGGGAGCCCGCTCGATGATCTCGGCGCCCTGAGGGCGGTGCGGATGGTGTTCGCCCAAGGCCGGCCTTACGGCCCCTTCCCCGAACTCACGCCTGACTTGACCGGGGCCATCGGTTCCCTGCCTGTCCGCGGACGGTAGATGGCCCCGGAGAAAGGGGGATCGATGACGATCCACTTGCCCCAGTGGCCTCGCATATGCGGCAGATCATGGCACGTGGCCCCGGCGCGGCGCCGATCTCCCCGTGAGGCGAGCGCACTTACAGGGTGGAGACGGAGCCGGTACGGTGCCGCCTGAACGTCCGGACCGGGAGACGCATCTGCCCGCCCAATCATTTGCGAGCCTGCTCGCCCACCTGATAGGTGCCGTGCACCCCCGTGGCCGGGGTCCCTTCACCAATGCGGAACTCGCCAAGGCGGTCACGGCGCAAGGGGTCAACTGCACCCCGCAGTACATCGGGCAGCTCCGGGCTGACAAGCATGCCCCATCGCTGGAAATGGCTGCGGCTCTCGCGCGGGCCCTCGGGGTGCCCATCAACTACTTCAGCGACCCTGATATCGCTCGCCGCACTGACGAGGAACTGGCCTTCCTGGCGTCGCTGCGGGATACCAGGGTTACCGCGATCGCGCTTCGGGCCGCGGACCTGTCGGCTGAGGGCCTTCAGACACTGCACGCGCTGATTGACCGGATCCGCGCCGAAGAAGGACTTCCGCCCGAGCCACAAGGCTCCCCGCGGGACGAACGCCACGGCGATTGACCTGCCCAGGTGGTGCTTGTGCCGCCGGCTCAGCGGAACCGGCTGAAAGCCGGGCCACCCTGGCCTTTCAGCGTTCGCGCTCTTGCATAGAATGCCCTCGGTCTGCAGGCGGCGGGGTCACTGGGCGACGGTTGCGTACGTTCAGCAGCGTCCCCGTTCAAGCGCCCGCTCGATACGGTCTACGGCGTCATTAGCGCCTGGGGCAGCGGCCCGCGGCATGCCGGGCGCCCAGCCACTGGTCCTTCCCCACAGCAAGGTTGCGAAAGTCTCCGCGGCCTGCTCTGTTTCCAGGGTGTACTGGCCGCGGGTCAGCATGCAGGTGACTGTGGCCTGGTCCACGTGCGGTAGCAGTGCCTTGAGCAAATCCTCGTCGAGCGGCGAGCCTGTGTCGTCCGGATCGAGCAGGACGTGCCCGACCTCATGCAGGAGGATGAGATCTCGATGGGCTGGGACAGCGCCGTCCTGGACCACCAGGTAATCGGCTTGGGGGGTAGCTATCCGCAGCCCGCACGGCTTGTCCGGCGGCGGCAGCGTGTGCGTGAGTATGCGGATTGGCCGCCCACGGAAAGCAGCAACCTGCTCGCAAATGGCCGCGACGCTAACCTGATCGGGTAGCTGGAGTGAGTCAATCTGGCTGGCGCACCGCCGCCGTATCTGAGCCAGGCTCACAGTGCTCCCCTTCTGGGCGATCTTCCCCCCCGTGATCCATGTCCCCCGATCGGTCCTGGAGACGCACCACAGACCATCAGTTTATGCAAATGCACATGCATGGGGATTCGAGTGCTTCCCGTGCGCCCGGCCAAACCGTGGCAGATAACCGTGGGCCGCTCTCCGGCGAACCGGCCGTGCATGCTGCCGTCACCTGGCTTCCGCGTCATCCCCCAGATCCTCAGCCACTCCACCGGGACCCAGTCATCTGAACGCCGCGATGTGCCAGGCACATGGCCAGTGCGCGGCCGAAACCCGAGCACGCTCCCGTGATTCACTGCTATCCGGCCGGCGTAGTAGCCCACGCTCAGCTCCTGCCACTCCGCGCGGCAGGCGTCCACCGGTCAGCCGTGGCCAGGGCCCCTCCTGCGCGGAGGCCTCGGTGCGGGATACCTGCCGCCGTTGCGGCTGGCTCGCGTGACAGCCGGGGCCGGCGCAGGCCCGCCGGTGCGGATGACGGTGTGAGCGCCAGATCCTCGCTGTCGGCCAGGATCTGCACTAGCAGGCGCTGGATTTCGCGGCCCGGCTCGGTGCCCAGTATGCGGATCATGGCTTCGCGGGCCTTGCTGTACGCGGCCAGGGCCTCGCTCTTGCGGCCGCTCCGGTACAGGGCAAGCAGCAACTGGGCCCAGGAGCGGTCATCGAGCGGGCGCTCGGTGACGATGCGGTGCAGATCGGCTCCGACCTCCTGGTGCCGGCCAAGAGCCAGCAGGAGGTCGATCAGGCCGGTCTCGGCGGCGCGGCGCTGCTCGAGGAGCTGGGCGACGTCGGCGTCAATTTCAGGTGATGACGGGAGATCCGCCAGGGGCGGGTCGCGCCAGCATCCCAGGGCGGCCCTCAGTGTCTCGGCGGCGCGTTCCGGGTCGCCGTGTGCCAGCATCTGCTGCGCCTGGAAGGTGAGCTGGTGGAACCGGTGCAGGTCCAGTTCGCCGGGCCCGGGGTCCATCCGGTAGGCGGACCGCAGTGTTTCCAGGCGATCCCCGGTCCTGAGTTCGCGGCGGATCCTGGAAATGTGGCCGAGCAGTGCCCGGACAGGGTCGTGGGGCGGCTTTTCGCCCCAGAGCGCGTCGATCAGTTTCGCGTGGCTGCACGGGCGTCCCGCGTACAGCAGCAGGACCGAGAGGATGGCACGGTGCTGCGGCTGACGGACGGGAACCGGCTCACCTGACCCGGAGGTGACCGCCAGGGGGCCTAAGACGAGGAAGTCCATATGCGCACAGGTCCCCTCGGTCGCTTCAGGACGGCTGCTAAGCCCATGTAATCACAGTCTATGCAAATGCTATGCAAATGCATCGCGATCCTGGTGATTCGGGCGATGTGCATGGTGACAGCCTGAAACGTGGCCAATCATCCCCCGCCAGCCGCAGCCAGGCCGTTATCTTGCCCGGGGCAGGGTGCCCCGGCTTAGATGGCAGATGGACCGCGCGCCGGGGGGAAAGGCAGGGAGCATGCATCAGCCGGGCGACGGGCCCACGGTCGCGCGCCTGAGCCTGGGAGCCCGGCTCCGGGCCCTGCGCACAGCCGCCGGAATCACCGGCGGCGAGGCCGCAGCGGTCATCCGCTCATCCGGGTCGAAGATCAGCCGCATCGAGAGCGGCCTTCTGCCCGTACGCCAGCGTGATGTCGCCCAGCTCCTCACCCTCTACGGCGCAGACGGCCAGGCGGAGCGGGAAAGCCTGCTCACAATGGCCCGCGAGTCCGCCCATCCTGGCTGGTGGGATCCCTACTCACACGAACTGCCCGCCCACATCATCCACATCCTCAACGTCGAGGCCGCCGCCGCCCTCTTGCTCATCTACGACCCCCAGGCGGTGCCGGCGTTACTGCAGACCCAGGCCTACGCCCACGCGGTCGCCTCGCGGATCTTCGTGCAACAGACCTGGCGGGGGGGCTTGCGCGCTGACATGCTGGCCCGGCGCCGGGGTATCCTCGCGCTGGACCGCCCGCCGCGCGTGTGGGCCCTGCTCGACGAGGCGGTTCTGCTCCGGTCACCTGACATCAAGCCAGACATCCTGGCCGGGCAGCTCACCCGGCTGATCGAGGACGCCGCGGCCAAGAGAATCACCATTCAGATCGTCCCCCGCACGGTGCCAGACACACTGGCCGCGGCGGGCCCTTTCAGCATCCTGCGGCTTCCGCTGGGCCGTGACCTGCCGGACCTTGTGCTCCTGGAGCAGCTGACCACGATGACGACAATCGAGCGCCTGCGCGACGTGGACCGCTACTGGGAGCTCTGGAACCGGTTGGCCATCCAGGCGCTCAAACCTGACGCCAGTCTCGAGTTCCTGCGCCAGGCCGTCCGGTCGGTTGACGGCACGGCATAGCCCCCGGGAGCTCGTGACAGGCCTTCGCCGTCCAGGGTGCGGGGAAAGCTGCCGGCAGGCTGTACGCAGCCGGGCGTTACTGTGAAGCTTGACCGACGAGTGGTGCTCGCCCCTTTCCCGCGCGGCGCCCACGGAACCGAGGGTGATGCGTATGGCAGGAAAGAGCCGGCCGGTGGACCCGTTAGCCCAGCCGGCGGCCAACCCTGCGCGGGTGTATGACTATCTCCTCGGCGGCAACACCAACCTCGACGCCGACCGCCAGGCAGCGAAGCTGCTGATCAAGGCCAAGCCGGATCTCCTGCCGAACGTGCAGGCCAACCGGAGGTTTCTCGGCCGGGCGGTGAAGCACCTGGCAGGAGCTGAAGGGATCTGGCAGTTCCTGGATATCGGGACGGGGATCCCGACCATGGACAACACCCACGAGGTAGCCCAGCGCGCCAGCCCGGCAGCGCGCGTCGTGTATGTGGACAACGACCCGGCCGTCCTGGCGCATGCCCATGCGCTGCTCACGAGCACCCCTGAAGGGACGACCGCCTTCGTGCAGGCTGACCTGCGCGGCCCCCAGCAGATACTCGCCCAGGCCGCCGGAACCCTGGACTTCGCCGAGCCGGTGGCCGTGATGATGCTGGGCATCCTGTACCTGATTGAAGACACCGAGGATCCGTACGGGATCGTGACCCAGATCATGGCGGCCACGGCACCGGGCAGCTGGCTTGTTATCTCCCACCCGGCGAGCGACGTGCACGGCGAGGCAGCGGCGCGCGGCGCGCGGCGCTACGCCAAGGCAACTGGGCTCAGCCAGACGAACCGCACGCACGCCGGGGTCACGAGGTTCTTCGACGGCCTGGAGCTTGCTGAGCCGGGCGTGATCCAGGCCAACCGGTGGCGGCCAGATCCAGGAGACGATACGGGCGTGACGTTGTCCAACTGGTGTGGCGCCGCACGTAAGCCCTGACATGTGCCCCCAAGCGGCCGTGCGGTGACACGATCCGCTGCCGCCATGGCTAGCGCCCCGGATACTGCCACGCTGGCTGCGCCGGCGGCGCGGTTGCTCACTGGGCGCGCAGGGGCTCACGTACCTGGGAGGGCCTTCCCAGCACCGCGAGCAGGCCACCGAGGACGGCTGCATTCTTGGCGAAGTGGATGACCTCTCCGGCCCTGGCCTCCTCATCAGCAGCCCAGAACGGGTGGCCGGCAATCGTCGTTGGGATCAGCGAGCAAGCAAGGAAGGCCGCGGCAGACCGCGGGAAGGCACCGGCGGCGAGTAACAGGCCCGCCGCCGCCTGACCGCCGGCGTTGGCCCGGACCACGGTCAAATTAGCGGGCAGGATCGGGACGACGGCACGTACCTGCATCAGCAGCGGGGTGGCTGCCTCAGCACGGGGCTCAGGGTGGGCGAGAGTGATACAGCCACCATGCACGAAGAGTGCGCCGAGGAGTTCCTGCCCTGCAGCGCTGGCGAGGCCGGCAAAGTTAATGGGTCAGCCCCCTTCCGCGGGCCCCGGAACGGGGCTGGCTAGTCACCGAAGATGAGTGCGGGGCTGGCTGCAGCCGGCGGCGCCCCCGCTGGGACAGCCGCTGCGGCGGCCGGGGCTGCGGTGCCGAGTACGGCAGCGGCCATGAACACGATCGCGGTGATCCTGGTACGCATTGCGGGTCTCCCTCGGTGTCGATCAGGCTGGGCTGCTCCTGCGGGCTGGTTACGGTTCAGGCCCTCACCTCCCTGCGCATCGCGAGAGTCCCTGCGGTGGCAGCCAGGACCGCCGTGACAGCAAGGACGGCGGTGTCCCGGGCGAACCCGGCGCTGGAGTTGTAGAACACGGCCTCTTGCAGGGCGTGGATCCCGTAGGTCAGGGGGTCGCCCGCGGCGATCCGCTGCAGCCATCCCGGCTCGAACCAGATGACGCCGACACCGCCGGACAGTGCGAACAGCTGGACGGCGGCGATGGTCGCGGCGACGGTGACAGGCTGCTTACGCTGCGCCCAGGTGCCGATCGCGACCCCGGCCCCGGCGGCGAACGCCGCCGACAGGGTGATCGCGGTGAGCGCGGTCAGCCAGTACCGGCCGTGCAGGTGGATGAAGCCAGTCACGTCGCCGGCGGCCAGCATCGCGGCGGCGAGGCCGGTGGTGAACACCCACCCGGCGGCCATCTTCCCGGCGATGATGGCCCCGCGGGCGATGGGGGCGCACAGCAGTTCCTTGACGGTGCGCTGCTCGAACTCGGTGGCGGCGGACATGCCGCTGGTCATCAGCCCGGTGACGGTGACAATCAATATGATCACCGGGAGCACCGAGTACTGGTACAGCTGTATGTCCGTGCCGCGGAGCAGGTGCTCGGCGACGGTGACCCGCATCGGGGACCGGGTGCCTTGGCTGGCGTAGTAGGTGACGATCGCGTCGGGGACGGCGCGGTGCACGTCGCCTTCCAGGTCCATGTTCATGTTGTCGTCGAGGACGCTGACGGGTGCTTGCCTGTGCTCGGCCACCAGGCGGGACATGTCTGCCGGGATGGTGATCACGGCGGCGGCGAGCATGCCGTCATACATCTGGCGGGCCTTAGCCGGGCTGGTGACGTAGACCTGGAAAACGCCCGACCTGATGATGGCGCGGGTGAGCGCCGCACCGGCCGGGCCGTGGTCGAGGTTGACCACCGCGGCGGGCTCACGGGAAGTAGCTGCGGCGCCGAGGAACACGACGAGGGTGTAGGAGAGGGGGACGGCGAGGGAGACCGCGATCATCAGCGGCCGCCGCAGCCACAGCAGGAGGTCCTTGCGGCAGATAGCCCAGGCGCTCATTCCCGCGCTCATCCCGCTTTCCGGATCGCCCGGCCGGAGAACCGGAGCGCGGCGGCGGCGAGGACTGCGAATACGGCCAGGTAGCCGCCGAGGATCGCGGCGTCGGCGCCGAGTGGCAGGGTGCCGGTCCCGTACCCCCTGAACGCCATCTGCTCGAGGACGATGGCGTAGTGGACGGGCTGGAACGCTCCTATCGCCTGGACTGCCGGTGTCTGGAAGGTCAGCGCGCCGAACACGCCGCTCAGGAAGAACAGCGGGACGGGGACGCCGCGGACCAGGATCGCGAGCACGGACCGGTCCTTGACGGCGGTGCCGAGCGCTGTTCCGCCCGCGCAGAACACGGCGAGGGTCAGCAGGGCGGCCCCGATGACCAGGCCGGGGTTCGCGGGCCACGCGCCGTTCACGGCGGTGACGACGGCCAGGACGATGACGGCGGCGGGGAGGGCGGCGAGGTAGGCGCCGGCCATCTGCCCGGCGAGAATCGCGCTGCGGGGTGCTGGGGCGCCCAGGATTTCCTTGACGGTGCCGCGTTCCCAGTCCCGGGCGGCGGCGTTGCCTGCCTGCAGGAGGCCGGAGACCATGAGCGCGATGACCGTAATGCTGATGGCGAGGAACGGGATGTACCCGGCGGCGGCGCTGTATTCGTTGTGCTCGCTGGCGGTGACGGGGATCGTGCCGGGCATGGCGTGGGCGTAGAACGTGGTCAGCGCGAGGCGCATGCCGCGCCTGGTGTCGGCGGTCAGGTCCTCGTCGATGCCGTTGATCTGGCACTGGACGTGCACGGCCTGGCCGTGGGCGACGGCGCGGTCGAAACTGGCGGGGATGGTGACGGTGGACACCAGCGTGCCCTGGCGCATCCTGGCGGCGGCCTGCGCCTGGCTGAGCATGGTGATGTGGAAGGAACCTGATTCGCGCATCGCGGTGACGAGCTGCTGGGCGTAGTGCCCGTGGTCGAGCATCACCACGGCCATCGGGGCGTTCGAGCCGGCCAGGGCGAACAGGCTCATCATGATCAGGTAGTTCACGGGCAGGGTGACGGACTGGACGAGGACGGAACGCTCGGTCAGCGAGGAGCGGACGGCTTTCACTGCGCAGGCCCGCGCCACCCGCAGCCAGCCCATCGTCAGTCCCGCAGCCCGGTGCCGGTGAGGCGCAGGAACGCCTGTTCCACGGTCGCCCCGCCATGCTCGTGCCGGAGCTGGGCTGGCGTCACCGGCAGTCTCACCACGCGGCCGTGGTCGATGATCGCGATGCGGTCGCAGTGCTGGGCTTCGTCGAGCACATTGGTGGTGACCACGACGGTTTTGCCCTGCTCACGCTGGGCATCCACGTACTCCCAGATCACCGCCTTGGCCTGCGGGTCGACGCCGAGGGTCGGCTCGTCGAGGATCAGCAGCTGCGGGTCGTGCAGCAGCGCCCTGGCGATCGCCAGGCGCCGCGCCATCCCCCCGGAGAAGGTGGACACCCGCGAGTCTTTGCGGGCGGACAGGTCCACCATGTGCAGCCGCCGCGCGATGCGGTCCCTCTGCTCGCGGCGGGGCACCCCGTACAGGTCGGCGTGGAACTCCATGTTCGCCTGCGCCGTGAGTTCCCCGTACAGCGCTGTCTCCTGCGGGACGACGCCCATCAGGGCCCGGATCTGCCGCCGGCTGCGGCGGATGTCCAGGCCCAGGATCTCGATGGACCCGGAGGTAGGCGGGATCAGCCCGCAGATCATGTTGATCAGCGTCGTCTTCCCGGAGCCGTTCGGTCCCAGCAGGCCGAACACCTCACCCTGATGCACCGTGAGATTCAGGTGGTCCACTGCCGCCGCGGGCTTCCCGGCGGAGGTGAAAACCCGGGTGAGATCCAGCATGGCGATCGCCGGCGGTGAGGCTGACGGCTGGGCGCGGCCGGGCGCGGTAAGGGCGACCAGTTGCGGCCGCCCGGGAGGGGCTGCCAGCGGTGGTGGTGCGGGAGGCTGGGGACGGCCGCGGCGCGGCGGGGCCGCGTGGCGGCCTGTCACGGTCCTTCCCACCAGCCTTGTGCCGCGGACACCCCGTACCTGGCTTCCAGGGTTCCGGCGATGGCCGGGTGATAGGTGATCCCGTACGGCGCCGCCAGGCCGGCCACCGCGTCCTGGGTCGCCTCACCTGCTTCGGTGAGCTGCCCGAACCGCGTGAAGAACTGCTCAATCTCTATCCCCGGCGAGCTGATCTCGATCATCCGCGCCGCCGCGGGGCCAGCGTTCCACAAGGCGTGGATGAGCTGCATGGGCCGCCACACGACGCTGCCCGCCGGTGCGGTGAACTCCGCGTCGCCCACCAAAAAACCCAGCTCGCCGGCCAGGACGACGCTGACCTGATGCTGGCGTTCGTGACGGTGCGGCATGACCAGCACTCCCGCGGGGATCTCCTGTTCGTGCATCTCATACAGGCCGCCGGTGGCGGCGGCCTGTACCTTGAAGGTGAGCGCCAGGGCGCCCATGAGGACCTGCTCACCCGCGCCGGGTGGCACGTACTCGACGGTGACCACGCTGGCGGGGCTGGTGCGCTGGTTAACCATGACAGGTGTCCTTTCAGATGCCGCGGTAGCTGCCGCCGCCGACGTGCACGCAGCAGCCGGTCATGTAGGACGCCCGGGGGGACGCCACGAATGTGATCACGCTGGCGACTTCCTCCGGGGTGCCGAGGCGGCCAGCGGGGATCCCCCGGTCCGCGATCTCGGCCTGGGCGGCCTCCCGCGGCGGCAGCCCGCGGGTTGCGGCCAGGTGCTCGGCGAGGCCGCCTTCGCGCAGCCACAGCGGTGTCAGGATCGGGCCCGGGGCGACTGCGACTACCCGCACGTCAGGGCCCTCGGCGCGGGCGAGTACCCCGGTCAGGGACAGCATCGCTGCCTTCGACGCCGCGTAGTCAGCGGCGAAGGGCTCAGGCTGCCGGGCCAGGTCACTGGCCATGTTCACGATCACGCCGTAGTGACGTGCGCGCATCCCGGGCAGGACCGCCCGGCACATCCGCACCGCCGACATGACATTGGTCTGCCAGGTGGCGTCCCAGTCCCCATCGGTGAGATCGCCGAAGGCGCGGAACTGGCATATCCCGACGTTGTTGACCAGGATGTCCGCTTCCGGGCCGGCCGCCGCCGCTGCGGCCGCCCCAGCAGCGGTGGCGAGGTCGGCGGTCACCGTGATGACCTCGGCGCCGTCGTCGCCCAGTTCGCCGGCGAGATCTTTCAGCCCAGGCTCGTCACGGTCGGCCAGCGTGAGCGATGCGCCTTCGGCGGCGAGCGCAAGGGCTGCCGCCGCGCCGATGCCGCTCGCGGCGCCGGTGATGATGGCGTGCTGCCCTGCCAGGTGCAGGTCCACGGGTCAGACCCGCACTGTGGCGCAGACAAGCCGCAGGTCCTGCTCCGGGCTGGGGTTGGAGACGGCGTACCCGGCACCGAGGGGGACGCTCAGGCCCGCACCCGGGGCGGCGTCGTACGCGGCGTCCCGCACGGTGATCTGGCTCGTCCCGGCGACGATGAACAGGACCTCGGCGTCGCGGGTGCGCTCGGTGGCGATCCGGCCGCCCGGCGGGATCTCCATCTCGGTGAAGGAACCCCACGGCCCGCTGAAATAGGGGGCCAGGTCGATACGATAGGCGCGTATCCCGTCATCGGGGGATCCGCGGTAGCCGGCCGGCACATCACGCAGCAGGCCAGTCATGCTGACGTGGGTGAACTCGCGGGGAGCCTCGGATCCGGGGTACACCTCGACCACGAGGAAATGCATGTCCGCCCGGGCGTCATTGGCGATCCCGTGCACCGTGCCGATCGGCGCGGTGATCAGATCACCGGCGCGGACGGCGCGGCGGATCCCGCCGATGCGCATCTCGGCGGTGCCCTGCAGGACGTAGTAGATCTCCTCGGTTTTCCCGTGCACGTGCTCACCGCAGCTCCCGCCCGGGGTGACCACGACGTGCTCTACGGTGTTCCACGCGCCCGGGAGGTGCGCCCCGTAAAACATCTGCCTCCAGCGGCAGATCCCGGTCCCGCCGACCAGCTCGTGAATCTCAGCGAACTGGTCCAGGGCGAGGGCGGGCTGGAAGTTGACACCCCAGGTGGCAACCGGGGGAGTGCGGTAGGGGGCGGGGATGGTGCCGGCGGTCGCGGTGCTGGTCATGGTGCACTCCCGGGTCGTAGTTGCTGGTCGATGGCCCTAGCGGCGATCCGTTCAGGGACCTGTGTGAGGAAAGGGCCGCCGTCGCGGGCCGCGCCGCCGAGTCCGCTGAGGAGCACCATGTCGATGTGTCCGCGCCGCGGTGGGAGATAGCCCCTCTTGTTGTCCCGGCGCATGGCGGCCAGGATGTCCGCGGTGGCCATGTCCGCCGGGATGGTGAGCGGGGCGCCGTTCGCGGCGAGCAGCGCCCGGTGGACGGCAAGATCCTCAGCGGGCAGGAATCCCATTTCTGCTGCCACCCCGCCGGCGGCGAGCATTCCCAGCCCGACCGCGTACCCGTGCCGGATGCCGCCGATGAACTCCACGGCGTGCCCCGTTGTGTGCCCGTACTCGAGGGCGAGTGCTTCGCGGCGCTCGTGCTCGTCGTGACGCATGACGGTGGTCTTGGCGCTGACACAAAAGTCGATGAACTCGCACAGCTCGGCTGGCGTGTAGCGGGCATCCGGGCGCAGCCGGCCAGCGGCCCATTCCGCGCCGCCAGGCGTGATGACCAGCGCATTCTTGACCAGTTCGCAGAGGCCGCTGCGGATCTCATCAGCTGGCAAGGCAGCCAGGAAAGCCAGTTCGCACCACACCAACTCAGGCGCCCAGAACGTGCCGAGGTGATTTTTCCCGTCAGGGCCGTTGATGCCCTGCTTGAGCGACAGCGCCGAGTCGGACGCGGCCAGGAAAGTGGTCGGCAGGTTGACGAACCGGATCCCCCGGAATACCAGGGCCGCAGCCAGCCCAGCCAGGTTGCCGACCGTGCCACCGCCGAGCGCGATGACAACGGACTGGCGGGTTGCGCCGCCCCCGGTTATCTGCGCCATGACCTCCCCGGCGGCGGCCCAGGTCTTGGCATCCTCCCGGGCCTGAGCCTGGATGGTGATCACGGGCACACCGGTGCTGCGCAGGCAGGCCTGCACCTCGGCGGCCAGGTGCGCGGGCACTCCCTCGTCGGCGACCAGCGCGAACCGGTCCGCGCCGAGGCTTGCCAGCCGCCGGGCGAGCTCGTCCCAGGCACCGGAGCCGGAGCGGACATGGAAGGGGTACTTGAAGGGGCCGAATTGCACAGCGCGGTCCAAGGTCACCGCGGTCGTCGTCCCGGCAAGCATGCTGCTCCTGGTGGGTGACTCGCCGGCGCGCCACATGGGCCGGCCTCGGGGCGGGGCCGCCGGTCGGCAGCGGCCATGTACACACGCCGCGCCTGCCCTTCGGCCTTGCGGGCTGGCCGCGGCGAGGTGACGTGGACTACGCGTAAATCGCTTTACATGCCGATCGGTACGCTACACATACCGTCCGTCTCACGGCAAGGGGGGCGTGAAACTGATGGGGCTTCACGCGGCTGGCACGTTTTCACCGGATCCGGGCCCGCACGGCAGGCAGCGCAGGTCAAGGCCGCTGAAGCGGCAGCCGGTGGCCCTCGGCGAAAAGCCGGCCCCCGGTGTCAGCGACACCGGGGGCCGTTCGTGGTGTGAGCGGGCGTCAGCGGCGGGCTGCCGGGATGAGGAAGTCACGGCCGGCCCCGCGGCTGGGGATGAGGCCCGGGCGGGCCCCGGCTATAAAGGCCCGCCTGCGCCCCGAACCGGTAGGTCGGCTGAAGGCAAGTGCCGGCTGACTGGCCGGGCAGCAGCGCTTCAGGCGGGCGTGCCGCCGCCGGTCTCCGCTGCTGCCGGGTGACGGCCGCCGCTGCGCGGCGCCCCAGGCACGGTCAGGCCGGGCACCTGCCCGACGAACTGCTGAGCCAGCTCAAGCAGATCCCTGCGCTCTGCCTCGGGGATGCCTCTAGCGTGGGTGACCAGCACGACTTGGTCCGGCGCCGCGCCTGCCGCTACGGCTACCTCCTCATCGCCCTCCCCAGCCCGGCGCGGGGCAGTTGCGGCGCGGGTCACGATCGCCAGGAGCGTCTCGAACGCAGCAGGGTCCGCGCGTGGCAGGGCCGGCGCAGCGTGGTAGGCCCCTGCGAACGCGCTCATCAGGACGTCAGCCATGACGGCCGCATCCTCGCCGCCCAGGCCGATGTCACGGAGAGCGGTAGTGACGTGGCCGGCAACCTCGGAGTCCACCTGGGCCACCGCCGCGGCGGCGGCGGGCTCGCGCGCCGCCCACCTCCGCATGGCGCCGTCCCGCAGCGCCGTTTCGAGAGCCCAGGAGCGGAGCAGGCGCAGCCTGTCACGCGGGTCACGGATTGCCTGCATCGAGCTGGCCAGGCCCCCTGCGGTGCTGTCCCGCAGGTACCTGCGGATGACCTCGCTGTACAGGTCATGAAGGCTTCTGAAATGCGACTGCGAATAGAGGGAGCCTTTCGTGACCCCCATACGCGCAGAGTGCTCGCGGAGCGTGAGGTCGGCCGGGATGCGGCCCTCGTCGAGCAGCGCAGTGGTGGAGGCGATCCACTGCTCGCGGGTGACCTTGATAAGCGGGCTCATGCAAATGCCTCTCCCGCGTGCGCCGCGCCCACGCAGAGCGCTAGCAGCGCAGCTGCGATGTGCCCAGCGGCTTCACGGCTTTTGCTGGGGACCCTGCCATACCGCCTGGTCCCCCGAACATACCGACCTGACTCACTCTCGGCAACCGGGTCGGGCGTGATGCAAGTCTCAGTGCAAGCCTCAGGGACCAGCGGACTCACGGCTACCCAACAACGCGGCAATGCGCGGCGCATACGCTGCGGCACAGTCAGGTCACACAGAAGTGAGGCCGCGCGAGAGAAGCTAGCCATGAGGTCATCTGCCCGGGCCCGGGGACATCTGGCAGTCCTGGACGGCAGCGGGCTGCCCGCAGCGGTCAACGGCCGCTCCGCGGGCCAGCCCGTTGCGCGGGTTGCCCTGGATCGCGGTGAATGGGCTCTTGCCCTGCCAGGACCCGACGCGCAGCGCACGGCGCGGCGGCCAGCCCGGGATGTGATCCGCGGTCTCGGGGAATGCCGCAGGCACCCGGCGGGCCAGCGCTACGCGATCGCCCGCACCCAGCCGGGCGTTCTAGACCCGTGGATAGGCCCGGCAGTCCTGCACCACAGCAGCGCCGGGACTGTTCTTTACTGCCCTGCTGACCAGATCACAGCGCAGGCCGCAGACGCCCTGGCGGCCATGGCCGCCAGGGCGTCTGAATTCCTCAGGCCGGAGGCTGCCTGCCGGGTAAGCGTCACGCGCGTCGGGCACCGCTATCTGCCGACGGCGCTTCACCCCGCAGTAGCGACCGTGCGCCCCTCGGAGATCACCGCGTATGTGTGCTCACGCCTGATCACGGCTGAGCTCGCGGCCGCGATCGGCCTCCTGTGCACGGCGTACGTGAGCCACATGGCGCCCCCCGCCCCGGCCGGAGCAGGCTCAGCGGAGGAAAGCGCGGCAGCCCCGTTGCTGACATGCCTATAGCCATGTGTGGCCTGGCGGACGCGCGGCTGTCCTGCGCTGCCGCCACGGAACACGGCTCAGCGCCGGGCCTATCTTGACCGGGCCGGGCCTCGCGTGACCTAGTTCACTGGCTCACCTGCTAGGCGCCCGCCTGAGCCGGTAACTGGGACCACATCTCCCCTGCTGCCCCGCGCCAGATCAGGGCGGGGCTGTCGGCCAGCACCTGGCGGCGCACCTCAGCAAGTTCGGGTCCTGGGCCAGCGCCGTACCCTGCGGCCAGGGCGGCCCGTGCCGCCGAGAATGCGGCCAGTGCCCCGGCCTTATCGCCGCAGCGGAAGAGGGCTCGCATCAGCTGCGCCCACGTGTGCTCGCGCAGCGGCTCGCGGGTGAGGATCTGGCGCAACTCTGCCACCGCATCATGGTGCTGGCCGAGCGCTAGCCGCGCATCCATCCACATGTCCTGCGCGTCGCGGAACTCGGCGCGGAGCCGGGCAGCCTCGGGAGCTAGCACCGGGGTCGCCGGAAGATCAGGCAGGTCTGCCCGCCACAGGTGCACCGCTTCGCCGAGCGCTGAGGCCGCGCGGTCTGCGTTCCCGTGGTACCACGCGTTGCGCCCGGCTGCGGCCAGCGCACGGAAGCAGTGGAGGTCGACCTCGCCGTCCCTGGTCTCGATCATGTAACCCCCAGGGCGGGGACCCGCCTGGCGCGTCTGGACGCGGCCCCCCAGTCCATGATCACGAAGTTCCTGGCGCAGGCCATACACCGCGGTGCGCAGCGCCGTGTGCCCTGATGCGGGCGGCCGCTCGCCCCAGATAGCCTCCGCTAGCCAGGAACGCGGGCATACGTCACCGGCACGCACGAGCAGGATCGTGAGGGCCGCACGGTGGACGTGCTGTGTGATCGGGATCTCCTGGCCGGTGCCTGATATGACCTCGAGTGGCCCCAGAACCCGGAACGTGGCGGGCTGAATGGTGCTGCGCTTGCGTGCGGCCATCGCCGCCTTCCCGGCCATATTCCCTGCCCGCGCTGCGGGTTAGACCGGAGCGTGGGGGACAAGTCCGTCTGTTACGACCGACCTTGCCCGGGGATTTCCGGTTAAGCAAGCCTATATGCGGGCTTGCGACGATTTACGGCACCAGCGGGGGCGCCCGGGGGCGCGGCAGTGCTGCGCACCGTCCTGGCGTGACTAGCTGGCGTGGCCGATCCCGAGGCCCCGGCCGCCCAGAAACACACTCCTCCTGAGCTGCACTCTCACGGCTGGGCAAGGTGGCGGCAAGGCGGCCCCACCTAAGCTGCGGGTCATGCCCGGCCGGCCGCGAGATGCTGCGCGCCAACCCGGCGCCGCCTCGCCGATGCGGCGCTGCTGGGGCGTGACGACCTCGGGGAGAGCATCGAGCAGATGCGCCGCGGCGAGGGGCGCGTGCTCCGTCCGCTACGTCCGGAAGACGCCGGAAGCCGCTAAAGTCCGGGGCCGTGTCGGACGAGGTCGTACTGTGGCCGGGCGACACGGCCCGAAAGAGGGCCGTCATCGCCGCACTCGCAAGGCGGCCTCGGCCCGCTAGCGACTTTCAGGGCGTTGGCGGCCGCGCCCGCGCCCGGGCCAGCGCGTGCCTGCCGCGCGGCGCCCTGGCGTCTGAGACAGTCCCAGTAAGTGGATTGGCGACGAGGAAGTCGCGCTGCTCGCCGGCTTCTGGGCTGGCCAGCGGGAAGGGCGTGCGGCAGTGTAGGAGCGGACAGCTGGCATGAACCGGGGCCACCCAGACCCCGGGACGGAAGGCGGACGGGACACGCTCGTGACTGAGAAGAAGCCGGACGAGACCGGGCCAGCCCCTGATCTGGCCCTCCCTGAGTTTGATACCGCGGTCGCGCATATCGCGCGGGTGTATGACTACTGGCTCGGCGGCGTGTCGCACTTCGAGGTCGACAGGAGAGCCGCGAAGATGGCGGCCCGCGACTTTCCCGGGATCATTCGCGGGGTGCGGGAACAGCGGGCGTTCCTCGCCCGGGCAGTGCGGTACCTGGCCGCGGAGCAGGGGATCCGGCAGTTCCTCGACATCGGCACCGGCATCCCGAGCGCCAACAACACCCACGAGGTCGCCCAGGCCGCTGCACCGGAATGCCGGGTCGTATACGTCGACAACGACCCGATGGTCATTGCCAATGCGCGGGCCCTGCTGAGGAGCGACGGAGACCGCAGCACCTTCGTCGCCGCTGACCTGCGCGACACCGGCACTATTCTGGCTGAGGCCCAGCGGATGCTGGACTTCAGCCAGCCTGTCGCAGTGCTATTAATCGGGATCCTGCAGCTGATCCCCGACGCTGACGACCCGTACGCGATCGTGGGACGGCTCCTGAGCGCCGTGCCATCCGGCAGCTGGCTGGCGATCGCCCAGCCGACCGGGGATGTGAAGACCAGCCAGATCGCCAAGGCGGCCGGCCGTTTCAACCAGCGTGCCTCCACCCCGGTGACGCTGCGCACCCACGCCGAAGTCAGCCGTTTCTTTGCCGGCACGGACCTGATCCCGCCCGGGGTGGTGCAGCTGCACCGCTGGCGTCCCCTGCCCGGTGGCCCCGAATCAGACGAGGACATACCGGCCTACTGCGGTCTGGCCAGAAAAACCCCAACCGGATAGCCGATGGTAGTTTAACTCCCGGGCAGCCGGGCAGAAACGCCCGTCCGGATATGGCGGGACTGCCCGCCTCGCGGCACCGCTCGTCTCAGAAGAGGTCGCGTAACAGAAGGAGTCCACCCTGGCCCGGCGGCCGATAGCGGGCCGCCGCAGATGTCACAGGAATAGCAGGTCGTCATCATCGAACGACGCGATCGCCTTAGCGATCTCCTCATGGAGGCCTCTGCTTTCCGCATCCAGCTCCGGCAGCCTTCCCTGGAGCGCTTCCGCTTGCTCCCTGGCCGCGATCGCGCCGACGCCGCGCTTCCGGCGGAGCCTCGGGATTTCGTGGTGAGCGGTGTCCAGCTCTGCTTCCAGGCGCTTGACGGCTCTGCGGAGGGAAATGATGCGCTGGAATTCGGCCTCGATGCAAGGATTCGGGTGCGGCCTGCGCGGTGGGGGAGCAGGAGGGCGCCTGCGGAACATGGGAAATCAGTCCTTCAGGGGCCGGCACAAGGCTGGGAAGCAGGCCCTGCTGTCTGGGTGATCGGCGGCGGTTTCGGTGAGCAATGGGCTGCCCGGCCAGCTCAGCAGTCGCCGACCAGGCCGGGCAGCAGCTTCAGGTGAACGACCGTGCTGTCACCCGTCGGCGCGAGATCGACCACCTGGCACAAAGCGGCAGCATTCTCGCCGCCGGCGACAACGAGAACCCCGGGCTTGATCTGGCTAGGGTCGCGGGCCTCGTCGAGGAAGGTCCAGACGTAACCAGTCTCGTCGACGTCGTTGAGGTCAGCGCTGATGTCCTCACGGTCCATAGCAGCCATCCTCTCCCCAGATTCCACCTCCAGCCTACTCGGACTTGCCTGGGGCAACCGGGGACGGTGAAGTGCAGAAACGTGCCGGTGTAACCCAGCAGTTCACACGTGTATCTGTTCAACGCTGCCCTGCGTGTTCCGGCGGCGGTGCAGCAACGTCGGAGTACAGGCCGCGGTACGCCGCCCAGTGCGCGGCGTAATGCGCCCGGCCCGCCCCGGTCAGGCAGGCCAGCGGCAGCGTCTCCGGGCTTTCGCGGGCCCGCCACATGTTCGGCACATTGATGATCTGCGCGAGCGGGCCGCCTGACCGGCTGGCGAGCAACTGGTCCAAGGCGGTGCTGCTGCGGGTCACCCGGTCCTGGATCTGCCAGCGCAGCAGCAGGCAGGACAGGTTCGGTGAGACGGGACATGGACGCAACTGGGCAAAAGCCGCAAACTTGACATAACGGCTATTATCGGGCAACACCCAAGATCATCAGATCTTGCGCCGTCAGCGGCGGCGGTGTCCAGTGCCAGGCAGCCTGTCGTGTGCCAGCCATCTTGTCGTCTCACGTGTCGTTGCGACAGCAATCATGTCGTCCCCTGGCAAGCGATGGAGGGTCGGCGGCGATCGCCGAGTGGGCCGCCGACGCGCCCCTTGCCGTGCCCGGCGTCGGCGCTTATTAGCCTTCCGGTCAAGCACCTCAACCCTCCAGGAAGCCTTGGCCGCTGCCGATCTCCCACCGACGGTGACGCTCGGCTCCGTCGAGCCAGGTGATCACCTGCCGGATGTCATCAGGATCGGCCACCATCAGCGACGTTAGCCACCCGTCGCGCGCGAGCCGCACCGTTTGCCGCAGTTGGCCGAGCCGCGACTCACCGGTCGCGGCAGCCGTGAAGCTGCCTGGCCCGCTCGTCGGGACCCGCATGCCCTCCACGCGGCGCAGCACGCCACTGGCGAGAGGCACGATCGTGTACTCCGTGTAGGTGACCGCGCCGCGGCCAGCTTTGGCTACCTCAACCCAGGCGTTCTCCTCCATGACCCGCAACTGAGTGACGCCACGTGCGCGGCCCCGGGTGAGGATCCGGTGGCTGTCCCGGTTAAGCCGTATCTCCTGCGGCTGCATCTTCTTCATCGCCTTGAGCAACTCGGCGCGCAGAATCGCGCGCCCGCCCTTTTCGGGATTCAGCCCAAGAATCCTCACGCGGACCTCCGGTTTGACCGTCGGCTGGTCTGCGTCTGGCCCTGGTCCAGAGCGGGCGCAATAAGGCCGAGAATCCTGTAGATGGTGGATCGCGCCACCCCGGACTGGAGGTGGATCTGGCGGATGTTCACTCCCGCCCTGTACGCGGCCCGGACGAGCTGATCCCGCTCGCGATCGACCTGCTCGCTGCGGAGCTTCCACTCAGTGAGTGCAGCCTCGGCCTCGGCGGGGATCATGTACTAAACGATACATGTTCCAGGCGAGACACGTGAGCCACAACAGTCCCCGAGTTGGGGCCTGCCGCTCCGGAGACGACATGATGGCTGGCACAAACCGGCCCCCCGGTACGCCAGGAACATGTCGTTTCCCAGGTCCCGGATGACATGTTGGCTGGCACGGGACACGCATTGTCCCGTCTTGCGAAGCATGTCGAATCTCAGCCATCATGTCGGAAGGCATGCCGGAACCCGCCTTTGCGACATATATCTGAGACAACAGCATCCGCGCTGGGACGAGCACCGCGGCGATCTCCGGGCTGTGAAACGAGGCACTGGCGGTGAACGCCTGTTCCAGCTTATTGCTTTCCTCTCCTGCAGCGGGGCCCTACAGGAGCAACAATGCCGGGCACCTGGGTTCGCCGCCCGCGCCGCCGGCATATGTCTATCCGATGGTCATGATCGTCGGCACGTGATCGGGCTAGAGGAAGTGAATACACTCGACTAGGGGAACCAGTCGCTGCCGCGAGAGGTAATCATGGAGTCTGGCGATGACCGTTGCACCTGCTGGGACGGCGAGGTGTTCGACACCTGGTTCGACCGGGAACTATGCCCGGACCCGTGCGGCGCGATGCATACCAGGTGCAATTGGTGCGGCCGGGCCGTGGACGGGTGCGTACTGGAACAGGAATCCAAAACTTCCAGGGCAATCCAGGCCCGGGTCGCAGGGCATACGGACACAGCCGTGCCCGTATGCTCGTCGATTACTGTCGAAGGCTCGTCCCCCGAGACCCAGGACGGCCAGGCCGGGCGCGTCACGGCGGCAGCCAGGCCGCCGGCTCGCCGACGAAGCAGAAATAATCCCATTGACGTACGCCACCCTCGACGTGCTCATTGAGCACAGCGAACCCGCCGGCTGGCGTCTCGTTCGAGGCACGTCCGGGCCGACGTCGGAAACGACCTGATGGCTGAGACGAGCAGCGGCCCGGCGTCTCAGGAGCATGTCGTTCCCAGGTCCCAGCTGACGTGATCGCTGAGAAGGGACACGCATCATCTGTCCCGTCTCATGCCGGTTCCAGATCCGTCATGTCCGCCTGGACCGAGGCGATCGCGCGGTCGCGGAACCACGGAGCGGGGTTCGAGAACGGGCCGTCGGTGTCGCCGGCGAAGGACTGGCCAGGGAACGGCCGGGAAAGCTGAGCTGCGTTAGCGGCACGGCAGCCGGGTCTGCGCCTGTCGGCTTCAGTTCCTCTCGGCGATCTTTCCGGAGCCGCCCAGTGAGGCCGCGCTCCAGCATGGCTACTGTCTCGGCCGGGATCCCAGTCATTTCCGCAACTTGGTCACGCGTGTACTGGTGCACGCCTTCGCTAGTCCGCTCGGCCCGCAGGGCCTGCACCTGGCGGACTCGCTCACTGGTGAGCGCCTGCCCGTCGGCGCCGGTGGCGGTGATCGGGGCGCGGCGCCGCCTGGGCTGTCCTGTCGTCCCGACCAGAATGTCGCGACAGTAGCGGGAGGCGGTCGTGCTGGTGATGCCGAACCGGGCGGCAAGTGCATGCAGCGTGTACACCGCCTTCCCATCCTGCGTCTGAGCGCGCAGCATGCGCAGCTCGGCCACTTTCTCTGGCGGCAGGGCATGCCGGTCTCCACCGCCCCGCCGGCGCTGATGGCCGGGGGGCGTGGGCGCGTACTGATGGATGGTGGACACGCTGACTGGATAGGGCAGGCTGGCGGCGATCTGCCGGGCGGTGTATCTGGGCCTGTCCAGGTCGTCGACCTGGACGCGCATGGCCCGGATCTGCCCGATGCTGAACGGGTCAAGGATGCGCGGGCCGGGGGACGGGCCGCGTCGATGCGGGCGCGGGACCGGCGGCGCAGCAGCCAGTAGCGGCATTGCCTTAGCGAGCTCGCCGCGGTTCCGGTCAATGAACTCCCAGATACCTGGCCACCACCAAGCCGACCCGGCGCCTGCTGCGGCGGGCAGGACCGGCTCCGGGAACCCGTACCCCCCCGCCCAGCCCCTCGAGCGCCACTGCTCGACGGTATCTGCGCTCACGCCGCAGCGTGCCGCGATGTCGGCAATGGTGACAATGTTCGCCACGGCACGGTCACGCTCGCTACTGATCTTGCGCGCCGTCACAGCCCCCTTCCAGCAATCCCGGCGGCAGCCGGGCCCGGTCCGCATGCATCAGCGATCGTTCCTCACCAGCGATAACGGCTCGCCCAGGCCCGGAAGTTCAGACCGGTGCGGGGTCCGGCAATCTCGCCCGGCTGAACTGCTCCCTAATGGCCCGTTCAACTGTGCATATGTGGCCGGGCCGCAGATGGGCTGGCCACCAGCCGTGACCTGCGCAGTTGTAATAATACAAATTCCCCCATTTGAACGCTAAACGCGAAAACTCAGGGGCCGACTCGATCGCGAGCATGCCGACGGCTCAACATGAGTCTCGCTAGAGCCTAAACAGTGACCGCGTTCACCTTCACGGCTTCCATCCCCTCGGTCCCGAGCGCTTCGCGCACGATCCCCTCCACTACCCGGCCAGCTGAGTCCGCGTCAAGAGCCGTCGCGGCCATTGACACGATCGTCTTCGCTGCAGTGCACGCCACCATCACTTCCCCGGCGGGGGCCAGGGTGGCCGCCCGCTCGATCGCGGTCACGATCGACGCCGGGCCGGACGGATCAGGCCCAGCGCGCCACGGCAGCGTGATCAGGACGTTGAACCGGCGCGGGCGCCCGGTAATTACGGGGACTATCTCGGTCATGGCCGGACGGTATCCCCGGGGTACGACATTCCGGCTTCAGGCCGGGTGATTCCGGCCCCGTACCGCCGCTCGGCGGCATGGCAGGCGTCCGCGACCTGCTGGGTGACTTTGTCTCACCGGATCCGATCTAACAAGCAGGATCGACGTGGCTGCGTGACCGCGGTTTCCGGCCTCGTTCGACGAGTTGCTGTGCCTTGCTACGGGAGAGTTCCACGCTGCGGCGATCCAGGCGCGCTCGTCAGCCAGGCCATTGACGACTGCCTGATAGTGGGCCTGGGCGGCCGTCGTGGCGTGGTATCGGGCGAGCGGGTCGTCCCAGCCGTCGAGGATGCCGGCAATCTCCGCCGCCACGTCCTGCGGCTCAGCCTCATAGCCGACAGTCGTCGGGTCACCTGCCCCGTGCTGCGCGGTCACCGCACACCCCGCACGGTCACCCGGAACCCGATCCACACCACGGCCAGGGCGACCCAGGTGACAGGACTCCACCGGTTCCCGCCGAGCAGATCACGCTTCGCCTCCTCGTACTCGGCGCGGACCTCCGCCTGCGGGTCGTAGGCTCCGTCGCTGGTCACGGGGTACCCCCGACATCCAGGCCGTACGCCTCGCGGACGTCCCGGGGGAGCTTATAGCAGAGTTCGGTGGCGGCCTCGTAGGAGTCGCCCTCCTGCTTGGCCATAAGGGCGTCCCAGTCGATGCCCATAGCTTCGGCCCCGGCCAGCGCGGTGCCTTTTTACTGGGTGACCCTCATCTGGCTACGCCTTGCTGGCCAGGGCGGGAGAGCGGCCACAACTTGTCCGCGCTTAACTTGGTGCCCGCGGCGCGGCCGCCCGTGGGCGCGGAGTCGTGATGCGCGCGACTGCTATGAGCAGTGCCCCGCCGAGGAGCGCGACTGAAACGCCGCCACGGCCGCCACCGAGGCGGCGGCCAGGGAACCGAGCGAGCCGACCGCTTCCCAGGCATCCACGGGACGAGAACTTTAGTAGGCCGCAGCTGCAGCGGACGGCAATGCGGAAGTACCATTTATTACGTCAGGCTGGCGGTGTGTCATAACGATGCCAGGCATATTTCGTCTCCGGTGAGGCTCGCCGAGAGCTGCGATGGCCGAGACCACAGAAAGCCCACAGGGCCGGGAAGCGGCTGCAAACCTTGCCCGGCTGAGCTTCCCGGGGTCAGCGCCCCGTGTCCGCGCCACTGCCCCGCACGGCCCGGCGGAGCCGTTTTATCAGCGGCTGGGCGAGGCGGTCGCCTCCGGTGTCGCTGCCCGGGTCGAGTTCCCGTTCGGGGCTGTGGCGCGGCTCGTCGAGCGCGTGAGGTTCAGGAACGGCACTGAGGCCGTGCACAAGATGGTTTATTCCGAGGCCGAAGTCGACGCTGAGGTCCTTTCGTCGCTGGTTGGCCGGGCGCTAGGCGCCCGCGTGCCCGCCGTGCACCAGACCGGGCACTGCGAGATGTACATGGAGCTCATCCAGGGGCGGCCGTCGGCCGAAGTGCTCTGGAAACGCGCCCAGGAACGGCCCTACGTGGAATCGTGGAACGGTCTGCTGCTCGGCGTGCTGGACGCGGCCATCGACAACCGCGACCGCAACGCTGGCAACTGGATCATCTGCGATGACGGTGAGATTGCGGGTATCGATCACACAGCCGTCCGCACCGGCGAAGGACGTCCCGGACCGGTCCCTGGGACGACCGCCCCGGGAGAAGGTGCGGTCAGGTCCCTATTCGCCGAGCGCTGGGTCGCCCGCCGCGGCGACAGCGGTGACCCGGAATGGATCGACAACGTCCTTCACCCGGCCGATCTAGACCGGTGGATACGTGCCATCCTCGCGCTGCAGCCGCATTTCGATGAGCGCGGATACCCTGAGTGGTGGCGGGCCGTTACCGGGCGGCTCCGCGCGATCCGGACCCACGCGAAAGGACCCCAGCCATGGCTGGCCACCAGGACCCGCCTGAATTCTCGGTCGCAGGGGCCGGCGGCGAGGCCGTCGCGACGTTCACCATCACCACGGAGGGCACGGTGAATTCCGCCAGCGAGGTGGTCGCCGACATGGTCGCCGGCATGATTGAGGCCCGCAACTGGACTCCTGAGCAGGCTGCCGTCGCCTTCACCGGCGGATGGTCCAACGGATACCTGTCCATCAGCCTTCGGCCGCGATGATCCGGCCAGCTCTTCAGGATGGGCACACCGGCGGCTGAGCACGTGAGGGCACACGGTCTCAGGTAGGACCCGGTAGCCGCTGACAGCGGCATCCCGGCTGTGCCGGGCGGCAAGCAGTCTTGGGCGACCCAGGTCAACAGTGCCAAGCCAAGCGAGGAAGCCCCGGGCCCGCGAGTCGCAAGCGCGGCGCGTGTCGTCGCTCAGCGCAAACGCTCCAGCACCGGGGCGTAGGCCTGGTACCCGCGGCGAATCTCTCTGGCATCTGCTGGCGCCGTCCTCAATATCAGAAGTGATTCGCCCTCCGGATCAGCGAGTTGCGACCATGGCCAGGTTCTGCAGGCGCCCTCAGGTTGGCGGCCACCAGGGAGCAGAGCCCGGCAGCAGTGTTGTATGAGAGATCGCCCGGGCCGTTCACTACTTCGTCTTTTCGCTCAGCCCGCCAGCCGCCGGAGCGCGGCCGCGAGGAGGCCTGCCAGTTCGGCCGTTTCCCTCTCAGAAACCAGAGCGCAGACATCTGCCAGCGCCTGATGCTCGCCGACCTCGGCGGCCCTGATCTGCAGGATCCCCACGAGCCGGTCAATCTCCGCGCTGGCACCGGCCAGGGACTGGCCGTACTGGACGATCTGCGCGGCAGTCCGCTCTTTCGCCATATCCTTCTTCCCCGCCGGGTGAAGTCGCGCGCTTCAGTGGCGCTGAACGGCAGCCTGGCCGCGTGCGCCCCTTACAATTATGTGGCAGATGTAAGGGCGGGCCCGGTTACCCGGCTCTCCGACGCCGTGGACGACAGCCATTACAATGGCCGGGATGCGCGTGCCTGCTTGGCCCGGCCTAAACCACAACGCGGTTTCCGCGTTCTTCCTGGCTGGAACGGCGTGACCAGGCTACCGCCGCCAGGTTCCATGCGGACGGCGGCTGGCCCGACCCGGCGGAGGTCCTGCCCGTGCAGCCAGCGTATCCGGATCCCGCTCACCCCCCCGGTCCCGGCGAGGCCTTCTTCCGCGTGCTGCTCGAGGACTACACGGACGTCATCGTGGTCCTCGGCGAAGACGGGACAGTCCGGTACGCCACCCCGTCCGCCGCTGCGCTTTTCGGCCAGGGGTCGATCATCGGAGCGCCCCTCCCGGACCTTGTCGGCGACGACGCCCGCCCCGAGGTTGCCCGCGCGGTAGACCAGATGCTCGGCCGCGCCGGCCCGGATCCCGGCCCAGGCGGGGAGACATGGCAGATCGCCGGCAGGGACGGGCAGGACGTCCACGTCCAGGTCCGCAGCAGTGACCTGCGCGGAGCCCCCGCCGTGGGCGGCCTCGTCCTCACCCTGCGGGACGTGACCGGCCAGCGCGACCTTGAGAACGAGCTGCGGCGCTTGGCTTCCCACGACGCGCTTACCGGCCTGCCGAACCGTACGCTGTTCGCGGACCGGGCCGCGCACGCGGTCGCCTTGGCCCGCCGCGCCGACACGACCGCAGCCGTGATGTTCGCCGACCTGGACGACTTCAAAGCCGTCAACGACACGCTGGGCCACACCGCCGGCGACGAGCTCCTGGCAGCCGCCGCCGCCCGGCTGGCCGGCGCGGTCCGGGAATCCGACACAACCGCCCGGCTCGGCGGCGACGAGTTCGCAGTGCTCCTTGAAAACCTTCCCGACCCGGCTGCGGCAGGCGCCTTCGCCGGCCGTGTCGTCCAGGCGTTCAGCGACCCGTTCACCCTCGCGGCAGGGCAGGTCACCGTCGGCGTCACCGTCGGCGTCGCCACCACCGCCGACAGCGCCGACACAGCCGGGCTCCTCGCCCACGCAGACCTCGCCCTGTACGCCGCCAAAACTGCCGGGAAACGGGTATGGCGAGCCTACGACGCCGCGATGACCGGAAGCATGCCCGCACCCCGGGAAACCCGCGCCCATGCCGCCGAGGTCAGCAACCTGGCATTCCCGGATCCCCGGCCAGGCATGACCGGCCGCCGGGCCCCGGGAGGAACCGCCGGGCCGCGCAACCGCACCGCCGGAGGCGAGGATCGCCAGCGTCCCCAGATCACGCCGTGAACGGCACTGCCAGGACTCGGCATCCCCGCTGCCATGACGGTTGAATTTTTGGTTCTCCGCGAACACGGCCCACCGGGCCGGTGGCGGGGGTTGGTTCCACTCGTAAAGTTGGTACACCCTGGACGCAGCTAAATGAACAGGCCAACTTGGCCCACTTTCAGGGGATCACGCCGCCCTCGGCGATGCGGTCCACCGTCTGGCCGTACTGCGCCCGCGTGATCGCGGGCCGCGCCGGTTTGGCCCATCCGGGGGGCGGCCAGCCTGGCGCGCGGGTGCGTTAGTACTCGTCGTCACCGGGATCGGTGGCGAGGCCGACCGCCGGGTCGTAGGGCAGGTCACAGACGATCCAGCCGTCCCGCGCCGTCCACCCGGCTTTCAGGACCGCCTTTACCGGTGCTGGCACAAGGAACTCCGCTGGGTCCCCGCCCGGCTGGTAGAACGCGGCGAGCGCGACGGCGATCGAATGACCGCCGTCCGCGGTGTACACGTGCCACGGCGCAAGGTCAGCGGGAAGTGGCCGGGGGTAGCCCTTGCCGGGCACTATCGCCGCGATGTGCCGCCCGATGACCGCTTCCGGCCCGCTGTCACCGGCGGCGCCAGGCTGGCCGCCGGTGCACCGGACCGTTGCGTTCATGGCCAGGGTGGCGCTATCTTGCGCGTACAGGGCGCTGAGCCGCCGCGCGGCGGCCGCGTCGTTGCGGGGACAGGTGAGCTGGCGGCGCACAGTCTGGCGGACGGCTTCGGCGAACTCGGGATCCCAAGTCAGCAGCCGCAGGGCCTTCACCAGCCCGGTGCTGGCGTCGGCGAGGACCACCTGCAGCGCGAGCTGGGTGCCGGGCGCACCGGCGGGGGTGCCGCGGTCGGCTTCGGTTTCCCGCCACGGCTCGTGCGGGGTGTCCATCCACGGCAGGGTGCCGAACCGGAAGCACAGCACTGATACCGGGCCGCCGTCGGTCCACGTGAACTGGGCGATGCCTGTGCGGACGTCGCGGACTTCGGCGGCGGATGGGTGACCGAGGAACAGCACGAGCTCGCAGCCGCCGGGGGTGAGCCGAAGGTGCGGGGTTTCGGGCCAGCGGGTGCGGCCCGGATTGTACGGCTGGCCGACTTCAAGGACATGCATGCCGTCGCCTCAGAAGCCTGCCGCGGCGAGGACGGGGGTCTGGGCGGGCAGGTCGGCCCACCAGGGGGATACCCGCCATTCCAGGTCCGGCAGGGGCAGCTGGAGCGGGGAGCCGAGGTCGGCGAGGGTGAGCAGTCCGCGGCTGTGCTTGTTGCCAGGCGGCTGCAGCCGGATCGCCTGCCCCGTGTGCCAGACTCCGGCGCCGGGCAGCGTGCCTGCGGACCGGAACAAGGCACGCACCTGGGTCACGTCGAGCGGCTGATCCCACAGCGGCATGCTCATCACCATCAGCCCGTCATCCTGCGGTTCCCACAGGCCGGTGCGGATCGCGCCGGAGTGTTCTGCCCGGAGCGGGTCGAGGCGCAGCGCCATAGTGGCGAGCCACACCGCGCCGGCCGGGGCGCGCTGCTGCGTCTTCCCCAGCGGCGTCGACACCGCATCGCTGAACCCGCGGTAATCCAGGTTCTCAGCGGTGTAGCCGTCGTGCCACCGCCAGCCGGTCAGCGCCTCGGTGAGCAGCGCCTGGTCCCCGCGCACGGCCTGGAGGGGACGCCGGAAGTAGGAGCTGACGGTCTGCTGTCCCATGGGCGCCATGTACGGGGTCAGGAACGGCCTGGTGAGCCGGTCCCGCAGCGCGGGGGTTATCGCGGTCTTCCGCCCGGCCTCGAACATGCCCGGTACTCCCGCCGCCACATGCTTGATCACTCCCTTGCTGTGCAGCCAAATACCAGCCGACCGCAGCGCGGCGTCCGGCATGCGGCAGGCAGCGCCGGGCATCTGCCGTGCCAGTTCGGCGGGTGCCTGCGGCAGCAGCGCCGGGCCGCCCGCCAGGGCGTGCAGCACGAGGCCGCGAGGGTCGGGGATCATCACGGTGCCGAGCCACCGGCGCTCCGCCTCGCCGATCCGGCCGTAGAGTTCCGGCCAGTCCTTGAGGCCGGGCCGGGCCGGGTCGCCGCCCTTCACCCCGGTCTTCGCGGGCGGGAATGACGGGTCACAGCCCGGCAGGGTCCCCGCGCACCCGGACAACGCGGCGCTCCTCGCGATCGCCCCCAGCTCGTCCGCGACCTCGGCCGCCGAGTGCCAGGGCCCTCCTTCCAGCACCGGCCCGGTCCACCTCACGTGCCCGTCCGCAGGCCAGTACAGCCGCAGCCGGTCGTGGCCACCTTCCTCGGCCAGCAGCCGGAACGCCCCGGCCGCCGCCAGGTAGCCGAGCGGCCAGCCGTCCGGCGCGAGCCCCGGCAATTCCACTTGCGTCACTGTCGCTCCTTCGGTTTCCGCGCACCGCCGCTGCCAGGAAGGCATTGGCGCCCTCGCTTTCCTGGTTCAGGCGGCCGTCCACCGGTACTGGTAGTCCCGGGGCTGCCATGGGTACGGGCTGGCCACGCGCTCACGCCTGATGGCGCGTGCTCCTGCCGGGATCGCTCCGGCATCGGCGAGGCGCCTGACGCCGTCCTCGATCGCGTCGCCGTCCCTGAACTCGGCGCCCACCAGCATCGCATCGGCATCGTCCACGACGATCCAGGCTGGGGTGCCGTCCTCGCCCTCGGTGCCGTTGCTCGCCATGATCAGGTGCTCTGCGAACTGGCTGGTCCCGGTGATCACTGACTGCCTCCTTCGCCCTTCCAGCTTTCACGCTCGCCCCGCTGCGGACAGAGCGTAGCCCGCCGCCGGTAGGCGGACAGTGCCTCGTCCAGGAGTTCCCTGAGCGTCATGCCCCGCCGTTTGGCCTCGGCCTCAACCCATGGCTTGAGCGTCGGGTCTGCCGAGTGCCACCCGATCAGCGGTGTCTTGTTCAGGCCGGCCATCAGGCATCCCCAGCGTCCCGGTATGCCAGCTCCCCAAGACTCATGTCGCCGGTCTCGGCATCAGCCCCGTCAAGGCGGTTGCGGCCCTCATCGGTGAGGATCACGCATCCGGTCCACCCGGGGTTGCGGATGACGGAGCCGTCGCGCATCAGGGGCTCAAGCGCGGTTCCGCCGCCGGCCTCCCAGGCCTGCTCAACCGTGGTGTGCTGGTCATAGCCGATGGGGCGCAGGATGCCCACCTCGTTGCGCTGCGAATTGCGGTCCTGGCTCTGGGTGCGGCTCATTGAGGTTCCTCGCTCTCGGGTAGTTACTACCTTAGCGGGAGGTAGTAACTACCGTCAAAAACCCACACGACCGGCCGGACCTGCGCCGAGGACCCCGGCACCGGGAAACGCCGCGACCTCACCTTCGAAGAGCATCGCGGGTTCTGGGCCTGGGCGACCGTTGAAGGTGCTCGGCGGCTTCCCGCAGCGCCGCGTGGAGTTGCTCGTCCCGGGCCGGGGTGGTAGCGGTCTGGGTCATGGCCTGGGCTCCTCCGGGGGGCGTGGGCTGGGGGTCGATCTGCCGGCTGGGTGGGGTGCAGGCGGCGGACGAGAATGCCGCTGGTGGTGTGCCCGCGCAGGAACTCCGCCAGGGCGGCAAGCTTGCTGCCGGGAAGCTCCTGCTTTGGGGCGGCCAGCGCGGCGTAGCGGCTGCGCCGCTTAGGTGCGGGGCCGGACCGGGGTAGCGGGGCGCCTACGGCCTCGGCGTGAAGTTTCTTAGCCTCAGCGTCGACAGCGTGGATGCCGGTCTCGGGCTGCGGGGCGAGGCGCTGCTCATCCCAGTCGTCACCGTCGCTCGGCGGCTCGAGCACGTCCAGCGGGTCGGAACGCAAGGCCGCCGCGGTGAAGGCGGCCAGGGCCGCTGCGGCGTAGGCCCGGGCCGCCTGCAAGGCCCGCGCATGGAGGTCCTCGGCGTGGACAGCCGCCAGGTCGGCCAGCTGCCGGGCGGTCCCGGTCCACAGCAGGTGCCGCGCCGCAGGCGAGCCGGTCCACGATTGCCTCCCGTGCGGCTGGCAAAAGCTTTCCGTTTAAATACCGCTGAGCACGCTATTGAACTACATCAGTGTGTAACACGTACCTTTAAGTATCGTCCGCCGCGTGAGGCCACGCTTCGTGAATGCGGACAGCCGGTGAGGTTGCTGGCTGGCCAAGGACGACTGAGGGAGCCAGATGGCGGGATCCAGGGCAGAGAAAGCGGTGCGGCGCCGGCTGCTGGCCGACCTGGCCCGGGAGCTGAGCATGGTCTTGCGGCTGCCGGCCCGGCGGCGGTGCACCGCGCATCTCGTGCCGTACCTGAGCCTCCGCAGGGCCACCGGGGGCAGGGTGCGGGTCCACTGCGTCAGCGATGCCGGCCTGTACGCCTTCCTCACCGGTGACGGCACGGTGATCAGCCTCGATGGCGGCATCGCCGCCGCGGCGCAATCGGTCGCGGCCGCCTGCCGTCCGCCGGGACCTGGCCTGCCCGCCGGCGGTCACCCGGCCCAGCGTATGAAAGGAGGGAGCGGCGTTTCCTCGCCGTCCTGAACGACGGCGTGTCCACGCAGCCACTCCGATGAACAGCCACCCTGAAACTGCCTTCTGGCTGGCTCTCGCGCAGGACCGCGACGGTGAGGTGGTCACCGAGGCTGACGGTGTCCGTCAGCGTTTCTGGCTCGATCCTGCCGGGCCGGCCGTGTCGCAGGACTCGGCGTGGATGCTCGGTTTCGGGGGCCAGTCCTGGATCATCCGCTTCACAGACGGGCGGGAGGTGGCGACCAACAACCTGATGGGCAACGGGCCGATCCCAGCGGAATTCCATCACCTGTTTCCCGTGAACGCTGTCCTTGAGCGCGTTCCCGAGAAGGACCAGGAAGCCCGGGCCAGACAGGGGGTCGGCGAACCCTCGCGTGCCGCCCAGCAGCAGCCTCATCTCGGCCAGCTCCGCGGCCTGGCTGCGGAATACATCACCGGATGCGCGGCGGACCCGGAGGGCTGGCCCGGCTTGCTCGACGCGGTCGGCGCGAACCTCCGGCTCGGTTTCGTTGGCGCGGTCCTGGCCGCCGCGCAGCAACCGGGTGCGGGCGTCGTAGCCACCTATGAGGAATGGAAGTCGGCCGGATGGCAGGTCCGCAAGGGCGAGAAAGCCCACATCTGGGTCGTTACCAGCGCCGGCGGCGATCAGCAGCCGGTGGCTGTGTTCACCCGCGGGCAGGTCCGCCCCGCTCGCGCGGCCACCGACCCGCCGCTGCCTGGTTCAGCCCGTGTCACTGCCGGGAACCATGACCGGGCGGCCGGGGCGCTCACAGCCCTGGCCAGGCGCCGCGGTTACGCCGTCACCCGCCCGGAGGACCCTTCCGGTGCCCGGCCGGGCACAGACTGGAAGCAGCAGCGTATCGTCCTGCCCGCCAGCCTGCCTTCCCCGCAGGCGGTAGCTGCGCTTGCCCACGAGCTCGGCCACATCACGATCGGTGGCGGGCATCCGCACCCGGCAGGTGCGATGACGGCCGGCTGTCACGGCGCCGCCGCTGCCGAGGCTGACTCGGTCGGGTGGCTGGTGCTGGCCCGCCTCGGCCTTGACCCGGCGGCCGCGGGCATCACCTTCCCGGCCGCACAAGTGTGGGCGGGCCCGGACCCGCGGAGCCCACTGGCCGGGGTGATCACCGCAGTGGGTGAGCGTGTCACGAGCGCGGCCACTGAGATCGCCGCGCATGCCGAGAAGGTTCTCGCGGTGATCCCCGCCGCCCCGGCTGCCGTGGCGCTTCCTGTCGTTCCGGTGGCTACGAGGGGGAGCGGCGCGGAGAGCCGGCCGCGGCGGGCACTGACGGTGACAGACCGTCTTGCCTGGCCGGTCCCAGACCAGGAGCTGGTCCGGGTGAACGCGGCGGCGGCGGCTTTCTTCCGCGCCCGGCTGCCTGGCAGCTGGGCGGAGAGCTATCTGGCCGGGCGGGGCTTCGGGCCGGCGATCAGCCGCCGGTGGCATCTGGGCTATGCGCCCGCGAAATGGACGGGCCTGCTCGATCATTTGCGCCGTGGCGGTTATCCCGATGCGCGGATCGAGGCAGCCGGGCTGGCCCACCGGTCCCGTCGTGGCACGCTGATCGATTTCTTCCGCGACCGGGTGATGATTCCCGTCCGGGGTCATCACGGGCAGGTCATCGCGTTCGCCGGGCGGGCCCCCGACGATTCCCCAGACGGCACGCCCAAATACCTGAATACGCCACAGACTGAGATCTACAGCAAAGACCAGGTGCTCTACGGCCTGGCCGAAGCCGGCGCCGCACTCGGCCAGGGTGCCCGCCCGGTGCTCGTCGAGGGGTACTTCGACGTCATCGCCGTCACCGAGTCCGGCCATCTCAGGCTCGCCGGGATCGCACCGGGCGGGACCGCGCTCAGCGACCGCCAGATGGCGGCGCTCGCCGGAGCCTGCGACCTTGGGCGCACACCGCTGCTGGTCGCCCGCGATCCGGATGCGGGGGGCCGGAAGGCCACCGTCCGCGACTACCAGATCATCACCCCTTACAGCCCTGCGGCGGGAACGCCGGAGCTGCCTGACGGCAGGGACCCGGCCAATATCTTCACCCGGGGCGGGCCAGAGGCGCTGGCCGCCGCGCTTGCCAAGGGGGAACATCCGCTGGCTGATGTGGCTGTTGACGCGGTGCTCGGCCGGTGGGCCGGGCGGCTTCAGTGGGCAGAGGGGAAGCTGGGTGCGGTGCGCGAAGCGGCCAGCCTGCTCGCGCAGGCTCCAGCCGCCAATCCGGCTCGTCAGATCTTCCGGGTCGCGGAGCGCACCGGGATTCCCCATGCGGACGTAGCGGGCGAGTTCGCGGCCGTGATCGCCGCGGAGCCAGCCCCCAAAGATCCCGGGTCAGCGGACGGCAACCCTGACCGGGGAAAGGGCGCCAGCGCCGCTACCCGGGACTTCCCGGCCCCGCTGTCGCCTGGCCGGCGGCGCAGCAGCCGGCGGTCGGCCC
>OBLU010000524.1_pt1 | contig 36005 bp, 31 predicted proteins | sample 1518681 | NCBI WGS metagenome assembly OBLU01 (sample SAMEA3539304, study PRJEB22396) | soil metagenome | biome: tundra; feature: field; material: soil | place: USA | collected 2010-05 | depth 0.15 m
GGATGGAACTACGGTGGAGCGCGCACGGGCAAAAGAATTCGATGCCAGCGCAGCGCTTGCGGCGTTCGATGCGTATCCGTTCTTTAGTGCGCTGGGCGATGTTCTCGAGACTGGACCCACCGGTAACAACCTGCGCGATCTGAGGATTCTTCTCGCGCACTAGAGTGGAATGCGTGGCCTTTTTTATTGACAAGTGTTAGGCTACGGGCTACGGTACTTAAGATGAGGATACGGAGCTTCGTTCATAAAGGCCTAAGGAAGCTCTATGCCGAAGATAACGCGAAGGGCGTCCCGCCCGATACGGCGGGCAAGCTCCGCAAGATGCTCGCATTTCTGGACGACATGGAAGACGCTGAGGAATTGCGGTCGCTTCGATCTTGGAAGGTACACACTTTGACCGGAGACCGCAAAGGCGCATGGAGCCTAAGCGTTACCGCCAACCGGCGTTTGACGTTTCGCATCGACACAGCCGAGCATGAAATTTGCGATGTGAATCTAGAGGATTACCACTAGGCCAAAGGAGAAAACATCATGCCCATGAAGAACCCGCCCCATCCTGGAGATTTCATTCGGACGGAGATCGTTGAAGCCGCAGGGTTGACCGTTACGGCTGCGGCAGTGGCGTTGCAAGTTTCCCGGCCTGCGTTGTCCAGCTTGCTCAATGGCAAGGCCGACTTATCCGGGGATATGGCGCTCCGCATCGAGAAGGCCTTCGGCGTGAAGATGGATACGCTTATGCGTATGCAGTCGTCTTACGACATCGCCCAGACCCGCAAGCGTGAGAAGCTAATCAGTGTGCGGCGCGTTCCGTTGCTGGCCGCTACACACTAGAGGAATTTAGAAACGAGGACACAGTGCGTTTTGAATATGCCGGTGATGATGGGAGCCGCATCGTCTCATGGTTTAAGGGGCATCTACGGGCTATTGAGACTTGCGTAAACGAAGACTTACCCGAAGCCAGTTTGACGCTTATCTATTCCGGCATCGGCACCTTTGGCTTGCTGGCGGCGCTGCCCGGTATTGTCGATGCGTCGGGCGATACGTACAAACAATGGTGCGACAAGTACATTTTGCCGCGCATAACGAGCGTCGAAGGCGACGCAGTGAAGGCGGTTGATCTTTGGGCTGCCCGGTGCGGTGTCCTCCACACGTCCACCCCGCTTTCAAAACTTGAGCGCGAAGGGAAAGCGCATCAAATCTGGTATCAATTCTTGGGCAAGGCGGGCATGAATCTAATCATGGACGCCAAGCTACGGCCGTTAGGGTTGGACATTCAGAATCTCGCTATAGCCTTTAAAGAAGGCGGACTCGCCTTCCTTGCAGACCTCAAGCAAGACCAGACCGGACTCAAGCTGCTGAAAGCCGCGCAAGGCATTTCTTAAGGTGGGGGAACTCGCGTAGATTCTTGCGCTGCCATTCGGCGAACGAGTCCCATGCTTACGCCGCTTCGCCTTTCACCTGCACTCCCGCCCACTTTTCCAGCAGAGTCAGGGTCGCGGCGTAGTCGAGATCCTTGTGGCCCTCTTCAGTGGCTAGTTCGTAGATCTCCTCCACGGTTTCGAGAGCGGGCAACTTTACGCGGGCTTCTTTGGCGGCTTCGAGCGTGAGCAGGATGTCCTTGTGCATCAATCGCAGCGGAAAATTAGGCGTGAAATCGCGCTGCAGGACGAACGGTGCCTTGTACTCGACGACACCCGAGCGAACCATGGTGGCCTCGATCAGCGATACCAGTTGCCGCGGGTCCACGCCGAGTTTGGTGGCGAGAGTGAGCGCTTCGGCAAAGCCCTCGAAAATCAGGGCAATCTGCAGGTTCATCGCCAGCTTGGTTGCCTGGCCCTTGCCGGTCTCGCCCATACGAAAAATCTTTTTGCCCATGGCCGCGAATAGGGGTTTCAGGCGCTCGACGGTTGCTTCGTCTCCCCCGACCATGAAAATCAGCGTTCCATTCCCGGCGCCGATTTTCGATCCGGTCATGGGAGCGTCGACGTAGACCACGCCCTTGCCGCGAACGCGCTCGGCAAACTTCACGGTGGCGGAGGGCGAGATGGTGCTGGAATCCGCGACAATCATGCCCTCGGTCAGCGACTGCTCGACGCCCTCGGGGCCAAACAATATTTTTTCGACGGCGGTGGTGTCGGAAACGCACAGCCAGACGACTTCGGCTCCTTGTGCCGCCGCGGCCGGAGTGGGCGCGACGCCCGCGCCTTCCACCAGTTTGCCCGGCGTGCGATTCCAGACCGTGACTTCATGGCCAGCCTTGACCAGATTCGTGGCCATGGCGTGCCCCATAATTCCCAGACCTAAGAAAGCGACGCGCATTTCTAAACTTCTCCTCGTGAGGAAAGGACTTCCGGATTAGATATGAGCGACAGGATCGAGGTCAAGCTGGTAAGGAAGCGAGCCAAACGCGCGACTATTGCGTCGCAAAGAGCGCGACCCTTCGGCGCGCTTCGCTTGCTCAGGGCAGGCTCCTTCGCGCGGCTCGCCCAGATTCCTCACGGCGCCAACGCTTGTTCGGAATGACAATCAAATCGGTGAACACGAAGGGCACCGTTCGGCTCCGCTAAGGGCAGGTTCCGGTACACGGAGGAACGAGTGAGTAGTCCGGCCCTACCCTGTGCAAGAACCTTCACATCGACACTGGCTCAACTATCGAGGTATAGTTCCCGAGGCGCGAGCTTGTTGGTTTAGTCCGACTTTGTTTCGCGTCAGCCCCTGCGATGTTTGAATCCCGCGCGAGGAAAATCCAGGAAAACTCTGATGAAGACGAATACGACAATCCCTGGTTCCTGCAATAGAAGGAACTCGCTTCCTTTTCTGATGACCCTGCTGGCATTGACGATTTCGCTGGCGTTGACCTTGCCGGCACGGGCGCAGTTGGTAAGAATCAGTGTCGATAACCTCACCAATACCGACAGCGTCCACAAGACGGAGGTCGAGCCTGACACATTCGCCTGGGGCAACACAATTGTGAGCGCGTTCCACGTGGCGCGCAGGCCGGGATCGATCGGCTGGGGAAGCGGCGACGTGGGTTTCTCGACTTCAACCGACGGCGGCGTGACCTGGCACTACGGCGACCTCCCGGGGCTCACCGTGAACTATGCGGGCGGAACGTATGGCGCTGCCGCCGATCCCTCGGTCGCCTACGACGCCAAACACGGGCAGTGGCTGATTTCGACGCTGCCGCTGGCAGGCTTGAGCTGCTGCTCTGCTATCGGCGACGTGGCGGTGAGCCGTTCGACTGATGGGTTGACGTGGGGAAACCCCATCATCATCGATAAGACTCACCTCGACGACAAGAACTGGACGGTGTGCGACAACACCACAACCAGTCCTTTCTACGGCAATTGCTATACCGAGTGGGACCAGGCGTTCGGCAGCGGCGATGTTCTGATGAGCGTGTCGAGCGACGGCGGATTGACGTGGGGCCCTGGCCTCGCTTCCTCTGACCACGCGGGCGGGCTTGGCGGTGAGCCGGCGGTGCAGCCGAATGGCACCGTGATTGTGCCCTTCGAAGGCGGCGGCATCGACGTGTTCAGTTCTACCAATGGTGGCCAGAGCTGGGGCCGGAGCCAGGCTATCGCCAGCATCAACAGCCACGGCGTGGCCGGAGGGCTGCGCGACCCCAATCTGCCTTCTGTGGGGATTGATGGCGCGGGCAAAGTGTTCGTGGTGTGGTCGGATTGCCGCTTCCGCAAGGGCTGCAGCTCGAACGATATTGTGATGAGTTCGTCGGCCGACGGCAAGACCTGGAGCGGGGTGACACGCATTCCGATCGACGCGACGACCAGCACGGTGGATCACTTCCTCCCTGGCATCGGCATTGATCCGGCAACTTCGGGAAGTGGCGCGCATATCACGATTGTTTATTACTACTATCCGACGGCCAAGTGCAGCGCGAGCACGTGCCAGTTGGAGGTAGGTTTCGTCATGTCGTCCGACGGTGGTGCGACCTGGACGGCCGGCGCGAAAATCGCCGGACCGATGAAGCTGGCGTGGCTGCCGGTATCCGACAACGGACCGATGGTGGCGGATTACATCGGTGTTTCGTACGTGAACGGCAATCCCTTCGGCGTGTTTGCCGTGGCACAGGCGCCGAGCGGCAAAACGCTTAAGGAATCCATGTTCACGACCAAAGCGCCGCTGCCAGCGGCGGGTAGCGCTCCACGCTTCAGCGGTCTTGCAGATAAGCCGGTGGCGGGCGCGAAGTCGGATCACGAGATGCACTTCTACTACGATGACGAAGGGAAGAAGGAAATCCCGCGCTCGCGCTGGGTTAAGAATACTTCCGGGCAGTGAGACTTGCTTTGATTTGGGCCGCCGGCATTCTTGATGCTGGCGGCTTTTTCTAGCCCGTTTGTTTTGCTGGCTGGGCGATTCCGCGCCTGGCCAAAGGCGGGATATTGGGGGAACCGCCGGAATTACGCGCGCTCGTTACTGGCCTGAACTAAAATAGAGCCAGCGGCTGACAGCATTCATCCAACACATAGGCCAGTTCAGGATGATCAAAGGAACGCTTCACAATCGGGCTCTCCGCAAGCGAGCGACACAGTTTGGACGTTTGGTGCGGCATTCCGCCGTAACTCCGCTTTGTGGAGAGACGCATAAACCGCGCTTGGCCTCGAACGGCGAGTTGGGGGTTACGTTCATCGGGCATTCCAGCTTCTTCGTGCAGATCGGCGGGCAGAGCGTGATGATCGATCCCAACTTCGCGCGCTGGCTGTTTGTGCTGAAGCGGCTGCGGCGTCCCGGGCTTAAGGTGCGCGATTTGCCGGCCATCGATCTGGTGCTGGTGACGCACGCACACTTTGATCATCTGCACCGGCCGTCCTTGCGCGCCATCGTGCAGAACAATCTGCGCTTGCGCGGAACTGCCCCGGCCATCATCATTCCCAGCCATGTGACGGACCTGATATCCGATCTGGGCTTCTCCGAGATCATCGAGCTCGACTGGTGGAAAAGTTCGCGTCACGGCAGCTTGTCGGTGACGCACGTTCCTTCGCGGCATTGGGGGGCGCGGATTCTTAAGGATTCGCACCGCGGCTACGGCGGCTACGTGTTGCAAGCGGGGAAGCACTCTGTCTATCACGCGGGCGACACGGCTTACTTTGCAGGCTTTCGCGAGATCGGGCGGCGTTTGTCGCCGGAATTGGCGCTGCTTCCTATCGGCGCCTACAATCCACCAACGTTTCGCAACGTGCATACCAATCCGGCCGACGCCACCCGCGCCTTCCTCGACCTGAACTCACGCTGGATGGTGCCCATGCACTATGGAACCTTCCGGCTATCGCACGAGCCGGTGGATGAGCCGCTGCAACTGCTGGAGCAGGAAGCGCGCTCGGCTGGGATCGAGGACCGCGTTGTAGTGCTCGAAGAGGGCGTCACCCGATTCTTCTAATTCTTGCCCGGCCGGAGCGCGGATTGTCGCTGGCCGTGAAACATCCGCCGTAACACTCTTTTGACAAACTATCTCTGCATTTTGGTATAAGCTCGGTTGCACGAAATTTATCCCATAGGAGGCCAACATGACCGTTGAAGCGATTCCCAAGGGTTACCACACGATTACCCCTTACATGACTGCCCGCGACGCTGCTCGCGCCATCGAGTTCTACAAGCAGGCATTTGGCGCAGTGGAAAAAGGTGTCATGAAAGGACCTGACGGCAAAATCATGCATGCCGAGTTGCGCATCGGCGACTCCATCGTCATGCTCGCCGACGAATTCCCCCAATTTGGATCTTTGTCACCGCAGTCCACCGGCGGCACCGGCATGGGACTGCACATTTACACCGAGGATGTGGACTCTGCGTTTGATCGCGCGGTGAAGGCCGGAGCAACCGTAGAGATGCCGGTAGGAGACATGTTCTGGGGTGACCGCTATGGCAAGCTGGCGGATCCCTTTGGCCACAAGTGGTCGATCGGTACCCACAAACGCGATGTGTCGATGGAAGAAATGGAAGAAGCGCAGAAAGAATTTATGAAGCAGATGCCGAAGAGCGCCTGAAGGGCTTGAATCTTGCTTGTTGGGGGCGTAGCCACTGGCCGCGCCCTCCTCCTTTTCGTGCTTTAATACTCCTAGTACTTCCGTAATGCCCCTGAATGCCGCTATTACACAAGTATTACAGTGGTTTGCCCCAATCCCTTGATACGTTAGATAAGGCGGTAGCGAATTCAAGACCAGCGAACGGGGACCATCCTTTGGACATGCAACTGGAAAGCCTGGAAAAGCGACAAGCTGCAAAAGATGAAATCAATTGGGTGACGGCGACCTTCATGGCGCTGTTTCATGTTGGAGCCGTGGCGGCGCTTTTCTTCTTCACATGGAAGGCGTTGTTCGTCGCCATGTTCTTGTGGTGGATTTCGGGCAGCCTGGGCATCGGCATGAGCTATCATCGCCTGCTGACGCACCGCGGCTACAAGACGCCGAAGTGGGTCGAGTACTTCCTGACCGTTTGCGCCACGCTCGCCCTCGAGGGCGGACCGATTTTCTGGGTGGCCACGCACCGCATTCATCATCAGTACTCGGACCAGGATGGCGACCCGCATTCGCCCATCGACGGCAAATGGTGGTCGCACATGGGATGGATTCTCATGGGCAAGTCCATGCACCATGACACGACTACGCTGGCCCGCTACGTTCCCGACCTCGCCAAGGATAAGTTTCATGTCTGGATTACGAAATATCACTACGTTCCCATGATTGGGCTGGGTGTTATCCTGCTCGCCATCGGCGGACTTCCGTTTCTGATGTGGGGCATCTTCATGCGCACAGTGGTTGGCCTGCACTCTACCTGGCTGGTCAATTCGGCCACACACTCCTGGGGCAAGCGGCGTTTTGCCACGCGCGATCTTTCCACCAACAGTTGGTGGGTGGCTTTGCTGACTTTCGGGGAAGGCTGGCACAACAATCACCACGCCCATCCGACCGCGGCGCAGCACGGCTTCACCTGGTATGAGGTCGATATGAACTGGTACGGCATCTGGGCGCTGAAACAACTTGGCCTGGCTTGGGACATTAAGCGCGTAAGGCTGGCTGATCTGGAAAAAGGGCTGGTGGCCACGCCAAACGGACAAATGATTACAGCGGCTCTGCCGGAAGGCATGGCGGCGGGCGACTAAACCGCCGGATACTCTTTCGGCGATTCTGCAGCTTTGAGGCAAGAAACTGAGCCCCGATCATCGATCGGGGCTTTTCCCTTTAGTCAGCAGTCGAGCCGCTGCCCGGTAGGCACCTTCCTGTTCACGGTCTTCCACGAACGCGGGCTCCAAACGCTGTAAAATCAGCGTTAACGCCATGCGTATCACGAGCCGCCGCGGAACCATCGTTTTCTTCCTTTGCCTGGGCATCACCCTGGTGGCGCTGGCGGTTGCCCTCAATGTTGGATGGATCATCCTCAACTGGCGCGAGGGAGTGCTGCTGTTTTTCGGCGTGATCTTTTTTGCTTTGATTATCGCGGGCATGATTGTGAACACCAGCTTCCTGGTGCGGGAGATTCGCCGCAGCGAGCAGCATGACAGCTTTATCAACGCTGTTACCCACGAACTGAAAACGCCAGTCGCCTCCATCCGCCTGCATCTGGAAACCTTGCAGCGCCGTGACCTGCCGGAAGCGCAGAAGCAGGAGTTTTACCGCCTGATGCTCAGCGACACCGATCGCCTGACGGAAACGGTGGAACAGGTGCTGCGCGCCGGCCGCGCCGGGGACAAGAAAGCGGGGCGGGAGAAGTCCGCAGTCGACTTCCGGCAACTGGTACGGGAATGCATGGACGCTGCCCGCATCCGCCATCATCTGCCGCTGGAAGCTCTCCGCTATGAGGAGACGCCGAGCAATGGCGCAGGGGTCCGCGTGCTGGGCAGTGACGAGGATCTCCGAACTGCCGTCTTCAACGTCCTCGACAACGCCATCAAGTATTCTGGCGACCACGTGGATGTGCGCGTGCGCCTGAATATGCCCGACGAAAAGCGCATCGTGCTCAGCGTGCAGGACCACGGGGTAGGCATTCCTCCCGACGATGTGAAACGCATCTTCAAGCGTTTCCACCGCGTCAGCCATCGCTCGCTGGCGCACGTGAAAGGAACCGGGCTGGGCCTGTTCATTGTGAAGTCGATTGCACAAAAGCACGGCGGCAGAGTGTTCGCCGAAAGCGCGGGCGAAGGCCAGGGCACTACGATTACGATGGAATTCCCGCGGTCGATCCTATGAGCCGGGTTCTGGTGGTGGAAGATGAAGCCCATCTGGCGCAGGGATTGCGCTTCAATCTCGAGGCTGAAGGCTACTCCGCCGAAATTGTCGGGGATGGAGAGGCGGCCACGGATCGCCTGCTCGGCAAGAAAGAGAAGTTCGACGCCATCGTGCTCGACATCATGCTACCGGGTAAGGATGGTTTCAGCGTGGTTGCCGAGCTGCGCGCGGCGCGGAATTATGTGCCGGTGCTCATGCTGACCGCCCGCGGCCGTCCCGAAGATGTGCTGAAGGGCTTCGCCGCCGGAGCGGACGATTATTTGCCCAAGCCCTTCGACCTGTCGATCCTATTGGCACGCCTGCAGGGACTGCTGCGGCGCAGCCAGTGGATGCGAGCCGGACACCCGGCGGGGAACGCGGACGCCGTTCCGAACTCCTCTCACCCCGCATCCGATCCGCGCAGCGTCAGCGACTTCGGAACGTTTTCCTTCAGCGGCAAGACCATCGATTTCGGCAATCTCGAACTGCGCACCGCCGGCAACGTAACTCGCCTAACGCTGATGGAATCGGAACTGTTGCGCCACCTCGTGCGCAACGACGGGCGCGTCGTTTCCCGCAAGCAGATTCTCGAAGAAGTCTGGGGCCTGCACGAAGACACCGACACGCGCGCCATCGACAACTTTATGGTGCGGCTGCGGCGCTATATCGAAGATGATCCCGCGCAACCCCGCCATTTGCTTACCGTTCGCGGCGTGGGCTACCGGTTCCTGGCGAATCCGGAAAAGAAGTGATCAGTAGCCAAGGGTAGTGATCAGTGGCCAGTCATCAGTGGGCAGTGAAATTCAAACTGCTCACCGGGCACCGGCCACTTCTGTGTTTGCTCGGCGAATCTTACTGCTTGTCGTAGACGGAAGTGGCTGTGATCTTCTTGCCCGCCGCATCAGTTCCGCTTACAGTGACGGTGCGGGTCTTGCCGTCCGCGGAGACCACGGCCTTACCGGTCATGGTAACTTTGCCGCCTTTCTTAACCGTCAACGCGTAGTTATGGTCGTCGATCTGCTTGATCGCCCTCGTGTCTGAAGTCGGATCGCCGGTGACAGGATAATCTTTGCCGTCGAACTTGCCCGTCCACTCGTTATGCGTGGGCTTCCCTTGACCGTCGACACCGTCTATCGTGCCTTTTATGTCGCCGTCGGCAGCCGCGTAGACTACGGTGAGATTCTTCGGCATACCGGGAATTAACTTCGACTTGGCTTCGTTGAGCTTCCAGCTGCCCAGGGTTGGGTTTGCGCCGGCGAAGCAGATTGTTACACCCACAACGAGCGTTAAGACACTCAATACCACGGTTCTTGTTTTCAATGTTGCCTCCAGGGTGAGAAACGGATGGCTCATTAACGAGCAACGCATTTTAGGGTCCGCGCGCCCTTTTGCGCAACTCTCAGTGTGACTCCGGGTCGTGGGAGCGAACGCCACACTACGCTCGGCAGAGCTCGGCGACCAGCGTTTCCCTGCGCTCCAGCGCCAAACCATCCATGCGGTTGAGAATCATTCGGTAAGCCGAGAGCGAAATCCCCGCCAGCACCAGCAGGATCAGCGTCGCAATCCAAAAGTTCCCGTAGTGCCGCGCCATCCAGAACACGCCGACTCCCACGCCCACGACGAAAATTTGCACTCCTAGGCTGATCAGCACAGTCATCTGGGAGGCGCGCTGACGTCCGAACGAGGAATAATCCAGCTTCTTCGGCGAGTAGATCGACAGCAGGTTGCCCGCGGAAAAATTCACCGGCGCAGCGAATAACAGACCGGCCAGCGAGGCGATGGTGACGGCGAATGCGGGCCGGCCGTAGAGATAACTGACCGCGATCCACGCCACAACTGTTTCTAGGGCCAGAATGCTGGCATGGGTGAGATTCTTGGCCAGCACAATTTCACGGAAGCTCACCGGAGACGCGTAAAAGAACTGGATGCCGCCGGCGTCGCCGCCAAAGTTGTTGTAAGCCAGATTGGTCAGCATCAGGAGCGTGTATCCCACAGCTGCCGGGAATGCCATGTCGGGCGTGCGTGCCAAGAAAGCCCCGGAGTGCCGGGCAGGGTTCATGGGCCCAAGCCGGAAGATGACCAGCACGAAAATCGGCATGATCAGGGTGAGGAGCATAGGGCCGCTGCGGAGAAGATAACGGATTTCTTTTTCGAAGACCGCTGCCACCGGCGTCGCGAATCCAGGTAGATTCCAGCCCAACCGGAGCGACCGGTCTTTCGGCAGAATAGATGCGGCGGCTACTTCGCTCAAATTCTCGCCGCGATACTGCGCCAGCAGCCGCACGTGCAGGTAGTAGCCGATGACCAGCACAAAGGCGCCCAACAGCGCCAATGAACTGAAGCCCACCTTGAATCGCGAATACACCGCTTGCGCGATGGCATCGGCGGCAAGGCCCGGCGGAAGGATGCCCTGCATGGGAGCAAGAAGTTCGACGTATCGTTGCACGTCCGGGCGCGCCCGCTTGCCGAAATGTCCAGCGAGTGGTCCGATCAACTGAAAGCTCAGCATCAGCAGAACAAACAAAATGCCCATGATCTCCCGCGTGCGCCGCTGAGCCAGCCAGCGCTCCACCCAGGCGAATATCATCTGCATGAACAGAAGATTGAAGGCGGCGAACGTCAGGAGCACCAGCAGCGCCCAAGGCAGCAGCTCAGGCTTTGCAAAAACTACGCCCAGCAAAATTCCGAACGACCACAGGCTGCCCAGAGCGGTTGCCGGGTCGAACGCGCCATACGCCAGCCGCACTAGAAAATATGAGCCATAGCTGAGCGGGAAGCGCAGCAAGTCGGAGGAGTCCGGGTTGTTGGTGAAGGCGGTCGCCATGATGGGGAAGACTTGCCAGAAGAAAAACACCGGCCACAGCAGCACCGCGAGCATCTCGGGCTTGCCTTCCGAGAGGAAGAAAAATGCCGCTGTGCCCATGCCGAAAGCGCCACCGAGTCCGCCGATGGCGAACGCAAACGACACGACAATCCGCGAGACCAACTCCAGCTTGCCGCGCGTGGTGCGCAGCGCGTTAACGAATAGCCGCCAGCGCAGCCATGCAATCGCCAACAGTTGGCCGCGCGGGTGGACGTCGAGGATAGCTTCACTCATGATCGGTCACCTGCCTACCCAAGCCACGAGAGCTCCTGGTCCGTGCGGCGCACACCGCCAACGGTGCGCAGGAAAATCTGTTCCAGCGTCATCTTTTCGCCCGATGGCGTTGAACCGTCACCCGAGCCACCGCTTGATCCCGCAGGCGTCTGCGCCTCTACGCCGGCGCGCAGTTCCTCCAGCGATCCCTGCGCTACCAGCCGTCCCTGATGAATGATGGCGACGTGACTGCACAGCCGCTCCACGATTTCGAGCACATGCGAGGTCAGAAAAATCGTGGCCCCGCGCGCAATCATACCTTGCAGCATCGCCTTCAGCGTTCCGGCGGCGATGGCGTCCACGCCTTCGAACGGCTCGTCGAGGAACAGCACTTTCGGCCCATGAATCACGGCCGCCGCCATCGCCAGCTTCTTCTGCATGCCGTGCGAGTAGTCGGTGACCAGCTTCTTCGGCTGGTCGGCGAGCTGCATGAAGTCGAGCAGCTCCGCCGTGCGCTTGGCCGCGGTTTCGCGGTCAAGTCCGTACATGCGGCCTGCGAAGTTCAGGAACTCCGACCCGGTCAGACGTCCGAACAACGCCATGCCTTCGGGGACGACGCCGATTTGCCGCTTCACTTCCACCGGATGGGCGGTGAGATCCAGCCCGAGGATTTCGATTCGCCCCGAACTGGGCGCCAGCAAGCCGGTGAGCATCTTGATGGTCGTCGATTTCCCCGCGCCGTTGGGGCCGAGGAAGCCGAAGAACTGTCCGGGCGCTACGCGCAGATCGATGCCGTCCACGGCAACGAGTTCTCCGAAACGGCGGGTCAGGCCCTGGGTTGAGATGGTGGGTGCGAGATCCATGAAACTTCCGAATCTAGCACAACCGCCGAATCTCCGCGCGGCTACTGTTTTTCTTTCGCAGGCGGATCTTTCTTCTCAGACTGTTTCTTCTTAGCATCTTCCGTCCATGGCGGGACCACGCCGATGAACCGGGCGTAGGCGATCGACTGTCCCAAGTGCTCGGCGGCGTGTCGAACGATGAACAGCAGAATGCCGCGCTCGGTATTCTTGCCGCCGAACCAGTCCAGGCTCTTGTCGAGGTGGGCGTCGGGCATGGCCGTGATCGCCTTGCGGGCGTGAACGAATGAATCTTTCAGGGTGGCGATGACCTTCGCTTTGTCGGTGGTCGACTTTTCGAGTCCTTTGAGATCGAAACTCGCCGGCGGAGGCGTGCCGACAAGTTTGTATAGGTTGTAGTTGGCAGTGGCGACGTGCAGAAATACTTCGGCGAAGGAACGCACATCTGGCGAGGGCCGCCACGCGTACTTCTCCGCAGGAATGGCTTCCGCGAGGCGGGTAAACTTGTCTTCCTGGATCATCACCTCCGCCAACACTTCCGAGCGATAGCCCGTAACCCCGGGAGTGCCGTCCTTGTAGGGATTGGCCTGGGCTGTAACCCGAACCGCCGCGACCGTGAGCACAAACAAACAGAATGCCGAGGAAATGCGTTTCATGGAATGTTCTCCTTTGTGTCCCATCAGTCTAGCCATTCGCGGAGTTTTGTCCAGAGCCGGCTAAACAAAACGACCCGGAACTCACGAAAACCGGCCGCTGCAGATTCAGAAACCCGGAGGCCGCTGGTCCGCAACGCCGAAGGCGTGCTCCAGCGCGAGCCCCGCCCTCGCCAGCGTGCCCTCGTCGAAGAGGCGTCCGATCAGGGTGACGCCGTGGGGCACGCGGCGCGGCGGCGAGAACGTGGGCATCGGGTTGTTGGGGTCAGGCGCCCAGTCGCTGCGCGCTTTTGATACTTCGACGAAACCCGCGCGCAGCGTGAGCGAAGGATGTCCGGTGAAGTTGGTAGCGGTCAGCATCTCGTCGCGCAGCGAAGGCACGAGCAGCAGGTCCACCTGCGAGAAGACGCGGGACATTTCCTCAGCGACCTTGCGCCGGAAGCGGTCGGCCTGCACGAAGTCCACTGCGGAAAGGAAGCGGGCTTCACGAAAAATGTTAGGCCAGGCGTCGGGTACCTGAGCTTTGAGCTGATTCATCCGGCCGCTCAGCGTGAGCTCTTCGAAGGCGGCTGCGCCTTCGGCGAAAAGGATCAGGTTGAGCGAGTCATATGGCCAATCGGGAATTGCCACCTCCACGGGGACCATGCCCACCTTCTTAACCGCATCGAGAGCAGCGCGGTCCACGGCGGTGGCGGGATTCTCGTTCATCCAGCGGGGGAAGTAGCCTACGCGCAGGCCCTGCACGGATGCGCCGGCATCGAAGTCAAGCTTGCTGGGTACGCTTGCCAGGTCGCCGGCGTCGGGCCCCGAGATGGCGTGAAGCACCAACATTGCGTCCTCGACCGTGCGGGTCATGGGGCCGAGCTTGTCGAGCGACCAGCACAGCGTCATCGCGCCGGTGCGCGCCACGCGGCCGTAGGTGGGACGCAGTCCAGTAATCCCGCAACGCATCGAGGGACTGACGATGCTGCCTCCGGTCTCACTCCCGATCGCGAAAGCGACCAATCCCGCTGCTGTAGCGGCGCCCGGCCCCGCGCTCGATCCCGACGATGCTTCCTCCAGCAGCCACGGGTTCATCGTCTGACCGCCGAACCAGATATCGTTGAGCGCGAGTGCACCCAGGCTCAACTTGGCGACCAGCACCGCCCCCGCTTCATGCAGGCGCCTCACCACTACGGCGTCTTCGGTGGGCACACGGTTCCGGAAAGGCTCAGCGCCGTATGTGGTGCGGATTCCGGCAGTGTCGAGAAGATCCTTTCCGCCCCATGGGATGCCGTGCAGCGGCCCGCGGTAGTTGCCGGCAGCGATCTCTTCATCGGCCTTCTTGGCTTGTGCGAGCGCCAGTTCGCGCGTGAGCGTGATGACACAGTGCAGCTTAGGATCGAATTGCTCCAGCCGCTTCAGATAGATGCGAGTGAGCCGCTCTGAACTCAGCTTTCGCTGCTCGATCCAGCGCGAAAGCTGAGTCAGCGAGGCGAAGGCGATATCCTCGTCGCTCGCGGACAATGGGCCGGGATCGGTCTGGCTGCGGATAAATCGGTCGCGCTCGGGCCCGTTTCTTAGGCCGGGCAGCAGCGGGTCCCAACGCGACGCGGGCGCGAGCGTCGATTCCAGTGCCACCTTGCGCGGCCCGGTGCGCCGCTCGTAGAGCGCCGCCATGGTCTTGCGCCAGCTACGTGCCGCCATCGCACGCTCGCTGGCGTTCAACTCAAACTGCACCAACTTCTCCGCTTCGGCGAAGGTGGAAGGCGAGACCTCAGGTCCAACGGCCGGCCCCGTGCCGAACGCGGGAGGAGCCCCGGGCGGCAGATCGGCAGGCTGTTGCGCATAGCTGCGGTACACGGTTGCCGCAGCCAACAGGGCAAGCGATGTCTGGGTCAGGAATTGCCTGCGCGATTTCGACATGGATCCTCCGACAGGCATTGTAGCCTCTCCGCAGCTGCGTCAAAGCCCTTCCACCAATTCCGACCCAAAAGCAAACGCCCTGGCCTGAAGGCCAGGGCGTTCGTTCAGCGGAGCTAACGCGTTCTAAAACAGATTCCACAAGAACTGGTTGTAGACCTCGTGGTGGAATTGCACCTCCGCAGCCTTTACCACTGCTCCCAACAGGCGGGGGCAGCGGTCGGCTGAGGCCTGTTTCAGGTCGGCGTAGCGCGCCTTCACATCTTCGCCCATCAGCTTTGTCGTCCACTCAGCGTTACGGAAGTTTTCGATCGCCGTGTAGATATTGTCCGGCAGATAGCGCTCCGCCTGGCGCAGGTTCTTGATCTTGGCCGTGGTGCCTTCAAGCCCGGTCTTGAAGATCGAGTGCATAACCAGGTACGGGTTGGCGTCAGGAGCGACCGCGCGCACTTCAGTACGCATGCTGCGCTCGTTGCCGATGGGGATGCGGATCATGGCGCCGCGGTCCACTGCCGATGCCTTGAGTTGGTTGGGCGCCTCGAAGTGGGGATCGAGGCGGCGATAGGCGTTCACGCTGGAATTAAACACCAGGCAAAGATCGTTGCCGTGGGTGAGCAGACGGTCCAGGAACTCGTATCCCAGTTTGCTGAGCTTCTCTTCGCCCTTGGGATCCCAGAACAGGTTTTTGCCGTTCCCGCTGACGGAAACGTTGGTGTGCATGCCGCTGCCGTTGACCCCCACCACCGGCTTGGGCAGGAAGCAGGCGGTAAGGCCCATGTTGCGGGCGACCTGACGGCAGATCAGCTTGTAGAGTTGGATATGGTCGGCGGCAGCCACTACTTCCGCATAGCCGTAGTTGATTTCGAACTGCGAAGGTGCGACCTCGGGGTGGTCCTTTTCGTTCTGGAAGCCCATGGCGCGCTGCACTTCGGCGGTCGTGTCAATAAATGTGCGCAAGGGATCGCCGGGCAGCGAATGATAGTAGCCGCCGGTATTGACGTACTCGAACTTGCCGGTCTCGTGATAGCGGCGCTCGGCCTCCGGGCCCTCGAACAGGAAGCCCTCGATTTCATTGGCAGCGTTGAGGGTGTAGCCATGTTTCTTGTGCTGTTCCGTCGCGAACAATTTCAGCACGCTGCGAATGTCGGCGCGGTAGGGTTCGCCGTTCTTGTCGATGACTTCACCGAACACGAGCACTTTGCCTGGCCCGAAGACGTCGGCCGGCCCCCAGTAGAAGGCGCTCCAGTCGAGGCCCAGGCGGAGATCGCTCTCGCGTTGCGCGGTAAAGCCGCGAATCGAGGAGCCGTCGAAGGTGAGGTTGTCATAGCTGTTCAGCAGGAACTTCTTATCGTAATCCAGCATGTGCAACCGGCCTTCCAAGTCGCTGAAGAGCACGGTCACGGCCTTGATCCGCTTTTCGTCGGTCAAGTACTTCAGCCGCTTCTCCTGGATCTTGCCGGTTGGCACTCGGTTCCGGCGCTGCTCCTTCGCCTCCAGATTCAGGTCTTCCAGTTCGTCGTAGGTGAGTGCCAGGAAATTACGCAGTTCGTTGGGCATGGATGTCCTTCAGTCTCCTATTCGTTGTCAGCAAGAATGATGTCGGCAATTAACAGCATGGACACAGGCGGTTGAAATGGCTGGGTTTCAACAGAAAAGCATAACGCGAGTGCGGGGACGCCGCAATCGAAAAAGCTGATCCGCGCCATAAAAGAGATTTATTCGGAGCTCGCCAAAGCGGTACTGGATACCTCCTTGCCAGCTCACCTGATCTTCTTGACGTGGATTTCCTGGGTCCGTCAACGGACAGCATGCGCAGGAACACACCGGAACTACGGTCTCGAAGAGACAAAAGAGCCAACCATCCAGTCATTCATGGGACTGAGTCCTCCGCAATCCAGGCACTTTGTCTGGGCAAATTGAGTCGAGCAGTGAGGACAGACGGCGTGGTTTTGGAAGGTGTCGAAGGGCAGCCCGCATTTTCCGCACTTCCAGAAGTTTCCCACCGGGGGCGCTGTCTTGCATGTTGGGCAGGAAAACCCGTCCCGGCGCGGCAGCTTTGCGAAACGCAACAGGGCCCGCGCGTGTTGCAGGCCGCCCCAGCAATTCATCAACATGAAGACGGCGATCGCTCCGAACCAGACGGATTTCATCCAGATGGCGAGGGCGATAACCCCGGCCACGCCCACAAAGCCAAGGATCGTGGCCACCATCAAGCTGCGGGCTCGTCCGAACACAAACCAGAGCAGAGAGCGAAGAATCTGGCCGCCATCCAGGGGATAAATTGGCAGGATATTGAAGATCAGCAGGTATTGGTTAATGAACCGGACCGCTAGCAGAAGCGCGTAGAGATCCGGCGCAGTCGCCGCCATTCCGGCCGATCGGCTCATTGTGACGGCCACGGACAAGACCGGCAAAAGCACCACGTTCACCAATGGTCCTGCCGCGATGCTCCAGAGAGTAGCGCCGGGCCGTGGTGGGGGGGCCACGTACGCGACCCCGCCGAGCGGCCAAAGCACGATCTGGTCCGCTATTCCACCAACTTGCCGGCAGGCCAGTGCGTGCCCGAACTCATGCAGCATCACGATCAGGAACAGCGCCAGATACTCCAGCACGTTCCAGGTGACAGAGGAATAACTCCCCTTGCGGGTCTGGATTTCAAAAGCCGCCACCAGAAACCAGGACCAATGGAGAAATACATCAATTCCGGAGAAACGAAACAGGCGGATTGACCCTTGGCGAGCGGTCGGCATGTGCGCAGTCTACTGCATAATCCGGACGGGCGAATGTGAACGTTAGTCTGCGGATGGCTTGGTTAAGCAACGACCCGCGAGAAATGGGGCACCGATGGCGCGTCTACTGCCGGTGCGCCGAGGCGCCAGCGGCCATCTCGCGCAAGGCGCTGACAAATCCCGCGGCGGCCTCCGGGTCGGCCAGCGCTTCCAAATGGAGAGTAGCCGAGAACTGGGGCGACTCCGGACGGAAGCGCACCTGCAGAATGTCCTGGCGCCGCGCCGACATCAGCGCGTTCAGTTCGGCGCTAGGATCCTGCTTCCAGTGCGTCCGCGTGGTCAGGATGATGGGGCCGGGCTCACAGATCTCCCACTCCCGCTGGTCGCGCTTGCGGGATGAGGTTCCCCGGTTGTGGGCGCTCCAGCGATGCCGCACCACTTCCAGATGGAAGCTCGGAGAACCACCCAGATCGGCCTCGAAGGTCAGAGTTTCTTTCTGGCGGCGCCAGCAGCTCACCAGCCACTGTACGGGTAGAGCTCGGGGCCGGAACCTCACCGTTACGCGCGCGTTTTCGAACCAGCGGGAAGGGAAATGCAGCCGCGCCTGCAGACGGGAACTGCCCACCCAATGCGACTCCAAAATGCGTCCTTTGCCGGCGCACGCCGTCTGCACCCAGCGCAAAGCCGCCGCTCCCTTTTTTCGATTGTAGTTGGAAAACACGAAGTACCATAGCCCCAGAACGGCGACGGAACAGACAACGTCAATCAGCAGAAGGCGCCCCACACGCTTCCTCTGATGCTCATGGTACGTCCGAGCTTACGGCGAAGCAAGGGGACAATGGTCCCCAATTCCTTCTTCCAGGCGGCCCAGGCTGGATAAACTGTGGAAAACTGGGCCGCCGTCGGTCTTCGGAGTCATCCCCAAAATGAGGCCTGTGTGTTCCCCTGCCGTGGCCACTCCCCGCTACAATGGCGGCGTGCCCTTCACCATTCGGGACTTCCAGCCCGCCGACTTCGACACGCTGTGGCGCATCGACCAGGATTGTTTTCCTCCCGGCATTTCCTATTCGCGGACGGAACTCAAGCTCTACATTCGCCGCCGCGGATCGTTCACGCTGGTGGCCGTAGAAGCCGCGCAGGTAGCAACGGCCGCTCCCGATTCGGGAAAAGGCGGAAAACATTCTCCGCCGATACCTCGGGCCAACGTCGCCGTCGCAGGCTTCATCGTGGCCGAAGCGGGCAACCGTGGCTCCGGCCACATCATTACCATTGACGTGATCGCCGCTGCCCGGCGCTTCGGTGTGGGATCGCTGCTCCTGCGCGCTGCCGAAGATCGTTTACGCATCGCCGAATGCCGCTCGGTCGAACTTGAGACCGCTGTGGACAACGTCTCTGCCCTATCTTTCTACAAACGCCACGGCTACAGCGTAATCCGGACTTTCCCTCGCTATTACTCGAATGGCGTAGATGCCTTAGTGTTGAGGAAGGAATTGGTGTAAAGTATCGCCCGTAGAATCGGAGGGCCTTTGCGATGACCACAGTCCGCGAAGCTTGCCGCGCTGGCAGGGATCTTCTCGCCAAATTCGCGGGGTTGATGCTGCTTGTTGCACTTGGATTCGCGCTCGTCACGCCAGCCCGTGCCGTGGATCCGATTGGAACAGCTTCCCAGACCACCATCCCTTGTCCATCTGGGGGAGCCGCGAATGGAGAATGCTACCGCATTGCGATCAAAGGATGCCCTGGCGCGACCATTTTTTATGCCCGAGCGAAACTGAACACCACCACTGCCGCGCAAGCCATCGGCACGGTCTTGCTGACCACGGGCGGCGGCGGTAACTCTTGGTACGATAACGACCCTCAGTTCAAGATCGCCAGCAATTGCACTGGCAACTGCGGTCTACAGACAGTAACGGACCTGAACGCAGCCGGATACAATACTATCCAGACGAACTTTTCCGATCTCAACCAGGTAGCCCCCGAAGTTGCGGGCTGGCTGACGGGTTCAACAACCACGCCAAACGGCCCCAGAGAATTGGCTTGCCGGTATGCGACAGTGGCGAACTGGGCCTGGACTTTTCTGCTCGGAGGCGACACTTCCAAGCCAGTCTGCGCGACTGGCAACAGCGCCGGTTCCGCCGCCATCGCATACGCGTTGTCACAATATCAACTCGGCTCAAAAGCAGGTCCGGGCCCGGATTTTAGAATGGCGGAGATGACTTCGGGTCCGCCCCTTTCGCGGCTCGATCACGCTTGCCTGGGGAAGAAAGCGCCAAAGCCAGTGGTGCAGTGCCCCCTGACAACGCCTCCGACAACACTTTCGGAGAACATCGGCGTGATTGATGCGGAAAAAGTCGTGGATCCCTCTTACGACGGTGACCTCGATTGCTCCTCCTTGAGCAGTTGCCAGCCGGATGCGACCGACATTTGTGGTAACAGCATTCTCAGCGGTGGCCCCGCCGACCCTACTTTGCTGCATGACAGCATCCTTTCCGACACCGATCCTCCAATCCTGAGCTACGACACGAATGTGAATGTCGTGTTCGGCGATCACGATTTGACGGCTGCAGTGCCGCTCGGCCAGGAATGGTTCAACGCAGTTACTTCGCAGAAGTCGCAAGCCTGCGTAGCCGGCCCACACCACAATCTCCCGGGCTACACGGCCGGAGAACAACAGATCGTTGCCGACCTTACCAGTCTCTGCAAGTAAAACAATTTGTTCAACTGGATGGCCGGGTGAGAGCCCGGCCATTATGGTCCATCAGCATGATCCATCAGCGTGTTGCGGATTTCGTCGGAATCGGGCCGGCCAGCGCGTCCAGGTGCAGGAATTGGTTCGATGCGGCGGGGCCAGTCAGGACGCAGAAACCATTTGCGCTCTCCGCTCAATTCCAGCTACCTTGCCTTGTCTATGAAAGCCGCCATCAAAGTTGCTATTCAGGGTGAACTCGGTTCCTTCAGCCACGAAGCCGCGGAGCGCATGCTGCCGCGCTGCACGGTTGTTCCCTGCGCGCGATCTGCCGAAGTGTTTGACCTAGTCCAGCGCGGATCGGTCGCCGCCGCCGTCATTCCCATCGAGAACTCACTGGCCGGCACGGTGGCTGAGCATGCTGATCTTCTGATCGCGCGGGAAGTATTCATTCAGGGCGAATTCCTGCTGCGTATCGTGCACAATGTGATCGCCGCCCCCGGCGTGAAGCTTAGCGCGTTGCGCAAGGCGTTCTCACATCCGGTCGCGCTCGACCAATGCCGCGACTTCTTCCGCCACCATCCCCGCATCGAGCCGGTCCCGTTCTATGACACCGCAGGCAGCGTGAAGCACGTCGTCGCCCATCGCCTTCCCGACGCCGCCGGCATCGCCGGACGCCACGCCGCTCGCGAATACTCCGGGAAAATTCTCCAGGCCGGCATCGAAGACGACAAACGTAACTTCACGCGTTTCTTCCTGATTCGCAAGTCGACGGCAGGGTCGAACTCAGCCGTTGCGCGGCAAAAGGGAAGCGCTGCCTCCGCGCCCCGCTACCAGCGGCTCATTCCGCACGGCGCCAACAAGACTTCCATCGCATTCAAGGTCAAGAACCTGCCCGGCGCTCTGTTCAAATCGCTCAGCGTATTCGCCCTGCGTGACATCAGCCTGAGCAAGATCGAGTCGCGCCCCATGCGCGGACGCCCCTGGGAATATGTCTTCTATGTGGACTTCCTTCGCGGCGACGACGAACCCGCCCGCAACGCTCTCCGCCATCTGGGTGAGGTCGCGGAGTTCGTCAAGGTCCTGGGGATTTATCGTGCCGCGTGAGACTGCGTAACTCTTCCCGGAGCGTGTACGTCAAGACGAGATGATGATTATGTCGGACGGAGAGAGGAGGAGACGTTGAAGGTCCACAAGGGGAGGATGGGGCTACTCGGGCTATTTTGGCGCGCCGGCGCCGTCCGTCCATGCGACATGACGGTCGTGTAAGCTCTCAATCTCGCCTGGCCTTGACTCGCCGCCGGGTTTTGCCCGAAGGCTACGGTTGTGGCAGTGCACCACACAATTGTGGCGCAGAAAAAAAACAACATCGTTTTGCGCTTCATTCGACACCTCGTGAATTTTGTGGAGTTTGGATACGCCTTCAAAAAGTCCGTCAGGAACGGACGCATTTCCCCCGGTGGACAGGCATAGTCACGGGAGATAGCCGGGACTTGCGTTTTGAATTCCCAGGCGGGACGGATTGTACATCCAGTTGTGTTCGGCAAGACCAGCCCAGGGAGACGAACTCTTCGGCGATGAAGGTTTTTTCAAAGTCGGCGACTTGGTCGCCGAGCTGGAGAAGAAACTGGGCGTCTACGACCTCTCCCAGTACACGCCAAAATCAACCGCGGCCCCCTGCCACCGGCTACAGGAGGTCGTTGACCCCTCTTTCCGGGAACGGGCCTGGAGTATCATCCGCGTTAGCTGCTGCACCTTTGATACAGTGCGAACGGCCCGCAACAGGAATAGAATTCACTTTGCAGGGAACTGCCGGGAAGCTTGAAACCTTTTCCGGCAGAGTATCATCTAAGGTTGAGTGAGTTACACTCAGGGTGAGCCAATGAGCGAGAAGCCGCTTTCCGAGCAAGTTCCTAAGCTTCTGGAAACAAACGACGTACGGGCTTTGCCCGTGCTTCCTGTGCGCGATACCGTCCTTTTCCCGCACGCCGTCCTGCCCCTTACGGTAGGCCGGGAGAGTTCCGTCCAGTTGATCAATTCGCTCGGAGAAGACAAGACCATCGTGGTGGTGGCGCAGCGTGAGGCGCGCGTCGATAGCCCCCAAGCCAGCGATCTGTACACCGTCGGCACGTCCGCAGTCGTCCACAAAGTCGTCAAGATGCCCAACCAGAGCCTCTTCGTGTTTGCCGAAGGTCTGGAGCGGGTACGCTTGGGCGAGTTCACGCAGTTGGCGCCCTTCATGCGCGCCCGCGTGTCGCCCATCCCGGAAGCCGCGCCGCCTGACAGTTCTGAGATCGAAGCGTTGCAGCGTAACGTGCTGACGCTGTTCCAGCAAATCGTCGCCGGTTCGCCCACACTTTCTGATGAGCTTTCCACGGTGGCCCTGAACATTGACGAACCGGGCCGCCTGGTGGATTTCATCGCCTCGTCTCTGCCATCGCTCTCGACCCCCGACAAGCAGGACACGCTCGAAACCCTCGACATCCGTGTGCGCCTGGAAAAGATCAACCAGCATCTCGCCAAGGAACTTGAAGTCCAGCAACTGCGCAACAAGATCCAAAGCGAAGTGCAGGACCGTGTGCAACAGACCCAGCGCGAGTACTACCTGCGCGAGCAGATGAAGGCCATCCAGAAAGAACTGGGCGAGCAGGACGAAGGCCAGCGCGACGTCGAAGATCTGAAGAAGAAGATCGAAGACGCGGGCATGCCTGAGGAAGTAAAGAAAGAAGCGCTCAAGGAATTGGGCCGCCTCTCGCGCATGTCTCCCATGGCTGCCGACTACTCATTGACGCGCAACTACATCGAGTGGCTGGCGGTGCTGCCCTGGGCCAAGACTTCCGGGGTCGAGATCGAGATCCCCAAAGCCAAGGAAATCTTGGATACCGATCACTATGACCTGGAGAAGGTCAAGGATCGCATTCTCGACTATCTCTCCGTCCGCCGCCTGAAGCCGAACATGAAAGGCCCGATCCTGTGCTTCGTCGGACCTCCCGGCGTGGGCAAGACCTCTCTGGGCAAGTCGATCGCGCGCGCGCTGGCCCGTAAGTTCGTGCGCCTGTCTCTTGGCGGCGTGCACGATGAAGCCGAAATCCGCGGCCATCGCCGCACCTACATCGGCGCACTGCCGGGACAAATCATTCAGGGCATTCGCCGCGCCGAAACCAAGGATCCGGTTTTCATGCTCGACGAAATCGACAAGGTCGGCCGCGACTTTCGCGGCGATCCCGCCTCGGCACTGCTCGAAGCGCTCGATCCCGAGCAGAACTCGAGCTTCCGCGACAACTATCTCGACGTCACTTTCGATTTGTCGAAGGTTCTCTTCATCACCACCGCGAACATGCTCGACCCCATTGCCGAGCCGCTGCGCGACCGCATGGAAATCATTGAACTGCAGGGCTATAGCGAGGAAGAAAAGCTGCACATCGCATTCCGCTACCTGGTTCCACGTCAGGTGGAAGAGAACGGCATCACCGCCGAGCAGATCGAATTTCCCGAGGCGGCCCTGCGCTACATCATCCGTCACTACACGCGCGAGGCAGGCGTCAGAAGCCTGGAGCGCACCATCGGAACCATCTGCCGCAAACAGGCTCGGCGGCTAGCCGAAGGCAAGACCGAGAAGCTTGTGGTCACGCCGGAGAACATTCAGGAGTTTCTGGGCGGCATCAAGATCCGCACCGAAGGTGAAATCGAGGAGCGGACCGAGCGGCCCGGCGTGGCTGTTGGCTTGGCCTGGACTCCCTCTGGCGGCGACGTGCTCTTCGTCGAAGCCAATGCCATGAAGGGCAAGGGCGGATTCACCATGACCGGGCAGATCGGCCAGGTGATGCAGGAATCCATGCAGGCTGCGCTGACCTGGGTGCGCTCCAACGCCGCGCAGCTCGGCATCGCCGAAGACTTTTTCGCCGACCACGACATTCACATGCACGTGCCGGCGGGTGCGATCCCGAAGGATGGTCCCTCGGCGGGCGTGACCATGGCGACCACTCTGGTCTCGCTGCTCTCGGGTCACCGCATCCGGCCCCTCACCGCGATGACTGGCGAGATCACGCTTAGCGGCAACGTGCTTCCGGTGGGAGGCATTAAAGAGAAAGTGCTCGCCGCCAAGCGCGCCGGAGTCACCGACGTGATTCTGCCTGCGGAAAACAAGATGAACGTGGAGGAAGACCTCACGCCTGAACAACTCGAGAACCTCACTATCCACTACGTCAAGACCATTGAAGAGGCGTTGCGCGTCTCGCTGCCGGTAGTGGCGGAGTCGCTGGCCGCGAAAGTGTTCATGTCGTCGACGCCGAAGGATTCCAAGCAGGAGCATCCGCCCACGCCACCCACCCAAGAGCCCGCGGGGGTTCAGGACAAGGTTCTCACCTGGCAGTCTTAGATCAGTGATCAGTGGCCAGTTCCGGACTGGGGCCTGAGTTGCACCTGGAATCGGCCTCAATGTTCCGGTGGGAACATTAGAGCGATTTCGCTAAAGCGTTCCAGTGGAACATCTGTGGAAACCGCCTGTTTTTCATACACACCTCTAACCCCTGTATAGCCTGGAGATTAGGGGCAAGTGCCGATATATCGGCAGCAAGTGTGGTCAAACAGCTACGGCAAAAGGGGGCCTCTTGAGAGCGGACGCCGTCGGCCCGACAAACCTACGGGAGCATTCCAAGAGGCGGGACTATTTCAGCGGCGTGAGACGCTTCACATTGTCTTGCGGTGAAATCCGGCTCACATACCCCAGCGCGCCTGGCGTGGCGGCTACGTATTCAATCACGGCCGTTTCGGAATCGAATGTTTTGGGCATGGCTCCCTGTCCGGTAAATACGGCCTTGCGCCATTGCGCGCGGAATTCGTCAGGACTTTCGCCGACGTAGTTCCTCAAAAAGACTTCGTGTACCGCTCCCCCCTTTAAAGTGACCGGCACGGCATGGGATCCATCCGCGAATCTGGTTTTCTCTCCCGTAAATATGGCGCGCAGATCGGCAGCTCTGATCGCCGAAATCTGCACGCTCTTGTTCGCCACCAACACGACATCCTGAGCGCTGGCTGCGGACCAGCAGCTAAGAAAACCCAGCAGCAGCACTAACCAGCGACTTTGGCTCATGGCTCTCATCTAGAAACTGAAACCGATCTTGGCCGCCAACATATTCGAGTTTGGCTTCAGGCCATTTGGGTTTGTATCGGCATAGTCACCAAGCCCAGTTCCATGCAGAAAATGGCCTTCGATCTTGCCGTAAAAATATGGGTTAAAGTCATAGCGTCCGGAGATGACCCAGTCTTTCGAGTAATTTGCAGACTGGGTCGTGTCCAGCGCCTTATTCACGTAGTGGCTGTAATAACTTCCCACCTGAAGCTTTTTCAAAAGTCGATAACTCCCCATTGCAAACCAGGAGCGCTGATCATAAGAAATTGGAATCGCTGCCGGTCCAACCGTCAAAAGCGCATTGAACGGCGCTCTCCTGTATTCCCCCGCGAAGTAGAACTTTCCTTTGGTGAACTGGGCATACTGCGCGCTTATGAGAAAGGGGGGTGCGTGGAGGCTACCCGCAGGCGCTTTCCCGTCCAGGGCGAGCACATCTGCACTGGAGCCAATGGTCAATCCTCTCAAAGGGGCGTCCCAGCGCAGATCGCCGCCGTAAGTCTTGCCTCCCGGAGCAGACGTGAACACGAGCCCAGCATCATCGGACTGTTCGACGTATCCGCCATTCAAATCAAGAGAGCTGTACCCTGCGTACCCGCGATACTGCAAGCTTCCACTGCGGCTCCCAAGGGAGAGGCCGCCGTACACTTCACCCCCCAGGTGCGACAAATAGAAACTCCGGTTGTCGATCGGGTAGGCGCCTTGCGGCAAGAGTGTCCAGAGGAAGACGGCGTCCACATCCTGGGAGTCGTTGAACAAGCCGAGGGGAGTCTTGACCTTGCCGGCCCGAAATCCAAGATGATCGTTGACTCTGTAGTCTCCCGAGGCCCAATCGACCTGAATATTGGGGCCGCCGAGTTGTCCCAGTTGGTACATATGCAACTGGATTCCGACGCGAAGGTTATCGTTGAGCGAATCGCTGACGCTCACGGCGCCGTCGGTCCACTGCAGGCTGCCAGCGCTCGATTGCATGGTCAAGTAATTGTTATGGGAGCTGAACAGGAAGCCCTGTGTGGCAAAGCCGTGGATCTCAATACCCGCCAAGTCCTGTGCGAACAAGCTGCCAGCGTAGAGCCAGACAAGAAGGAACAACGGCATTCGTCGAGCCATAAAGCGTCCTCGCCCTATGTATCGGCAGTTGTATGCTGTAGCTTTAACTCACCCGGAAATGCAAAAATTAGGGAATGAGATGAGGCTCTGGATTCGCAAATGGCTGCTCGGTGCTCATTTCCCCAGGCGCCGGGTCCAGTCCACCAGATTTTGTAAGAGCTGCTGAATCAGTTTCTTGGCGGTTTCATCGGTTAGGTTGCCATTTGCGTCGAACTTCTCGTGCGCTTTTGCGATCATGACCTCAGGCTGGTTGACAATGTGCATATTCAGAAAGGTCAGCAAGGGCCGCAGGACCAATTGTGCCCGAGCAGTGCCTAGAAGTCCCGGCGACGCACCCATGATGGCCACGGGTTTGTCGTTCCACGCGTTGTCCCCGTAGGGACGCGAAGCCCAATCGATGGCGTTTTTCAGGACGCCGGGCACGCTGTAGTTGTACTCCGGAGTCACAATCAAAATGGCGTCCGCGGCGCGGATGCGTTTCTTGAACTCGGCGACGGCAGCGGGCGGAGCCTTTTCCTCGTCCTGATTGAAGACCGGAATGCCTTGCAGATCGAAGGTCTCGATCTTTGCATTTGCGCCTTCGGGAACGAGTTGCTGCGCCACGCGCAGCGCCATGCGGTTGTACGATCCTTGCCGTAAACTTCCGGCGATGCCGAGAATGGTGAGGGGAGAGTTCATGGGCGGTTCGTTCCTCTTTCGGTTGATGGAGTGTCTCTACTTCGATTCCCCGATTGGGGATTTAGGTGCAACGTCTTGCGCGGCGTGGACAGGCAAGAGCATGCCGGACGGTGAATGCGCCTCGCGTCACCCGTAGGCAGTAACTCGAGGGCGAGGAAACCGAGATTCCTCGCCTCGCTTGGAATGACAAACATAGAACGAATGAATGAAAAAGCTTATGGAGCCGGATTGATGCGCCCGCGTTAAACTGTCAGCTGGCTACTGGCAACTGTTCCCATGCGCGTGCGCGTTCTCTTTTTCGGCGTGTTGAAAGATCTCGCGGGGAAATCCAGCGACTCGCTGGATGTGCGCGACGGGGCGTTGGTGCGCGATGTGTTGGAGCACTACTTGTCCGAGGTTCCGCGGATGAGGGAATCGCTGGCTTCGCTCGCGGTTGCGGTGAATCAGGAATACGCCGGAGCGGAGACGAAGCTGAAATCCGACGACGAAGTGGCGCTGCTGCCGCCGGTGAGTGGCGGGTCAGGAAAGGCCTTGATTGTTCGTGATCCGATTGACACGCAGGGTGTTCTCGCTCGCATCAAGCGTAGCGAGGATGGGGCTGCCGTGGTTTTCGAAGGTGTCGTCCGTAACCAGACGCGCGGGCGCAGGACGCTTTATCTCGACTACGAGGCGTATGAGGAGATGGCGCTGCAGCAGATGGAAGAGTTGGCTGGACAGGCGCTGAAACAGTTTCAAGTCCGCGAGGTTGCCCTGGTACACCGCCTGGGGCGGCTGGAGATCGGCGACACCAGCGTGCTGATCGTGGTGGCCTCGGCTCACCGCGCCGCCGCTTTCGACGCTTGCCGCTGGCTGATTGATACGCTCAAGCGCACCGTCCCCATCTGGAAGAAAGAATATTTCGAGGATGGCGCGGTGTGGGCCGAGGGCGAGCCTTTTCCCGCGGAAATTCCCCGCCCCCAAGGCAGCCCCGGAGGGGAACGCGCATCTAAGTGAGCGGGCTGATGGTGCCGGAACGCCGAGCTTCGCTCGGCGGACGGGCGACTCGCCCGTCCGCACACGGGCTAACCCGCGAAGGTATACTGCTTCTACGGAATGAGAAAACCCGCCACCTTGATTCTGCTGCTGTTGGCCTGCGCTTTGTCGCGCTCGCAGCAGAGTCCGGCCCAAAGCCAATCGACCGAACCAGAGACCACGGTCAAGGTCGACGTCAAACTGGTGAATGTCTACGTCACCGTGACCGACGCTCATGGCGCGCCCGTGGCTGGGCTCAAGAAAGAAAACTTCGCGGTGCAGGAAGACGGCCGCCAGCAGACGATCTCCGTGTTCGACAAGGAATCCGCGCTGCCGCTTTCCATCGCTCTCGCCATTGACACGAGCTTGAGCACGCGCCATGACCTGCCGCTGGAGCAGGCTTCCGCCAAGCGCTTTGCCCATGCGATCCTGCGGCCGGTCGATGCTTTGTCCGTGTTTGGTTTTAGCGAAACCGTGCTGCAGTCCACCTCTTACACCGCAGACTTGAAGCGCATCGACGAGGGCATTGACCACATCCGGCTGGGCGCGGCCACGGCGCTGTTCGACGCCGTCTATCTGGCCTCGCGCTCCCTCGACCGCCGCCAGGGACGCAAGGTGATGGTGCTGATCACCGACGGCGGAGACACCATCAGCAAAGTCGACTACAAAGAAGCAGCGCGCGCCGCCGAAGAGGCCGAAGCCCTGGTCTACAGCATCATCGTCGTGCCCATCGAGAACAGCGCCGGACGCGAAACCGGCGGCGAACATGCGCTCATTCAGCTCTCGGAAGACACGGGAGGCAAGTACTACTACGCCACCTCCATGTCGCAACTGGACGAAGCGTTCCGCCAGATCAGCGACGAACTCCGCACGCAGTACCTGCTGGCTTATTACCCGTCACAACGCACGTCGAACTCGCAGTTTCGCCGCATTCAGGTCGGAGTTTCCGGGCCGGCCGAGGCTTCGTCGTACCGCGTGCGACATCGGGCAGGCTACTACACAGTGAAGTCGGACTTCTGAAAGTAAGTGGCCAGTGGCTAGTGACTGCTAGTGACCAGTGGCCAGTAAAACCGGCACTGACCACTAACCGCCAGTTTCTTTCTCTTGAATGTTCGTGAACGGTTTCTTGAACGCGTGGGCAACAAGACAGGATGCTGTTGTCATCAAGGTGGATATGCCGGCGTCCGGAGGTGCTGGCAAGCGATTGACAAGGATGGTGGATGGTTTGGTATCGTTCGGACTCGCTCAGACATGGCTGAAGAATTGCTCCGATTCCACCCAAGAGTCCCATCGAACGGCGATTGCCGATCCAGCTCCCGAGCTTTTGAACGAGAACTTTAAGAGAGGTTCTGTGAATACTCCGAATGGAAGGTTTACGATCTTGAACTTCAACTGGGCTCGCCGTTTTGCCGCGCGAATCTTTGCCGCTCAATGCAACATGTTCGCGGCGGCGGCCCTGCTGCTGGCTGCGCCGTTGCTGCTGGCTCAGACCGTCGGTACGGGCAGCATTGTGGGTACAGTCACCGATCCGCAGGGGGCGGTGGTCGTCGGGGCCAAGGTTGGGATCACAAACAAGGCCACGGCTGGAGTAATCCATGTGACGACCTCGTCGGCGGGATCCTATTCGTCAGGTCCGATTCAGCCCGGAGACTACTCGGTACGGGTCGAAGCCAAGGGCTTTAAGACGACAGCGCTGCCCCTGGTGGTTCAGGTCGGCAACACGGCGAGCGGCAACGTACGGATGCAACTCGGGCAGGAGAGTCAGGTGGTTGAGGTTCAGGGAAATGCGGTGGTTGTCAACACCGAACAAGCCACAGTGCAAGGTGTGCTCAATCTGGACCAGATTGAGAACCTTCCGGTAAACGGGCGAAATTTTCTTGACCTAGCCCAACTCGAGCCTGGGGTGCAGATCCAAGAGGGAAGCACCTTTGACCCGACCAAGAATGGCTTCTCTTCGATTTCGTTCCAGGGCCGGTTTGGCCGCACGGCGAGGATTGAGGTGGATGGAGTCGACATCAGTGACGAGACGGTAGGTACCACGACGCAGAACATTCCCGCGAGCGCCATCCAGGAATTCCAGATTTCCCAGTCTTCGCTCGATCTCTCGACGGAGCTCACCTCCTCCGGCGCGGTGAACGTGACCACCCGCTCGGGCAGCAATCAGATGCATGGAGAAGGATTTGGATATTTCCGTGGGAATCAGCTGGCCGCGGCGCTGCCGGGTCTCACGCCGCCTCCGTTCCAGCGGGAACAGTTCGGGGCAAATGTGGGAGGAGCGATCATCAAGGATAAGGCCTTCTGGTTCCTTGACGCCGAGCGCACGAAGCAGGATCTCACGGCGGCCGAGCCCTTTAGTCCTCCCTTTGATTCACTGAACACAACCCTCGCCCAGCCCTACCGCGATTTCGACACGGACGGGCGTTTGGACTGGAACGTCAAGGGCAACACCCGGGCGTTCTATCGCTTCAATTTTTTTCAGAACAGCGATCTGCGTCCTAATGGGTCCGCCAGTTCGACACAGCGATTCAGTAATACCGACCACACTGCGTCTCACACCATCGGCATCGACTTCAATAAGGGGTCGTATTCGCACAGCATACGCCTCGAGTATCTCAAGTTCCGCAACGCCATCGCGGATGCCACGAGTGGGCTTAGCTCAGTCGATAATCCCATTCCTGGGCTGGGCATTAACATCGGAGCGTCCGTCGCGGGGAATTGCACTTTTAGCGGTGGTGGCGCCTATTGCGGCGGGCCAAACTGGCTGGCGCCACAGCAGACCATTCAGTCCAACCACGAGGCGAAGTATGACGGCAGCAAAGTGATGGGCAAGCACATCATCCGCTACGGGGTGACATTCAATCGCATCGTGGGTGGAGGGTTGGCGGCTTTCTCGCAGTTCCCTCAGGTGGGGACGACCTCGGTAGGGGGATCACTCACTCCAGCCGATCCGACCTCCTACACTGCGGATTACGTGGGCCTAGGGAACGGTACCGGGTTCTCCACTGCGAAAGGTTCGTTTGGTTTTCCCGCGGGGGAACTGGGTCCAGACAACCGTCTGGAAATGTACGTGGGAGATGGGTGGAAGATCAGGCCTAGATTGACCCTGACCTATGGACTGCACTACGTCCGCGACACCGGCCGCACGGATAGTAACCTGGGCGCGTTACCAGCGCTGAATCAGTGGGGACCGGGATACGGCGATCAGATCCGCAATCCCAACTTGAACTTCGCGCCTCAAGTTGGGTTCGCCTGGGATGTGGGCGGCAACGGCAAGACCGTCGTCCGGGGCGGCGGCGGGTTGTTCTTTGAGAACTCGATTTGGAACAACATATTGTTCGACAGTCCTCCCCGTCTTGGCCAGGGAATTTTCCTCGCCACTCCGGAAGTTTGCTCCGGGGGTGTGGCTGCAGCCTTCCCCTGGCCTACCAGTCTTGCAGGAGTCACTTCCATTGCCGGAGGCGCGGCTACGGTTGTGAGCACGTCGACAGGTCTGCAGGCGCAGCCGACCTTCTGCGGCGGGATCATTTCGACCGTCGCGCCTCAAATTCTAGCGCTCAGCAACGCTTATCAGGCTGCGACCGCGACCGTAACGGGACTGCAGCCGAATGGCGCCTTTATTGGCACGGCGCTATCGGCATTGAACAACAGCAGCTACGACCTTTTCTATCCCGGCTACCGCTCTCCACGCTCGTGGCAGATGAACCTCGGCATTCAGAAAGAAATTCGTCCGGGAACAGTGCTGAGTATCGATTACGTCCGCAACATCGGAGAACACTACCTGATTGGCCAGGACATCAACCATAGCGGAGCGGCGCGCAGCTTCAATCAAAACAATGCCGTTCTCGCCCGCGACGCCGCTCAGGTGGCCAATGGTTGCCCCAAGGGATCGGGTCAGGTCACGTGCATGATTAACTCCATTGTCGCTAGTGGGACGACGCCATTGGGAGTATCGGGGGCTCAGTCTGCCTACTCTACAGCGGGACTTGATTCGAACCTCCAGACGACGGGCGGTGGGCCGTGCTTCTACTGCGCGTTTCCGGGTATTAATCCGATCAGTGGCATCCAGGGAACGGTGGGCGGAGTCGATATGCTCTTTCCTGACGGCCGCTCGGTCTACAGCGGCTTGCAGATGAAGTTGGTGCAGCGCATCGATAAGCCGATTCATGGCGTGAAGGCTGCGAACTTCCAGGTTTCTTATTCATTTTCCAAGTTCATCAGCCAGGTGCAGGACCAGGACTTCATCAATCTGGCGACGGACAATGACAATCCGACTCGGTTCACCGGGCCGAACGCGCTGGACCGGAAACACCAGCTCTCGTTTGGTGGCACCTTCGATCTGCCATTCCACACGAAGGTCAGCGCGATCGGACATTTTTACAGCCCGCTTCCGCAGAACCTGCAACTTCCGGAGCTGACTAGCGGAGGTGAGATCTTTGCCACCGACTGGCTGGGAGCTGGGCTGGGTGCTGCGGCTGCCCCCGAGCCTGTGCCGGGAACTCAGATCGGCCAGTTCCAGCGCGGCACCAACATCGGCAATCTGCAAAGCGTGATCAACACCTACAACCAGACCTATGCCAACCAGCTCACACCCGCCGGTGCGTGCCTTGTGGCAAACAACGCGCCCAACAACATCTTCAAGTGCCCTGGGCTAATATCCGGCCCGGCGGTTATGACCCCCGCCGACATGACCGCACTCGGCTGGGTCATGCCGACGCTGGGTTCGGTTGCTCCGGGAGCAATGGGAATCCCTTGGCTGAAGTCGATGGATTTGAAGGCGTCCTGGCCAATCAAGATCAAAGAGCGCGTGACTATCGAACCGAGCGCCAGCGTCTTTAACGTCTTCAACTTTGCCAACGCATTCCTGCCGGGCAACTTGCCGGGTGCTTCTCTGGTCCCGGCGGGGTCGGGACCATACTTGGCGTCGAATGTGGTCGGCGGCGTGACGCCTGGATCAAGCCTTACACCGTTCCGGGCGAGTTTCCAGTCGGGAACCTACGCGCTTGGGGCACCCCGCCAGTTCGAGTTCGGACTGCGCATCAGTTTCTGAGTCGAGGAAGGCAACCCAAGCCCGAAGCTGCTCCGTGTACAATGCCTGCATGCCTTTCCGCGCGCAGGGAAACCCCAACGCCGCCAAACGCGGCCGGACCCCGCCTCCCGAAGAGACCTTCGAAGAAGCCAACTTCCTCAAAGCTCTGGGCGAGAAGCAGAAGCCAGTCAGCGTCAAGCTGATGGATGGTCAGACGGTAAGCGGCTGGATCGAGTACTACGACAAGCACATGGTGCGCCTGACGCGGGAAGGCGCGCCCAACCTTTTTATTTTTAAACACGAGATCATGTACATCGCCGAAGAGGGCGGGAAGAGAAAATAAGTAAGCGGTGCATGGGTCTTAGGTGTTCGGTCGTAGGTGTTCGGTTGACTGACATTTTCTAAAACCGATGCCCATGCGCCAAAAGACGTAAGACCCAAGACCCAGGATCTGTGCCCAACACTCCCAACGACAGCTTTCTACCCGCCATGTCCTCTATTGCGCGCGAGGCCGGGGCGCTGCTGATGCATCACTTCCACCAGCACTTGAAGATCGAATACAAGGGCGATGCTGACCTGGTCACGGCGGCTGACCGCGCTGCCGAGGTGCTGATCCGCGAACGCATCCGCCAGCAGTGGCCCGCGCACGACGTTTTGGGCGAAGAGCAGGGACTCAGCGATCAGGGCAGCGAGTATCGCTGGTACGTCGATCCGCTGGACGGCACGACGAACTTCGCACACGGATTTCCTGTTTTTTGCGTGTCGATTGCTCTGGAACACCAGGGCCTCGAACAGCGACCGTCCGGAAAACCGGGCCAACGCATTGCCGCGGTCATTTACGATCCCACGCGCGATGAGCTGTTTTCCGCCGAGCAGGGAAGAGGCGCGCAGCTCAACGGCGAGACAATCCGTGTCTCGAAGACGGCTACATTGAAGGAATGCCTTCTGGGCACGGGCTTTCCCAGCCACAAGCGGCACAAGAATCCGAATATTTATTTTTATCACCAGATCACGCTGCACACGCACGGAGTACGGCGGGCGGGATCGGCCGCGCTCGATTTGTGCAACGTGGCCGCGGGACGCTTCGACGGCTTCTGGGAATTCAATCTCAATCCTTGGGACACGGCGGCGGGCGTGCTGATCGTGGAAGAGGCGGGCGGCAAAGTGACGCGCTTTGACGGGTCGCCATTTGAACTCAACAGCCGCGAGACCGTGGCCTCGAACGGGCTGATTCACGACGCGCTGCTGCAAGAGTTCGAGGACATCTTTGCGGGGCGAGGTATGGAGCCGTTGCCGGACCCGCGTGAACACAAGAGATGAACCAAGACAGCAGAGGACGCGGAGGAAGGCAATGCTTACGGGGCCGTGGCGTTGCGAGAAGTTTGACTTAGACGGGTCACGATTCCTGTGCCGCGTTACAATAACCGGGGACTGGCTGGGCTGGCTTCCGGCTGTCCCTTAACCTTTCACTGCTTCAAGGCACAGCGTGATCAACTCTCTTCTCGAACGCAAGATCGAAAAGCGGCCCGGCCGAGTCCGGCTGCAAGGACGCGTTCTTTTTCTCACTGAAGACCCGGAAATGATCAAGCGGCAGCTCGCGGGCGAAGACCTGCCCTGGGATACGAAGAATCCGGCGAATAATCCGAAGCTGCGCGACGACATCTCAACCGACGAGATCACGCCAGCGCACTACTGCTTCTACTTTGACGAGACGCTGGGCGAGATTCCCTATCTTGGGCTGAAATGCGGCAGCGTGACGCCGATTGGGCGCGGCGACGTGAAGCGCGGCGGGTTCGTCTGCGCGGTGAGCGGGAAGCGGCGCGGTAAGGGATCGAGCCGCGAGCAGTCGCCTTACGCCGAGATGTGCGCCGGCATCCGCGTGGTGATCGCGGAAAACATTGAGCGCATCTACAAGCAGAATTGCCAGAACCTGGGGGTGCTGACTTCGACCGACTTTTCGCTGATCGACAGGATTCGCGGCGGGGAAGAGATTGCGCTCGCCGAGTTCACGGCCGGGGAAGATGAGATCACGCGTCAGGTGATCGAATACGGCGGGCTGTTTCCGTTCAATGTGGCGCGAATGCAGAAGAAAGTGTTCTTGCCGCCGATAGAAGAAGCGGGCAAGAGTGCCCGCTCCACACGGGCAATGACTCTGGCTGAGAAAATCTTCGCGCGGCACATGGTGAACGAGAAAGGCGAAGTGGGCGTTGCTGCTGTGAAGCCCGGCGACACCGGGTTCGCTCAGGCCGACCTGCGCTTCAGTCATGAATACGTCACGCCAATGGCGGCCATCTTTTTTGAACGCTACGTCGGCAAGGATGCGAAGGTCAACGATGCGGCGAGCATTCTCTTTTTCCGCGACCACCTGACGTTTCTCGATGAAGTGATTTCGGAAGAGAAAAAGAAGCTGGGCCTGCTCGATCTGGCAACGCAACTCAAGCTCAAGCAGCAGGACTTCGCCGCCAAGCAGGGAATCAAGTTGCACGGAGAGTTGAAGGACCGCAAGGGGTCGGAGGGCATCTGCCACGCGATCGTGTTGGAAAGCTACGCACTGCCGGGGCAGTTGAACATTGGCTCGGACTCGCACACGCCACACGTGGGCGCGATTGGCTGCGTTGCCTTCGGCATTGGTACTACCGACGTGTTCAATAGCTGGATCACGAAGGATGTGCGGGTGAAGGTGCCGGAGTCGGTGAGGATCGTGATTCGCGGCAAGAAGCATGCGAATGCCACGGCGAAGGATTTCATCCTGAAGATTCTGAGCCTCGACTATGTGCGCAGCGGCAAGGCGCTGGCCAAGGTGATGGAGTATGCGGGTGAGGCCATCGAAGAGCTCAGCGTGGATGAGCGCGCCACCATGACCAACATGGCGGCCGAGATTGGCGGATTCACCGGCATTGTTGCGCCGGACAAGAAGGCGGTCGACT
>OBLU010000525.1_pt1 | contig 35987 bp, 32 predicted proteins | sample 1518681 | NCBI WGS metagenome assembly OBLU01 (sample SAMEA3539304, study PRJEB22396) | soil metagenome | biome: tundra; feature: field; material: soil | place: USA | collected 2010-05 | depth 0.15 m
ACCTGCGCCTGCCGAAAAATGCGAAAGGTCCGGTGCCGCTGGTGATCGCGGTGAATGGTCTGGATAGCCGCAAGGAAGACCTTGCCGAAAGTTTTGGCGCGATTCTTCCCTTCGGAATCGGCTATCTCGCGGTCGATGGCCCCGGCACAGGGCAAGCACCCATCAAGGCCAGCGAGACTTCAGAGCGCTTGTTCTCGCTCGTGATTGACTATGCGCAATCCCGTCCCGAGATCGACAAGAGCCGCATCGCCTTCCACGGCGTGAGCTGGGGAGGGTACTGGGCCACGAAGATGGCGATAGTCGAGCGGGCACGGTTGCGTGGCGCAAGCGCGCAGTCACCTATGATCGACAAATCCTTCACAAAAGATTTTCTGATGAACTCGCTGCTGGGGAATCGCGAATACTTGTTCGATCAGGTGCCGGCGCTCATGAACATTCTGGAAGGCGTGCACACGCTGGAAGAAATGGGTGAGTATCTGCCTAAGATGTCGCTCGTGAAGCAAGGCCTGCTGGGCAAACCGATGGCGCCCATGCTCATTCTCGCGGGAGTCAACGACACCCAGGTTCCCATCGACGACGAATATCTGCTGCTGAGCAAAGGCGACGTGCCGAAAGAGGCCTGGATTAATCCTCACGGGGGACACCTCGGGCGGCAAGTCGGAGTGTGGCCCGATCCTCTGATCTTCAAGCAGGTGATTATCCCGTGGCTGGTGAAAACGCTGCAGGCTCCGGCGAACTAGGAAGTCGCCGCCTTAACGATGCCCACTCCAATCGCAACTTCAGAGCCCGACGCCGCACCCGCCGATCCGCGCCGCAAGCCGTTCTACGCGTCTTTGTGGGTGCAGGTGCTGATCGCCATGGTGGTTGCCGTGGCCCTGGGATATTTCTTCCCCGCGCGCGCCGTTGCCATGAAGCCGTTGGGCGATGCCTTTATCCGGATGATCACCATGATCATAACCATTCTCATCTTCTGCACGGTGGTCACCGGCATTGCCGGCATGCAGGACTTGAAGAAGGTGGGCCGGGTGGGCGGCAAGGCGCTGCTCTATTTTGAAATAGTCTCGACCATCGCGCTGGTTGTCGGACTAATCGTCGGCAACGTGGTTCGTCCCGGCAACGGCTTCAACGTAAACCCGGCTTCGCTCGATGCCAGAGCCGTCGCCGATTATGCCGGCCAGGCCAAGGCGCAAAGCGTTACCGAATTTCTGATGCACATCGTCCCCACAACGGTGACGGATGCTTTCGCCAAAGGCGACATCCTGCAAGTGGTATTTGTCTCGATTCTGTTTGGCTTCGCCTTGTCGTCGGCGGGACCGCGCGCAAAACCCATTGTGGCGCTGCTGGAATCGCTGACCCAAGTCGTTTTTCGCGTGGTGAATATCCTGATGCTCTTTGCGCCGATTGGCTGTTTCGGCGCCATGGCGTTCACTATTGGCAAATACGGGTTCGCCTCGCTGGGGCCGCTGGTGAAGCTGATTGCCACGTTTTGGGTGACTTCTATTCTGTTCGTGCTCATCGTGCTGGGCGCGATTTGCTGGGCCGCGGGATTCAACATTGTGAGGTTTCTGTTGCACATCAAAGAAGAAATCCTGCTGGTGCTGGCCACCAGTTCGTCGGAAACGGCAATCCCCACATTGATGGAGAAGCTGGAAAAGCTGGGCTGCTCGCGCTCTTTGGTGGGCCTGGTGGTTCCCACGGGCTACACTTTCAATACCGACGGCAGCAGTTTGTACATGACGCTGGCGGCGCTGTTCGTCGCCCAGGCCACCAATACTCATCTGACGCTGCTGGAACAGCTTACGATTTTTTCGGTCGCCACTCTGACCTCGAAGGGAGCAAGCGGGGTACAGGGAGCGTCTTTCATCGCGCTGGTCGCGACTTTATCGGTGATCCCCACGATTCCGGTGGCGGGGATGGTGCTGATTCTCGGCATCGACCGCTTCATGAGCATGTTCCGCGCGCTGGTGAACATGATCGGCAACGGCGTGGCCACGCTCATCGTGGCGCGGTGGGAGAACGAACTGAACCGGGAGACGCTGCGGGGCAAGCTGGCGTAATAGGGCGAAGCCCTATCTTGTTCCCATTTCGGGCAGGCCACCCTTTCGTAACCATCCTCCTGCACATTTCTTGTTGCACTTTAACATTCGTGAAATATCTTGCGGGTAATATCAATTCAGGAGATCGCCGCATGGGTTCGCCGCGCATCGTGAAGTCGCTGCCGCTGCAAGTGGCCGCGATCTGTTACCGCAAGCGGGGCACCGCGGTGGAATTCCTGCTGGTGAACACCAATGGCGGAAACAAGTGGACCTTCCCCAAGGGGTCACCGGAGGCCCGTCTCTCGCACAGCCAGGCCGCCGAGCAGGAAGCCGCGGAAGAAGCCGGAGCGCTGGGCACCATCGAGCCGCGCCACTTTCATCTCTACATTCACTCCAAGGGCGTGTTCTGGCAGCCGGGCGGCGTGCAGGAATTTGTGGTGAAAGCCTTTCTGATGGAAATCCACGAGTTGCGCCGGCCCGATGAGCCGCAGCGCCGGCCCTCGTGGTTCACTCCCAAGGAAGCCCGGCAGCGCTTGTCCAAGGGCCGCGAACTAAAGTACGCGCATGAACTGGAAGCCGTGATTGATCGCGCTCTCGATCGCATTCACTTCCACAGCGAGTTGTGGGGCAAATATCCCGAAAGCCGCAACGGTCGTGCCGTCGCGCATTCCTGACCCTCTCTCGGAAGTCCGCGGCTCGGCGCAGCATCTCTCGACACTCGGTACCCGCCACTCGGTACTCGCTTTTTGTGAGACGATGAATCCAGCCCATGATCCAGCTTTCCGGCGCCGGAAAACGTTTCGGCCACAAACTTCTTTTTGAAAACACCGACTGGCTGATCACGCCCCACGACCGCGTAGGCCTGGTGGGCGCGAACGGCACGGGCAAGTCCACGCTGATGAAGGTTCTCGCGGGCCTGGACAGCTTCGACTACGGCTCGCTCATCGTCGCCAAGGGCACCACGGCTGGATATTTGCCGCAGGATGGTCTCTCGCTTTCCGGCCGCACCGTGTTTGCGGAATGTATGGCGGTGTTCACCGAACTGCACGCCATGGAGCGGGAACTGGAAACGCTTACCCACAGCATCTCCGAGCTCGACCATGCCAGCCCGGAGTACGCCGACGTCGCCGACCGCTATCACAGTCTGGAGCACGAATTCCGTACCCGCGATGGCTACTCGATTGAAGCCGAAGTCGGACGCGTGCTGCAGGGTCTTGGCTTTCGAAAAGAAGATTGGGAGCGGCAAACTGACGAGTTCTCCGGCGGCTGGCAGATGCGGCTGGCGCTGGCCAAGCTGCTGCTGCAGAAGCCCAACCTGCTGCTGCTCGACGAGCCCACCAACCACCTCGATCTGGAAGCGCGCAACTGGCTGGAAGAATATTTGCACGACTATCCGTACGCCCTCGTGCTCATCTCGCACGACCGTTATTTCCTCGATGTGACGGTCAACAAGATTGCGGAAATCTGGAACAAGCGGTTCTGGTTCTACACCGGCAACTACGACAAGTTCCTGGCGCAGAAGACGCAGCGCAATGAACAGTTGCAGGCTGCCTACCGCAACCAGCGCGACCGCATTGAGCAATTGGAAGTCTTCATCAACCGCTTCCGCTACCAGGCCACGAAGGCCAAGCAAGTGCAGAGCCGCATCAAGGAACTGGAGAAGATCGAGCGCATCGAGATCCCGCCGGAGGAAAAGACGATTCACTTTTCCTTCCCGCAGCCCAAGCCAAGCGGCCGCATCGTGGCGGAATTCGAGGGCGTGGCCAAGAGTTATCCAGCCAAGAGTGCCCCAGGAACCAACGGCCGCGAAAAAGAGGTCTTCCGCGACGTCAGTTTCCTGATTGAGCGCGGCGACCGTATTGCCCTGGTCGGCGTGAACGGAGCGGGCAAGTCAACACTGATCAAGCTGCTCGCGGGCGCGGAACTCACGACGCGCGGCGAATTCCGCCTGGGCCATAACGTTCAGGCCGATTACTTTGCGCAGGATCAGTACAAAGAGCTTGATCAGGAAGCGCGCATACTCGACGATCTCGGCGAGATCTCTCCGCGCTCCACGCAGACTGAACTGCGCAGCCTGCTTGGTTGTTTTCTGTTTTCCGAAGACGACGTTTTCAAGAAGATCGGCGTGCTCTCCGGCGGCGAGCGCGGCCGCTATGCCCTGCTGCGTCTGCTGCTGCATCCGGCGAACTTCCTGCTGCTCGACGAACCCACCAACCATCTCGACCTGCGGGCCAAAGACGTTCTGCTGAACGCGCTCATGGAATACAGGGGCACCGTCGTCTTCGTGTCGCATGACCGTTACTTCATCGACAAGCTGGCCACCCGGGTTTTCGAGATTGGCGACGGGAAGGTCGAAGTCTATCCCGGCAACTACGAAGACTATCTCTGGCGTAAGCAGGGCGGGAGCGCCAAGCAGAATGAGGCCATCCGCCAGCAATTGAGCACGACTGTGCCTACACCGCACACACCTTCGAACGGTAATCAGGCCGCAGGCGACGCCGTGCCTGACGCCAAGGCAAAACGCCTGAATCCCATCAAACGCAAAAAGATGGAAGATCGCATCCATGAACTGGAGGCGGAAATCAGCCGCGCCGAGGCTGTGATCGCGAACTGTGAAACCGCCTTGCAGGACTTCGTCAGCGCCGACGAGAGCCAGCGCCAGTCCCAGGAACTCGATCAGCGCAGAGCCGCGCACGCCGCCTTGATCAAGGAATGGGAAGATCTCAGCCAGTCTCTGCAGGCAGCCGACTAACGGCCAGCCCTCCCGCGCAACCGTACAGCCTCTTCCGTAATCTCGGAGAATTGCTTACCTCTGTGCGATAGTCAGATTGGCCGAAGGGACACGAACCATCCGACGGCCAAAAATTTCAGACCAACCGCATGGGTCGGCAGCAGGCGCCGCGCGGAAATGAAGGAAGGTCGCATGCTCCAGTCCTCAGAGAACTCGTATGGCGTGAAGTCCACTTCTCCAGCCTCCAACCCCAACTCTTACAACCCAGTCAAGACCGTCAGCGCGCCCATCGAGCAGGCCACCATCGGCCGGACGCTCGTCATCAAGGGCGAAATCAGCGGTGCGGAATCGCTTTACATTGATGGCCGCATCGAAGGCAAGCTCAGCCTGCCGGACAACCGCGTCACCATCGGCCGCAACGGCACCGTGCAAGCCAACATCACCGCCCGCGAAGTTGTAGTCATGGGCAAGGTGAGCGGAAACATTGAATGCAGCGACCGCGTGGATATCCGCAGTGAAGGCGTGGTCAACGGTGACGTTTCCACTATGCGTATCAGCGTGGAAGACGGCGCCGTGCTCAAGGGCGGCATCGAGGTGCGAAGCAGCGAGCAGAAGCAACAGAACCAGGCGCAGCCTCAGCCAAAGCCGGCGGAAGCGCCGAAGCCGGCCGCGGCAGAATCGCACAAGCCCCTGGCCGCAACCGCCAGCGCGTAAGCAGCGTAAGAAGACATCGAAGCATAAACAAGGGGCACGCAAGCGCGTGCCCCTGCTTTTTCCCGCGAAGTTCTATGCGGCTAATCTCCCCGACCGCGATTGGTCTTACTTCTTATCTTTCGGCTTCAAATCCAGCGCGGCGGAGTTCATGCAATACCGCAGCCCGGTCGGCGCGGGACCATCCTCAAACACGTGCCCCAGGTGGGCGCCACAGGTCGCACAACGCGCCTCGGTGCGGACCATCCCGTAGCTGGAATCTTTGTGCTGCTCGACCTTGCTCTCGTCCGCAGGCTTGTAGAAACTCGGCCAGCCCGTTCCTGAATCGAATTTCGTCAAGGAATCGAATAGCGGTTCCCCACAGCAAACGCAGTGATACGTCCCCGCGTCCTTGGTCTTCCAGTACTTGCCGGTGAAGGCCGGCTCCGTTCCTGCCTCGCGAGTCACATGATACTGCTCCGGCGTGAGCCGCTGCTTCCACTCCGATTCGTTTTTTGCCATCTTTTCTGCCTTTTCTGCCATGAATGTATGCCCCCGGTCAAAAAATGCTTGCCAAAACCCTCGCAACAATCTGTTGGACTTCCAGTTGGATGTTCGGCGGCCAGAAAAGTGGCGAACGCTGGATCACTCCTTGCCCTACTCTGTCTGTGACATCCGTCACAATGGCCATGTGACATCTAACCTTGTCCTCAACAGGCCCGTCAGGCAAGTATGGTTGAAACGTCTGCGAGTCCCTCCGGCCCGGTGACCTCCTCAGAAGGCGCCGGGCCTTTCTACATTTAGTCCGCCAGTTTCTCCCCAATTTGGCGGTACTTGCCCCGGAAAAACAGCAGCGGTTCGCCCTGGCGCACCACTACGTCCTCCACTTCCGCAATGAAGATGGTGTGGTCACCCGCCTCCTGCGCCGACTGCAGCCTGCATTCCAGATATGCCAGCGCTCCGTGCAATATCGGAGTTCCCTGCGCCGTGCGGTCAAAGCGCGCCCCGGCTTCCTCTTCGGCGTGTTCGTGGGTGTGTACCGGTCGCGCGTAGTATTCGGAAATCACCCGCTGGTGCTCCGCCAGAATGTTGATCCCGAAGCGCTTCTTGGCATGCAGATGAGCATGGGTGCGCGCGCTGTGGTCCACGCAAACCAGCAGCAGCAGCGGATCGAGCGACACGGAAGCGAACGCGTTGGCGGTCATGCCATGGACTTCGCCCTCCAAATCGAGAGTGATGATAGTCACTCCCGTAGCAAAGCATCCCATCGCTTCTCGGAATTCGGTCGGACTGAGGCTCATACCTATCTGGAGTTTTTTCCTAACGCGACTGCCTACATTACCACGCCCGCCCGCCGACGGCCCCGGTCCAGGGGACATGCGGCTGATGTATGATTCGATGCATCCGCACGCCCGCAGAACCGAGAACCGTGACTCCAACTGCCATCAGGACGGCCGCCCCAGAGCACCGCTCATCGTGTGCGGCAGAACTGGCCGATCTGCGGCCCGGCTCGTCCATCTCGCGCGATCTGGCCCTGCGCCTAATCCGCTGCAGTGACGACGACCTCCCCGCGCTGCTCGCCGCCGCACTCTCCGCAAAAGAAACCTTCAAGCCCGGCGTCGTCACTTACTCGCGCAAGGTTTTCCTGCCGCTGACTAACCTCTGCCGCGACTACTGCGGCTACTGCACTTTCCGCCGCGATCCCGGAGAACCCGGTGCCCACACCATGACTCCCGAAGAAGTTCTCGCGGTCGCGCGCGCCGGCGAAAAGCTGGGATGCACCGAAGCCCTCTTCAGTCTGGGCGACAAGCCCGAACTGCTCTTTCCCGAGATGCGCGACACACTGCGGCATCTAGGATATAAGTCCACGTTGCACTATCTAGAGGCAATGTGCGAACTCGTGCTACGCGAGACCAGCCTGCTGCCCCACCCGAATCCCGGCCTACTCAGCGCCGAATGGATCGCCCGTCTGGCCGCGGTCTCGCCCAGCATGGGCCTCATGCTCGAAACCACCAACCGTGCCCTGCTCGCCCCCGGCGCGGCCCACGACAACGCTCCCGACAAAGTCCCGGCCAAGCGTCTGCGCACCATCGAAGACGCTGGAAAGCAGCGAGTTCCCTTCACCACGGGCCTGCTGATCGGCATCGGCGAAACGCCCGCCGACCGCGTCGATACGCTGTTCGCCATCCGCGATCTGCACGACCGCTACGGCCATATCCAGGAAGTGATTGTCCAGAACTTCCGCGCCAAGCCCACCATCCCCATGGCTCACGTGCCCGAGCCCGGCCAGGGCGAGATGCTCCGCGCCGTGGCGGTAGCTCGCTTGTTAATGCCCAATGTCAATATTCAGGCGCCTCCCAACCTCAATACGCCGTATTATGAGGAGTTGTTAGACGCTGGCATCAACGATTGGGGAGGAATTTCGCCACTGACCCCCGACTACATCAATCCCGAAAAGCCCTGGCCGCATCTGGAGCAACTCCGCCTGCGTACCGAGAGCAAGGGATCGCAGTTGCGCCAGCGCTTGCCGGTATATCCTGAGTTTCTGCCCGCGCTCATGTCGAGACCTGGATTGCTTGCGGAAAAACTTGAATCCGCCCGCGACGGTGATGGCCTCGCCAAGAGAAAGAGGGCCGCATGATCTGTGTGCTGACCGGCGGCACGGGCGGCGCCAAGTTTGTCGATGGCCTGCGGCAAGTCATCCCGCCGGAAGAAATCACCCTCATCGTCAACACCGGCGACGACTTGCTGTGGTGGGGACTCTACGTCTCCCCGGACATCGATTCCATCACCTACGCTCTCTCCGGCCTGCTCAGCCGCGAGCGCGGCTGGGGTGTGAAAGGTGATACTTTTCTCTGCCTGCAAGCCATGGGGCAACTCGGCGAGCCTACGTGGTTCCACACTGGCGACCGCGACCTCGCCGTGCACCTGCTGCGTTCGCGCCTGTTGGCGGAGGGCAAAACGCTTTCCGAAGCAACGTCGACCATCTGCGACAAGCTGGGCGTGAAAGCGCGCATCCTTCCCATGAGCGATTCGCGGGTTGAGACGCGTGTGGATACGCCTTCTGGCGAGTTGAGTTTCGAAGAGTATTTCGTGCAGCGCTGGTATCAGGATCCCGTGAACTCGGTGCGTTTCGCCGGAGCCTCCGACGCCGAGCCTGCACCGGGAGTGATCGAAGCCATCGTCTCCGCCGACGCAGTGCTCATCGCTCCCAGCAATCCCATCACCAGCATCGGCCCGATACTTGCAGTGCCGGGAGTTCGCGATGCTCTGCGCCGCGCGCCCGGCAAAGTTGCCGCGGTGAGTCCGATCATTGGAAGCGCCCCCGTTGCCGGACCCGCAGGCATTCTCATGGCCGCGCAGGGACTGCCTTGCTCGATCGCCGGCGTCGCGAAGGCTTACGAAGATTTTCTCGATCTCCTCATTTGCGACACGCGCGATACCCGCGCGGCGGAAGCGCTGCGCAGAAGCGGTTTGCCAGCGCAGTGCACGCAAACCATCATGCGCTCCGCCGAAGACAAGGCCGCGCTCGCTCGAACCGTCCTCGCGTTCACGATAAACGGACTGCTTTCCGGTGAGCCCGCGGCCCGCGCCGCCGCTGAACAGCAGTGATCCTCGTTCCTGTCAAGAACCTGTCGGCGGCCAAGCAGCGGCTCGCCGCTGTGCTGGATCAGCCGGCGCGCACGGAATTGGCGCAAGCCATGCTGCATGACGTTGTGGCCGCCCTCGCCGCGTGGCCGAGCCGTCCTGCCTGCGCGCTCGTCACCTGCGATGGCTTCGCGCTTGAGCTTGCGCGGCAATACGATTTCGAAATCATCCCCGACCCCGCGAATCCCGGCGAAACCGGCGCCATCGAGATGGCCACGCGCCTTTGCGTTGCGCGCGGCATCGACAGCACGCTGGTCATTCCCGCGGACATTCCTCTAATTCAGGCCAGTGAGCTCGACCAGATCCTCGCGTACGCTCCCGCAGAAGGCTCCGTGCTGGTGCCCGCCGCCGACGGACGTGGCACCAACGCCGCCTTCCGCCACCCTGCCAATCTGTTCCCCTTGCGCTTCGGCGACGACAGCTTTCAGCCACACCTCGCCGCGGCTCGGGCCACGGGCAAACCTTGCCAGGTGCTGCAACTTCCGGGCATCGCGCTCGATGTGGACAATCCAGGAGACTTGCAGGAGCTTCTCGCGTGTCCCGGCGAGACCCGCACTCAGAGCCTAGTTCGCCGTTGGGCACGCCACGGCCGTTTTCTTGCTACAGGGACGGAGGACTCGTGAGCAAGCGTCATCGAGTGGCTAAGAAAACGGCGGAGGAGCAACGCAGGAAGCCTGATTTCAACAATCATGGTTCGCACTATTTCCGCATTGAGCTTAGTATCATGCCGGTTCCTGTCGCTGACGAAATCAGCCCCGGGGATTCGCTGGCCGACAAACTGCTGCAATCGCTGCGGCAACATGGCCTTACATTCGAGCCCGGCGACATTCTCGTGGTCAAACACAAGATCGTCTCCAAATCGGAGGGCCGCATTGTCGACCTCGCAACGATCAAACTCTCCGCCGATTCCGCCGCCTGGGCAAAGAAATACAATCTGGATGCCCGCGTCATCGAGCTTGCCTTGCGCGAGAGCCGCGCCGTCATCCGGCGCAAGAACGGCGTGCTCATCACCGAGACTCGGCACGGTTTCATCTGCGCCAACAGCGGCGTGGACGTCTCCAACGTCGATGGCGGCCGCCACGCGCTGCTGCTGCCCGCCGATCCCGACCGTTCCGCTCGCGAACTCCATCGCGAACTCAAGAAGCGCACCGCTCTCGCTATTCCCGTCCTCATCACCGACTCATTCGGCCGTCCGTGGCGCGAAGGCCTGGTCGATTTCTGCATCGGCATCGCCGGAATGAAAGCGCTGCGCGACGACCGCGGACGCCGCGATCCGCACGGCTACACTCTACGCGCCAGCCTTGAAGCCGTCGCTGACGAGCTAGCCTGCGCCGCCGCGCTGGTCTGCGGCAAACTCAGCCGTACGCCGGCATGCATCATTCGCGGATTTCCCTATGAGCCAGCCCTCGGCCGCACTCGCGGCCTGCTTCGCCCCGCCGCCAACGACCTCTTCCGCTAGGCTCTCGCCAAAAGGGAGTCTCTAGGAGTAATTTGGAATACCGACAGATTTGGAGGAATTCGTGGCCCGCCAACTATCATCCTCGGAGCTGGAAAACTTTCCCTCTTTCGATTTTTTCGACATTGCGCCAGCCCTTACTCTCGCCGTGCGCTCTTCGCTGGAACGAATCCTCGACACTCAAGACGGCAACGCCGTCTCGCAGGAAGAGGCTTACGCACTTGCCAACGCCCAAGGCGACGATTTGCTCGGCCTGCTCGCCGCCGCCAACCTGCTGCGCGCCGAACTCTGCGGCAACCTCGTCACCTACGTGGTGAATCGCAACATCAACTTCACCAATATCTGCTTTGTGGGATGCAAGTTCTGCGCCTTCAGCCGCGGCCCACGCGAGTCCGACACCTATTTCCTCAATCCCAATCAAGTCGCACAAAAGGCCGTCGAAGCCTGGCAACTCGGTGCCACCGAGGTTTGCATCCAGGGCGGACTGCCGCACGGCTTGCCTCCGTTTTACTATCGCGACATTCTGCGCGCGGTGAAGAGCGCCGTTCCAAGCATGCACATCCACGCCTTCTCGCCCATGGAAATCGTCTACGGTGTCGAACTGACCGGCATGACGCTCGCCGACTATCTCTCGATGCTTCGCGACAACGGACTGGGCACGCTGCCCGGCACGGCTGCCGAAATTCTCGACGACGAGGTCCGCTCCATTCTCTCGCGCAACAAACTCTCCACCGCGCAGTGGATCGAAGTCATTCGCACCGCGCACCGCAGCGGCATCCGCTCCACTTCGACCATGATGTACGGCCACAGCGAAACGCCTAAGCACTGGGTGCGCCAGATGCTCCTGCTGCGCGAGATTCAAGATGAAAACGGTGGCTTCACCGAATTCGTTCCGCTCGGTTTTGTCCACCAGAACACGTTGCTGTTTCATCAGGGCCTGGCGCGCTCCGGCCCCACGCTTGCAGAGCATCTGAAGGTGCACGCTCTGGCGCGCCTGTTGCTCGCCGGATCAATCAACAACATCCAGGTTTCGTGGGTGAAATTGAACCGCCGCCTCTCGCAGCTCTGCCTGCACGCGGGCGCGAACGACTACGGCGGAACGCTGATGGAAGAAAACATTTCGCGCGAAGCCGGAGCCACTGCCGGTCAATACACCAGCCCGGAGGACTTTCAGTCGCTGATTCTGGAAACCGGCCGTATCCCCGCCGAGCGTAACACCACTTACACGCGCATTGAACTCAAGCTGCCGCTGGAACAGTTCACTGCAGAAGAAATGCTGGAGCCGGAATTTGCGTGAGGCCGGAACTGGCATGAGGAAGCTTGCGTGAGGAAGAAAGCATGAGCGACCCTGATTCGCGTCCCATCGCCATTCTGGGCGGAACCGGGCCCGCGGGCATGGGTCTCGCCCTGCGTTGGGCACGCGCCGGAGAAACCATCATCATCGGTTCGCGCGACGCGCAACGCGCGCAGGATGCCGCCGCCAAAATCAAACAGAAAGCCGGGAATCAAGCCCGCGTCTCCGGCATGGAAAACTCTACCGCCTGCGCCGCCGCGGATCTTCTCGTACTCACCGTGCCCTTCGAGGGCCAGGCCGCGTTGCTCAAACAACTGAAGCCCGCGATCCGCCCCGGCAGCATTTTGATTGACGCCACCGTTGCGCTCGCCGCCGGAGTCGGCGGCCGCGCCTCGCGCACTCTTGGCGTTTGGCAAGGTTCAGCCGCGCAGCAAGCCGCCGAACTCGTGCCCAACGGAGTGAGCGTGGTCGCGGCATTCCACAACCTGTCGGCTGATCTTCTTAACGGAGACGAGCCTCTCGACTGCGATGTCATCGTCTGCAGCGACGATCCCCAGGCCGCACAACTCGCTCGCGGGCTCGCGGCCAAAATTCCCGGCGTTCGCTCTATCGACGGCGGAAAACTCGAAAACGCCCGCGTCCTCGAGCAGATCACCGCCCTGCTCATCGGCCTGAACATCCGCCACAAAGGCCACGCCGGAATCCGCATTACCGGCCTGCCGCCGGAAGCGTATCTAAACACGTAGTGCTCCTCCCGAGATGCTTCGGCCTAATCTTCCACCGCCTGCGCCGTCATCTCCGAGGGCTCGCCGCCTGCCGCGGCTTGAGCGACGATCAACCGCCTTGCTTCCACGCGAATCTTCGGCAGTTGCAACCCGAACCAGCAGGCGCCCGCAACCGACGCCAGGCCGCCGATCGCCACCGTGACCGGCGCGCCCAGATGCTCGGCCAGTGCGCCGCCCAGCAGCGCTCCTATCGGGGCCATCCCCATGAACATCATCGAGTACACGGCCATCACCCGCCCGCGCAGCGCATCGGGCACCATCACCTGGATCAGCGTGTTCGAGGACGCCATCTGCAGCATGATCGTGTAACCCACCGGCAGCAACAGAACCACCGAAACCCAGAACGTGTGCGAGATCGCAAACACCACCAGGCTCGCCCCAAACCCGGCGCTGCACCATGCCACCCAACTCCCCAGGCCTTTCACGCCAGAGCGGAACGCCAGGGTCAGCGCGCCCAGCAGCGCTCCCACGCCGGTAGCGCCCATCAGGATGCCCAACCCTCGCGCCCCGCCGTGCAGGATTTGGTCGGCAAAAATCGGCATCAGCACCACGTAGGGCATTCCCACCAAACTTACCACCCCCAGCAGCAGCAGCAGCGCCCGGATCGGTGCGGTCCGGTTGACGAAGCGGAATCCTTCCATCATGTGCTCCAGCGGCGACGCCATGGACGCGCGGGCCGGACTCTGCACCCTCATCATCAGCAATCCGATGATCACCGCGATGTAGCTCACCGCGTTGGCAAAGAAGCACCAGCCTTCGCCGATTTTCGCCACCAGAATCCCGGCGATTGCCGGACCGATCACGCGCGCGCCATTGAACATGGAAGAATTCAGTGCGATCGCGTTCATCAGGTCTTCCTTGCCGACCATGTCCACCAGAAACGATTGCCGTCCGGGAATGTCGAACGCATTCACCACGCCCAGCAACCCGGCCAGCACAAACACATGCCAGACCTGAACTTTGTGGAGCAGCGTCAGCGCCGCCAGAATGGAGGCCAGCAGCATCGCCGCCACTTGCGTGGAGATCACGATGTGGCGGCGGTTGACGCGATCGGCCGTCATCCCGCCCAACGGCGCAAACAGAAACACGGGAATCTGGCTGGCGAATCCCACCGACCCCAGCAGCAACGCCGAACCGGTCAGCCGGTAAACCAGCCACGATTGCGCCACGCTCTGCATCCAGGTACCGATCAGGGAAATCAGTTGGCCGCTGAAGAAAAGCTGGAAGTTGCGGTGGCGCAGCGCACGCCCCGCCACCTGCCAGCGCGATCCGCGCCCGGAGGCCACTTGCGCGCCGCTCACCGCCGGGATTTCCTGGACTGGGATCCTCGATTCAGACACGATCGCTTCTTTGGATGACGCCAACCGCTCTCCGGACTACTATAACTTGCATCTTGCCCGCGCATGTCGGCAAAACAGTTTTCCACAGATGTCGCAGGATTCGTGCCATTCTCGATGCCCAGCAACGGCACAACCGCTGTCACACCACTCAGTTCCAAGCGCCGCACCCGCCACCAACTTTTGACTTCCCAGACCGGCCGGACTGCGCTACAGTTGCTGTTGTTCTCTCCTCGGCGATTCCCTAAGGAAGTGACACGGCCATGACTGCTCTCCCGGTTGGTGTTGAACGCCGCATTGGACAGCGCTTCGCTTTTAACCTCCCAGTCTCCCTGCGTGACATTTCGACCGCCGCCGAAGGACTCGGCTTCACCCAGGACCTCAGTTCCCGCGGCGCCTTCCTGTTCACCGACATGGCGCTCAGCGAAGGTGCGGAAATCGAACTCACTTTAGAGATGCCCTCCGAGATCACTCTCGGCGAGAACATGCGCGTCCGTTGCCGGGGCCAGGTTCTGCGCATCGTCAAGCCCGCGGACAACGCCTGGAAGTTCGCAGCCTCGGCTGAGACCGAGACCAAATTGGCCGAAACCAGGGCTGCCGAAACCAAGATCGGCGTGGCTGTCTGCTTGAAAGGCTACGAATATCTTCCCGAAGCGGAAGACGGTTCCGCCGGCTTCCGCCGCATTTCGGCCCTGCACAGCCCCAGCGAGGCGGAGCGTCCCGCCACGCCCGCGCCCGGCAGTCCGCGCGCCGCGACCCACTAGCCTGCACTTCGCTCCAGCGACTCAAGTCGCAGGAAAATCCCGGTCTGGGCCTGGCGGCCTGCGAACTTTAGTTCGTTCGGTACTTCTCAGTCCTTTTCAATCTCCGCGGCTTGGCTTAGAATTGTAGTCATTAGTGCGGATTCGTTTGGGAGTATTCCTGCTGTGCGCCTCTCGTTGGGGTTTTCTGTCTTGCGGATCGCTGCCCTTCGGTCTCCGCGCGAATTGTTTACTCGCATACTCTCAGGCGGTTACCTAGGTCACTTGGCGAAGGATACTTTCTCTTTCTAACATGCAAACACCAAGAGAAATCAGCGAGAACCGCGCCATGCATGGGATCGCCGTAGCCCTTCTGTCCGAGGACCGGGAACATTTGTCGGAGTTGCAGAACCGCCTGGAGGCTACACGCCTGGCCCGGGTCGTGTTTAGCAACGTCGGCTTTCCCGCCGGCCCAACCGACTCCATCCTGCGACAGATTCAGGACTTGCGCGCCGAGGTCGTCGTCGTCGATATCTCTGTCGAGAATCCTCAGCGCGGCATCAAAGCCATCGAACTCATTCAAGCCAACACCCTGCAGCTCGCCATCTTTGCCAACGGCAGCATGCATCAACCCACCACCATCGTGGCCAGCATGCGCGCCGGAGCCGGGGAATACCTGGATGACAGCGCTGGCTCTGAAGCTCTTCTCGAAGCCCTTACGCGTTTCAGTTCCAACCGCACCCGCACTCGCGGCGGCGCGGGCAGAGCCCGCATCTTCACCTTCCTCAGCGCCAAGGGAGGCGCGGGCGCCACCACCGCCGCGGTCAACACCGCGGTTGCTCTGCAGCAAGCCCACGGCAACGTGGTTTTGGTGGACTTTGCGCCCGTCGGCCACGCCCAACTCCATCTCAACCTGCGCCCCAGCTTCGGAGTACCGGACGCGCTCGAGAACTTGCACCGCCTCGACGCTTCTCTGCTCGAGGGCCTGATGACCACCTCGAAAGACGGCTTGCATCTTCTTGCCGGCCCGCAGCAGCCTTATCACTCCATCTCCACGCCCGCCGAATTGGCCCGCCTGTTCGACCTGCTGGTGAATCACTATCGCTATGTGGTCGTTGACGCCTCTAGCCGCCTCGATGCCACCACGCGCCTGCTCTCCGATCTCTCCAACGCGGTGCTCATGGTCGCTCAGACTGACGTCGTCTCGCTGTGGAGCGCCGGCCGCGTCCATGCCTTCCTCGAAGAAGGCGCAGGCCGCAACCGGCTGCGCATGGTTCTGAACCGGTACAAGAAGATTCCCGGCTTCACCGACGACGACATCGAACATTCCACACGCTGCAAGGTGTTGTGGAAGATTCCCAACGCGTTTCAGGCGATCTCGCCCGCCATCGATCACGGTACGCCGGTGGTTCTGCAGGAAGGTCAGGAAGTAAGCCGTTCGTTCCGCGCGTTAGCGGCGGCGCTGGCCGAGGCCTCTTCGACTCAGGAAGGCGGACTCGATCTGGTTTATGCCCAGGAAAAGGCCGAGGTCAACAAGCAAGCGCCCGGCCGCCTCGTCATCACGCCCGCCCGCGCTGGCCACTGAGTACCCAGTTGCGAGTACCGAGTACCGAGTCCCTTTGGACGGTTTTGGGAAGGGTACGGCTTCGAGCCGTGCCGCTACCGCTCAATAAGAATGCGGGCTTTAGCCCCTGGGGTTCTCGTGCAGGGCCGGTTGCCAAGAACTCATGAGGTGGCGGCTTCCAGACAAACAATCTGAACGAGGGCTAGGCTTTTTCTCGGTACTCGGTACTCGGTACTAATTCCTCGCCGCGGGGGCGGGCGACGCCTCCTGCGGAAACATCTTCAACACCACCTCGCGCGAATGCGTCGTAACCTTCTTCTCCGCATCGCTCGTGTTGTCGGTGAGCGTTCCTTTCAGCACGTAATATGCTTCATCCCCGGGATTTTTCCCCTCGCCCCGTTCCACTGTTCCCTTGAACTCGAACCACATCGCGTGCACCGTCTCGGTGGCGAAGCTCAGCTTCTTGCCGTCCAGCTTGCCGCTGCGGAAGAACTGATCGAGAAACGCTCCCTTGTCACTTTCTCCTTCTCCGTAGCGCGAGACGAATCCCGTCACTCTGCCTTCGTCTTCCACCGTAATCTGCACGAACTCTCCATCCTTCAAGAAGCTGTACATCCCGGAATATTCGCGGCCGGCCTTCGCCCCACGCGCCGCAGGCGGCTCTCCCGTTTTCGGCGCTGTCGTCTTCGATTCTTGTGCGGATTCTCGCGCACCAGCCGAAGAAACGAATGCAATGACCGCAACAGTCAGGGCACATAGGAAAATGGCCTGCAATTTCTTCATGAGGGCTCTCCTGCTGGCATCCATCGTACTATCTTTCCCCAGCAGTTCTCAGTTCTCGGTTCTCAGGCCTGCCAGTCTCACCGCAGGCTGTGGATCTCTGCCCACAAATAATTCTGACTGCGGTTCGCCGGGAAGGGTTTTGGGTGGTCGCGATTTTCATTCGCGCTCGATACCCCCTCCCCCCCTGGGGTCTGTCACGAACTCCCAATCAGCACGCCGGTGATGAACACCAACACTCCGCCCAAGCCAACCTGAAGCGCGGCCGAAATCCACGGACTATCCATATAACGGTGGCGAATCCAGGTGATCGTTCCCAGTTCGATGAGCACCACACCTCCCGCGGCCCACAGCGCCATCCGGAAGTCGCGCAGCAGAAACGGCAGCGTGTGTCCGATTCCGCCCAGCGCGGTCATCGCTCCGCAGATCAATCCGCGGAACCAGGGATGCCCGCGGCCAGTCAGGCTGCCATCATCGGACAGCGCCTCGGCAAATCCCATGCTGATGCCCGCACCGGCTGAGGCGGCGAGGCCCACCAGGAATGCATCATTGGAGCTGTGCGTCGCAAACGCGGCCGCGAACACGGGCGCAAGAGTGGAAACGGAACCATCCATCAGCCCCGCCAGCCCCGGCTGCACAATCTGCAGAACGAAGAGCCGGCGCTGCGCCCGCTCTTCGTCCGCTTTCACGTTACCGGGTAGCTTTTCCGCGTCGAGCTGCTGGGCACGATGTTCGTGCTCGCGTTCTTCGGTCGCAAGATCATCAAGAAGTTGCCGGATGCTGGCGTCCTGAGTGATCGTTGCGGCCTTTTCGTAGAACCGGCGCGTCTCCACTTCCATCGTGCTGGCTTCCTTGCGGACCGCCTCGATGCGCAGCGGACGAATCAGCCAAAGGGCCGGACGCTCCACGAATCCGCGCACGTCCTGGCGGCGGATCAAGGGAATGTGTTCGCCAAACTTCTGCCGGTAGAGCTCGATCAGTCGCCGCCGGTGCCCTGATTCCTCTTCGCGCATTCCCTCGAACATGGCCGCCGATGCCGGGTAGTCTTGTCGCAGCCCTTCGGCAAAATCCGAGTACACCCGCTCGTCCTCTTCTTCCAGAGTGATGGCCAGAGCCAGCACTTCGCGTTCGGTGAGTTCCTGAAACTTCTTCATGGCGACCTAGCTTACCTGTCCGAGCCGGGCTTAGACAAATCGGAAAGAGGGCTGGGAAGACAACCCGGCTTCAGTGCTACTATCCATTTCATGACGCTGCGGAAATCGTCCGGACCCCGGAAGCGCGCGAACTCGCCGCGCAGAGGGAAGAAACCTCCTCAAGCCGTCGCGCACGACGCGCCGCACGCTCCGGAACTGGTCATCATCACGGGGATGAGCGGCTCGGGCAAGGCGTCCGTGCTCAAGGCTTTCGAGGACTTGGGCTACTACTGCGTCGACAACCTTCCCGTCGAACTGATCCCGCGCTTCGCGGAGATGGCCCTGCAGTCGGCCGAGATCCGCCGTACGGCCCTGGTGGTGGATGTGCGGGAAGGCTCCAAGCTCGAGCAACTCCCGGGCATTCTGAAGGCGGTACGGCGCATGATTCCGACCAAGGTCGCCTTCCTGGAAGCCTCCGATGCAGTGCTGATGCGCCGCTTCAGCGAGACCCGCCGCCCCCATCCCCTGGGCACCGACGCGCCGGTCAATGCCGCGCTTAAGACCGAACGGCGCCACCTGGCAAGCATCCGTGCATTGGCCGACATCGTCATCGACACTTCCAAGTTCAACGTCCACGAATTGCGCGCCCACATCACGGAGCGTTTCCGCGAGCAGGCGTCGGAGAAAAGCATTCTGGTTTCGTGCGTCAGCTTCGGCTTCCGCCACGGAGTGCCGGAAGACGCCGATCTGGTCTTCGATGTTCGTTTTCTGCCCAACCCGCACTTCGTGCCGGAATTCCGGCCGCTTACCGGCCGCGATCCGCGCGTGGCCAAATACATCCGGTCGTTCCCGCAGACGGAGGAATTCATTCTGCGCATTTCCGATTTGCTGGTTTACCTGTTGCCGCACTACATCCACGAAGGCAAGAGTTATCTCACCATCGGTTTCGGCTGCACCGGCGGCCAGCACCGTTCGGTGATGATCGCCGATGAGGTAGGAAAGCGCTTGCACAAAGCCGGATACCGCTTGAAAGTTGTGCATCGGGATATGCCGAAGTAAGGAGAAACCGGCTGTTAGTCGTCGTTCGTTTGGCCGCCCGAAATCTAACCGCCGATAGCCTTGGACAAACGACCAACGACAAACGACCAACGACCGCAGTAAAATAAGCCCTTGCACCCCATGCCCATGCCACCATCGGTAAGCCACTGCGGCCTGCTCGGAGCGGTATGCGCCAACTGACACGACTCATCCGCTACTCGCTCCCGTACTGGTGGCAGATTCTCGGTTCCGTCCTGCTCATGGCATTGGTGGGGGCGCTCGACGCGTTCAAGTTCTTGCTGATTCGCCCCATCTTTGACCGCGTGTTGAATCCTTCTACCGGATCGAAGGATATTCAACTGTTCGTCATTCCCGTGACGCACCATCCGGTATACCTGCAGCAGTTGGTGCCGTCCCATTTCACGAATGCTTGGACCATGGTTGCGGTTGCTCTGATCGGCTCGACCATCCTCAAAGGAATTCTTGATTACACGGGCACGTATCTGGTGAACCACGCCGGATTCGGCATGATCACCGACCTGCGCGACGATCTCTACAACGCGATTCTGCGCCGCTCGGCAGCTTTTTTTTCCAAGCACACCACCGGAACCCTGCTTTCGACCATCATCAACGACATCGAGCGTGTACAGTACGCCCTGTCCGCGGTGCTGGCGGAGTTCCTACAGCAGTTTTTCACTTTTCTGTGGGTTGCCGCCGTGGTTGTGGTGCTGGGCGGGAGACTCGCCTGGGTGCTGTTGCTGTTCGTTCCCGTGATTATTTATTCGTCGCGCAAGATCGGCTCCCGGGTGCGCAGCACGACCCGGCAAGGGCAGGACAAACTGGCCGAGATCCAAAACATCCTGCACGAAACCATCACAGGCAACCGCATCGTGAAGGCTTTCAACACCGAGAAGTGGGAGATTTCCCGCTTTCGCGGGGCGGCGCGCCGCCTGTTCCGCGCCAACCTGCGTTCTGTTGCCGCCACCGCCATTAGTTCACCCCTGATGGATATTTTTGGCGTCGTCGGAATCGCGCTTCTGCTGAATTTGGGCCGCGAACAGGTCAAGCACGGCGAGATGACTCCGGGAATTTTCGTCGCCTTCATTACGGCGGTGTTCAGCCTGTACAACCCGGTCCGCAAGTTTGCCCAATTCAATAACAATTTCCAGCAGGCCCTCGGTGCTTCCAGCGAAATCTTCAAGTTCATGGACATCGAAGATGATGTCCGCGAGAAGCCGCATGCCAGGCGCTTGCCACCATTCTCGAAGACTGTCCAATTCGATCACGTCAGCTTCACCTATGGCAGTGAGGGCGCAGACGCCCGCGTGCTGCACGATATCAACCTCGAAGTTCGCCGCGGAGAAGTGGTTGCCATCGTCGGATCCAGCGGCTCGGGCAAGAGCACTCTGGTTCACTTGATCCCGCGCTTCTTCAACGCCACGCAGGGCCGCCTGCTCGTCGACGGCCACGATGTGCGCGATGTGACGCTGGCTTCGTTACGGGAACAGGTGGGAATCGTCACCCAGGAAACAGTCTTGTTCAACGACACGGTTCGCAACAACATCGCCTACGGCCAGCCGCATGTGGCGCTGAAAGATGTTGAGGCCGCGGCCGGGGCCGCCCTGGCGCACGACTTCATCCAGGCGCTGCCCGCAGGATACGATGAGGTAATCGGAGAGCGCGGCGTGCGCCTTTCCGGCGGGGAACGGCAGCGCATCGCCATTGCCCGCGCAATTTTGAAGAACGCTCCCATCCTGATTCTGGACGAGGCTACGTCGGCTCTCGACAGCGAATCGGAGGCCCTGGTGCAATCCGCATTGCACAATCTGATGAGCGGCCGCACCGTGTTTGTGATTGCGCACCGCCTCTCGACAGTGCGCCGCGCCGACCGCATTGTGGTGATCGAGAATGGCGCCATCGCCGACATTGGCGCGCATGAAGACTTGATGACGAAGTTGGGTACGTACCGGCGTTTGTACGAGTTGCAGTTCGCGGACTTCGAGCCGAAACTGGAGCCGGCGCAACCCAGCTGACCTCGGCAATCGGACATTCGGGAAATCACTCATGCCTATCCGCTCCATGACGGGTTTTGCGCAGGTCAAAGGCGAACTCATAAGCCAGACCGAAGGAAGTGTCAGTCCTCCGCCAACCGGCTCGGCCTCCATGTCGTCCTCGACTCCGGGCAACGGCCATCTTGCCTTCGCGCTCTCGTTGAAATCGGTCAACCACCGTTTTCTCGATCTGCATTTTCGTCTGCCTTCGGGCTCCGACTCGCTCGAAATGCAACTCCGCCGCCTGCTCAAAGAAAAAATTGCGCGCGGGCACGTCGAGGTCACGCTCAGCCTGGAGCGCGGCGGCGGCGAAACGCTTGCCTTGAATCGTCCGCTGGTGAGCGCTTACATCGCGGCGTTTCGGGCGGCGGCCGGCGAGTTTGCCATCCCCGCCGAGCCTGATCTCAACACCATCCTCCGCATTCCCGGTGCGCTCGATTCCGCCAGCGATCCGGCGGATGGAGCGCTCGAATCCGCAGTGATGGCCAGCGTGGGCGAAGCGCTCGATCGCCTGAATCAGATGCGCGAGCAGGAAGGCCGCAGCATCGAGCATGAACTCCGGCAGCGCATGGCCCACCTGCGCGAAGCCGTCAAGACCGTGCAGCTTCACCGGCACACTGTGTTGCAGAGCTACGTGGAACGGCTCCAGTCGCGCCTTCAGGAATTGCTGGGCTCAAGCGCCGATAAGGAACGAGTGCTCCAGGAGGCCGCGCTGCTGGTCGTCCGCAGTGACATTCAGGAGGAAATTGTCCGCTTGGAAAACCACGTCCAACACTTCCTGGGACTGCTCGACGAACACGGAGAAGTGGGGAAGAAACTCGACTTCCTGCTGCAGGAAATGAATCGCGAGGCCAACACTCTGCTTTCGAAAACGTCCGGCCTGGCCGGCGAGGCGCTGAAAATCACCGAGGCCGGACTCGTCATGAAGGCAGAGATCGAAAAATCACGCGAGCAGGTGCAGAACCTGGAATGAGTTCTCCGGCCCACAAGCCACTCGTCTACATCATCTCGGCCCCGTCTGGTTCGGGCAAGTCGACCCTTGTCAATGAACTGCTGAAGTCGGTGCGCAATCTGGACTTTTCCATTTCCTACACCACGCGTGCTCCGCGCGGCAGCGAACAAAATGGCAAGCAGTACTACTTTGTTTCGCGCCCCGAATTCGAGAAGATGATTCGCGACGGCGAGTTCCTCGAGCACGCCGAGGTCTTTGGCAACTACTACGGAACAGCGCGCCGCTTCCTGCACGAGGCGGAACAAAAAGGCCACGACCTTTTGCTCGACATCGACGTACAGGGCGCCAAACAGATCCAGCAAAAACTCCCCGACGCCACCAGCATCTTCATTCTGCCTCCGAATCGCAAGACGCTGGAAGAGCGTTTGCGCAAGCGAGGGGAAGACAGCGAAGAGGTCATCCAGCGGCGCCTGGTAATGGCCAAGCGTGAGATTCAGAATTATGATCGCTACAACTACATTCTCGTGAACGACCGGTTGGCGGAATCGATCGAGATGCTGCAGGCGATCGTGCGCTCGGAACGGCTGCTCCGTTCGGAGAAGACGCTGTCGGACGAGGAGGCTGCAACCGTGGCTCTGGCGAACCGTTGCCGCCTGGCCAATGTTCGCGATCGCCTGAAAGCGATTCTGGATTCGTTTAAGTCGCCCGACGATCCAGGAGGGGGTAGTCCTCGGTAACCATATTGGAAGGCTGGAAGCCCCCGCAACCTTGAGTTTCGTGGGAAAATAGGGAAGGCCTTTGGCGTCGCAGACGAAAGAAAGAAGCGCACCAACTTTCGGCAATCTAAATTTGCATCCCGGTAGCAGGGGGAGAGAATCCATGAAATTGATCGAAGGCTTCGACAGCAACTATCGCTACATTCTGGTCGCCGCCCGGCGCGCCCGCCAACTGCAATCCGGAGCCCCGCCGGTGGTTCAAACCAACTCCCGCAAACCCTGCCGCATTGCGCAAGACGAAATCCGCGCGGGTAAGGTGAAATGGGAGATCCCCGAAACGCGCAGCGCCGCAGAGCAGGCCGCTGAAGTCCTGGATAAGGCTTTCGGACATGACGCCTAAGGGCTTGCCGTCGATAACCATGCTTCGATTAACCATGTTTCGATAACTATGAAAGTTGCTCTCGGAGTGACGGGCGGTATTGCGGCTTACAAGGCGGCCGAGATTGTGCGCCTCCTGCAAGACCGCGGCATTCGCGTGCAGGTCATCATGACGCGCGCGGCGCAGGAGTTTATCCGCCCGCTCACCTTCGCGGCCCTCTCCGGCGAGAAAGTGATCACTGGAATGTTCTCGCCCGGGGAAGAGCACGCCGCCAACATCGATTCCGCCATCGAACACATCGCCGTGGCGCAGTCGATTGACGCTCTGGTGGTTGCTCCTGCCACCGCTGACGTTCTGGCGCATTTCGCGCAGGGCATTGCCAGCGACTTCCTTACCACGCTTTATCTCGCTACCGCTGCTCCGGTTGTGGTCGCTCCGGCGATGAACATCAACATGTGGAATCATCCCGCGACGCGGGCGAATCTGGAAATCCTTCGCCAGCGCGGTGTGAAGATCGTCGAACCCGGCTCAGGGTACCTGGCCTGTGGCATGACCGGCTCCGGGCGGCTGGCCGAGAATGAAGCCGTCGTCGCGGCCGTTCTCGAAGCGCTGGGCGCGTCGCAGGATCTCAGCGGTGAAACCGTGCTGATCACGGCCGGGCCTACGCGCGAAAAGATCGATCCTGCACGCTACCTCAGCAACCGCTCCAGCGGACGCATGGGTTACGCCATGGCCGAAGCCGCCCTGCGCCGCAGTGCTCGCGTGCTGCTGGTCAGTGGCCCCACGGCGCTGACGCCGCCGGGAGCGGCCGAGGTCACGCGTGTAGAATCGGCGGAGCAGATGCGTGATGCCGTGCTCAATCTTCTGCCCCAGGCCACCATTGTTATCAAGACCGCCGCGGTCTCCGACTACCGCACAAAGTCAGCTTCCCTGCAAAAGATAAAACGCAAAGGGCCGATCACGCTCGAACTCGAACCGACCGCTGACATCCTTAAAGAGGTTTCCCTGCGCAAGCAGTCGCAGATTGTCGTCGGCTTCGCCGCGGAAACCGAGAACGTCCTCGAAAACGCCCGCCAGAAGCTCGCGGCCAAACACCTCGATGCCATAGTGGTCAACGACGTCTCCCGCGAAGGCATCGGCTTCGACTCCGATCGCAATGAAGTGACCATCATTACCCACGACGAGGTTGTCGAAGTCCCCGAGACCACCAAGTGGGAAGTGGCCCAGCGCGTCCTCGACCAGGTCGTCCGCCTGCGCCAGCAGCGCAAGTCGCCGGTAAAAGCCTGAAAGCGAGTTTTCCCGCAAACTACTAGGGACGAACGGGCGAGGCCGCCCGTCGCTGCACTGGATGGCTCGCTAGCGTACAATTCCGTCAAACTTCTTTAAGGAGCGTGTGATGACGCAGAAGATTATCGAAGTGATTGGAACTTCTAAGAACAGCTTTGCGAAGGCGGCGGAGAATGCAGTGGCCGAGGCGGCGAAGACGGTGCGCGGGATCAAGTGGGCGCATGTGGACTCGCTCGACATGCAATTGGATGGGGCGAAGGTGCTGCTGTATCGGGCGACGACGAAGATTTATTTTGATGTGAAGCATTGAGGGCATGGGAGACCGCTCTCAGGCGCTAAAGCTGCGGAAAAGATCGACATTGCAACCAGCCCCAAAAAGGGCGGTTGAAGCTGAACGCATCGGGGCATCGCTGAAGCGATTACGAAATTCAAGTTTTTCAGCAGCCTGCTAGAAAACCAATGGCCCGACTTGACCCGGAATTGCGGCGCGCCCTTGCCGAACGCGTCCGCTACTATCACGACTTGGGCATCTACGATTTCTACCGGCGCGAGGCGCGGCTTCCGCAGCTGACAGAAGCTGAAATGCCCGCTGTCGAAACCGTTCCAGCATGTTTGTCTTCAACGTTGTCTTCGACATCCGAGTTAGAACTGCGAGAGGAAATGGCCGCAAGAAAATCCGCTGTCCTCCCAACCATCGCCGACGACAACATCTTCGAAATCGCGACGCCGAAGGCGGAGTACGGAGTGGCCGATCCCGTCGCTGCGCTCAAACTGATTCGCGAAGACCTCGGCGATTGCACCCGCTGCAAACTTCACCAGCAGGGCCGCAAGCAGATCGTCTTCGGCGTGGGTAATCCGCGCGCCGAATTGATGTTCGTGGGCGAAGGTCCGGGGGCGGACGAAGACGCGCAAGGCGAACCGTTCGTCGGCCGCGCCGGCCAGTTGCTCAACAACATGATCAAAGCAATGGGCCTGCGGCGCGAAGACGTTTACATCGCGAACGTAGTCAAGTGCCGTCCGCCGGGCAACCGCACGCCGGAGCGCGACGAATGCGAGACCTGCTCGCCGTTTCTTACGCGGCAAATCGCGGTCATCAAGCCCAAGGTTGTGGTCGCCCTCGGCGCGGTGTCGGCGAAAAACCTGCTCGCCATCAACGCGTCGATGTCCGAACTCCGCGGCCGCTGGTACGATTTCAAACCTGCGGGCATTCGCAGCGACGATCCTTCATGGCCCGGAGCCCGCCTGGCCGTCACCTACCATCCCGCATTCCTGCTGCGCGATCCGCGCCAGAAGGGCGAGGCCTGGAAGGATCTGCAGATGGTCATGAAGTACCTGGGGATCGAGCCTCCAAGAAAAGCTGCCGAGTAAGGTCAGCCGCTCCCGTTCTTCCGGCGTCACTGCTATTCTCTGAGACTGCGACTCCCTGAAAATAATGCCCGAGTACTGCGACGTTGCGCTGCCTGTGCCGCTCGACATGGTCTTCACCTACCGTGTCCCGGCCGAGGCCACTCCCGTGGTCGGCGGCCGCGTGCTCGTGCCTTTCCGCCAGCAGCGCTTTACCGGCATCGTGGTTGAACTGCACGACCGCAAACCATCTGTCGCAACTAAGATCATCCTGAGTGTGCTCGACATCGCTCCAGTGCTCGATGAGCAACTGCTGCGCCTCGGCCGCTGGATTGCCGACTACTATCTCGCTCCGCTCGGCGAAGTTTTTCGCACTATGCTGCCGCTGAACGCGGAGTTCAAGCGCTCCATCGCTTACCGCATCACCAAGGAAGGGCAGTTGGCGCTGCATCTGGCTGGCATGTCGGGATCGTCCGCGCGTTCGCGCCGCACTCCGGAAGAGCAAGCCGCCGAATTCCGCGTACTTGATTATCTGGCTGCGCAAGAGCCTGCGCCCGGAGAGACGCTCCAAGTACGCGAAGAAACTCTGCGCTCCGCCACTCGCGTCTCCAGGCCGATCCTGAGCGGGATGGTGCGAAAGAAATGGCTCGTCCGCGAAGACGTCTCCGCCGTTCGCGATGCCGCCCGCACGATCAAAGTCGCGCTGCTCAAATCTGCCGACGGCAAACTGAACGACAACCAGCGGCGGCTTGTCGATACGCTCGCCGCATCTGGAGGCCGAGTTCCCGTAGAGACGCTGCAAGCGCTCGAAGTCCCACGAACGACGCTCGGCACGCTGGTCAAACGCGGGCTGATCGAGATCATCGAAGAGCCTGCGGTCGTTGCCCTCCCGCGCAGCAAGCCGCGGCCATCGCCCTTCGCATTCGATTTCAACTCAGCGCAGCAATCCGCTTTGAACCGCCTGCGCGAAGCCGTCGAGGCGCGAAAGTTTTCCGGAATCCTTCTGCACGGTGTCACGGGTTCCGGCAAAACCGCCGTCTACCTCGCGGACATGCGTGCGGTGCTCGAAGCCGGACGCTCCGCCATTCTCCTCGTCCCCGAGATTGGCCTCACGCCCGCTGTCGCCGCCGACCTGCATCAGATCTTCGGTGACGAAGTTGCCATCCTGCACTCGGCGCTTTCCGACAAAGAGCGGGCGCAGCAGTGGCACCGCATCAAGAGCGGCAACGCGCGCATGGTCGTGGGCACGCGCTCCGCGGTCTTCGCTCCGGTCGCCGACCTTGCCTTGATCATCGTCGACGAAGAACACGATTCCTCCTATAAGCAAGAGGAGACGCCGCGCTACCACGCCCGCGACATCGCCGTGATGCGCGCCAAGATGGCGAATGCCGTCGTCGTTCTGGGTTCGGCAACGCCTTCGCTGGAGTCGTATTTCAACGCGAAAAGAAATAGATACGCGCTGGTCGAGTTGCCCGACCGCGTGGAGCAGCGTCCTCTGCCGGAAGTTGAGATCATCGACATGCGCCAGGAATTCCAGGAAACCGACCATGAGCAGGTCATCTCACGCAAGCTGGCGGCGGAGATCAAAGAGCGCTTCGACCGCAAAGAGCAAGTCATGGTGCTGCTCAATCGCCGCGGATATTCTCCAGTAGTGCTGTGCCGCACCTGCGGCAAGACTTTGGAATGCCAGAACTGTGCCATCTCCCTCACGCACCACAAGCGCGAGCACAAAATGATCTGCCACTATTGTGGCTACACCGCGCCCGTGCCCAAAGCCTGCATCCATTGCGGCAGTGAGTATGTGTATTTCCTCGGCACCGGCTCGGAGAAGCTGGAAGAATTGCTGCATGGCATGTTCCCGCAGGCCCGCATCGCGCGGCTCGATCGCGATACGGTCCGAGGACACGAAGATTTCGAGCGCACTCTGAACGCGCTCAGTGAAGGCGAACTCGACTTACTGGTCGGCACACAGATGATCGCCAAGGGTCACGACATTCACGGCGTCACCCTGGTCGGGGTGGTCGGCGCCGACAGCGCGCTGGGACTGCCCGACTTCCGTGCCGCCGAGCGCACCTTCCAGTTGCTCACGCAGGTCGCGGGGCGCGCCGGGCGCGGCGACGCTCCCGGCAAAGTGATTTTGCAAACTTATTTTCAGGATCACTATGCGGTGCAGTACGCCGCACGCCACGACTTCGCTGGTTTTTACGACAAGGAGTTACGCTTCCGCAGTTGGATGCACTATCCGCCATACTCCGCGCTGGCCAACGTGCTCATCCGCAGCGACAAGCTCGACGAAGCGCTGCGGTGGTCAGGCACGCTGGGAAAGTGGTTTGAGCAAAACCGGCATGAAGGCGTGCGCGTGCTCGGCCCAGCCGCCGCGCCCATCCTGCGGCTGAAGCGCGATTACCGTTACCACTTCGTGCTGAAATCGCCCAGCCGGGAAAAGCTCAACGCCACGCTGCGCGCCATGCTGACCCATGCCGCAGCTCAGAAGATTCCGCGCACGCAAGTCATTGTCGACGTGGATGCACTGTGGCTGATGTAGTAAAAAACTGGGGCGGCAGAACGCCGCCCCTCTGAAGTTCCCTCTTATTCTTTTCCGAAATGAACGCCATCCCGTGCGGACTCACCAGTCCGGTCACGACATTGGTGATCACTCCAGTATCAAAATCAAGAGTCCCCACCGAATTGAGCGTCGCCGTGTACGCCGCTCCGGGAGAGAAAATGTTCTTGGAGATGGAGTAAATGATTCCCGCAGCTCCCGCATCCCGATCCGACACCAGAATCGTGCCGTGCGTGGCCGTCGCGATGACAGTATCGTCCAATTGGTTGGTAGCGCCATTCAGACTGATCGCAAGATGGTAAACGCTCTGATCGGTATACCCCAGATGATGCACAATGATGAGTTCGCCATCGGCTTGACTGTCCAGCACCAGGTCGCCAAACTGGTTGAAAGCCATTGAATCCGGGTCCTGGAGATTCAGAGTCAGCGGCGTGTTGGTGGGGATGTCCGTCGCGGTCGCGCTTCCGTTCAGCACCTCGCTCACATTGACCGTAGTTCCGCTGATTGTCGCCCGGACTACCGCGGGGGCAAAGTTTGGGTTGCTGGAAGGATTGGAAGCACTCAAGAAAACGTCGCTGCCACGGAAGGCGATATCGTCATACCCTCCGCCGTGCGGCGTAGGCCCGAAGGTGTAGACGGTTTGCGTTCCAGTGGTGGTATCAATGATTACCAGATTGGGGTTGCCGTCCTCGTTCTGCATCGCCCACAACTGCTTGGTCTGTGGATTCACGCGCAATCCATCGTTGTGTCCGACTACGGAGTAGGTTGTCACCACATCGCCGTTCGTCTTGTATTCAACAATCGTGCTGCTCTTGCCGTCGGAACCGTCCTTGGCCACTCCATTCCCGTAGCCAATGAATATGTGGCCATTGAGCAGGGCAATCGAGTCGGGCTGAAAGTAGACGGTGGCGACACCGGTGGCAAATGTTGAAACCGTATAGGGAACGGATGCTGTGACCTGCCCGGCCGCAGCCAGGGCCGTCAGTAAAATGCTGCATGCAGCCATCAATCGCACGGATTTGTGCACTCTCATCGAATTGTCCTCCTACGGGATTTTGATTCAGTGAATAGGGATCGGCAGAAGGTGAGCCTAGCAGCGGGACATAGCGTGGAGGTTACACCTATATTAATGGTCGGTTAAATTGGCGCAGTTCGATCCGTCGTTGCTTCGCTTCGTAGGAGAGGAAGCAACCGGAAAGAGAATTATTGGCCGCCGATGTTCCCTCGAATCACCACCACCGACGCTGCCGGCAGGTCGTACAGCGTGCCCTTCTCGGCGGTCAGCTTGGTATGAAGAATCGGTCCGTCAGGATCGGCTGTGCCGCGGGTCGTAGCCACGATCGTGCGCTCCCCGCTATTCTCAGCGTGAGCCATAAAGCGCGTCTGCGCTGGATGCCATTGATACTGTGTGCTCCCGAAAGTTGAAACCTCCACTGGCCCGGCGAAGCTGGTCTCTTTGTCTGCCAGCCCGTCAAACGCGATCCGCACCCGGTGCGCATTCTGCTGGTCTCGATTTACCGCCATCACCGCCCACTTTCCATCGGGACGCTTCACCGCATAAGCAGTCACGAGTTCATGCCCGGCGCCGTCCGGAACATCACTCTTCGCGGCAAAGACGAGATGTTCCCCGCCGCCGGGCTGCACCCACTCCAGATTGATTAACTGCGCCACAAAGAACTGCGCCAGCGGCTGCTGGATCTGATAATTGGCGTCGATCGTAAACATTCCAAACGTTCCCGGAGAGCTGTTGCATCCCGGCTCCATTTGCAACGGCAGATAGTGGAAGAAGTAAACGCCTTTCCCTCCCGAGTTCAAGAACGATCCGATGTAGTCCGCCAGCCAGACTCCGGCGAAAATGTCCTGATAAGTCTCGCTCGCGCCCGACGAAAGATTTCCCTCCGTGATGAACATCGGCATATCCGCCGGAATCCCGTCCTCGTGCCAAACCTGCATGATGTGGCTCACCAATTCGGGCTCGTCATAGAGCACGCCCCACGGCGTCTTGCACGGATCGTACGGATAATGCTCGAACGAAAAGAACGCCAGATCATTCATCCGCCCGTGCTGCTTCAGATAATCAACGAACCGTCCCGTCCACGAAACTCTTCCGTCCGCGTCCGGCCAGACTTCGATGTCCTTGTTCACGCCTTGGAACGACGGCCCGCCCAACTTCAGCGCCGGATCTATGCGATGAATCGCCGTGGCCCATTGCAAGTACAGTGCGGCATAATCTTCCGGCAGCATGAACTGGCCGTCGGCTTCTTCGCCCATCTCGACGTAGGAGATCCGATAACCGCGCTTCTTCAAATACACAATCTCCGCCGCTGCGTTGTCGGGAGTGTCATACAGCATCGCGACTGGCACCATGGCCGGCAGTCCGCGCGTTACACCGCTGGTGAAGAACAGATCGAATCCCATCTGCGCCTGCTTGGTCGATCCCAAGTCCGACGGCTGATGCCAGGGATCGACCGACGAACAGTAGGTCGCGGTCTGCTCTTGATCCGGCGTGTGCCGCAGAATGTCATGAAACGCGCCGTCGTCGGTGACAGTGCCGAGGTAGAGTTCGCGAATGGCATAGCCCACACAATTCCGCGGATCAGATTTTGGATCGGCAGAGCCGTCCGCATCGCAGGTGTTCGACGATTCTGTCATCCAGATCCGCACAAATCGTACCGCGACTGGGTTGGCGCTCAAGCGAATCGTTTCAATTCGGCCTTTGCCATCCGTGACCGTGCCTTGCGAAAACGTCTGCCAAGTTCCGCGTGTCGCCGCCTTAATGGGATCGTCACCCGTCCAGTACTGCACGACGTAGCGCCGCGCATAAGGTTCTCCCCACGCGATCCGGATGCTGTTGATCTGCTGCATCTGTGCCAGGTCCATGACCACCCACTGCGGATGCAGCGCATCGCTCTCACCGGTAAAGCGCTGCGTCAGATACGGATTGCTCTTCCAGAAAGTGTTGGGATCGCCATCGGTCAGCCGCGAAAAGCCCACGTTGTCCGTGCCGTCATTGCGTGTGAACCCGCGGCGCGGCAGCGCATACCCATACGAGTACCGAAGCATTCCCGCCGGAGTCGCCGAGCCGGTGAAATATCCTTTCCCGCTTACATCGCTCCATGTTCCCTGCGGATTCCAGTGCCACGCCTCGACCGCGAGTTCCGTGTTCTGACGGTACGTGACCGGCTGCCAGCCCGAAGCCAGCGTTTTGTCCAGCGTCGGCGGCAGCAGATCTTTGTCGATCGCTTCCACCGCAATGCGGTCCACGCCGGCTCCCAGCGTTTGGTTGGGCACGAAATGGTTGGAGGGACGCGAGGTGTCAACTTCGATGGTCTGACCTGCGGCAGAAAACGCGAAAGCAAAACATCCCGCCAGGCAGAGCAGAAGCGCAGCCCGCTTTTTCAAGGAAGACCACCTCCAATTCGTCAATTAAAACGATTGAATAAAGGAGTATACGAGAGAAACGGTCGCGAGGGCCAATCCCTGGGATGGGTTTTTGGACATCGCGTTTTCCGCGTGGAAGTCTAGCAACCAAGTGACAATCAACAACCAAGAATCTACAATTTCCTACCGTCCCCGGAACTCCCGCACAACTTCCGGCAGAGACGCGTGTCCAAACGGCGCCGGTGTTAGTGTGAGCGCCAGCATCAGCAGCGCAAAGACGGCCAGCCACGCCCGCCCGCCAGAGACTCTCGGCCACTCGGCCACTTGCGGATGTCGCAAGCTGCTTAACTGCAGCAGAATCGCCCATACGAGCCATCCCGTCCACAGGTAGTACGCCATGGGCAGAAGAATCAGAATCGTCAGCCGCGACACAAACTTGTGCGCCTGCGGCGCGATCGAGAAAACAATATGTCCGCCATCGAGCTGCCCGCCGGGCAGCAGGTTGAGCGACGTCGCGAACATCCCCACCCAGGCCGCAATCGTCGTGGGATGCAGCAAAACACGATCCAGCGGCAACAGTGCGATGCCGTGCGCCGCGCTCTGCGCGGCCAGAAACCGGTGCACGAGCTGGAAGATCAGCGGAAATCCCAGGTCCAGAGCCGGCACGGGAGCTCCCGCCGGGACCGCCTTCGACAGGCCCAGCGAAACCATGAGAACGCTGAAGGCCACCACGAATCCCGCGATTGGTCCCGCGATTCCAATATCAAACAGCGCCGTTCGAGATCGAATGGGCGACCGTATTCGGATGAACGCCCCGAAAGTCCCGATCAACGTTGGCGCAGGAATAAAAAACGGCAGCGTCGCCCATACGCCGTAGCGCTTGCAGTAGAGATAGTGCCCCATCTCATGCGCCAGCAAAATCAGCATCAGCGTGCCCGCAAAGGGGATCCCCAGCAGCAGCCGCGCCGGATGCGAAAACGCCCAGCTTGCCGGAAAAAACGGAGCGGCGCTGTCATCTAGGGAAAACACGGACTGGCTGTGCGCAAAGTTGTACTGCATGCGCGCCCCTACCACCAGCGTGGTGAAGCAAGTCAGCAACAGCAGCAACGCATGCAACCAGTACCGCTGCCGCGGTGCGCGCCACTCCGGCATGGGCATCGGCCGGTAGTATTCGACGGTGGAAGAAGCTAGGGGAGGAGTAGGTTCCGACATGCGATTCTTCGGCCCCGGATTCCATCGGGGCTTTCCTTAGATGCTACTACGACTGGCGGGAATACAGACAGAGAGCGTTCGCTAAGTTCTCTCAAATATCAACTTCGAAAGAAGTTTGCTGCAGAATTCGCGGAATCTCCGGAAGCCGAAGCCAGAAGCGGCTTTCCTTAATCAATCGACTGCAATTCTTTCCCGGGCTTGAATCGCACTGCTTTGCCGGGAGGAATCGACACCTCGGCTCCGGTGCGCGGGTTGCGTCCGATGCCGGTCTTGCGCGGGCGCACATTAAACACGCCAAATCCCCGCAGTTCAATGCGATTGCCGTGGGCCAGCGCCTTCTTCATGCTCTCAAAGACGGTTTCCACCGCCAACTCGGCCTTGGTCTTGGTGACGCCGGTTCTGGCCACCACTTCGTTGATAATGTCGAGCTTAATCACGAACAGCTCCCGGATGCGGTGTCAGGATGATCCCTCAAGTGATTGATGCTATGGGAGATAACGGAGATTGTCAACGGGAGCATCTATCCCGTAAACGGGCTGGACCCTGCCAAGAATCAATCGGGCAATTGTGTAATCGGGTAATTGTGCAATTGCTTCCTCTTCGCGGATTCGATTCCGCACCGAAGCTCTGCAAATTGCCCAATTACAAAATCACCCAATTACTCATTCCTCACCGTCGGTTTTCTTCTTCCTTGAACATGTACTTAATGGCGGGCTTGTAAATCATCAGGTTCGGGCGTCCGTCTTCGCGGATGATCTTGATGCAGGTCTTGTCGTACCATTCGATGATTCCGTGCACTTCCTCGCCGTCGCGCAGCACGATCACCATCGGCGTCTTCGACTGCATCTGTTTCTGATAATAGAAATTCTCGGCGTTGGTTTGCTCCGGAGGCGCGGCCTTGCGCCCGCCCCCCGGCCCCATCGCTCGGTCGCCGCGGTCGCTCCGTTCGAATGCCCGCTCGGGCCGGTCCCGGCGCTCCATGGCCTGAGGGTGATTGGAGTTGTGGTTGCCGTGGTTGTGATCCCTGCGCGGCAGCGCTGGACGGATCAGCTTCCGGTTGGCAAAATTCTCCTCGCCCCCTGACGGCTGGGCGGGAGTCGGATCCATCGTTTCCTTCATAGTGGCGCTACCCCTGCACGCGCATTCGCGCAGACCGCAACATTAGAGGGCCCTGGAAATGCATTTACGAAGGCGTGAAATTTCACCTAACGTAACACAGGAATCCCCCCGTGACAATGCTGCTGTCGTGCCACATAGCGAGTATGCCAAATCTTGCACACTTCCATCTTCTCTAACATATTCTCTAGCTGGTATTCGACAGGTCCACGCCTCTCCGTTCCCGCCCGCTCCCGGCGATCACCGCCACTAAAGCCGCAACGCTCAGAACTGTCCAGGCCAGCACCGGTGCGAATCTTCCGCCATAGCGCCTGGAATTGAGTCGCGATGGCGCTAACACAGAAGGTCAGAATGAAGAAATCAAAAGCGTCCAGCGACTAGCCCAGAAAGCAGGCGATGAACGTATTCCGCTGTACCGCAGTAAGCCTGCGGAAATGGCCGAGAGATTCCATGGGAGTGCCCTCCGCCTAGTTATGTACGCGCTGGAAAGTCCTGCGGATGCTAGCATATGGGTTTCAATCGACAATCAAGAATCAACAATCAATAATTTCCACGCCATGCCCGAACTCGACTCTCCCCAACGCCAGGCGCCCGACTCGCTCATGCTTACCGGCTTCTGGTATCGCGCCTTGCCCGCCGACCGCGTCCACCGCAACCAACTCCACAAAGCCATGCTGCTTGAGATCCCGCTCGTCATCGGACGCGACCGCGCCGGCCGTCCCTTTGCGCTGCGTGACGCCTGTCCCCACCGCGGCATGCCGCTTCACTGCGGCAAGTTCGATGGAGAAAACCTCGAGTGCTCCTACCACGGCTGGATGTTCGACGCTCACAACGGCCAGTGCCAACTCATCCCCTCGCTCACCGCCGACCAGAACCTGAAAGTGGACCGCATCTACGCCGGCAGCTATCCCTGCGAAGAACAGGATGGTTTTGTCTGGGTTTACATACCGGAATTCGACTCGCAGGGCGCGGGATTCGGCAAACCTGAAGAAGCTCCCGACCCAGCACCTCAGATTGAAAAGCTCGGAGAAATGTCCAGCGGCAAGTACAAGCTTGCCTACCTCACCGCCGACATGCCCGTCAGCATCGACCACGGCATCATCGGCCTCATGGATCCGGCGCACGGACCGTTCGTCCACCAGGCGTGGTGGTGGCGCAGCCGCCACAGCATTCACGAGAAACACAAGAATTTCGAGCCCATCCCCAATGGCTTTCGCATGAGCGCGCACACGCCCAGCTCAAACTCCGCGCCCTACAAGCTGTTGCGCCTCTACGCCGCCGCCGATTCCATCACCACGGCCATCGATTTCGTTTTGCCTAACCTCCGCACCGAAACCATCCGGGCCGGGAAGTACTGGTTTTCGTCGCTCACCACGGTTACGCCCATTACCCGCAATCAATGCCGCATCGACGTGGTCGCCGCCTGGAACATCTTCCGCTGGATGCCCTTTGGTCCCGAACTGCTGAAGTTCGTCTTCGCCAAGTTCGTCGAGCAGGATCGCCGCACCATGGAGCTGCAAGCCGAGGGCTTGCAGCACAATCCGCACCTCATGCTGATCGACGACGCCGACCGCCCTGCCAAGTGGTATTTCCAGTTGAAGGCAGCGCATCTCGAAGCGAAACGTACCGGCGGCGCGATGAAGCATCCCATGTCCGGCCCGGTTACGCTGAAGTGGAGAAGCTGAGGCACTGTGGAGGTTTCTGCCTAGCTGGCTCTTCGCGTGCCTTCGGACTAGTCCTTAACCAGCCAGTCC
>OBLU010000527.1_pt1 | contig 35960 bp, 42 predicted proteins | sample 1518681 | NCBI WGS metagenome assembly OBLU01 (sample SAMEA3539304, study PRJEB22396) | soil metagenome | biome: tundra; feature: field; material: soil | place: USA | collected 2010-05 | depth 0.15 m
GGGGGGCGGATTTGAACCGCCGACCTTTGGGTTATGCGATCTGACTCACCTTTCGATGAGAGTCGGACTGTACCTTCATCCACGAGGGATGCTCGCCATCCAGTCTCTACGCCTTCCCCCACCATTCCGGGGGCTTGGTTCGGTATTGCCTTATCGCTCGCGCGACGTAGGTTCCACCGACTTTGACGAGTGATCTTCCGGTGCATTGCTGCGCCGGACGCCCAATTTGCAAAAGCTCTTTAGGATGTCCGAGGGAACTCCAAGGAATCCTAAGGAGCGTGAGGTTATGAGGGCAATTCCGCCGACAACGCTAGGCAATGGGTGGCGGCTAAGGCCAAGCAAACATTGGATGGGCGCGTCCGCGAGTTGTACCATTTTGCACCGGTTTGTACCCTGTTCACGGACACAAGACGGACAAAAGAACCTTCCTTCCACGACGGCAGCCAACACGAGAATAGGCATAACCTAGATTGCTATGACCGGCCCTCTGGCGGTCCTGCTAGGCTGGTCGCCAGAGGAGTTCCCATGCATCGAATATTGAGTCACATCGAACAAGTGCTGCAAGCGGAGACGTTGAAAAAGGACATTCCAGGATCGCCCTCGAAGCGGATCCCACTCACCGACCAGCGACGGATCTTGGATACAGATATTCGGGAGATTCTCGCTGGCAGAACTGAGATTTACGACGATCGCAAGGAGATGCCGCGCTGAGTTTGGAGCACCTGTTGCGGGACCACTCGAATCGAGCTGCTGTCACTCTTAATGATCTGATCGGCCATGCTCGGCATGGGACGCATCGAGGCAACCAGCTTGGCTTACGAGCGAAGTGTTCTCGCAACAAATCCAGGCGCCGCTCGCGGACATTCCAACGTCTGCTATTCAATCACGAATTGGAGTTTCCCGTTGGTACGCGGGTCGGATTCGCGAAGGCTACCGCCCGCATCCGAGGCATTGGCAAGCACCAGCAAAACTTGCTGGCGTTTCACCAGCTGCTTGAGTATCGTTAAAGTTCCGCAAGGCTCCGGATGCCCGAAACATTGGCAGGTGCTGACAAATGCGGTAGTCGCCTATTGAGGATCTGGTATTTGTGTTCTTAGTGCGCACGTAACAGTTTCACGCAGGGGAATATGGCCGGTCTATCGGGAATAATAGCCACGCTGAAAGCAGAACGTGAGCGTCTACAACGAGAGCTCAAGAAACTTGAGAGTGCGGTCGGGGCACTCGAAAGCCTCACGAAGAAAACACGAGGAAAGCGTCAGCGCAAATTCTCAGCCGGGGCTCGAAGGAGGATTGCAGCTGCCCAGAAAGCGCGTTGGGCTAAATCGAAAAGGAAGCAGTCGGGGCAAGGAATGTCCATCCGCGCGCGCGCGCTGCTGCGGGACGCTCTCGGAAGAAGCGAGAAGGCTCGTGGGGTGGGCCGCTTTTTAGAAAGGACTGACCTTCAAGGATGACCAACAAAAAAAGCTGAAACCTCCAACGTCGCCGAGACCCTCACCGCCCGTTCCAAGTCCCCGACCGGCACCGGCACCAGACCGCGTCGAGCGTGGAACATGGGGAGGTCCTCTAAAGAAGAGGAAATCTTAAACGATGCCGACTATTGATGATGTCTGTGCACGAATAGATGCATATAGTGACAGGATGAGCAATCAGGTGCGAACTCTAGCCGTGGGCCTACTTGCGTTTGCGGTGGCCTCATTGTTACCGCGGTGACGGGCGGAAGGATCGAGCCCTGATTCACATCACCTGGGGTTACTATCCGGAGAGAAGTTTTGGCCTTGCGCGGAAATTGGAAACAGCGTGAGGTTCGGCAAGCTTGCGTCTTTTGCAAAGCTTTGCAATTGTCGCAAACGCATTCACTCTTGACAAAGTCCAGGGCGGAGATATAATGGCACAGTTGCTAACTCTCCCCTGTGGCGATAGGTCAGCGCTCTCCGAATCAGATAAAGCGACAACAAGGCTTGGCGCTGCTTGCAAGCGTAGCCACACCTTCTGTGCGCTTATTTCCGGGTCTAAAGTTTTGGCCGCATTCTCTCACAACGCTACGCCATACCTCAGTATCATAATTCCCGTTTACAATAGGCCGACCGCACTCGAATGTTGTCTACGTAGCATCGCAGCTCAAGTTGAACCACCTGCAGCCGAAATCATTGTTGTAGACGATGGCAGCGATACACCGTGCACTGCCCAACAGCCCGTTGAGACGCCATTCCCGACCCGGGTCGTCCGACAAGGCCATTCCGGTATTCCAACAGCTCGCAACGCCGGCGTGCGCGTCGCTACCGCCCCAAACCTACTTTTCATCGACTCCGATTGTGTATTGGACCGAAATTGCCTTCGTCGGTTAGAAGCAACCATGTCGCGTTTAACAGTAGACACTGTGTTTCAACTCCGCATAGAAGGTACGTCTTCCAGTATTACCGGATTGGCTGAACACTGTAGATTGTGTTCGCTCCAAGCTCGGAAACTCACAACTGATGGTCACATTCGGTGGCTTGATACGGCTGCATTCGCCATTCGTCGCACGGGTTGCCTGCCGGGAGAGGTATTCGATACTCGTGCCTCTCGCGGTTCAGATAGTGTGTTGCTTGCTCGTCTAATGCAGGATAATCGTTTGCCAGCCTACGTATCTGACGCATACGTGCAACACTGTGTATGTCTGTCGATTGCGGGATACCTTGCGAAGGCGTTGCGTTCTTCTGTTGCCGAGTCCGCATCGCGTGACATCATACAAGCTGTTGGAACGCCACTCACCTCCCCTCTGAGCGCCAGACTGCGGTCCATACCTGATCTCTTTGCATATGCGCCAGCGAAACGAACTGGCGTGGCTGTGGTCTGCATTGTGCTCGTCCGGTACGCACTTCAGGCTGCAGGTGAACTGCTCTCCCGACGTGGGAGCACTTTCTCAAGAGATCGAGGTCGGCTGAGTCCCTAAGAGCAGCGATTGGAGACGATAAGGTAGAGCACCCTGCGGCTGAGACGTTGGACGTATTTGGGTCGCTGAACGCTTTGTCGGCGAGGCAGACATGATTGACGAAAAACAACAACACTGCTCGCTCAGATGCGGCCAACTGCTCCTCTCTTCCGTTACGGGAGAGCTAATCTTCTCATCCAGTCGACCCTTCACACATGTTGTGACAGTTAACGCCGAACTATTTGTGTTGGCACATAGTAACGAAGCGCTTAGGCGTATTACCTCGACCACAGTTAATACGATCGATGGCCGCGTATTGCAGATGATTTGTAAATTAATATATCCGGGCAGGAAAATCCGAAGAGTCGTCGGAGCGGAGTTGATCTATGAACTAGCGCGGCACTGTCAGAAGAACCGCCAGAGAATCTTCTTACTTGGCTCTACAGAGAAGGCGAACAAGTCTGCAATCGCTGTCTTGCAAACGCGATTTCCAGGGATTCAGATTTCGGGTTTTGCGCTGCCGTGGCGCGCCGATCAACTCGATTACTCGAGGAACGAGTATATTTTAGAGCGAATACAGAACGCTCGCCCAGAACATCTGGTGGTCTGTTTCGGTCCAATCAAGCAAGAGACATGGATTCACAGTAATTCCGCCAGGTTGCAGGAAATGGGCGTTAAGTGCGCATACGGGCTAGGAGGAACCATTGATGTCGTCGCGGGTATGCGTAGGAGAGCCCCCCAATGGGTGCAGTTTATAGGCGCGGAATGGCTTTTTCGGCTTATGTGTGATCCTCGGGGACGCCTTCGTCGGACGCTGGTGATGTTCAGAATGCCGATGTACGCCGCCCTGACCCGGCGGGACATTCACGCACTGTCCGTTGGTGAGTTGTGACGATCCTTACGGTGGTAGGCACACGACCCGAGGCAATCAAGATGGCTCCGGTGCTAGCAGAATTGTCGACGCAACAAGCGTCTGGGCTGAAATCGGTCCTCTGTGTTACAGCCCAACACCGGGAACTGCTGGACGACGCGCTACGAGTGTTCAACATCCGCCCAGACATTGATCTGAATTTGATGCAACCCAACCAAACCCCCCAGACCTTTGCTAGAGTGGCATCTATTGAACTCCTCCAGGTTCTACTAAAAGTAAAGCCTGATCTGGTCCTTGTACAGGGAGATACCATGACCGCAATTGTTGGAGCACTAGTTGCGTCTTGTGCAGGTATCCCTGTTGGGCACATAGAGGCGGGACTACGGACTGAGCGTTACGATGTTCCATTTCCAGAGGAAATGAACCGTCGACTATTAGGGAGAATCGCAAGCTACCATTTTGCTCCCACGCCCGCCGCCGTCACGGCGTTGCTTAAAGAAGGAGTGTCCCCCGCCACTGTTTTCATGACCGGGAATACAGTCGTGGATGCACTGAATTGGGTGATTACCCAGAACCAATCGGCTCGTTCTACAAACTGTCCGAAGAGCCTCGATCACACCTGTCGCCGAATAGTTCTGGTTACAGTACACCGCCGAGAAAGCTTCGGCGCTCCAATCAGGGAGCTCTGCCGGGCGCTTCTGGTCTTGGTGCAACGCAATCGAGAGGTACAGATTGTGTTTCCGCTACACAGAAATCCTAATATTGTTGTGCCAGTCTCAAACCTCTTGGAGCATCAGCCACGTATCCATGTAGTCGAGCCACTCGACTACGTTTCGTTTATTGATCTGATGCGCCGTTCTGATGTGGTCCTTACGGATTCAGGCGGTGTGCAGGAAGAGGCTGCTGCATTGGGTAAGCCCACTCTGATACTGCGAACTGAAACGGAGCGACCGGAATCTGTTGATCTTGGCACAGCCAAGCTCGTCGGTACGGAGGTAGAACGAATTGTTACTGAGACACAGCACCTGCTGACCGATTCGTCCGCTTATAAGCTTATGTCGCGTCGTCTGAGATGCTACGGCGATGGACAGGCCTCACAGCGCATTGCAAGCATCATCTGCCGCACTGTGCTACATATTCCATCGACAGCTACTCAACGTGCTTGGGAAACCGACGGCGCGACGCATAGCGAAGCACCCGACGGTTCCGCAGGATAGGCCTGCAGCCATGACTTATCACGACCGCCAGGAAGCTCTCGCCAGTCAGGGTATCGACGTGACAATTATTATAGTCAATTGGAACTCATCGCAATACCTTAAGGCCTGTCTCTCCTCTATTTATGACAACGTAAAGGGCGTAATTTTCGAGGTTATAGTGGTTGACAATGCGTCATATGACGGATCGGCTGACCTGGTATCGAAGGAATTTCCCAGTACAGTATTCATTCAGAGCGATTCCAACCTGGGCTTTGCCAGGGCGAACAATCTGATGTACAGACAGTCACGCGGGCAAATGATCTTATTTCTAAACCCTGACACCAAACTTCTGGATGATGCGGTGACAATAATGTATCGACACTTGAAGCGTTCACCATCTGTAGGTGCTGTGAGTTGTCGCGTGTTAAATTCAGATTTGTCACCACAGACTTATCATCTGCAGACTTTCCCGGCACTCTGTAATAAGGTTTTTGAGGCCGAGATACTGAAACGCCTCTTTTCATTTTGGAACGCAGTGAAGACCAAGTATAATTGCAGCATAAGCACCGGAGTTGACGTGATCACGGCGTCCTGTCTGATGGTGAGCCGAGTGGCATTCGAGGAGGTTGGCCTGTTCGACGAACGGTATTGGCTGTACGGTGAGGACTTGCAACTCTGTTACGACCTGACCAAAACTGGCTACTCTGTTGAACATATCGACCAAGGAACGGTTGTCCACCACGGCGGCGCTAGTTTGGCATCCATAGGAATGCTAGAGATTTCCGCCGTGATGGAGTGTGAAGCAATTGCGACATTCTTCCGCAGAACGAGAGGCTCTTGTTATACCGCAGTCTATAGAACATTCATCGGCGCATCGGCTGTGGTGCGCCTCGTACTTCTCCTGTTTGCCATGATGGGCGTGGACGTTTTATTCGATCGAACTCGACTTAGTTTTGCCAGGCGAAAATGGTCGACAATTCTCTGCTGGTCTATCGGTGCTTCAAGGACCAGCCAGATTACCCGGTGCAGTAGGTGCTAAGCCTGGAGACTGCGCCGACTCAGAAGTCACTTGTCCGCAAATAGTCCTTTTCTATTAGGCTGCAACCGGCAAATCGAAGTCGGCGGTACAGATAAGCCCCAATGGCTCCGATGCGCGCACGATTAGCTATGGCTGCGTTGATTCCAGCAGCAGGAAGCTTTAGACACTCCCAAAGCAGGGGGTGAAGAAGTGTGCCACCGGGTTCGAGTTGATAACCTGCGTAGCGCATCACACGCCGACAACTGGTCTGGATAACTGCTAGTTCGTGCCGGCTTAGGTTGGTGCGCCAACGATCGATAAACGGTTCGGCGAAACCTGCGGACTCTTGAAAGCTGGCGTAGGAGCTGTTGGTTATAGGAACATTCAGCATCGTGGGACAGTAGTCGATCGAAAGCCATGCAGTCAGTCTGGCCAGAGCCAACGGCGCATTGAGCACCAGATTTTCGTACCGTTGAATGAACACTCGGTCCGCTGTGAATCGCCTTCGAGCTTCCAGTGCCGCTTGCACACTTCCCGACCAAAGCAGGCAGGCAATCAGGATGTTGTATGAACGCCGGAAACGCCGCCGGTCCTCTTCCAGAGCCGTTTTGTTCTGCGGGTCTTTGTCATGAACGGCGGCGTTAATGTTTTTCAAGTCACGATAGGAGGCCACTACCCCGCGAGGATCGCGAACCATGCAGATTACCTTAGATCGGGGAAAGGCGGCAAATATTTCCGGCAGACAGAAAACGTGGCGCGGCGTCTTCTCACCCCAACGATCAGCCCCTTTTTGTCTCGCATTTATACTGCAAAACGCTTCAAAGAACGCGTCTGCTCCGCTTCCAATCTTGGCCGCCCTCTCGCGGAGTGCTTCTCGGGAGAGCTGAGCCTTCTCTGGCTGGCCCCCTTGTCCATAAGGACGATGCAACGCAGCCAGAAGGTAGTCCTCGCATTTGAGAGCTTCTGTTCTCGTCAGTCCCTGCCGCTCTCTTCCTCGCAGTTTGGGCCGCAAGTCATCAAAATAGTGGGTTTCCGGAGTAATGCAAACGGACGGATGTTGATTCAAGGTAGATCGCATCAGTTCTGTGCCGGATCGGGACGCACCTACAACAAAGATCGGCGAATCATGACGTTCAGTTTCCATGTATTCCTATATTGTTGGTAGTCCGAGAACACGACCGGACCGCCCAAGGTCCAGCCAACCAGAGTAACGTCCCACCCCAAGGTGGTCGATGACTGCACGGACGTCTTGGGCATATTGTGCAATGGTATGGCCTGTCAGTAGCTTGGAAGAGTTGCCATGACCGCACAGGTCGATGGTAATCACCCGAAACTGTTTGGACAGCTTGGGAACATTTCTTTGCCAGAATCTCGAGGAACAAGTCCAACCATGTACGAGCAAAATCGGCTGGCCACGCCCGTGGTCTTCGTAATAGATGGTAGCTCCATCCCTAGTTTTCAAATACTCTCCGAAGCAGGGCAGACGGAACAGCTAGCGCAATCAGAATTGGCGGTACAAGCAGTCCCTTACCCGGAATTTCCTTTTTGACCCCAAGAACAGCGGCCATTGCCCCCCCAAATCCCTGTTCGCGTCAATGTGAAAGAATTTTCGGTAGTGGTGCAGTTTGAATTTCCACAGGCTAGCAATCGGCTTCGACCTGTGGGAAACTTGGTTCATGCCAAAGCGTGAGATGCGGATCGTGAAGTATATCGGCCCAGCTCCATACCTCGCCGTATGCACCTATTGCAGTCAGCAATTCAAAGTGCCCACTGATGTCACTCTGACCGCCACGGAAGCAGCGGCAACATTGCAAGTCGAGTTCTCTCGACACGAATGCAAGCGTTTAGATGAAAGCCAAAACGCTGCTCGAATCGTGAGAGAAGCTACGGACGAGTAAACAGTTTTTCGTTAACTTTCTTTGGCAACCATTTGAAAGGTTTCTGGTACTACAATCTTGTCAACGTTCTTTGGGAGTTTCAGTGGGCCGTTGAGTTCTTCATGGGCCTTAACATTCGCTTGCAGGAAATCGCCAATGAGTTTTGCCTCAATCCAAGTCATCGTGACCTGAGCACGTTGCTCAACGATTGCCTTGCTCCTGTCGGGCAGCACGTCGATGACCTCGCCGAATATAACCCTCACGTCAAAGCCAGTTGAGGCCATCATTACGTTGTTGCAATAGGTGCGAAACACTCCACCCGGTTGCTCACGATATTCAAGCGCAATTTGCGATTTATTCTCTTGAAGACGATCCTTTTCGCTGTCCATTTTTCCTCACAAACTCGCTATTTGTGCTAGCGTCGCAGTCTTAGACGAAGGAATTGTCATGTTGCGCGGCGCGGTCGCAGCGGTTGTAATCCCTACATTCTCGGGGAATGTAATCACTGTTCCCATCATCATGGACTGAGTGCCTTGCACTGTTCCTGAAACGGCATTGTTCACAGTCACCATTCCTGGATCATCTGCAAACTTGGGCACGAAAAATGCGCCACTAGTTCGATACACCGCGTCGGAAAGTACTTTTGAGTAAGGTACAAAGTCGATTTGCAGCCCAACGTCGAACGCGGACGCCACTTTCAAAAGGGTGGATATCGTCAGCTTCCCATAATTCGGATCTTCGAGCTTTGACACCCAAGTCTGAGCCATGCCCGCAACTTCTCCGAGTTTCCGCTGTGTCATTCCCTGTTCTTCGCGGAGGTATCGTATCTTCAAAGGGAGACGAGAAAATATTTGCTCTGCGACAAAAGCGTCTCTGTAGGCTTTATCAGTGAACTTCGCCGCAAGATTCTGTCTAACTAAACTCATGCTCACAAGTGCGTCCTTCGTAATCCAAAATTATTTTTCTGCGTTCGACTGCGACTTCACAATCACTCTTGGGGAGCTTCCCGCCCTTCTCCACCGACCCGATAAGGATTGTGAACTGTTTCTTACCAGGCCCATGACACCCAAGCGGTCTGTACTGTACTCCAGAGGACCCGACTCGCAATTCATAAATGCCCTTGTACCCCCGTAGTGTGCTTACATATTGTGCGGGCCAAGGCCAAATCGGGGATACCTGAAGAACGAGAATGATAGTGTCGAGTTTCGCTTGGGCAGCTTGGGGAAGGGTAAGAGACCACTGGCGAATGACATTCATTCCTCTTCCGTCTAGAAAGTCTCGAAATTGCCATTCACTAATAGACTCTAGCAGATGATCCACTCCATTGACAAGAAAAATCTTATATTATTTGGTTGACATTTTACAAGTATTTTCTTATACTTTTTAAGTAGATGATTCTAGGCACTTTATATGAATATATTAGCTCCAAACAAAAGGTCTCAGGTAGTAGCGGCATTGGTGGAAGGCACGTCAATCAATGCGACCTGTCGCATGACGGGAGTGGCCAAGCACACCGTATTGAAGCTCCTGAAAGACCTCGGATGCGCGGCAGCATCGTACCACGATTCCCACGTCCGGAATGTGCGCGTGCGCCGTCTCCAATGTGACGAGATTTGGGCTTTCGTCGGAGCGAAGATGAAGAACACAAGCGCTGAGAAGATCGAGCAGGGTTGGGGCGATGTGTGGACGTGGACTGCGATTGATGCCGATACAAAACTGATCGTCGGCTACCTACTAGGCCAGCGCGGAGCAGAAACGGCTAACGCATTCATGCAGGATATCGCGGCACGGGTTGCTACCCGGATTCAGCTCACAACAGATGGTCATCGCGTCTATGCTGATGCAGTGGAAGGTGCATTTGGCGCGGATATTGACTACGCAATGCTGGTGAAGATTTACGGCGCATCGAACGAGAGCCCGGAATCGCGCTACAGCCCAGCAACCTGTATCGGATGCCGCACCGGGGTGCTCGCTGGCGATCCCGATCCAAAACACATCAGCACTTCATTTGTGGAGCGTCAGAATCTTTCGATGCGAATGGGAATGCGCCGTTTCACGCGGCTGACGAACGGATTCAGCAAGAAACTGGAGAACCACGGACACATGGTTGCACTGTATTTTATGCACTACAATTACTGTCGGGTACACAAAACCTTACGAGTTACGCCAGCAATGGAAGCGGGACTTGCGGATCACGTTTGGACTATTGAGGAACTTATGGGAATACAAAACTTATAAGGCCGTCCCCTTTGCAGTGGACGGCCTTATAAGATTCCTCCATACCTCGGGGACATGCCATGTACGGACGCATGGTATCGGTACTCCCAAGGCCTACGCACAGAATTATAGTCCGGCTTTCTGGATTCAGTCAATGCCATTTGTGTACTCGACGGATGCCTTGAGTAATCTACGCGACACCATCTCTCGTGCGCGCTTGTCTCCCTATGTACTTGCATCTAAAGGAGATCTCGCGTTGGCGATAAACCTCTATGAATACAACACTTTGCTTTCCCAAGGGCTTTATGGCGTGCTGCAATCGCTTGAGATAGCATTTCGAAATTCTCTGCATCGCACACTAGGACAAGGGATCGGCCTCGACTGGTACGAGCGAGCACCATTTAGACAGGCAGAACTCGATTCCATTGAGGATGCTAAAAATAAAATATTGCGCCGAAGCGATGCGATTACACCCGGCAGGATTGTCGCAGAGTTGAACTTCGGCTTCTGGACCTTCCTAGTTAGCAGCGAATACGAAAAGAAACTCTGGGTGCCTCACTTGCACAAGGCGTTCCCGCATCTCCACAAACCCGATAGAGAGATGATTTTTCGTCGCTTCAAATCAATTAAGGGTTTGCGGAATGCGATTGCCCATCACGAGCCGATTCTTGCGCGAGATCTCTTTCGAGACTATACAAACATAATCGAAGCACTAGACTGGATATGCCCGACCACCGCAACGTGGGTACAGGCAACAAATAGATTCACGAGGTACCTCAGCAAGTGACATGCCATAATCCAATTCCCTTACCTGTCAAACTGCACCACTACCGAAACTGCACCACTACCGAATTTTCATCCGGAGCGCCCCCTACGGTACGAGATTCCGAACCAGCACAGCCGAAATTGCGCCATTTGCGGCCCACTTTTGCGACACCCCTCCTTACTCCAACCCGCTCTAAACGGATTCCCCTGCTAGCCTGACCACCATTATCTATCCCGTCGGTACCGGCAGTAGCGCGATCCGGCCAGCATCGCCCCGAACCGCCACGAGCCGAGGCTGAATCTTTCCCGGCATACGTCGGTGCTCTATATAGTCAAGCCATTGAGACGGAGCAAATCGTACAGTTGAGCTGTCGGCTCTTATACTCTTAGACGGATGCGGGTAAACACCGCCAATGTATTCGAGGCTGCACCGTAAACAGGAGCAGTTCCTCAACAGGGGAACGGCACCGTTTCCATGAACTCCATGCGTAAATGCCCGATTTGAGCGGGGACAGAAGATACTACTTGCACCCATTTTGTAAACAGCTCCAATGTATTCGAGGTTGCAATATAAAGTCCATATTCACATAAAAACTGGCCCTTTCCCGCTTTCCAGCGTGCGCTCTCGACACGAAATCTTCCAGAGATGTGAAGGCGGTTCGATTCGCAAACTTTGATCGGTACTTGGACTGAAAAACTAACAGTCTCAAGTGGTGACCTGGTGGATCTATCCTGGCGGAAAACTTTCTGGCTCGTGTTGACGATGAGCAAATAGATGCAGAAGAAGAAGCCTGACACCACTCCTTGACAACTCGCCAGTGAAAACATACTCTGCGCTTAATTGCTTGTTCCAACACAAAGGTGAAGCATGAAAGATGTGTACGTTGTTTTACGGCAAAAGGAACTTGAACTAACCAGGCTCGAAAAGGAAGTTGAGGCCTTGCGCATTGCCGCCCCACTGCTTTCGGAAGAAAAAGAGCTGCTCGCTGAAGCGCCCAAGCCGAGCTTAACTGCAACCGCGCCGCCACAGGCGGTTCGGAATCCGTCGGTGGTTGCCGCTCAGAGTGCAGCCCCTCCGGCGCGCGCCGTCGGTTGGGAAGATGCGTCCAAACGCTGGCCGTAAGCCAAAGAAACATCCCGGAACGTGGCCATTACAAAAGAACTACGTCGTGCCTTGTGTCCTTGTGTAACCTGTTTCGCCGCTATGTCAGTTGCTCGCCCTCCCTCTGAAACGCCAACCAATGTCGCCAGCGCCTGCCAATGCCTCGGATGCGGACAGTGTCGTCCCGCGCGGATGTCGGCGGGATAGGGTTCCCAGACTAATTGCGACAGTCGGCCGCTGAAGCTGCTCGGGTTTGGAGCATATCAAGCTTGCCACGCCAGAAGACCTGACAAGCCCGGTCAGGCTTTTCGTTGGAACCGCGGAGGCCATAACGGCCATCAGCGGTCTGTACTCGCAGCAGGTGCCCGGTCAGGAACGTTGAATCAGTCTGTGGTAGACCATGCATCTTGAGAGAATCGACGACTACCTCAGCGTGTGCAGAAGTTATTCATCGTTTCCTCCCCAGACTTGGCAGACCGCCATCAACGATTCTCGCGGGCGACCGCCCTGTGACGTAGAGTCCATTACGAGCCCAGATTGCTACAGATTTGCCATCATCGGCATGTTTTCTCTTGCGGTCTCTGCCCTTTTCTCTCCGGGCTGCTTTCTCCTTCAGGCGATTTAAAGTTCGGCTGCCGATTTTCATCTTATGCCCGCTGTCCAATCGTAGCAGAACCTCGGATGGCGTTTTTGGCCGCCTAACACGACTTGTGTTTTTGGTAGCCGCTTGCAACGGCCTGCCGCGCGCGGCGTTTGTGGCCGCTATCATCGAAACCGTCGGTGCAGGTGTCGCAATTGCTGCGCGCGCTTGAGACGTTCCGCGCTTTGGGCATTGAGTTCGTGAGCCTGTCGGAACAGGTGGACACATCCACTCCTATGGGGCAGGATGATTTTCACGGTCCTTGGCGCAGTCGCAGAGCTGGAGCGCTCGCTCTGTGGAGCGCGTGAGCCGGCCTGCGCAATGCTCGCGCGAAGGGCAAGCGATTAGGTCGGCCGCGGGTTTCAGTTTACGCAGCTAAGATTCAGGAGCTTGCGTGCGGAAGGTCTAACGTTGCGCGACATCGCCAAGCGATGCAGGGTCTCCAAGACCACGGTAATCAGGGCCTTGAACTAGGAATTGCCGCGTTATCGACGCATACAGGCAGACACCGAACAGCGTAAGCTGTTTTGTTTGTTGACTTTACCGCCTGTGTCGCGTATCATTTATTTAGCATCAGGAGCGCCCGAAAGGGCCACCAACCGGCGTTTGGAGACGCACGGTGGTTGAGCCAAACTGGCTCGATGTGGCGGGAGATAAATCCCGCAACTGGAAATCTCCAGCGAGATCGCCGCCCTGATGTTGGGCGGCTTTTCCTTTCTCAGCTCTCTCCTGATGCCCGGAGGTTGAGCAAATGCATGGTGAAAAGCTAGATCGACTCGTCACGATCCAGTGCGCCTGCTGCGGGCGATGGCAGGTCGTGCGCGTGGACCCGGAGGACTTGGATCGCCACAAGAACGGCGGCGTGTTTGTCCAGCACGCGTTCGCGGGCCGCGACGGCAAGCCGTATCTCTCGCCATACTCGCGAGAGCTCTTCATTTCGAAGTGCTGCCGCTCGTGCTGGCGCGCGCTTTGCCCCAGCGACCCGCTGGCCTACAACTGAAAGGAGTAACTATGACCACCGAAACCGAAACGAAGAAACTCACCGAAGCCGATCTTGCGAACTTCACAGGTTCGGAAAACTGGTATCGCCACTGGCTCGGCAAGTCTCTCTACACCGACGGCGCGAAGTACGTCGCGGACCAGGCTGGGGCGTATTGGCTGATTGATGAGATCGTGACCAACCAGACGCGGCCCAAAATCAAGGCTGAAGAATTTCAGGTCTGGACTTTGAAGGTCGATCTGGAGAAGCACAAGGGCGTCCTGACTTGCGACGACGGGAATGGCAACGTGGTCTTCACGAAGAGAATCGACTACACCGATTTTCCGCTGCCAGAGATCAAGTTCTACTGCACCAACGACACGATTCTTCTGCCGAGTGAGTACTGATCGGCGGGCAAAAGGGACGGCGAAAAAACGAAAGGAGAAACTCAGAGAGGAAACCAAAAAAATGAAACCAATCCTTGATGCGAACGAATGGATGCAGATTGTCGCCGCTCTGAAATCAAAAATGGAATCTCTCCCGCCACAGCAGGCCGCGTATCTGCGGGAGATCAATGATGCCATCATCGACGGCGAGCAGGCCAGCTTGAATGAGCAGGACTGGGCCGAGATTTACTGCGCGCTGGCTGACGGAGCTTGCCGTCAGCTTTTCGCAGATTCGAGAACACAGGAAACCGACCGAGTTCACCAAACATTGAGATGTGACTGTACCATCCATCGCGCTCGGCGGTGCTCGCACTTGAATGCTGAATAGTGCGTTTCACTTTGAAGGAATGATGAGACACTCATAAGGAGTGCCTGCCCACATGATCCATGGTTCGTTTGGTTTGGGAGAACTGGAGTACACACCGTGGTCAAATTTAACACCCACGAGCATCACGTGCGACGGCTCGTGAACTGATCTTGCTCCGCTTCGTGCAGTTGCAAATGGGTCGGCATAGCTAGCAGTGAAACCACCATCGAGTACGTAAATCAGGCCTGGACCACTGATCGTAGGTACGATATGTGATTTCCACGCTTTCCTCCACTGAGTCGCATTCTTATCCATGCATATCGGCCCATCATCGAGTGGGGAACTAGATTCTCGCGGTCGCACATCTTCTGGCATGCATGTCCATTGGTTTGTTCCCTTCTGGAGCACCTCACCATCAGTTCTCATTGAAAAGTCGACAATTGTTGCGTCCTTGGAAACTCCCGCCGGCGCAGCGCTCATTGCGCTCTTCAGTTGAAATTCTAATCGCGCTTGTTTGTGCCTATCCGCGAGGTGCTCGGTCCTTTCCAATCGCTCTTGCGCACTATCGTCTCGTGACTGTGCCAATGACATGATCGCGAATACGACAAGGAGAGTTGCAATTATTAGTAAGGCCAAATAGCGCAGTGACATAGATCTCCTTCGGAGTGGACTAAGCAGCTCTGAGGACACGATCCGGGTGCACGGCCCAGTTTTATCGGCGTGAATGAGCGCCTTGCTCGTTTCGTGCGGAGCGATTCATACCAAATACGTCTAACCCTCGGACCGCAAAAGCCACCATCTCTACTGTTTCTTACCCTCTAACAGATCTCGACAAAGCGGTATCGCCGATTGCTTAGATACGTTATCGTTATAAGTGAAACACAACTGTCCCGTCACGGTGTCCAGTGCAAAGGCACCTGCCCACACACTAGGACCTTTTGCAGATTCCGGAACACCCGGAACCGGCACGAATCGTTGGAACATTTCACGATTGCCGTTGTCGCGGGATGCGCTCCGTTCCGAGCACCCAAAACACACAACAAGCATGAATGTCGTCGCGGCAATCACGATGTGCCTCATTAGAGTCATCTGGAGTCTCCTTCCCTTTTTTCCGTCCGAACTGCAGCGAACCCTGTGTGGCTTGCGTTTCAGACTGGCGCTGACCTGTCAAATAACTTTTAGCTATGTAGGGTGTATGTCTATTCCATGACCGGGCGGGTCCGGACGACTCGGCCGCTCTGGGCGACTGGGCGGGTCGGGGCGACTGGGCGGGTCGGGGTGACTTATGGGCTCGTGAGTTGGATGGTCCGGCGGGCCGGTCCTTTGATTTTGTTGCCTCTCGGCCTGCCGCCTGGCCTCTTCTGCTTTTCTAGCTTCTTCTTGTAGCCGAGCGTCTTGTCTGGCCTTAGCCTGGGCTAGCGCGTTGAATAGTTGGTTCAGCCAAGCCTTAAGATTGAGCGTCTGCGTTGAGCTTGTCGTCTCGAGATTGGCAATCTGATCTTCTGATATTGAGATGACTTGGTTTGAAATCGCAATGTTCTGTTCATGTTTTGCAATTTCAGCCTTTAGTGAAGCAATTTTGGACTGCAGCCGGTCCTGGTCAGCTTGGCTCTGGAGAGCATTAACGAATGCGTTCTGCTGCTTTTGAGCAGACAGCGTCCTGTTGAAAGTATCTCTGGCCACTTTCGCGCTCGTTCGACCGCTAACAGCATCCTTAAACGCATCTTTTAGTGCGCCGCCGCTACCCTTGAAAACTGATTCTGTCGTGTTCTTGAGTTGCGCCTCGTGAGCAGGTATGTCTGCTGCCGCACGATTGCGCTCAAGAGCCGACCTGTCGAAATTCAGCTGCTTCTGCTGTTCATCCCTGTATCCTCTCCAGCTATCACGCTGCTGACGCCATGTATCGGTCTCGTGAGCAGCACTCTGCGCAACTAGCTTGGGCGCACATGACACAACAAGCAGAACCACTGTCCCGAGTCGGAGCGTCATTTTATCGTTGAAAGCCTTTGTTGAATTTGCTCCAAAATGACCTTTATCCCTGCGAAAGAAGTATTTATGTCCTTGATAACAGCATCAATTTGATTGTTATTTACACCTATAGCGTCCCCTGTCTTCTGATATTGGGCAATCAGCCTGTCGGTCATTTTTTCCAAACCCTGCAACTGGGTTTCGTGGAATGTTACAAGTGAGGTCATGGGGCCTAAAATCTTGCCGATACTATTAATATCGGCGCGATCAGAGGTGATATTGTTCCTATCTTCTTGTTGTAATCGCCGCTCATCTCCCAGCTGATTTGCAAGGGTCGACGTCTGGTCCCGAAGGACGTTAACATTCTTTTGTAGCTCCTTGAGATCTGTCTCAAATTTCTCTAGGGCTTCTTGTTGTGCAGCTCGGATCCTTCGACTCTCTTGCAACTCCGTTGCTCGGCCCATCAGCAGCCCACAGCTCGTAGCCTCTGGAGCGATAGCAATGGAACGTGCAAAGACAAAGAAGCACGTTGCGTCCGTTTTTAACGCAGGTATGTGATCCATGGCTGCGGCTATGGGATCTTGGGCAGGGTAAACCAAGGGACGCTGGTCCGAGTTGGGATCTGAAATAACCAACGCTCCGATCGTTTTTGAGGCTTTGATTTCTTGTTGGACGAATTCACCGTACCGTTGCAGCACAGTATTGTGCCTTTTAATAAGGACGCCCTGGTCATGAACCACAAGTGAGCGATGGCTGGCACAACCAGTGAGGAAAAGTACTCCTCCAATGAGCGCATATTTCCAGGCATTAACGAGCATCGGCATTACTCGCAATTAAGTGGAGTAGTCTTTGGGCCCGAGTCGCGCGTCCAAAATAGATAAAACGTAATAAGGTTCGCACCTTTGCGCGTCAGATAAAGCATGACGTGATTGCCCGTTCTGGCGAGAACGGCTTAAACGATACCTTATGTTGCATAAATGTCAAGAACTATATTCATGGAGGAGAATGGCTGGCGCCAAGAAACGTGACTGTCTATTGACGGGTCGTAACAAGATTTGCAAGCGGGACGAAGTGTCCGAATCGAAAATCTACATGGCCCACGAAGAGGAGATGCAGAGAGCCCGTCAAACCACTCTTCGCGTCCGAAATTCGAAGCCCGCCCTTGAGATCGCGAAATCCTGCGAGCTAGCGCACCCGGCCAGCCCGTCGAGCTCGCGAGCCTGCTCGCGCGCGGGCGGTGGCGGCCAAGTCAAGACCGGGGTGGGGGGAAGGGGGGTAGCAGAATTTTTCCCGAAGTGTACTACCCCCTCGCGCGTTTGACGGGGTTAGCTATACGAACGGGAAAAGTGATACACCCCCTCCCAGCGGGGTCAGAACTAGAGGGGCCGGGGCCCGCGCGCGAGCGGGGCGAGCAGGCGAGTGGGGGCAAGCGGGTGAGGCTGCGAAAACCGGCACGACAGGGGCGGCCCGGATATTCGAATTGCTTACGAGCGTGCTTCGCGAATCATTGAGATGGGCTGGTCCTCAAAGATTGCGCGAACCTGATCGCAATCCACGAGGGCGAGAATCCCGGTGCCGGTAGTTTCGACAACAACTGCTCCCAACGAATTGGGATTCTGCGAGAGTCGATGCCCACCAAACCGCCGAAGGATACGGTCTATCGGTCTAAGAGGTGCTCCTGTTTTCGTCGGACAGAGAAGAAGTATAGCCCGCATTTTCGCATTTCGGTTCATTTCCTTTATGCGCGACAAAAGATTTGGACTGATTTTGGCGGTCCCAGTGCTCTCAACTCCTTCGTCACGCGGGCCTCGTAGATGTCTCCGTTTAGACAAGACTCTTTAAGGCCTCCAGCGGTTGGATTAGTCCATGCCCCCATCGGTTGTCGGGCCGCAGGGATTTTTTTCCTGTTGGATGCCAGGCTGTTTCCTTGATTACGCTCGCGATCCGCCTTACATCTGCCGTTGGATGAGCGGCCATGAGCAAAGCAGCAACGCCGGCAACATGGGGACCTGCCATAGAGGTCCCATCCATGTAACAGTATTCGACAGTGCCATTTTCCCGCTGCTCCGGAGGTATGCAGGAGTATACCTCCACTCCCGGAGCGACAATGTCGGGGTTTCGTAACTAGGGCGTCCGGCTCCTGGCCAGGGAACACCAGACTCGCGCCGCTGCTAAAGGAGGCAACCCCAATCCCACGGCCGCGAGTCCTTCCCAGGGCACCCACTGATAAGGCGTTCAACGCATTGCCTGGTGAACTGCTGTTGCCGTAGTTTTCATTCCCAATCGCGGCGACGGGCAAAACTCCAAATTGATCAATAAGTATTTTAAACACCTCGTCGAAGAGCGGTTCGTAATACGAGAATCCAAGAGACATATTGATGATATCCACTCCATTTTCCACAGCCCACGACATTCCCTCCAATAGACTTCTAAGTGTCGCGTCGCCGATTAAGACAGCGGCTACGAGCATTTTAGCTTCAGGGGCCACGCCGATCGAGACACCCTCCGTAGTTTTGCCTCCGGCGATCGTGCCGCAAACATGCGTACCGTGGCGACCGCTGTCAAAGGTGTTCGAAGTTGTAATCCTGCGTCCGATGGGATCAATAAGCACGAACTTTCTTATTTGGCCTGCAAGGGCTGGATGTTCGCCGTGGACGCCAGTGTCTAGAACTCCAATGCTTATGTCCTTGCCCTTCGTTGTCTTCCACAGTTCGAGAATTCCGAGTCTTTGCAGGCCCCAAGTGCAGCTCTTGTCCTTCTCATAACGAGAAAGTTTGTTGTAAGCCTCCGCCTTCGGTCTCAGGATTCGAATCTTCTGGTTCGGCAGTATGGCTACGACCTCGTCCTGTTCGGCGAACGCAGCCAGTGTGTTTGGCGTAATGTCAACCTGAACCATCGGAAGAGGACCTAAATCGAAAGTGCCCGCTCCTTGGTGTTGTTCGCCTCGTTCAACTCGGCCAAGCCCCGCTTTCTCATAGCTATCTAGTAGTAGCTTTTGTGTACCTCGCTGAGCTTTGGCGTGCTCCTCTACTGCTTTGAGACGTGCTTTGAGTGCTCGAAGACGACCCCGCAGAGTCGGTGGAGTGATCGTTGGAGCTCTGTAGATGACTATCGCTTGGTGGTGCTTGTCATTGGGGCCACTGTTGGCGAGAAATGGACTAAATGCAGGAGAGATCTTGAGACTCGAATTCATGATGCGTCTCCGCGTGCCGAAATCCTCTGCCTACTCAGCGATTTTATCCGCTTTTCCAATTCTTTGAACGGCAGGCCCGCAATCCTGTTGTGCACCGGCTCTTTCCTCACACGCTCAAGGATGGCGAGCAGTAGGGTAGACAGCTTCCGCGCGAAACTCGGACGCGAAGCAGTGATCGGCTTCACACGGTCGACTAAGGCGTCTAACCCAGACGGATCAATACCATCAATGGGAACGTCAGGATTCGCCAACTCTTGCAGTAGATTAGTAATGACATCTTCCGGCAAAGATGAGAAAGGCTGAACGCTTGTCTCCGTTGGGACCCTCCCACGCTCCGCCCGCAGTGTGAAACCAAAAAACGCGATGACAGCTTGCGACCCATAGCTATTTTCAGCGAACCTTGGTCCGGGCGCTCGGTATAATTCTTTTTTTCCAACCTTCCTCACTAGGTCTGCGGTGGCGTATGCATGTACGAGATGGATCAACTCGGCCATCTGAAGCGGGCTCATTTCATGCCAACGTCGAAGGCGACTGGCCATTTTGCCCAGGTCGGCTTGCTTGTAATTGTCTCTAAGCCAGTTGTGAGCTCCACTGACACCCAAATTTGAGTTAGAACTGCCGACCCATCGGTTAGCAACAGCAGCAACCTCTTTTACTGGGAATCTACCAAGTTGGGATGGTCCCATAGAAGGTGCTAGAGCTAGCCGCTTTATTACACGGGAGCGCAACTTGCGATCCATTGTGAGCTCGCCTCCGGCAGAAAAATACGATTCAGCGAGTACACTCGATAGCAGTATCGTGTCAGATTGGCCAAGAAGTCCTTCGATGACAATACGCGCTTGGGAAATTGGAGCAAGGCGACAAAACAACGCTGTTACCTCGCTCCAGCGTGGGTTTGCGTGCTCTTGAATCAGAGTTTTAAAATTCCGGTCGGATATATTGCCTTCGTGAATAGCCAGTGCAGCCAGATATTCTTGAAAGCTCAAATGCGCAAAAGCGAACATGCCTGGGCGGCGCTCCAGGAGAAGTCCAGTTCGGAAGCGAACATGTTCAATCATTTGGTCTGCACGATTAGAGTCATGTAACACAGCCGCGAATACTTCTTGCACCTTTCCGGATTCGAACTCGGCTCGGTCACTAGCCTGCATGGATAACGCAACCTCACGGCAGACGCGTAGCTTTTCGTCCAGACGAAAGTCTGACTTTATACCGCGACGACTGTCCCAATGGTGGAGCAACCCTTCGACACACAGCTTGTACAGCAGCACGCGGTCTTGCGGTAAAGTACCCGCTTCGAAATAGTTCACGAGGCAGACAACGGATAACATCAGGGGATTCTTCGCCAAACTCCGAATAAACGGATGTTCACTGAAGCTCTTCACAATGACCTCGCCATCAGTAGCACCTTCGCGGCGGGCTTCTTCCTCTGGTTCGTTCCGCGCCAGTCGTATGGCAGTGCACCAGTGGCGCGTATATTCGCTTATTTGAGATTCATCAAAATCAAGCAGGTCACACTCCGAAAACTCCAATTTGAGGAAGGTACCTTGAGGGTATCCCACAGGACGGGACGAAACTAGATATTGAGAACAAGGGTACTCTCTGCACAGTGTTTCGAACCAGGGAAGTACATGCTTGTCGCGCAGTTTCGGTTCGATCTCGTCGAGCCCGTCCAGCATGAAAAGTATCCGCCCGTCTGTTAGGTGTCGCTCGACCCAGTTTCCCGGCATCACCGCAGCTCGATCAGTGCTTGCGGTGGCTTTTGCGATCAGGGCTGTACCCGTCGGCAAGTTAGCCGGGTCTAGTTCTCTCACCCGTATCAATAGTGGAATCGCTTGTTTACCGTTTAGAACCAACTCCTCCTCGACAGCTGCCAGCTTGAGTTGCAACCACTCCAGAAATGTCGACTTGCCACTTCCAGGTGGCCCGATCACTACATTGCGTGGGTATTTTCTCACCTGCTCAATTAGTGATAAGCCCTGCTGTTCGTTCTGCACTGTGTTGCCTCTTTGAAGTCCAAGGTCGCCGTAGAGTCTGCGTGCAGCAGCTAGGTCCATAGGAGCTACGACATCACTCTTCTTAAGAGTTGCGGGATCGGTCCCGCTCCGCGCGCTCACACGGGGCATTACAAATAATTCACGAAGGTCCACCGACAGATTCGTTGTCATGCGAACTGTCCCAGCTTCCACACGGTGAAAACGCTGTAGTAAATAATCACGGTAGGTCAGCTCAAATCTCTCGTCTGCCACCGATTGGGTAGAAAAGCCCAGAGTCTCTAGCTGCTGACTGATGTCATTGAGTTTTCCCACAACCCGCTTTGGTAGTTCGAAGGTGCTGGAGAAGTTGAGCTTTTGCCATTCCGCCATGACCGGGCCAACAAGCATCAGCACCTGAACGACGGAATGCAGCGCGACCCTGTAGACTGCGCCAGAGCCAGCAGTGGCTAAGCTGTCCGGGCAGGGTAGTTTGTTCAGAAAATCCTGTACGACGTGTTCGGGTGAGACGTTGGGGTTGGCAATGTTATCTAGTTGCAACTGCTCCCCTAGTGCCATTAGTGATGTCAAGATCGCGGCGACATCAGTTTCCAGGAGGTGTTCGTTCAGAAAAAACCTGGTTAGCGATTGAGAAGCAGCGGCAGCAGCCTCCTCGACCTGCCGAACCACGGCGTCTCGTCTCAGCCGCTCGACGATGCGCGAGCGAAATGGATTAGAAAAAATCGCATCAAAGATCCTGTAATAGAAGTCGACTGTCTGATCAAGAACTGTCGCAGTCAAGGCTGTGGTCCTCTCTTTTCGCTAGTGATTAGCACGCCGACTTTAGTCGCGAGGTACTTTTCGCGCCACGATTTCGTTGAAAAGGTAACGCGCTTCAATGCAATTGAGCGACAAATCTAGGGTTGTGGCAGTCACGGGGTGTGGAAACTTCCTCGGCCCGTCGCAAATGTCGCCAACATTTGCGTACATATTTCTCCCATGCGGGGGAATCGCATTAAAGAACGTATCATACTACGCCACGCCGAGAAGTTCGGCAATTGTCCAAAACGATGGGGATCAGGGAGTCTATCGTAATTCGGGTGCGGGATGCCCCACAAGTTCCGCCAGTGCCAGCCAATGTCTCGGATGCGGGCGGTGTCGCCCGCGACGCGTGGATGTCGAATCGCGACTGTCACGATTTTCGTCAGCGGTACGGCTTGCCTTCACCCCACTTTGCTTCCAGCGATATCAAAACAACTTGCTTTACGTCGACGATTTCCGTGACATGAAGAGATTTGTTCCCAGCGTCCTTGAGGGAAGAGCCGACCAGCCAGCAGCGGTCATTGAAGATGATATGTCGGTCATGGAGTTTCGGGTGGAGACGAACTTCGATTGTGAATCCCTCTTTCCGGAAATCCTCCAACGCCTTTTCGAAGCCCGCCTCAATGGAATTGGCCCGTTCACCCACAAGCAAGCGTATTGGTTGTTTGGTATTTCGGAAACAGTCGAGAGTGCCGACTCCAACGTATGGGTCTACCACGAATACTTCCGTTTCGGCTTTCTCCAAGAACTCGCGGATCTGTCTAACACGTTTAATGCAGTCGTGGCACTTGAGGAGCAGTACAGCCGCCGCACCGGAAACTGAGAAAATGTTAGGTCTCGTGTCCCGCATCCCAATAATAGCGATCAACGCTTAATGCGAACAGATCCGCCTCAATCTCCTGTCCGGTCGCGTCCGTATTGCCGTCAGCGCCAATTGCCTCCACCCTCCCGTGCTGGCCAACATGATGCCCGTACTCATGAGCGAGCGAGAATCGCTCCATCGAAAAAAGGAGTTGCATTCTCGTGAAGGAAGCCGGAAAGGGGACTGGTCGATGGTTACCCGAAAGGGGGCCAGAACCGAATGAATAATCATCAATTACCTTTTTCCAATAACTGCACAGCTCGGCATCCGAGCTGAGTCTGCCCAAAACAGTCTCAGGGGCAAATGAGACCTTAAGTTGGTCCCCATCACGTTCGTGAAGAAGGCTAAGGGCAAACATGCGGCTGATGCTGCTACAGAATGTGATGAAACCAGTACTAAGCGAGATAACGCTTGCGTCAGTTAGAGGAACCCCCAACTGAAAAGGGCTGGCAGCCTCTAGGCTAGCGTTGCTGCCGTACGCTACGCCGCTGTGCAGCGGTATTTTCAATTCCTGACATGCGACTTCAATTTGTTGCGAGAGCATGTGGACGATGGAGTGTGTAAGGGGATCGTCGTGTGGGCTGGGTAGGGGAACCGTAGCCAATTCTTCTTTGAATTGTGTCGGCGTGAATCCTTCGCCGGATGCAGAACCCCAACTCACGCGCGCGATGTCCTCAAGCAGGGCGGTGTTCTCATCGAGCCACCGCAAGCGCTCCGCTGCGCTCGGCTGTGATCCTTCCATCCAGCGCTCCTGTAGCTGCCGTCGAAAGTCCTCCGCAGCCTGACGTTCCTCCTGCTGTTTATCGATGGATTTCGCCATCCGGTCCCTCAAGCGTCAGCATACGCTAATTGTTATTCTGGCGAGGCCACAACCCCACCTTCGCGCCCCCGCCCCGCTCGCGCGCGGGCCCCGGCCCCTCTAGTTCTTACCCCGCTGGGAGGGGGTGTATCACTTTTCCCGTTCGTATAGCTAACCCCCTCGCGCGTTTGACCCTGCTTTTCTTGCGCCTGTAAGATCAAAAGTCCAAACTCTAGCTCTCAGCGTTCAGCTTGAAACCGTAATCCGAATATCGACACCAGTTGGCGAAAAAGATTTCCACACCCGAGCACTACAACTCGCGGAAAGGCGCCCGCTACAGCAGCCACGCCGATGCTTGCGACATCACGTGCGCCATGTCGTCGTGCGCGCAATTGGGACACTACCCACAGGCAGTAGTCGAATCGCCGCTACAACCGGACCGGCCACCAGGCCACGGTCGGGAAGCTGGCCTGCAGCAGCCATGCCGAAGCCTGCGACACTTCCGCGAACTTCGGCCCCGCGCAGGTTTCCCAGGAAAAACGTTCCACGTGTGGAACATTCCTAAGCCGTGCTTTGGAAAAGGCCGAATTTCTTTGCAATTGGCCGACGCGTGGGAGCTTAATAATTAGAGCGAGTCAGAGCGCAGAGTTCTGAAACTCGGGCGCAAGGAGTCAGGCGATGAGCAAGGCAGAAAAGCGCGGGCCGCCACGACATGGTCAGATCAAAGTCGCGACGCTGCCGATCCACCATGCGCGGAAGCACCTGAAAATGATGGTCGAGACATCGAATGTTACTCGCGACTACGGTGCTCACAGTGGTCAGGGACAGGTCAGTGGCGGGTCCTTCACCGGATCAGGGATGACGAGCGGCGCGTCAGGCGCCGATTACGAAACCAGTTCTCAGGATTCGGTCGGCGACGCCGATTCGACGGGCAGCACCGGATATTAGTTTTGAGCTTCGTCGTGCGGATTGGCGACGTGGAGAAAGGACGCAAATCTGCCGGAGCAAAAGTGAAGCCTGGCAGGCCAAAGGAGGTGCGAGCCAGGCTTCATCCAGAGTCTTGCCGTTTCTCGGATAGCACCAATGACGGTGCATGGCATGATTTTGGCGCATGGCGCAGCCGAAAAGCAAAGACATTCCGCGCAGCGGACACGAAGGAGCACCAAAAATGGCAAATCTTCGGAATACCTATCCGGACGACCAGCCGCAGCCCGCAACTTCGGACTCGGACTCGCCGGCGACGGCCAACCGAAAGCACTTCGAGCAGATCGCCGGGCACCTGCTCGACTCGGCCACCTACGGCGGTCACGGGCATGCGATCGGTCGCCAGGGCGCTCGCGGCCACGCGATGCCAGCCAATGACGCCCACAAGCAGTCTGGCCAGTACATCCCGCAGGCCGTGTTCGACACGTTCTCGGACGGCGCGGGATGCGCGGACGCAAGCGACGCCGCTGCGAGCGACTACGGCAACGTGGACAAGGGCTGAAAGTTTTGCACAAAGACGTCCGCGAAGCGGACACGGAGAGCCGAGCCGCGCTAGCTCTAAAATCTCTCCGTCGTGCTTACAGGCGCTACTTGGAGCAGCCATGCCGAAGCCTACGGTTTCTCTGCTATAAGCGGACCGGCCAGACGGCGACGGTCGGGAAGCTCGCCCGCAGCAGCCATGCCGAAGCCTGGGACATCATGTCGGCTTGGTCATCGTACCGGCCATTCGGGAACATGGTGATCTGCTCGATCAATGGCTCGGTCCATGCGGCGTTTCGATCAACGTACCAATCTCCCGCCTGCCATTCCGGCGCGGCCGCAAACATCCGCGCGACCTTCCCGCCCTGCGGGTTGATCTCGATCACGCCCGGGACGTTGACCTTCAGGCGCTGAACCACAGCCGGGCCGTTGGCCTTGTCCTCGACTAGCACGGCGCTGATCGGGCGATGCACGTCCCGCTGCCGCCTGATCTCGGCTTCGGTCGCCGCCGCGTCCAAGCGCGCGTTCACGACGTTCAGGAAGTATCGCCTGCGGCCCTTGACCCCGATGACTCCGATCGCCACGTAGTCGGACGTCGCCAAGTCTTTGAACGCAGCGTCAACGCTGATTATTTTCATATCGAAGCTCGTCGGCAACTTCTCGTCGGGCTGGCCGGTTCGTGGGTCAATGCCGCCGTAGTAGCGAACTTCGCTGCGCTTAATGAGATTCCCTTCCAAAGGTGTCGGCCTTTGTTGACTCTGCCCGGCAAAAACCAGACGGCGCGCGCGCAGTTGCTCGACAACGGCGGGAGTGAAGCGCGTGGGCATGAGAATGTCGCCCGCCTTGCGCATAAGTACTTTCCCGGAGATCGGGAACGTCCAGGTCTCGTCCTCCTCCGCTTCAAGCGGAATGCGGATGTGCGTCCAGACTCCCGGCTCCTGCTCCAGGAGATAACCGGTGGGGTCCAGTTCGTGCAGCCTCTGCATGATGAGCACGATGGCGCCGCCGGCGGGGTCATTCAGCCGCGAGCGGAGCGTGTTGTCGATCCAATCATTCGCCGCCTTGCGCTCGGCGTCGGAAAGCGCCTGGCTGGCGTTGACCGGGTCGTCGACTATCAGGGTGTCCGCACCTCGACCCCACGCGGTTGCGCCGACGCTGCTGGCGATCATCTGCCCGCCTCGATCGTTCATGAACTGGCCCACTTGGTTGCGGTCGCCCGCCAGCCTGAATTTGTCGCCCCACATCCGCCGATACCATCCACTCTGCAGCAGGTTGCGGCGCATGACCGAGTGCTCTGTTGACAAATCCAGGGAGTAGCTGGCCGAAAGGAAGTTGTGTCCCGGGTTGGTAGACCACACCCAGCATGGAAAACATATGGTGGCGATCGTGGACTTCGCGGTTCGTGGCGGCACGTTCAGGATCAGCCGCGTCAGCCTGCGCTGATGGATGGCGGTCAGGTACTCGCAGATCAGCTCATAGTGCCAACTCCAGACCATTGGCCGGGCGGGATGGAGGATCGACCACGCCTTCTTCACGAACGCGGCAAAATCGGTGGAGAACCGCTCGGCCACCAGCAAGCGTAGCGCTGCCGCGCGATCGAGTGGTTGCGAATCAGAGAAATTGTTCGGTTCAGTTTGCATCGTATCCTTCCGTTCCGGTCGCGTCGGATTCAGCCTCGATCAGCGGCATCGGCAGTTCTCGCTGCGGCACATCCACGGCGCCGAACAACGCCAAAATGTCGCGGGCGTACTCGACCGCTTCTTCTGGGCTGATCGTCTGCACGTTGATCGTGACGTTCTTTTGCGACGTGTCGATCTGTCCGCTGAGCTTGGCCTCGAGTTCAACGACAGCAAGTCGCTCGTGGATGGCTCGCAATGCGCCGCGCACGTCCTGGCGGCGCTCAGACTCCATCTGCAACCGCTCGGCGTCCGCCCGGATGCGACCGATCTCGGCCAGCAGCGCGGAGCCGTAGGCCACATCCTTCTGTTCGACGAGGGCCGCGGCTTTCGCGATGACGACCTGCATGTGCCTTTTGTGCCGGCCTAGCGCGTCGTCCGAGACGCTATAGCGGCGAGCCACAACCGTGATCTGCTCGCCTCGCAGCAGGGCTTTGTCCATGCCGTCGCGGCGGTGGTGGTTGCAGATGCTGCAATTGCGGGCCAAACGTGAACTCCTGGCGCGACGCTCGCACCTATAGGCACGGTAGAGAGACCCGTCGGGAAAATCAAAGAAAATGGGAGAAGTGGACACAAGGAGTTAACGCGGCCTGATGTTGGGTTAAGGGAAACGAGCAACGAAGCAGGACGCACACCAAACACATTACGGCTGGTTGACGCGCATAGCTCGGCCCTGCCACAGGTCTGTGATGGTGCCACTGGGCGTTTGTGATGAAAAACAAGTCAGCCCACCCTTCGCGAAAAACACGCGAAGGGCACCCTCTGTGTAGTTGTGCCAGCGGAAGGCTGAGCCGCCAGCCTGCACTATTCTTTCGCCGTTGTGATTGCGGACCCTTTTGCAGTCTCGGCGCGCGGTAGTTTGACCGCAAGCTCTTCCACGAGTTTCTGTGATGTCGTCTCTGCGAGTGGGAGTTTCATCGCGATCTCTCCTAGGAATGATGCTATGAACTTGGTCGCAGCCTCCACCCATGCCTCAACCTGATCAGGGGTGATAGCTTCGAGAACCGTTGGGTCGTCGGGCCGGATCCGATCCACTCGGTGGACGATTTGGTGTCTCCTCTTCATCATTTGCTGGATTGCAGGAAAACATTCATTAACCTTCGAGGTATCGACGCCTAGTTCGCCGAGCAGTTGCGTTATCTCCTCCGTGTTGTTGAATGTTCGGCGATCTAAGTACTCGGACACCGATTCGCGAAGGACATCGTCGACGCTCTTCCCCTTGTGCTGAACGAGTTTCCCTAAGGAGAACTTCTCTGGTCGCCCTTTGAGGCCCGCGAGCGGGATGCTGTTAAGAAAGCTCTCGTCTCCGACCGGGAGCAGCACTCCGGCAATCGTTCGGAGGAAGTCTTCGAGGTGGGCGTGAATGAGAACGACGGCGGCGCGGAGAATGTCTTCAGCGGTGGTCTTGTTCAAGGGATCGTTCGTATCTAGGCCGGCCTTGGCAGTTGACGCTAACATGACGATTCTCAGGATGCCCGCCTTCATTCGTTCAGTGTAGGGCTGGATGGCGGCGGCTATTGCGGCTTGAACTGCCTCAATGAACTCGGGGGGTGGGTCCGCGTGCTTGTCGGCCTCGATCCGTTCGCGGACGGCTTCGTGGTGCTCGTCGTTCATATCTGGTGCTCAGAATTGTAGTGCTGGCTTGCGTTTCTCGCCAGACGAACTCGGCGGCAACCGCGAAACCGCCCTGCAATCGCGGAGAGGCGCGGTCTTATCGCGGCAGACTAAACAACGTCTCAAAAGTCCGCGCGGGCGTACTCCGCTGTGGAAAAAAATCGCTTGAAAACGGGGTGTTTGCACTCGACACTCTCGCATCCGCCTGAACGGCAGGTTGGGTAGGCTACCCAACGTGCCGAGCGAGCACCTTGAACATCAAAGAGTTGTGCGTCCTGTCCGCCAATTGTCCGCCTACTTCAAACGAGAGGGTCGTCATCCTGGAGTATGCTCGGGCGCACTTTTCAGAACGATCCGGCACACAGCCAATCGGTCGCTGATGCAGGCCAGGTGGTCCTATGTCCTGCTTCGACGCGCTATTGGATGCCGAGCAGACGACGCGATTGCGCTGCTTTCCCCCGCTATCCGGGGCCTTCGCCAATGCTGTTAAATATCTCTTGGCTCGCATCCGCTGTGTCGCCGTTCCAAACTGTCTCGCCGTTCCAAACGTTCGCCGCATTCAGCAATTGGGGGCCCACGACGATCAGCCTTAGCAGCCAAGCCCCGGCGTCACTGCTCCGCCGCCGCATCCTCGCAGGTCTGGCAGATTACTCGTCCCGAACGATCACGATAAAGCGCATAGCTTCCACAGACCCGACAGCATGGGAGGGTCTTGCATGTCGAATAGCCTTGTGCAATCTTGCTCAGTTCTCCCGGTTCAGAAACTTCTCTCTTCAGAGATTGATTCAGAGAGCTGGGCGGCAGCCCAACGGCTTCGGTTTCTAAGACTTCGAGCCTCGATGGTCCGCAATTATTGGGATCATGGTTCCCAATATCTGTGGATGTGGTTCGCAGTTTTTGGGGACCTGCCCTCGTCGATGGTTCGCAATTTTTGCGATATTGTGCCGCTTGCTCGCCCTCCGCGATCTCGTCCCAACTTGGGATAGCAGTCTCGCTCGATGCAACCGGTCTGATTCGTTTTTTTGCTGTCCGGGTCCCTCGCTCAGGTGTCGGCGGCGGACAAAAAACACCCTTAAACCCCTTGGGAGCTGGAAGCGGGTATCCGGTTTTCGGGTCCAGGAGGACATAGCTTTTCCGACCATATCGCCCGTCCCTGCACTTAACGAGGCCAGCCTGCTCAAGTTGCTTGCTTGCGGATGTCAGTGTGTTGGCACTGAGTCCCGCGAGGTCGTGGAGTAAGTAGGCTGGGACTTCCAGTTCAACAGCGGAATGCTTCTGCGCCAGCATCATAAGAGTGATGTAGAGTTTCACGGCTGAGCCTGGCAGAGCCGCTAGATGGCCACCATCGACCAGTTCGCGCGAGACTGTGAAGAAGTGGTTCCGAAGGACGTTACTCATATTGCCTCCGGCATTTTCTTCGCTGTCGTCTGCTGCTGCGCAGGGGATTGGGCACCCTTTTCTGTTCGGGCCGATGAAGTCGGCTTGGACCGCAGGACGCCCTCAGCAAGAATCTGTACGCGGTCTGGCTTTTGGATCGCTGGCTTCGTCTGCACCGAATTGAGCAACCGAGCGATCCTTGTGGCCCGACTGCGTAGTGCCCGGCGAAGGATCTTCTCGACCAGAGCGAGCTTGTCCGGGCGCATGCCGCAAACTCCGGATTCAAACTCGCAAAGCGACGTGACGCTCGCGCCACAGCGGCGCGAGAGGTCGTGAAACGTCCAACCACTCTCACTGCGAAAGGACCGCAGTTTCTTACGGAGAGCAGCGAGCTCCCTCTTTTCGATTGTCTTCACGGGACCACACCTCCGGTGGGGCTTGGCGGCGTGGAATGTGTGGTGACTGGACTGGGTCGAAGGAAATCGGAGATCGAAAGCAATCCAGGGCGCCAAATCCGCGACGCCTACTGATCGCCCTCGGTGGTGGCCTCCCGCGACTCCGTTGGGGGTTGGACGCCCTAGTTTGCTTTGGGCGCTGTCTACACTCGCCGGATCATTGTCAGGCGTCACGCCCAAGCCAGCTTGCCCCTGGCGGGTCCGCGCGAGCAAATCGATTTTCGCTTGGGGCATTATGCGGCGCCGAACAAAGGTTCGGCAGTGTTTAGTTTGGTTCGCCGAGAACTCGAATCCGTGTTCGACCTCTGCGGCGACTCACCGTCAGGAGGGGAATGAGCTGAGGAGCCTGCTTCGACTAAAATCATGATCACTGAAGGTACAATCTAGCGATGCACGCTGCCGACTGATCATCAGCAGTGGTGGCGGGGCTCCTTCCAGCCCCGCCTGTGCCACGGAAGGGTGGAATGGGAGCACGCCGGGGGCGGCCGTCGAGAACTGCTCTGCAACAGAATCTCAAGCGTGATAGTGCGAAAATCGCCCAAGACTTTCGTCGCCACCCTCTCCGTCACCCTGTCGATCGTCGGTTTGAGCCCTACTATCAGCGCATTTTGACAGGGGACCTAGCTGCGATTTCAGACTACTGTGAGTCCAACAGGGGCAGATTTACCCTCGACAATTCCTTCTACGAACTGATCGGCCGGCTCGCACCGCTGCAAGATATAGCTGCCGCTCGACAGATTGTGTCCGAAATTGCAAAACGACACGTTCATCTCACTGGGATACCCGACGACCGCGATGAAGAGTACGAGCATTGGTATGGCTGGCTAAAAATCCTTTGTACGTCGGCACGTCAGTTCATCCGAGAGAGATACGAGGCTGATGATTCCCTGAAGCGAGAACAACTGTGGCACGAGTACATGGACAAGTACTACGCTGCGGATTTTTTCGGTCGGTCAAACCAGCAGAACCAGGCCACTCGGTCTCAAGACATCAAGGAGCTGAAAGCGTGGGGTGAGCAGTTTCGTGCGGATCGAGATTGGATTCTCGACTTAGTGGAAAGATTTTGCTCTTACGGCGTGGTTCCTCGACCTGTGTTCGATGAACTGGCCGAGAGTAGACCCGGGTATATGCGTGATAAGCGTTACCGGATGCGACTGTTTCGCCGGACCCCATCATCCATCGCACGCAAGTTCGCCTGTGCGATCGCCGGCCTTTCTGTGAGTTCCGTCAGCCATAAACACAGGCGCATTTGAATTCAATTTCTTTGCGCTCGCCTATTCCCGTATTTCCACTAGATTCGTGCGTTTCATTCTCTTGCGCCGAACTTTTTTTCGATCCCTGTATCACAGCACAAACACTAGCAATACGGGTCTTCGACAATGTCGATGACACCGCATGGGCTTTGCTTCCCATTCCCGCAGAAGATTTAATTGATCAACAGAAGGTGGAGATTGGCTCCAGCGCTGGCGAGGCTGGGCCCTGTGACACGGACAATCACGCGAAGAAAACGGAGGGCAAGGAGATGGACACGGGAGCAATGAAACACGACAACCTAGACGGGACGATGACGGCGCAGGAGCGCACCGACCTTGCGCGGGTGGTCCGGCTGCGCGCGAAGATCAGGCGCAGTGACGTCGACGAGCACAAGGCTCGCCAGCTTGCTAAGGTCGAGCAACAACTCGCGAAAATCTACAGCAAGCACGACAAGCGCTGGGCCGCGATCACCGAGGCCACGCAAAAGGTGGTGGATGAGGCCCACGCCAATATCGCGAAGATATGCGTGGACGGAGGGACTGTGCCGGAGTTCGGCCCCCGCCTTTACCTAGGTTGGGAGGGGCGCGGCGAGAACGCATTCGCGGCGCGGCGGGCGGAGTTGCGCAAGGTCGCCACCACACAAATCGAAGCGAACGCGAGGGCCGCAAAGATGCGGATCGACCGCGCCGAGGCCAGCTTGCTGGAGCAGATCACCGCGCGCGGTCTCCGGACAGACGATGCCAAGAAGTTCCTGGAGAGCATGCCATCCATCGAGGAGCTGATGCCAAGCCTGGAGGTTGGCGAGCTGGACAAGAAGCTCCCGCTGCCCAAGGACGGCTATCACTACAGCGACTACTACAACGTCGACGACTAGTCGCGGCCCGCACGTAACTCGAGGAGCAAAAAAAGATGGAACAACCTGACTACAAAAACACTGAGGAACAGGCGCGGTATATAACGCGAGGAGGCGCGCTCGCGTTGGGTGATTCCAGGAGCAAACCGAGGACCACAGACCAAGGACGACTAAAGAACTTTGAGATGCGCACCGTAAACAAAGTCGTGAATCCAACAATATTGGGTCAGCCGCTAGCACTTACGGACAAATATCGTCCAACGCGGATTGATCAGTTTTTGGCTTTGCGCGATAAGGAGGCTCTCGTCGGCTTCGCGGCTAATCCCTACCCCAGCAATCTTCTCTTTCATGGTCCAACCGGCGTCGGCAAAACCAGCGCGGCTATTGCCCTTGCGGAGGGGATTGCTGCTGAACTGCACCATCTCCCGGGAAAGGCGTGCACAGTTGAGCAACTGGAGAAACTGTGCCGAGAATGCTGTTACGCACCGCATCGAACACAAGACTGGAAACCTGCACAACTCCATCTGGCCTTAATCGACGAGGTCGATGCGGCGAGTTATCCTGCACAGCTTTTGCTCCTCTCGAAGTTGGATGGCACAGCTACTCCCCCGGCTACGGTGTTCCTGTTTACTACGAACGAGATAGAAACCCTGGAGCAGCGATTCGTTTCCCGTTGCCGAACCGTTGAGTTCACTATGAAGGGCGCAGAGATGGAGCTTGCCAAGCTCCTTAGCGAGATATGGTCAAAAGAAGCTCCAGGATGCAATGCGCCAGACTTTCAGCAGATCGCTCGCGCCGCAAATGGCGACAATAGGGCGGCACTGAACACTTTGGAGACGCTTATCTTGTCAAGCCGGAAACTGCCCGGTGAAGTATCGTACGCCTCCAAACCAACTGGGGTAAAAGCCCTTCCCGACTGTGCTGTTAAACAAAGTCCAACCGAGATGTTCCATCCGTTGTCCCAAGTATTTCCAGAGGTGTCCCCGGAATCCTTTGCAGCTCTCAAACTGGACGTTGCGGAGCGCGGCGTCCGAGTTCCGGTCGTGATCTTTGAAGGACTGGTCCTGGATGGGAGGAGCCGATGGCGGGCGGCGCAGGAATTAGGGGTCAGGTGTCCCACTTTAGACTACGACGGATCGAAGCCGCTGTTGGAAGTGGTGTCGCTCAACGCGATCCGGCGGCTCGATCTAACCAGCAGCCAACGAGCCATGGCAGCAGCCAGGATCGCCAACTTGAACGAAGGCCGCCCGACAAAAACTCAGTCAATTGACGGTGTTTCTGAAGAGAAAGCCGCCCGCCTACTCAAAGTGAGCGTCAAGAGCGTCGAACGCGCCAAGAAAGTTCTAGGCGCCAACCGTCCTGACCTAATCGATGCGGTCTCATCCGGCAGGATGTCCGTCTCCAGGGCGGCGAACAGCATCAGCACGAGAGAGAATGGCACTCCCACACCGATAGAGGCGTCAACCAAGTCATCACCTAAAAACGCACTCACACGCGACCCGGACCCCGTTTGGCTGTGGAAGGAGATGTTGCTTTTTGAAGAAAGGCGAATTATGGACAGCTTCCCGGCTGATCTTCTGGATCAGATGTCGCAACAGCAATCTGTAGATGTACTCCGGATAGCGCCGGCACTCATCGCGTGGCTCCAAGGACTCGTAGGTGAACGATGGGAGTCCGATACACAACTCCACAACAGCGGAGAACTGACCACGTGACATTCACGCCAAGGACGACGGTAGTTCGACCGTGAGCGTCGTGAAGAACCAACGAAGGTGAAGAAGAGTGGACAGCCAAGAGTCGAACGCTCTTTTGAGAGCGGAGTTAGAGCCTGCGATGGTCGTAGCGCGGACATTGCCAGTGGAGCGGCTTGCCCGTTTCATTGCCGATCTCGAGGAAATAAAGGTCGTTGCACTGGCCCGACTCGTTGCTCCACCGCCGGCAACTCGACCCGACGAACTCGTAGACATCGACGAGGCAGCTCGACGATTGGGAGTTTCCAAACACTATTTGTATCGTCATGCTGAGAAGCTCCAATTCAGCCGTCGCGTTGGCCGGAAACGCGTTTTTTCGAGTGTTGGCATTGATCGCTACATCGCGTCGCGTCGCTGAACCACCAGGATATAATTGAAGAAGCGCGCCGGACCCGATGGTTCAGATCGAGCCCAGCGCTGACCACACTCGCCTACTAAGGAGGCAAGACATGGCTGTCCAGAACCCTAATCCATCTCAAACTCAAGTTCAAGCTAAGCGCCACAGGGGCCAAGGTCGTATTTTTTCCCGCAAAGGCACCCCATTTCTTTGGTGCGCATTTTTCTTGCGAGGCCGAGAATTTCGACAGTCGACTCGTGAGACTGATCGGCGCAAAGCGGAGAGATTTCTCAACCGGCGAATCAGAGAAATTGGAGCTGATCAGATTGGCGCCCGAGCATTTATTGGGCCGCAACAGGAACGGCTTACCGTTCAGGAACTGCTCGGTGCCTTGAAAGCTGACTACGAACTGCGCGGCGTGGCGACACCACAATTCAATTCGCATCTCAAACACGTCCGCAACTATTTCGGACTGGTGCGCGCCGTGGAAGTCACGGCGGAAATGGTGGACAAGTACATCGGCGAGAAACTTGAAGCAGGATTCAAACCCGCGACCGTGAATCGCGGGACTCAGTTGCTTCGCCAAGCCTATGCACTGGCCATCCAACGGAAGCACCTAGTTTCGATGCCTTCGATCCGGCATCTGGACGAGAGCGACAATGTGCGGCAGGGATTCTTTGAAGAGCCCGATCTTCGCCGCGTCGTAAGCTACCTGCCCGAATACCTTCAGGACTTCACACTTTATGCCTTCCTCACGGGGTGGAGGAAGGGCGGCATCAAGAACCTGCGCTGGCCCGATGTCGCCAAGCAGATCGTCACCGACAAAGAAACGCAGGAACGCATGGAAGTGGAGGTCGTGTTTCTCCCCGCGCGGTTTTGGAAGAATCGTGAGCCGCAGACCATGCCACTCGTGGGCGAGTTGGCGGAGATCATCGCCCGCCGCCGCTCCGCCCGCGCCGTCGCCACGAAGGACGGAGTCATGCTGTCGGAATTTATTTTCCATCGGGGCGACGGCAAACCCATCGCGGACATGCGGAAGATTTGGAAGACTGCCTGCAAGCTGGCGGGTGTATCCGGTCGCTTGTTCCATGACCTCTGCCGCACGTTCGCGCGCAATGCCGACAATGATGGGGTGAGCCGCTCCGTGGCGAAGGACATCATGGGGAGAAAGACGGAGGCAATCTACGCCCGCTATCGCATCGTGGCTCAAGGCGAGAAGGTTTCAGCCCTGCTCCG
>OBLU010000530.1_pt1 | contig 35905 bp, 20 predicted proteins | sample 1518681 | NCBI WGS metagenome assembly OBLU01 (sample SAMEA3539304, study PRJEB22396) | soil metagenome | biome: tundra; feature: field; material: soil | place: USA | collected 2010-05 | depth 0.15 m
CGAGATATTGGCGTGACTGGAGTTCAGACGTGTGCTCTTCCGATCTGATGTGCTCTTTGTCGGCCGCCCAGCGCTCGGGAACGAGAATTCGACGCTGAGCTTATTCAAAGAGGATCCCGATCACAGGGGCGCTGTGCGCGTACCGGTCAAGGTGGGCCGCGCATCGGTCAACGCAATTCAAGTTCTGGATGGATTGAAGGAAGGCGATACCGTGATCCTCTCCGACATGTCGCGCTATGACAATGTGGACCGCATCCGGCTCGAATAGGTCCGCGCAAGCAGATTAGAGAACAGACCTTGACTGCGGTCGATTGCTAAGCAATTTAAACGGACCCAGATCACTGACCACCGACAACTCACGAAGGGGGATTGAATGAACGACAAGCTGATTGACATCGAGGACCTTACCAAGGTCTTTTATACCGACGAAGTGGAGACGCACGCGCTCTCCGGCATTCACCTCACCATTTCGCGCGGCGAGTACGTGGCCATGTCCGGTCCATCTGGCTGTGGGAAATCAACTCTGTTGTCCATTCTTGGTTTGCTCGATACGCCTACCGGAGGGAAGTATTTACTTAACGACAAGCCCGTTGAGAATCTCAGCTTCGGCGAGCGCTCGCGCATTCGTAATCAGCAGATCGGGTTCATTTTCCAGAGTTTCAATCTGATTGGCGATCTCACGGTTGAGGAGAATGTCGAGCTACCCCTGACTTACCGCGCCGGCATGCCATCGGCGGAGCGCAAAAAGCGTGTGAAGGAAGCGCTCGAACGGGTCAACATGGCGCATCGTATGCGGCACTATCCTGCCCAGCTCTCCGGCGGTCAGCAGCAGCGTGTAGCCGTGGCGCGTGCCTTGGCGGGCTCGCCCTCAATCCTCCTGGCGGACGAACCTACCGGCAACCTGGACTCGAAGAATGGCGAAGCCGTGATGCACCTTCTTGCCGATCTTCATCGTGAGGGTTCGACGATTTGCATGGTGACGCACGATCCGCGTTTCGCCAAACACGCAGAGCGTGAAGTGCATTTGTTCGACGGCAAAGTCGTTTCGGAAGATGAGCTGCGAAAGCTGACCGCTGAAGTGGAGGCTTAAAAGTGCTGTTGCAGGATGTTAGCTACGCGTTGCGTCAATTGCGCAGGAAGCCCGGGTTCGCGCTTACGGTTATTGCGACCCTGGCCCTGGGCATTGGCGCAACCACGGTGGTTTACAGCATCGTAGATGCCGTCCTGCTCCGGCCCTTGCCCTTCACGCGCCCTGAGCGGCTGGTGACGCTCAGTAATCTGGAAACCGTCGCCGGCGGAGCGGTTCGAACCAACGATACATCCTATCCGAACTTCTACGACTGGCGGGCGCAGAACAAAAGCTTCCAGTCTATCTCCTGCTATAAGACCGCTGGATACACCATGGCCGGATTTGGCGGTGGTCCGGCGACGCGCTCTACCGGCGTCATGGTCAGTTCCGACTTCTTTTCCACGCTAGAAGTAGCGCCTTTGCTTGGCCGAGCATTTCGTCGCGACGACGAACATGCTGGGAATCGTGCGGTCGTCATCGGGTACGGCCTATGGCAGTCAAGGTTTGCTGCCCAGCCCAATATCGTCGGCAGGACCCTGATACTCGATGAAGAGACCTACACCATCGTGGGCGTTATGCCTAAAGGCTTTCAATATCCGCTCGATGCACCCGATGTGCAATTCTGGGTGACGACTGCCCACGATGCTGAAGGACCGGGCGCTTCGATCAGTCAGCGAGGCTACAACCAACTCGAGGTTGTCGCTCGACTGCGCGATGGAGTCACGCTTCAGCAGGCACGTGCGGAGATGCAGGTCATTCAAACGGGCCTCGCGGCGCGCTATCCGGACGACGACAAGAATGTGACTGCGGTGGAACTTACGCCAGCCTCCGAAGCTCTCACCGGAGATGTCCGCCAGCCTCTTCGCACACTCTTTGCGGCTGTCGTGTTTCTCCTGTTGATTGCGTGCGCTAATGCTGCCGGCCTTCTGCTCACGCAGGCGAGCAGCCGGGTGAGGGAACTGCTGGTACGGGCTGCGGTCGGCGCCAGCCGCGGTCGCATCCTGCGCCAACTCATCACCGAGGCGGTGACACTGTCTGTTACCGGGGGACTGCTCGGCGTGGCGCTGGCTTACGGAGCCATTCGCGTGATCCCGACATTTCTTCCCGCAGGCTTGGTGCGCGCTCAGTCGATCGCCCTCAATGGTCCAGTCCTCCTGTTTGCTCTGGCCGTATCGATAGGCACGGGCATGGTTTTCGGAGTGGTGCCTGCGTGGCGCATGTCGCTGTTAGCTCCCTCAATGAATCTGCGCGAACAACAGCGCGGGACAACCCCGGGCCGCCGCCAACATGCACTTCACTCCGCATTAGTGATCATCGAGATTTCTCTAAGTCTCATCCTCCTGGCCGGTGCTGGCTTGTTGATGCGCAGCTTCAGTCGCATTATTTCGACCAACCCCGGGTTCGATCCGCAACACCTGCTCACGTTTCGCATTGCTACTCCTGAATCACGCTACAGCGACGAACGGAGGGTTGTCTTTTTCAATCAGCTCTTATCGAGGCTAAAGAGTCAGCCAGGCGTCGAAGCAGCTACGGCCGCATTTCCGCTGCCATTGGCTGGCGGCAACATTCGAATCTCTTTTTCGATCGCGGGCCAGCCAGTTGTTGCCGGAGATGAGCCCAGCGAGCGTGTGAGTCTGGTCTCCTCCAACTTCTTCCGAACCATGCGCATTGCGCTGCAACACGGCCGGTACTTCTCTGAAGCAGAGCAAAATACCCACGCGCCGCAAGTCGTCATTATCAATGAGGCGTTTGCCCACAAGTATTTCCCCGGAGTCGATCCGGTCGGGCAACATTTGCGCTCTGGCCTCGGCGCCGGCAATCCGCCGCCGATGCGCGAAGTTGTCGGCGTGGTCAGTGATGCGAAGCGAGGCAGCCTGACGGAGCCATCTCAACCCGAATATTACGTTCCGATTGAACAGGCACCCGTTGCTCCTCCAGCCGTTGCGTTGAGGGTGAGTGGTGATCCCGCCGCGTTTGAAAACACGGTTCAGACGACGGTCTCCTCATTGGATGCTGCGCTACCGGTTTACAGGCTTCATCCTTACTCGGATGAATTGGCGCGCACCACCGCGCAACAGCGATTCCAGACCAGCTTGATTGGCTTCTTCGCCCTTGTGGCTTTGGTGATGGCCGCAGTCGGTCTCTATGCATTGCTCGGCTACATAGTTGTGCAACGAACGGCTGAACTGGGGTTGTGCATTGCTTTGGGAGCGCCGCGATCTCACGTGCTCCGCATCATTCTCACACGGGGCATGGCTCTTTCGGTGCTTGGATTGATCTTCGGATTAAGCGCCTCTGTCGGTCTCACACACTTCCTCGCAGGAATGCTGTTCCAGACTAAAGCCCTGGATGCTCCCACGCTCGCGACCGTCTCGCTGGTTCTATTTGCCGTAGCATCTCTTGCCAGCCTCGTTCCTGCCTACCAGGCTTCACACCTTGAGCCCATCGACGCTTTACGACGGCAAGAATAACGGCTGTCACCGAAACCGCGTTCCCATCGGGACCGTTGCTAAGGAGGAGAACATGCAGGCATTGCTCCAGGATATGCGCTACGCGCTTCGTCAATTGCGCAAATCGCCGGGCTTCACGCTCACCGCTGTGGTGACGCTGGCGCTTGGTATTGGAGCGACCTCTGCGATCTTTACCCTGGTGCATGCCGTGATGCTCAAGTCGCTTCCGGTTACCAATCCGGCAGAACTTTATCGCATCGGCGATAAGGTCCACTGCTGTAACTGGGGCGGATACACGCAGTTTGAAGAGTACTCGTTGTTTTCTGACGAACTCTATCTGACATTTCGCAAAAATACGCCCGCCTTTCAGGATCTCGCAGCTTTTCAGGGAGGCAGCGTGGGCCTCGCAGTGCGACGTGCAGGTACAGCGCAAGCCGCGGAAACGCGCAATGGCAATTTTGTTTCTGGGAATTTCTTTAAGACGTTCGGCATCGGCCCTTGGATGGGCCGCGTTATTACCGATGCTGACGATCGGGACGAAGCGTCTCCGGTTGCCGTGATGAGTTATCACACGTGGCAGCAGAAGTACGGGGCTGAACCCTCCGTAGTGGGATCAGCGTTCCAGATCAATGGAAAGTCATTTACGGTCATCGGCATTGCGCCACCGGGCTTTTACGGTGCGGATCTTCGCAGTTGGGCCATGCCGGACTTCTGGATGCCGTTGTCGACTGAGCCATTGCTGGATGGTCAGACGTCTCGCCTCAAAACACCGAATCAGAATTGGCTTGACGTGATTGGCAGAGTTCGGCCCGGCACCGATACTAAAGCTCTTGAAGCGCAACTGAAGGTTGAATTGCGTCAATGGCAGACGAGCCACCTTGCCGAGATGAGCCCGCAGGACAAGGAATACATGCCCAAGCAGGCGCTGCATTTGACGGCGGGAGGTGCGGGCGTGACCGACATGCGTGAGCAGTATGAAGACGCTCTACGCCTGTTGATGGTGGCCGCGGGGTGCGTGCTTCTGATCGCGTGCGCTAATCTCGCGAACCTGCTGCTGGCGCGTGGACTCAAAGGTCGCCAGCAAACTTCAGTGCGTGTGGCGTTAGGCGCCTCTCGCAGGCGGTTGGTGTTCAAAGCCCTTGTCGAGAGCGTCACGCTCGGCCTGGTAGGAGGCATCGCGGGTTTATGCGTAGCCTACGCAGGCACTGGATTGATTCTGCGCCTCGCCTTCACAGGGCCAAACCGGTATGTACCCATCGAGGCGACGCCGTCATGGCCCGTGTTGCTTTTCACCCTGGCGGTTTCGGTACTGACCGGGATGTTATTCGGAATCGCACCGGCATGGATGACATCGCATGCTGAGCCGGTGGAGGCTTTGCGCGGAGCCAATCGCTCAACCGGTCACGGGGCTCGTTGGCCTCAGAAGGCGCTGGTCATCACCCAGGCCGCTCTGTCGTTGGTTCTGCTGAGTTGTGCGGCCATGTTGGCACAGAGCCTGCGTAATCTTGAGCATCAGAAATTTGGTTTTGAAGTGAAGGATCGCTATCTCGCAAGCATCAATCCGATGCTGGCCGGATATCAGCCCGATCAACTTGAAGTCCTCTATCGCCGGATTGAGGACAGGCTGCAGCGCATTCCTGGAGTCGCGAGCTTAGCAGCGGCAACCTATGCGCCGATGAGCGGAGATAGCTGGAACGACGGTGTTCGGATACAGGGCAAGCCCGAGCCTCATGCGGGAGACGATGACGACGCTAGCTGGACCCGAGTCAGTTCCGATTTTTTCTCGACCCTCGGATATCCCATCGTCGTTGGACGGCCGATCACGCCGCAAGATACCGTCACCTCGCCCAAGGTTGCTGTAATCAACGAGGCATTCGCCAAGAAATTCTTCAAGGGCGAGAATCCCATCGGCAAGCACTTTGGCGCGGATGAAATGAGCCATGCTGGCGACTATGAGGTGGTAGGCGTGGCTGCGGACATGCGCTATTTGACTTACAACCTGAAAGATCCTGCACGCGCCATGTTCTTCCTTCCTGCGACGCAGCATACGCACTACGAAAAGCCAAGTGAAAATACCGGCGATGAATGGTCGCACTACCTGTCAAACATCGTCCTGTGGGCGCCTAGCGGTCCCGGAGGGCTGGAGTCACAAGTGCGCGCGGCACTGGCAGAGATCGATTCCAATCTTGTGCTGGTCGATTTCGAAAGCTATCCCAAAGTGCTCGAGGATGATTTCGGGCAACAGGACTTGATCGCTAATCTGACGCTGTTATTTGGTGTACTTGCGTTGGTGCTTGCGACCATCGGTCTTTATGGTGTCACGGCCTATTCCGTAGAACAGCGCACCAATGAGATTGGGATACGCATGGCTTTGGGCGCAAACCGCGGGTCAGTGCTATCCATGGTATTGCGGTCCGCATTCGTTCAGGTCGGTGCAGGGCTGCTTATCGGAATTCCAGCGGCCATCGGGGCAGGCCGCGCCATCTCAAATCAGCTGTATTCAGTCAAGCCTTACGATCCGGTGATGCTTGCATTCGCGACCCTTCTGCTGGGAGTGGCGGCTTTCGTCGCCTCGGTGGTTCCGGCGCAAAGGGCTGCAAGCGTCAATCCGACGCGGGCGCTCCGCACCGAGTAATGAGTGGGCGGGAACGGAAGCAGTTGACCGCAAGATGAGTAACGAAAGGGGGCATGACCAGCATGGGCACGGACTTCAAGTATGCGGTTCGCCGTTTGCGCCAGTCGCCGGGCTTTACGCTTACGGTCGTGCTGATGCTTGCTCTCGGCATCGGAGCAAACACCGCTGTATTCAGCGTCATGAATGCAATCCTCATGCAGCTGTTGCCAGTATCGCGCCCCGACGGTTTGAGTTATGTTCACATCGGCAAGGGGCAGTCGCAGCCACAAGGAGCAGGCAACACGGGAGACTCGAATACTTCGTTCTCCGAAGTCGTATTTGAAGTACTTCGCCAACGAACTGATGTCTTCGAAGACCTCATCGCATTTGTTCCGCTCAGCTTTTCCGGCAGCGTCGCAGTACGCCATGGAGAATTTCCCGAAGAAGCATCGGGCGAAGAAGTAAGCGGCAATTTCTTCTCGGGCCTGGGAGCACGCATTGAACGCGGTCGTGGTTTCACGCTGAGTGACGAGGAAGACCATGCTTCGATCGCCGTGTTGAGTTATGACTACTGGATTCGTGGCTTCGCCCGCGACCCTGCCATAGTGGGGCGAACCATCTATATAAAGGGCGTTCCTATGACGGTGGTGGGCGTTACCGCCCACGGGTTCAAGGGCATCGAGCCAGCTACAGCGACCGACTTTTGGATCCCGCTGCAGATCCGACCGGAGCTCAATGCGTGGGGGTCGAATTTCGACACGCTATACGGGTCGCCTAAATGGTGGTCACTCCGCTTGATGGCGCGCCTGCGGCCCGGGGTCTCGCCCATGCAGGCCCAACAGGCTCTCACCGGGACGTTTGGCGCCGTGGTGAAGCAGACCGTGGGCTCTGTCGATCCCAAACAATGGCAGCCCCTTTTAGACTTTGTACCAGCTCGCGGCATCGCTGGATACAACGATCAATATCGCGAACCTGTTCGCATTCTCATGGGCCTCGTTGCCATGGTCCTGCTGATTGCGTGCACCAATGTTGTGATGATGGTGCAAGCGCGCAACACCGTGCGTGAGCGTGAATTCAGCGTCCGTCTCGCCATTGGCGCGCGCCGCGGAACGATTTTTCGCCAGTTACTAAGCGAAAGCCTTTTGCTCGTTGTTGCCGGCGCAGGTTTAGGCTGGCTGTTCGCCATATCGGCGACCCGCATGCTTGCTTCCTGGTCCGGCATTGAGACCGGTCTCAGCCCCGATCGAACGGTGCTATTGTTCACACTTGCAATTTCGTCTCTTGCTGCTTTTGCATTCGGGCTGATCCCTCTTTGGAGCGCTATGAATGCTCCCGTTGCGGGCGTTCTACGATCCAACTCGGGGAGCGTGATGGCGAGCCGTAACCGCGTGTTTGGAGCGCGCGCGGTGTTGTCACTGCAGGTGGCGATCTGCCTTGTGTTGCTCATCGCCGCAGGATTGCTGCTGCGCACTTTGCGTAACTACGCTAACCAGAATCTTGGCATTCAATCGGAAGGCCTGCTGGTCTTCGGAGTTACTCCCCTGGGACAGACGGATACCCACGTCTTCTATCGCGGTCTTCTTGATCGCATTCGCCAAATCCCTGGTGTCGAATCTGTTTCGATGGCAGAAAATCGTCCCGGCTCTGGTTGGACGGATAACAACGACCTGATACTTGATGGTGTCGCGCGACCTGATGGAATTCGCTCTATTGGCGTGGGCGCAGATTTCTTCCATACCATGGGTGTTTCCATTCTCGCAGGTCGCGATGTCACCGAGTCCGACGTTGAGAAATCGCAACTGGTTGCATTGGTGAACGAGACTTTCGTCAAAAAGTATCTTGCTAACACCAACCCCATCGGACATACGCTGGGCGGGAAACATCGCCTTGCGATTGTGGGTGTTGTGCGCGATAGCAAGTACGGCTCCGTCGACGAAGATACGATGCCGATGGCTTACTACGCTCAGATGCAGGCGCCGTCACTCGGTACGATGCACATCGAGGTGCGCACACGTGGAGACGCTGAAGTCATGCTTCCCGTGCTGCGCAAGACGCTCGCCGAGGCCTATCCGAACATCCCGCTTGAAAAGCCGATGACGCAGCATGCCCAGTTCCAGGCGTCCTATGCACAACAGAGAATGTTTGCGGCCATGGGCGGGTTCTTCGGAGTGCTTGCGGCCCTTCTGGTGGCGACGGGACTGTACGGGACCCATTCTTTCCGCGTAAGTCGACGCACGACTGAAATCGGCGTCCGCATGGCGCTGGGCGCGAGTCGCTCTCAGGTTCTAATGATGGTGTTGCGCGAAAGTCTGTGGGTGCTAGCCGCTGGTCTTATTGTCGGCGTTCCGCTGACATTTGTCGCTATCCGTCCTTTGAAGTCAATGCTCTACCAGATGTCTCCGTTTGATCCCATCAGCTTTTCGCTTGCTGTAGCGGCCATGATCGTGGTCGCTGGCTCTGCGGCGCTTGTGCCTGCGCGTCGCGCTGCTTCAATCGAACCGATGCAGGCGCTCCGGGCCGAATAGGAGGATCACTATGCTCGCCCAGGATCTTCGTTACGCCGTGCGCCAATTACGCCGCTCGCCGGGTTTTGCGGTAACTGCAGTGCTGACGCTCGCCCTGGGAATCGGGGCCAACAGCACGATACTCAGTTGGATCAGTTCGACTATGTTCAATCCCATCCCCGGTGCGTCCCGCACTGCGGATATGGTGACCATCTTGCGAGGGGAGCGAAGTGAACATCCGAGTCCGCCGCTTTCTTATCCGGACTTTGTTGACCTTCGTGACAGTGCGAAATCCTTCACCGGCCTGATCGGTTATCACGATGACTATATGTCGATCACTGGATCTCCCGAGCCCGAGCGTATCTATGGTGCATTGGCTTCAGTGAATTATTTTGAGGCGCTGGGGGTGCGGCCAATCATCGGTCGAACCCTGCTTACCTCTGAAGCCAATGAGCGCGCGGGCATCGCGGAGGCTGTCATTGGCTACGGCCTGTGGCAGGATCACTTCGCCGGTGATCCTACGATCCTTGGCAAGACCATCGAAATCAATCGTCATCCTTACATCATTGTCGGAGTGGCGCCCCGCGGTTTCCAAGGCGCGAAGAGCGGATTGCGTTCAGATATTTGGATTCCGTTGGGGATGGATCAGCAAGTCTGGGGCTGGGGTCGTGTCGATAAGCGCGGTGTCTCCTGGCTCAACGTGCTGGGAGTCCTGGGTCCCGGTGTGGATCATCGCCAGGCCGAGAATGAATTAAACCTGCTGATGCAGCGCATCGTCGACCGCTATCCTGAAACGCATCAGGGAGCGAACCATCTCTCTACAGATCCACTGTGGCGTTCACCCTTTGGTGTGAACGTCTACCTCTCTGGAACCTTGCCAATGCTGCTAGCGTTGGCGGCGGTTTTGTTATTGCTGGCGTGCGCTAACGTTGCCAACCTACTGCTTGTGCGGTCGGTGACGCGTCGTCGTGAATTTGCAATCCGCTTGTCCATGGGTGCTAGCCGGTGGACCATGGTCCGTCAACTCCTCGCAGAAAATTTGCTCATCGCTCTGGCAGGGGGTGCCGTTGCTTTGTGCGTGACGGTTTGGACAGCCCGCACAATTACGATTTTTCTGCCCGGTACGACTCTGCCACTCAACCTTAATGGAAACGTGGACCGTAGAGTTCTGCTCGCGACTATTCTGGTGTCGATCTTGACGGCCGCGATCTCAGGCGTCGTGCCAGCGCTTCGCGCTTCGCGACTTTCGCCGATGTCGGTCCTCAAGGATGAAGCGCTCAACACCTCGGGCGGGCTCAACAAATCGCGTCTTGCATCCGGGCTCGTCGTGGCTCAGGTTGCGTTATCGCTACTTCTGCTGGCGTGCGCCGGATTGTTCATTCGCAGCTTGCATAAGGCGCAACTCTCAGATCTCGGCTTCGATTCCAGCCACGTGCTCTTGGCCACATTCGATTTGCATCCGATGGGCTACACAACTGCTACCGGGATGGCGTTTGATCGGCAACTCATAACGCGCATCAAGCAGCTACCCGGAGTTCAATCTGCAACGCTGGCGGACTTCTCGCCTTTGAGTTTCACTATTCACTCCGAAGGCGTGATGCCAGAAGGCTACACACCTCGGCCGCACGAATCGATCGAAGCAGATCGCGGCATTGTCGGGCCTGACTATCTAAGCACCTTACGAACGCCACTTCTCGCTGGCCGCGACTTTACAGACCAGGACAAGGAAGACACTGTGCCCGTTGCGATTGTCAACAAAGCCCTTGTCGACCGGTACTGGCCCGGAGAGAACGCTATCGGCAAGCGCATTCAAATATCGGGACGTTGGAAGACAGTTGTAGGCGTGGCGGCCAACGGAAAATACCGGCGTATGATCTACGATCCTGCACCTCTCGTGTTTTTGCCCTTGACGCAGCACTTTCAAGATGAAGTCATTCTTCACGTTCGTTCCACGCGCGATCCGCAGGCTTTGGCCTCCGCTGTTGAGCAGACCATTCACAGTATGAACGCAGATCTGCCTGTCTTCAACGTAACAACGCTTAAGGCGAATCTCCGCATTGGGAATGTCTTCGAGCGCATTGTCGTGACTTTTGCCGGATCGTTCGGTTTGCTTGCCCTTATCCTCGCCGCCGTCGGCATCTATGGCGTAGTCGCTTATACAACGAAGCAGCGTACGCACGAAATCGGCATTCGCCTGGCCCTGGGCTCGGGCAAAGCGGTCATCTTTCGACAGGTGATTGAGCAGGGAATGAGACTGACTCTCATCGGACTCACACTTGGAATCGTTGCTTCAATTTTCTTGACACGCTTCCTGCGCAGCATGTTGTTTGGCGTTGGAACTACCGACCTGCTGACCTTCGTGATCGTTGCTGCCGGGCTTTGCGTGGTTGCATTGATCGCTTGCTATCTTCCCGCGCGACGCGCGGCATCCGTCGATCCAATGCAGGCCCTGCGCACAGAATAGGAACTCGAGGACATGCAGACAATTCTCCAAAACATTCGCTACGCGGTCAGGCAACTCCGCAAGTCGCCGGGATTTACCGTCACCGCCGTCATCACGCTGGCTCTCGGCATTGGAGCTAACACGGCGATCTTTACGCTGGTGCAGGGCATCATGTTGCGCTCGCTGCCGGTGGCCGACCCCTCGCGGCTCTACCGGATTGGCGATACGGATGATTGCTGCGTAGAGGGCGGATTCCCAGGCGACGCCGAAAGTACAGGCGATTTCTCAATATTTTCGACTGACCTATATCAGTATCTGAAGAAATCCGCACCCGAGTTTGAGGAATTAGCCGCGGTGCAGGGAGGACAGTGGTCCTGGAGTGTTCGTCGCGGGAACGAGTCTGCGAAATCCCTCAACGGCGAATTTGTATCCGGTAATTTCTTCTCGACTCTCGGCATGGGTGCCTATCAAGGACGTGTGTTCGCTGACAGCGACGATACACCTTCCGCGGCACCAGCGACGGTTCTAAGCTTTCGTGCCTGGCAAGGCGAATATGCTGCCGATCCAGCTATTGTCGGATCGACTATTTACATCCAGGCCAGGCCTTTCACGGTCATTGGCATCACGCCTCCTGGATTCTTCGGAGATCGCGTTTCTGAGAATCCTCCGGATTTTTGGATGCCGATTGAATCTGAGCCGTATGTGCGAGGCGAAAGCTCAATCCTGCACCACGAGGAATCTCATTGGCTTTATCCCCTAGGACGGGTTCACGCGGGGACCAACATTGCTGCGCTTCAGACCAAGCTGACTTCGACGCTGCAGCAGTGGCTATATTCCCGTCCGCGACTCATTGCCAACGGCGGAGCCAGCCTCATTCCTAAGCAGCACGTTGTGCTGTCTCCTGCGGGTGGCGGCATTCAGACGTTGCAGATACAGACAGGCAAGGGACTCACGATGTTGATGATCCTCTCGTCCGTCGTATTGCTGATCGCATGTGCGAACATAGCCAACTTGATGATGGCGCGTGCCACTACGCGCAGGGCCGAGGTGGCCATTCGTATGGCGATGGGCGCGGGCCGGCAGCGCGTCATCGGGCAAATCCTGACCGAGAGCATCTTGCTCAGCTTCGTCGGTGGCCTCGCGGGCCTAGTCGTCGCTTATGCTGGGTCGCACACAATTCTAGCTTTGGCCTTTCCAGACGCAAGAAACTTGCCGGTCGATGCAACTCCGTCTCTACCGATCCTTGGTTTTGCCTTCGCCGTTTCACTCTTGACTGGGATTCTGTTCGGCACAGGACCGGCATGGCTGGCTTCGCATGCGCAGCCGGCGGAAGTGTTGCGCGGCAGCAACCGCGCTACTCGCGATCGATCTTCGTTTCCGCAAAAGGCGCTCGTCGTTTTTCAAGCCGCGCTGTCTCTCGTCTTGCTGGCCGGTGCGGTGCTGATGACGAAATCGCTGGCCAATCTCGAAAATCAGAAGTTTGGCATCGTCACCGCTGATCGATATGTTCTGCACATCAATCCTGCGGGAGCGGGCTACACGGCCGCGCGCGCACCCGCGCTTTATCGCGAGATTGAAGATCGATTTAGCGCGCTGCCGGGTGTGGCCCATGTGGGCTTGGGAATCTATAACCCCCTGGAGGGAAATAACTGGGGTGAATGTGTGATCCAGCAGGGACACCCGGCTCCAGGACCGAATTCCAAATGCGGCTCGACGTGGGACCGAGTGAACAGTCAGTTCCTCGATGCGATCGGAGTACCGATCATTCATGGCCGTGGAATCACTGCGCAGGACACTGCCAATTCCCCGATGGTGGCCGTTGTTAATGAAACCTTTGTGAAGCGGTTTTTCCCAAAAGTTGATCCGGTTGGCCAGCACTTCGGGATCAACTTTCCTCAGTATTCAGGCAGCTTCGAGATCGTAGGAGTATTTCGCGATTTCAAGATGAACAATCCGCGCGACGAGGTGCGGCCAGTGTATCTGCGTCCGCTCACACAGCAGTTCAACGGCTACAAGGAGCCGGAAACGATCGGTGGCGAAGCGCAATCCATGTTGCTGATCAATTCCATGATTCTGAGTTTCGACCACCCACAAACCAACGCCGACGCGTTGATTCGCCAGACACTCAATGGTATCGATCGCAATCTCACAATGACGGATCTTCGCACCTTCGATGAGCAAGTAGCAGGGAATTTTACGCAGGATCGCCTGATTGCAAGACTCACCAGCCTTTTCGGGATACTTGCACTCGTTCTTGCTTCAGTGGGTCTCTATGGCGTGATGTCTTACTTCGTCGCTCGCCGTACGAGCGAGATTGGCATTCGCATGGCGCTCGGTGCTACTAGAACGAGCGTCGTTGGCATGGTGCTCACTGGGGCACTGGTGCAAATTGGGCTGGGACTTCTGCTTGGAATTCCGGCTGCTCTGTTTACAGGACACCTGATGGCCACTCAACTTTATGAAGTCGGTGCGTATGACCCTGTGGCGCTCATTGCCGCAACGGCCATCCTTACGTTGTGCGCGGCGTTTGCTGGATTCATTCCCGCACGGCGAGCATCATCGATTGAACCCATGAAGGCGCTCAGAACCGAGTAATAGGCACTCCAACAGGAAGCGCTATTCAGCAAGGGAGAGGAACGAAGCTATGAACAATGTGTGGCTCGACATTCGCCATTCAGTCCGCCAGTTGCGCAAAGCCCCCGGCTTTACACTGACCGCCGTGCTGACCCTGGCGTTCGGCATTGGTGCGACCACCGCGATCTTCTCAATTGTTGAAGGTGTGCTGCTTCGCCCATTGCCATTCCCCGAGCCGCAAAGCCTTGTCGAATTCGGGGACGTGATTGAGGGCTCGGATTTCAACGGACCCGCGGTGACCGCTCCCGAAATCAATCAATATGCGCGCGACACGCAAAGCTTCACCAGTGTCGGCGGATATCAACAGACATCCTATGAGCTTTCAGGTGTAGGCGAACCGGCGCGGATAAACGCGTCGCGGTTAACTGCCGGCGTCTTTCCTACACTCGCGGTCACTCCCATACTGGGTCGTGCGTTTACCAAGGCAGAGGATGAAGGTCGAAGCCAGGTGGTGGTGATCAGCTATCCGATGTGGCGGAGCCGCTTCCACGGAGATCCGCGCGTACTTGGCGCCAAAATCCTGCTCGATCGAAAGCCCTACGAAATCGTCGGCGTCATGCCGCGAGAATTTGAATTCCCTCTCGTGCCCGGACAATTGAATCGCAGCGAGCTGTGGGTGCCAATGAGCCTCACGCAGGCCGAATTAACCACGGGTGCGGGAAGTTGGAATGAGCAGATGGTGGGCCGGCTCAAGCCCGGCGTCACACCGGCGCAAGCACAGCAGGACGCCCAACGTGTCGCCGTCAACATTATGCGGGGTTTCCCCTCCGCAATGAGCAGCCTGCACATTCACGCGGCGGTGCAGCGTCTTGATGAGAACACCGTGGCTGCCGCTCGGCTGCTGGTGCGTACATTGTTTATGGCCGTCGCGGTCGTGCTCTTCATCGCCTGCGCCAATCTTGCCGGCCTCCTGCTGGTGCGCGTCATTCGCCGCCGCCGCGAAATTTCTGTGCGCCTCGCCCTGGGCGCCAGCGGCGCGGTGGTCGTCCGTCAGAATCTCATTGAAACTTTGGCATTGAGTATCGCCGGCGGACTACTCGGCCTGTTGCTGGCAGCCATTGCATTGCGTGTGGGTCTCAGCTTTCTGCCTGAGACGTTGCCTCGGATTAGTTCTATCAGCCTTGATTGGCCCGTGGTTGGATTTGCTCTGCTCCTTGCCGTTCTGACGGGCTTGATTTGCGGACTTGTGCCAGCTTTTGCAGCATCCAGAACCAGAGTGAATGATGCTTTGAAAGAAGGCGGGCGGACGGGAACCGGCGGTGCTGGTCACACTCGTCTTCGCTCTGCCCTGGTGGTTGCTGAACTTGCCGTAGCTCTGGTGCTGCTCACAGGCGCCGGTCTGTTACTGAGAAGTTTTGAAAAACTTCGCTCAGTCGATTTTGGATTTCGTACAGATCACATGCTGACTGCGACTTACAGTTTGCCGCAACAACAATATTCAACGCAGACATCGGCGGACGCGTTCACAAACGCACTCATACTCAAGCTGCAACAGATTCCGGGCGTGCAGTCGGTCGGCATCACTTCCACACTTCCGGGTGCAGGCAGAAACAATAACACAGGCTTCGTTCCCGAAGGTTATGTTGCTCCGAAGGGCAATGAATTGATCTCCGGTTGGCCCTCGCAAGTCATTGGGGACTACTTCCAGGCTGCCGGCATTCCGATGTTGCGCGGCCGCGCCTTCAACTCCGCTGATCGTGCCGATTCGCCGTTGGTTGTGATTGTGAACCGAGCCCTCGCTGAACGATACTGGCCGGGCCAAGATCCGATCGGGAAGCGCCTCCACATCGGTGTTCCTGAAACTCCATTGCCATGGATGACGGTAGTTGGGAAGATCGGCGACATTAAACAGGGCACAGCCGAAGACAGCACGCGCCCACAGTTTTATGAACCCGCTACGCAATGGAGAGCGGCGCTTGGCATGTTTGCTCCCCCTGACATGGTCAACGGGAGTTATGGGTCCATCGTGCTGCGAAGTTCTGTTCCGCCGGAGCAGATGATGAGCTCTCTGCGAGCTACGGTGCGATCGATCGACCCTCAATTGCCGCTTACCGACGTCGAGTCGATGGACAAGGTAGTGGCGGAAGGCCAGGCGCCCCGCCGTTTCAATACCGCTCTCATCTCAAGCTTTGCTGTGGCGGCGGTTCTGCTAGCCCTGCTCGGAATCTACAGCGTGATCGCCTTCTCGGCTGCACTCCGCACTCAAGAGATGGCCATTCGGCTGGCTCTTGGTTCGCAACGCTCCAGCGTGATGCGCCTCATTCTTACTTCTGGCGCCAAACTAGGACTAGCCGGATGCCTCATCGGCGGAGTGGGAACGTTCTTTGCGATGCGCCTCATGCGCTCATTGCTATTCGAAGTCAATCCTCTTGATCCGCTTGTTTTGATCTTGGCGGCCTTGGCGATTTTTGTCTTGGCTCTCACCGCATCATTTATTCCAGCCCGGCGCGCAGCCTCAATTGAGCCGATGCAGGCACTACGGACGGAGTAGGACTTTGCGTTCGAGGAGACATTAAGATGAACATGCTCTTGCGAGAAGCCAGATACGCCTTTCGACAATTGCGCCGCGCGCCGGGCTACACGCTCACCGCTGTGCTCACATTGGCCCTTGGCATTGGTTCGAGCTCAGCAATCTTCTGTCTCATGGACGGACTCTGGCTGCATCCGATCAGGGTGCAGCATCCTGGTCAACTCGTGCGGGTCTTCTCAACTACGGGTCAGGACCCGGACGGAGCTTTCTCTTACCCGGAAGTCCAAGCTTACTCGGCGCGAATGGGCGCTCTAAAAAATACCATGGCCCTGGGCCGCCGCGGCAGTATTATGCAGCGGGCAGATGGCACGTCGGCCCTCCTGCTGACCAATGTTGTTTCGAGTAACTTCTTTGCGGATCTTGGCATCCAGCCAATGATCGGGCGCGCATTTTCAGCCCAGGATGCGCAGACCCTGCGGATCCATCCCGGCGTGCTGCTCGGGTATGGTTTCTGGCGTCGGGAGTTCAATGGCGACACACACATCGTCGGACGCCAAATCAGTTTGTTGCGCGGCAGAGATCATCGCAGCCAGGTGGATGTGTGGGGTGTACTTCCGCCCAGCTTTCGCGAAGTCGACAACGGCATGGATCGCGACCTCTGGATGCCTGTCGAAACGTGGGCCAACGTGGCGCAATCTGACGATCTCACGTCCCGCCAGTTTCGCTGGTTCAATATTCTTGGCCGGCTTGCATCCGGCTCCACCGTGGCACAAGCCGACGAACAAGCTTCCGTGATCGCACGATCTCTTGAACAGGACGACCCCGTGAATAACCGCGGTCGCGGTGCACGGGCACTCAGCGACTTTCGTTACCGAATGGGGAATGCCGGAACGAGCGGCCTGGTCTTGTTCGTCATCGTTGGTTGTGTCGTTCTGCTCGCCACCGTTAACGTGGCACAACTCCTGCTCGCGCGTGGACTTGCTCGCCGGTCGGAAGTCTCTCTGCGTCTTTCTCTCGGCGCACGGCCGCTCACGGTCGCGAGGCAGTTGCTGATCGAAAAAACCATCATGGGCGCGCTGAGTCTTATGGCTGGACTCGGATGCGCGGCAGCGATCTCTGCTGTTCTGCCGCGGTTGCTGGTTTCCGAGCCGGCGATGCTTTCTTCTATCGGATCGTCCCAAACAGCCTTCCAACTTGACTGGCGAGTTGTTATCTTTGCTGGATCGTTAGCTGTGATCACCATGCTGCTGCTGGCACTGGTGCCGCTAGCGCAATTTGCGCGGCCCGAACTTCTTCCCGTCCTTCAGAACGGCTCTGTCAATCCAACAGCAGCTAGAAGTTCCATTGGACGTCGAATCGCCATCTGGCTGCAGATCGCCATCTCTTTCGCCCTCCTGATTTCGATGGGCACACTGGTGCGCAGTTTTATCAATACGCGCACGCAATCAATCGGACTCACGCGCAACCAAGTGTTACTTGCCTGGACGCAGGAGCCCGACGCGGTTATGCGCGACCGTGTGGTGGCACGGATGAGGGCGCTGCCTGGCGTCGAGGCGGTGAGCTACGCCATTCGCTCGCCGCTCAGTCTTTCTGAGGGTGGGATCGCCGTCAAGGCCCTATTGCCGAGTCATCCCGAGTTGCGTGATCCGGTTGAAATTAAATTCAACGCGGTCGGTCCTGGCTTTCTGGAAATGATGGGAACGCACATCGTTCGCGGCCGCGGCTTTACTGAAGCCGATGATCAGGATCGGCCCTTGACAGTGATCATCAACCAATCCATGGCGCAAAAATACTGGCCTGACCAAAATCCCATCGGCCAGGTCGTCGAGCTCGAGGGCTCTTCGCCCAATGCCAACGCACGGAATGAAGCCCGCATCATTGGCGTAGCGGAAAATGCCCCCATCAACCAGATCGGCGAGATTGTGGAGCCTTACTTGTACGTTCCGTTTGCGCAATATCTTTCTCATCTCTCGAATATGGGAGAGATTACCTTTGCCCTGGCTACCGGTCCGAACGCCATGAGCCTCGCGCAGGCAGTGCGTCAAGTGTTCATTCATACAGACCCGTTGCTCGATCCCATGATGATGACGTCGCTGTCGGAGCTCATTCGCTATTCGGCCGGCACTTATCAAATGATGGCAGAACTCGTGAGCGCCCTGGGGTTGATCGGCCTGGCTCTTACCGTAGTCGGGCTTTATGGATTTCTGACCTTTGGTGTGGCGCAGCGACGGCGCGAAATTGGAATTCGCATGGCTCTGGGCGCGTCGCGCGAGGCTACGGCCTGGTTGGTTTTGCGAGAAACAGGCCGCTTGGCCGCCGTTGGTCTCGGTCTCGGAATCGTACTTGCGCTGGCCGCGGTTCGTCTCGAAACTTCGATGCTGTTCGGCGTAGGTCCTTTGGATGCGCCTTCCCTGATTTATGCACTGAGTATCCTGGTGGCTGCTGTCGCAATGGCCGCCTGGTTGCCAGCGCGACGGGCTGCCTCAGTTGAACCCATGCAGGCGCTGCGGGCTGAGTAGGCGCCGCTTAGGAGATCAAGATGAACTTGTTGCTTCAAGACATTCGCTACGCTCTTCGCCAGTTACGCAAGTCGCCGGGCTTCACCATCACGGTGATCGTAACGCTGGCTCTCGGCATTGGCGCCAATGCGGCGGTCTTTACGCTCTTCGACCAGGCATTCCTGCGCATGTTGCCTGTCGAGAAGCCAAAAGAACTCGTGCGCTTCCAATGGACCGGCGCGTTCTCCGGCTCCATGAGCAGCTTCGGCGGCGACAGTGATAATTATTTCTCCTACCCCATGTACAAGGACTTGCGCGATAAAAATCAAGTCTTCCAGGATATCCTCGCCGCAGACAAATCCAGCGTCGGCCTCTCGTGGCATAACCAGGCCGAAAACAAAGATGCCGAGGTCGTAACTGGAAATTATTTCCAATTGCTCGGTCTCAAGCCCGCGCTGGGTCGGTTACTTACTCCACAGGACGACACGGCAAAGAACGCGAATCCGGTTTTGGTTCTGAGTTATGGCTACTGGAGAACACATTTTGGCGGAGCGCGGGATGTAGTCGGTCAGATTGTCCTTATCAACGGCCACTCTTTCACGATTCTTGGTGTTGCGCCAGAAAACTTTGACTCGGCCATCGGGGGTTACAAGCCGGCTGTTTTTGTCCCGATCAGCATGATCGAAATCGCGATGCCGTGGATGGCGCCGCGCGACGACTTGAACAATCATGAGTCCGTCTTCCTCACGCTAGTTGCGCGTCTCAAGCCTGGTGTAACACGGGCACAGGCCGAGTCAAGCCTGGGACCGCTGTGGCATTCTCTGCGGGCTTATGAACTCACTCTTTACAAACTCGTGAGCGACCGATTCAGGGAAAACTTCCTGGATAACTCGCACCTTAAAGTTCTCGATGATTCAAAGGGTTTCTCGCCAGGCCGCCTGTCGTTGGAGAAGCCACTGATCATTCTGATGAGTATGGCGGGACTCCTGGTGGCAATGTGCGCCATCAACGTTGCAACGCTGTTACTGCTGCGGGCCGCAAGTCGTGCACGTGAAATGTCGATGCGTTATGCGCTGGGCGCCAGGCGCAGCCGTATCATTTCACAGTTGCTGGTCGAAGGTGGTTTGCTTGGCCTGGGTGGTGCAGTAGCAGGTCTTGCACTCGCACCAATTGTCGCGGTCACCTTGGTCCGCTTGATGACCAGCGCCGACCCCGGTACCGAGCCTTACTCCACTTCTATCGATGTCCGCATTCTGCTCTTCACCTTAGGCATCTCGCTGGTATCGAGTGTGCTTTTCAGCATCGCTCCAGTCTTTCATTTTGTACGGCCCGATCTTGCCGGAACGTTACGTCAGAATGCCGGCACCGCGTCGAGAGGCTCGCAACGTTTTCGCAAGATCGCGGTGGGAGCGCAAATTGCTCTGAGCGTCATGCTGCTGGGCGGTGCTGGTCTGTTCGTTCGTACTCTTGATAACCTTCGTCAGCAAGCGGTGGGATTTGAGATTGGCCACCTGGTCACCTTCGGCCTCGATCCCACGAGTTCGGGATATGGTGGAGATCGCACTCCGCAGATCGTTACTAACGCGCTCCAATCCCTAAGTCAGATTCCTGGGGTGACTTCAGTCGCGGCAACTTCTGATCCCGAATTGTCTGGTGACACAGAGAGCTCAAATTTTTCCATTCAGGGTTACAAGGCCACCGAAGATGAGCGCATGAATTTCGAACAACCGCGTATCACTCCTGCTTACTTTGCCACTCTGCATCAACCACTGTTGGTGGGAAGGGAATTTACAGCCGCGGATGTGAAGGGACAGCCTCAGGTCGCCATCGTGAATCTGAACTTTGCCAAGCGGTTCTTTGGATCTCCGCAAAATGCGATCGGCCATCAGATCGCCGAAGGCGGAGGCGAGGACGGTAAGTATATGATCTCCGTCGTTGGCGTGGTAGGCGATATCAAGCATGCCGATCTGCGCACCGATATAGGGCCGGCCGTTTATCTACCTTACTTGCAACAGGCCCATCCTACCGGGGTTGTTGTTTACCTGCGCACCGCTCAGCCACCCGAGATGGTCGAGGCGGCAATTCGTCAGGTCATTCATCAACTTGATCCCACGCTGGTCGTCGACGGGCTGCGCACCATGGAAGCCCAGGTAAATCGAAGCGCATCGGACGAACGCGCGCTCGCCTTCCTTGCGATTGGCTTTTCTGGACTGGCCATGCTTCTGGCTGCGGTCGGCCTTTACGGAGTGCTCGCTTACTCCACCGAACAGCGCACACGCGAAATCGGAGTCAGACTGGCTCTGGGCGCGCAACGCTCTGGTGTGGTCATGCTGGTGATGCGCGAAATGATTCTTATCGCGACCGTCGCAACTGCCATCGCGTTGCCTTCGACAGTGGCCCTGGCGCGACTTTTCCGCAGCCAACTTTATGGGGTGACCGTCTTTGATCCCGTCACCCTTGGGGGCGCGGTCGCATTAACGGCACTGATGGTTGTGTTTGCCGCGGCCCTCCCCGCGCGGCGTGCCGCCTCAGTCCAACCTACGCGTGCGTTGCGTACCGAGTAGAGCATCGGAGGTCGAAGGGATCATCGTGAAGAATTTACTCCAAAATCTTCGCTTCAGCATGCGGATGCTGCGCAAGAGTCCAGGCCTCACGGCAACCGTGGCGCTCACGCTAGCGCTTGGCATCGGGGCCACGACCGCGATTTACACCGTGGTATACGCGACCCTAATTGCGCCGATGCCTTATCCGAAACCTGATCAACTCGTCATGGTCTGGTCCAAAGTGCAAGGGGGGCGCAACGGCGTATCGGCGGGCGATTACACCGATTGGGCGCAGCAAAGCACCGTGTTTCAGGGCGTGAAGGCATTTACCGGCACTCAATTCAACATGGCGGGCAAAGAAGCGCCGGAGATGGTCAATGCCGAAATGACGACTCCCGGACTGTACAACATGCTGGGTACACCGTTCGTTCTTGGGCGAGACATTCTGCCTGAGGAGGGCGTGGATGGCAAAGACCGAGTCGTAATCCTTGCCAATCGTCTATGGAAACGCCTGGGCTCTGACCCGCACATCATCGGAAAGCAGATCACGCTCGATCAGAAGTCGTATACGGTCATCGGTGTTTGGGCTGCTGGTCAACCAGACAGGTTGCCATGGCAGATGGCTGTTCCGCTGGTATTTAAGCAGGCGCAAATCAATCACGACTTCCATTGGCTCAATGTGATGGGCCGTCTCAAAGACGGGGTCACGCTAAAGCAGGCAAACGCCGATATGACTGCCGTAGCCGATCACGTGGCTGCAGCCTATCCGCGTTCGAACAAAGGCTGGGGTGCACTGGTTGAACCACTCAAGAATGATTTTCTCGGGGACGACACGAAGCTCACGTTGTGGCTCTTGCTCGGGGCTGTCGGCTTCGTCTTGTTGATCGCCTGTGTCAACGTAGCGAACTTGTTATTGGCCAAGGGCACGACGCGTCAAAAGGAAGTAGCCATCCGGTCAGCAGTTGGCGCTTCGCGCCGCGACGTGTTCGCCCAATTCGTCACCGAGAGCCTGATGCTGGCAACCCTCGGCGGTCTGCTCGGAGTCGGTCTCGGCTATGGAATGCTGCGTGGCCTGCTTGCAGCCATGCCCGAAGGGACGCTGACCAGTGAAGCTGACCTGCGCTTGAGTATTCCGGTTCTACTCTTTGCTTTCGCGGCGACAACACTGGCCGGGATTTTATTCGGTGTGGCTCCTGCCTGGTACGCATCGCGCGTAGATCCGGCGGAGTCATTGAAAGAAGGAGGCCGCGCCGGTGCCAGCAGGCTGCGCAATCGCTTGCGGCAGGCTCTCGTGGTCGGCGAGTTCACCCTGGCGCTTGCTTTGCTCGCCGGAGCAGGCATGGCGATTCATAGCTTCTGGAATCTTAACCATGTCGATCTCGGCGTAGTTACAGACCACGTCCTTACCTTTGATCTGCCAATGATCAAAGGGTTGGATATGAATTCCGATCAACTCATTGGCCGCTATCGTGACATCATGCGCAGCGTCAGCTCAGCCACCGGAGTTGAAAGTGCAGCCGCAGTGGTGGGAATGCCCCTGCAAGGCACCTACTTCGGAATGCCCTTCACGATTGAAGGTCAGGCCGCGTTTGCAGACCCATCCCAGCGGCCGGGCGCGGGCTTTCAAATGATCACACCGGACTACTTCAAGACCTTCGGAATCCGCGTCGTCAAAGGGCGGCAGTTCACCGAACAGGACAACACAGCGAATCTCCACGTCGCCATGGTCAACGAAGAATTTGTTCGCCGCTTTCTCGCCGGCAAGGAACCCATCGGTCAGCGCCTCATGGTCGAGGAGTTGATCCCGGGAGTGCAAAAATTGGGGCCGCCGCAGCCTTGGCAAATTGTCGGGGTCTTTCACGACGTTCGCGGAGGCTCTTTCCGCCGTCAGCGTCCCGAGATCGATGTTCCGTTCTTCCAAATTCCATGGATCGATGCCAGTATCGGTGTTCGGACCACCGGCGATCCCGCGGCCATGACACGCACAATTACCGCTGCTGTTCACGCAGTCGACCCCACCGCTGCGCTCGCACAGGTTGAAACGATGGATCAGATTCGCACGGAAGCGCTCTCAGGTGACCGCTTCAACCTGTTGCTATATATCTGTTTTGCGGCCATCGCGTTGCTTCTCGCCGGCGTGGGTATCTACGGCGTCATGGCGTTTGCGGTCAGCCAGCGTGGACATGAAATTGGCGTGCGCATGGCACTCGGTGCAAGCCGTCAGCGCGTGGTGCAGTTGGTTCTTCGCGAGGGCATGCTACTAGCCGGCAGCGGATTGGTGTTAGGCCTGGGTGGCGCCTACTTTGTAGGCCGCGCAATGCGCAGCACGCTCTACGGAGTGGGAACGGTAGACTTGCCGGCCTTTTGCGCGGTAGGTGCCATCCTTCTCGCTTCGGCGATGGTCGCCTGCTACTTTCCGGCGCGCCGCGCTGCTGCTGTCGAACCCATGCGTGCGCTACGAACTGAATAGAAAAGGAGGTCAGAAAAGGATGCTTGCGATGCGATCGATCATGCAGGATTTACGGTACGCTGTGCGCCAGTCGCCTGGATTCACTCTAACGGCAGTGACTGTCCGGGCGCTTGGACTTGGCGCAGACATCGCCGTCTTCACATTGCTGGATGAGCTACGCCTGCGCCCGTTGTCCTTCGCGCACCCCGATCGCATTGTCTCGATCCGACTCGCCGACTCCATGCCCAGCATGAGCTACGCCAACTTGCTGCGGCTACCCGACGCGGTGAACGTCGAGGCACATGATGTCTTCACCTTCTCTGTCGTCGTACTCGTACTGGCGGCGACCGCCTTTTTCGCGGCTTGGCTACCTGCGCGACGCGCAGCGTCTGTCGATCCTATTCTCGCTTTACGATCGGAGTAACTCGGAGTCATGATTGAACTAAAAAGTGTTGAACGCAGTTATAAGACCGGCCACACCGAAACCTGGGTGTTGCGCCGTATCTCGCTCACCATCAACCAGGGTGAGTTCGTTACCGTGATGGGACCATCCGGGGCAGGGAAGTCGTCGTTACTCAACGTGCTTGCCCTGCTCGACGACAGCTGGCTGGGTGAATACTGGTTTGGGGAGACGCCGGTGCATGCACTCAACCGCAAGCAGCGGGCCGATCTCGCTCGCCAGCGCGTCGGCATGGTCTTTCAGAGTTATCACTTGCTGGATGACCTCACTGTAGCCGAGAATATTGATCTGCCGCTCTCCTACAAGAACCTTCCTTCCAAAGAGCGTCAGGGCATGGTCGCTGACATTCTCGATCGCTTTCAGATCGTGGCCAAAAAAGACCTCTTCCCCAATCAGCTTTCTGGCGGACAGCAGCAACTGGTCGGCATTGCGCGTGCCGTCGTACACGCGCCGTCCCTGCTACTAGCGGACGAGCCGACGGGCAATCTTCACTCCACACAAGCACGCGAAATCATGGACCTGTTTCGCGAACTCAATCGCCAGGGAACGACCATTGTGCAGGTCACGCATTCTGAAGAAAACGCGCGCTATGGCAAGCGCATCCTCGAACTGCGCGACGGATGGCTCACGCGCGACGAGGCCGTCACGTCTCCCGCAGCGGAGGTCAACGCCCAGTGAACGAATCCACCTCTCACCTCATCCAGGAGCCGCTACCGAACATGTGTGCATCGCGTTCGCTCCGCACGCGCGCCTATGCGTGTGCGGCCATTTTCTTATTGCAGATGAACCTCGCGCTCGCCGCCGCACCGCAGCCATTGCAGGCAGCGCCAGCAAATTCGCAGTCGACGCAGTCGGGGCCAGAGGCTCCAACTCCCGCGACCAGCGGCACGGCGACACAACCCCCTACTCTGTCGCAACAGTTGCAGGATATGCAGCGGCAGCCGGTTGCCCCGCAGCAGCCATTCCACGTGGAACTTCCGCATTCGCACAAGCCATTGTCACCTTATAGGGCCAGTGACGCGCCGCAGTTGAATCTCGCCAACTCACCGCGCCTTGAGAACCTCATCCGCGAAGGCAAGCTTTATATTTCGCTACACGACGCGATCGCACTCGCTATCGAAAACAACCTTGACCTCGCGTACTTCCGCTACAACTTTCCCATTGCCCAAACTGATATCCAACGCACCAAAGCCGGCAGCCCCGCTAACGGAGTCAATACCAGCATCTCCCAGTCCACTCAGGGCGGCTTTGGCGCCTCCACCGGCGGGGGAGGCGGCGCAGGTGGTTCCGGCTTCTCTGCCGGCGCGGGCGGTATCGTGACCTCGACGCTAGGCGCCGGAACCACGGTCCCCTCCTTCGATCCCTTTCTGACTTTTCAGGGCTACGTCGATCACACCGTGGTCCAGGAAGCCAATCAGTTTCTGGTTGGCACGCCGATTCTCAAAACCAACACCATTGAGGGCTTGGCCAAATACAGCCAGTCCTTCCCGCTGGGAACTAACATCTTTGCCCAGTTCCTGGGACAGCGTATTACCAGCAACTCGCCCTACAACGCAATCAATCCTGAGCTATATTCCAATTTCGCGATAGAGATCACTCAACCCCTCCTGGCGGGCTTTGGCCTCTCCACCAACGAGCGGTTTATCCGCATCGCCAAGCGCAACTCCCAGATTACCGACTTTGCTTTCAAGGCGCAGGTCATCGCCACTATCACTCAGGTCGAGAACATCTACTGGGATCTGGTGAATGCCTACGAGGATGAGCAAGTGAAGGCGCGCTCGCTCGCCTTCGCGCAAGAAACCCTGCAGATGGACCAGAAGCAGCTCAGCCTCAACGCGATTCCGGCTGTGCAGGTCATGACCGACGAGTCTTCAGTAGCCGCCAGCGAAGGGGACCTCACCGTAGCCCGGGCCACTCTCCGTCTGAACGAATTGTTGATCAAGAACGCGCTCACCAAGGTGGACGATCCGACGATTGATGAAATCCCCGTCGTTCCCCTCGATCTCAAAGCCCCACCCGATCCAGTCGCTTCCAAATCCATTGACGATCTGATCGCTGAGGCTGAGAAGAAGCGCCCCGAAGTCGCCATCTATCAGATGCAGGCCGAGGTGCAGAAACAGGCGTTGAAAGACATCAACAGTGAGCTTCTGCCTACCCTGAATATGTATGGCTACTACGCCGGTGCTGGGACGGGCGGCCCGGCGAACGCGAATTGCTCGCTGGGTGCTGAGTGCGCTACCGACCTGCCTACGGGTTTTCCGGGTATGTTCCAAAACATCTTCAACTACTCCTCACCTGAATACCAGGTGGGCATGACGCTTTCTATCAATCTCCGCAACCGACAAGCGAAAGCCGATCAGTTCCGCGCCGTCCTACAGTACCGCCAAAGCCAGATCAGCTCTGAGCAGCAGCAGAAGGGCATCCGTTTCGACGTCCGCAACTCACAGTTTGCGCTGCAGCAGGCGCAGGCCCGCACGGATGCTGCGCAGAAGGCCCGCGATCTGGCACAGCGCACATTCGATATCACCCAGCAGGAACAGAAATTGGGTGCTAAGTCCAGCTACGATACGCTGGTCGCGCAACACGCTCTTGCGATTGCTGAATCCGCCCTGTTCGCCTCTCAGAACGCTTATGAAAAGGCTCGGGTGGACATCGATCGTGCCACCGGTGCAACACTGGAGCGGACGGGCGTCTCGATCGACGACGCCAAGTTGGGGGTAGTGACCCATGGGCCGTAGAATCGCGACACGAAGGGAGCGAGGGGTATTCAGTCGCCTAAAATGGGCTCATACATCAGGCCTTCCATGCCCGGATCAATAATGTAAACAGGTCCTCAATGACAGAACGCAAGAAGCAGGAAAAAATCCGGGTACTCGTAGCCGACGATCAACCTCACATTTTAGAGGCCGTGGAACTGCTGTTACAGCCGCAGGGGATTCGTGTGGACTGCGTGCGGTCGCCGCAGCTGCTGCTCGAAGCCCTGGGTCACAGCGACTACGATGTGTTGCTGATAGACCTTAACTACACGCGAGATACAACCTCCGGTAAGGAGGGGCTCGACCTATTGGCGCGAATCCAGGAAGTCGATGCGCGCCTGCCCGTTATCGTGATGACCGCGTGGGGCAACATTGACCTCGCGGTTGAAAGTATCAAACGTGGCGCCCGCGACTTCATTCAGAAGCCTTGGGAGAATGAGCGGTTGCTGAGCCTCATTCGCGTTCACGCGGAGCTTCATCAGGCCTTGCGGCGCGCTCGGCAACTGGAACTCGAAAATCGATTGCTTCGCGCCGAGGGCATGCCAGAGTTTGTGGCCGGCGCACCTTCCATGCAGCCTGTACTGGAACTGATTGCCCAGGTTGGGCCATCCGATGCCAACGTGTTGATCACAGGGGAGCACGGTACCGGCAAGGAAATCGTGGCGAAGCTGCTGCATGCCGCCTCGCCGCGTTCACGAATGCCTCTGGTGGCCGTTAATGCTGGCGGACTTCCGGAAGGTACATTCGAGAGCGAGATCTTCGGCCACGTCAAAGGCGCGTTTACCGACGCCCGCACCGATCGAATCGGGCGCTTCGAATTAGCCAATGGCGGTACGCTCTTTCTGGATGAAATCGCGAATGTACCGATGCGCCAACAGGCCAAGTTACTTCGAGTGCTTGAGACAGGGGAGTTGGAACGGGTAGGTTCCTCGCAGACGCGGCGTGTCGATGTGCGAGTTCTCTCCGCCACCAACGCCAAGCTCGATGAGGAAGCGGCCGCAGGCAACTTCCGTGAAGACCTTCTCTTTCGCATTAATACGGTTGAAATTCATCTACCCGCGTTGCGTGATCGGCGCGAAGACATTCCACTGCTGGCTACCCACTTTCTGACACGCAATAAATCTCGGTATCGCAAGCAGGTGATGGGATTCTCCACTTCGGCCATGCAGCAAATGATGCAGTACCCCTGGCCAGGTAACGTCCGCGAATTGGAACACACCATCGAACGCGCGGTGCTGCTCTGCCGTGGTGAAGAGATTGAGCCGTCCAATCTCGCCGTTGCCTCGTCTCGTACGGCGACACAGTCTTTTGAAAACATGAGCATCGATGAAGTCGAGGCCCTGCTCATTCGCAAGGTGCTGCGCCGCTGCGAGGGCAACATCTCCCAGGCCGCAGAAGCACTTGGCCTGAGCCGTGCGGCTCTTTATCGCCGCATCGAAAAATATGGCCTATGAGCGGTTAGCGCAGAGGCGCAGGTACACGCACTCGGCGGTTCGCCGAGCATGGCTCTATTGCTTGCTTATTGCGCTTCCGGCACTCCTCTTCGCAGCGATTCTCATCTTTCGCGCCCACATCAGCACTGCACCCGCGCTCTTGATTGTGGGTTCTTTGCTGCTCTATCTGTTGCTGCTCTCGGGGGCTCTTATCGAAAGCCTCATCCGACCTCTCCAGACGCTCTCCAACGTGGTTGCGTCGCTTCGCGAAGGGGATTATTCCTTTCGCGCGCGAGGAGCCGGCGCACGCGACGCACTCGGCGAGTTGGCCACCGAGGTCAACGCGCTCGCAGATCTCTTGCAAAAGCAGCGTGTGCGCTCACTCGAAGCGACGGCCTTGCTTGCCCGCATTCTTGAGGTCATGCACGCGCCTCTGTTTGCCTTCGATCGCGAAGATCTGCTTCAACTCGTCAACACAGCGGGTGTGCAATTGCTCGGCCGTCCCTACGCCCGCTGTTTCGGACGAACCGCGCGCGAATTGGGCCTTGAAACTCTGCTCGCTGCGGCCGATCAGACCATCCATTCCTTCGGTAGCAAGCCCACGCGCTGGTTGTTGCGCAAAGCCGTCTTCCGTCAGGATGGAAGGCCGCACACGCTATTGCTGTTGGCCGACGTAAGCCTGCCGCTGCAGGAAGAAGAGCAAGCAGCCTGGAAACGTCTAATCCGCGTCCTCGGCCACGAACTCTCAAATTCGCTGGCTCCGATCAAGTCCATCGCAGGGAGCCTGCTGGCGCGAGTCGACCACATGGACGGTGACGCGGACACTATTCGCGACTTTCGCCGCGGGCTTGGTGTGGTCGAGAGCCGTGCCGATGCGTTGCATCGGTTTGTACAATCGTATCGTCTGCTCGCGCAACTGCCGCCACCTCATCTGCGCCCTGTGAACTTGGGTACCTTGCTAGAGCAAGTGATCCTTCTTGAGCAACGACTTACTGTGCGATTCGATGCCGGGCCGCCAGTCACACTCCATGCCGATCCAGACCAGTTGGAGCAGATGTTCATCAACCTGTTGGCTAATGCCGTCGATGCCACGCTAGGAAATAGGGGAGATTCTGTATGCGTCAGCTGGCGGATCGCTGAATCTACCGTCTCTATCAACATCGAGGATCGGGGGTTAGGCATCGCCAATAGCGACAACCTGTTTGTGCCGTTTTACACGACCAAGCCCAAGGGAAGCGGCGTAGGCTTGGCGCTGGCACAGCAGATTGCGCGCGCTCACGGCGGTGAGATTCGCCTCCTCAACCGCGAAGACGGTGAGGGTGCGCGAGCGACGGTACGTCTTCCTATTGCCTGAAAATTTCTACTCGAAGCTGTTCAAGCAATTCCGATGAATCGCTTGTTCCTGTGAATTAACACTTCGTGCCCCATCCTTCTGCCGACTTCATCGCGGATAAGCCGAGGATCGCGTTAAGTTAGTCGCACACCATTGCGGCATCTGAAAAGTCAGGAGAGTCGTTGTCTGTGTCGAATTGTTCGCCCGCGTCGGCTTCGTTGACGGGTTGAGCCGTAAAAAAGGCATCCACCTCCGCCAGAACTGCTTCGCCTGTCTTCGCCTGGTAGATGGCTCCACGCAACTTAGCACCGCCCGGCACGCCATGTGTGAACCAAGACGCGAACTGCTTCATCTTGCCCGCAGTTTCGCCCATTCGCCCATCGCGGGGCAGCGCTTGCGAGGCCTCTGCCTCTTCGAGCAGCATCCTGAAATAAGCGCGAATCATGCGATAGCGGTCTGCACCGGTGGGCCGTTCATAACTACCTGTCGCTGTGTATTGCGCAATTTGCCTGAAGATCCAAGGATTGGACGGCGCCGCTCGTCCGATCATCACTGCGTCGCAGCCTGTTTGTGCCACCATCGCTGCTGCGTCTTCCGGCGTACGAATATCGCCGTTGCCGATCACGGGAATCCGAACCGCTTCCTTCACTGCGGCAATCCACTCCCAGCGTGCCTGGCCGGTGTAGCCTTGCTCCCGGGTCCGCGCATGCAGCGCCACAGCGTTGAGCCCTTCCGCCTCGGCCATGCGCGCCAGTTCCACGCACACAATCTGAGAATCGTTCCATCCCAGCCTGAACTTGACGGTGAAAGGAATCGGTACTGCCCTACGCACTTCGCGAAAGATTTCGGCGATGCGGGGCAGGTCGCGCAGAAGGCCCGAGCCCCCGTTACATCCCACAACTCGTTTTGCCGGGCATCCAAGATTGAGATCAACGGTGTCGAAACCGGTTGCCTCAACAATGCGCGCGGCCTCCGCGAGCGTATCAGGCTTCGAACCGAAAAGCTGTGTCCCGATCGGATGTTCGTCGTCGTAAAACGTAAGATAACGTCGACGCTTCGATTCCCGCATCCGCGACAATCCGTCCGCCGAGGTGAACTCGGTCATCAACAGTCCGCAGCCCGACTGTGCATTGCTGACCTCGTCCTCAATCTGTGCGGTTTGAGGTTCTAGGGAGCGATCCTCTTGTTGAGGGTATTTGCCCTCACTATGGGCGACAGGGGTAGAGAATAGGCTGGCATGGCGAATGAAGCGTCGGAATACCGTGTCCGTCACCCCTGCCATGGGAGCCAGCACGGTTGCAGGGCGAACGGACACCGTGCCCAGGCGAACTTCCGATGCCACGCGAGCCTCGGCAGGCATCGCGTGCTCCCTGGGATTGTCCCAGTCCTTTTTCACGGTAAAACCCTTGCCCGCCATAGAAATTACCCTGCGTTCCTCAGATGCACTTCTTTAGCCTGATTCTTGTTCAGCATCCCCTGCTTTCGAGGGCCGTCCTGCCTAACAGACAATGGATGTCCAATGGCTCATCTAGGTCCTCCAAACATACGTCGGCCTCCGCCAGAGCGGAGGCCCGATGGAACTAACCCTCTTCCGCTCAGTAGGTTACTTAGCGGTCTGGCTGTCCGCCTTAGCATACTTGCGGCGGAAGCGCTCCACGCGCCCTGCCGTATCAACCAGGCGCTGCTTGCCGGTGAAGAACGGGTGGCAAACTGAACAAATTTCAACGTGAATGTCGCCCTTATGGGTCGACCGAGTCTCGAAATTGTTTCCGCACGCGCAGAGCACCCGCACAGCGGCATAATTGGGATGAATCTTTTCCTTGGGCATCTTCTCGAAGTACCTTTCCTGCAATCTATCTATTGTAGGGCGATTTTCGTGCCTTGGCAATTCCAAGCGTCACTCCCCGACCCACTGCCAAGGCCTATAATGACTCGCAGAAAACTAATCCAGCTGCCAGATGCCCATTCCCCGACACCTGCAACTGTGGAGACTCTAATGCTTAAACCATTGCTCCTCCTTCCCGCGGTGCTCATGCTCGGGTATTGCGCGGTGCCTGCTGTGGCGCTGACTCCGCAGGCGGGCTCATCCACGCCCACCGCCAACGTTCCCAAAACCGGCACCGAAGTTCCAACGCACGTGAAAAAGATCTACGAAGTTGATTGCGCTCTCTGCCATGGCGCCAACGGTAATGGTAAAACCGACTTGGCCGCTGACATGAAGCTTCAACTCGAAGACTGGACTGATCCGCGGGCGCTGGCTTCCAAGTCAGACCAGCAGCTGTTTGACCTGATTCGCAAGGGCAAGGATAAGATGCCGCCGGAAGGTGAGGGGCGGGCAAAGAACGACGATCTGCGTGCCCTCATCGTCTACATTCGCAGCATGTCCAAGGGCGCACCGACGGCTCCTGTAGCTCCTGAGACGCCCGCCGCTCCAGCGGCTACGTCGCCGGGCACTCGCTAGCTCTCCAGAGAAACAGACACCATCGCCGGCGGCGACAATTCGACGCCTGCGATGCCGCCTACTGTCCCAACGCCCTGGCGATTCCCGCCTCTACCAGCGGAGCCATGACCGCATATCCTGCAGGTAGTGGGTGGACGCCGTCTTTGCTTAGGTTTGCAGGCAATCCGTCCCGACCATCCTTCATTGCGGTGTGGTAATCCACGTAGACATACCCCTTCTGAGCCGCATACTCCTTCATCCAGTTGTTCACTTCGACCACTTTTGGTGCAGGTTCGAGCCCTGGACGCCAGGGAAAATCAAATGCCGGCAAAACCGAACATAGCACCACTCGAATATGGTCTGCTGAGGCCAAATCAGCCATGGTCTTCAGATTGTCTTCCGTTTGTTCCAGAGTCATGGGGCCGGTGTTTCCCGCAATGTCATTTGTGCCGGCAAGTATCACAACCACTTTTGGTTGCAACGCGATAACGTCTTGTCGAAAGCGCAGGACCATCTGCGGTGAGGTCTGCCCGCTGATGCCTCGGTTGATGTAGGGTTTTCCTTGAAACGACCCGTCTGGCCCGTCGAAATGCCAGCCTTCCGTAATCGAGTCGCCCATGAAAACCACGCGATTTTCGCCTTGGGCAGGTGGCCCGAGTTTCAAATCGGCCTCCTTGAACTTTCCCAGCCATGGCCAGTCAACTTTGAGCTGTTCCTGGTGCGCCCTATCCCAATCTGCGACAGGTGCCGGCGCGGGCGCTGGGGTTTGTGCCGCAGGAGCCGCCGGCGCTTTTGTTTCCGGCACATTCCCAGGTTCCTGAGCTCTAAGTTGGGGAACCACGAAGATGCCCACTAAAAAAAGTGCCATCAAAGCTGTGATCATTGGCGCGCGATGCGATGAAATCCGACTCACTGGATCTTCTCCATTTCTAAGCGCGTAGAGCAGGAGCCTGACTAAGCCTGTTTCCACGCGTGGCTTCGATTGTAAGCAATTGCCGCGAGCGAGTTCTCTGCCAAACAGGCAGAGAGGGTGAATCGGCGGATTCTGCACGCCGCGGCGGCCAGGCGCGACTATAAAGGGGCGACCCGTCTGAACGCCTTGATGCGTCAGGGAGGTGGTCAGACGGGGTCCAGGTGATCCAAATCGAATGCCTATTCTCTTTCAGCCACGAACACAGCGGTAGTGAGTGCCGGCACCGTGACCGCGCCTTGTTTCGGATTGAAGGTGGATTGTCTCGTGATTAGATCGCTCGAATGAGTTTGAATGGGATGCAGGTGCAGGGCCAACCCCTGCAGCCGTCCATCGCTAAAGTTTGCCTGCGTAATCGTCGCATTGAAAACCACAACGATGTGTCTGTAGATGCCGTAATCACGGCCGTTCGCGTCGAGCTTCATCACGATCAGTCCTGGAATCTGGTTCGGGCCCGTGTTGAGGAAGGTGAGATTCTGTTGCACTTGTCCAAAAGTTGACATGCGGAACAGCGCCGAGCTGTACCGGATGCGTAGTAGTTCCTGGAATATTGCCGAACTGTAAGCGATATTGGCAGGGAGCGGCGTGTACGCGGAATTGCTCAACAGCGGAGTCATGATCGGCCATTGACTCTGATTCTGGCTGGCAATTGGCAACCCGATACTCCAGTTGGCTGTCTGGCCGCTCCAGTCGATCTTGTTGAACCAGTCACCGGAGTTATAGCTGTTCTGATCCATATCTTTGGAACGAAGCATGTCATCGCCCCCCTGGAAAAAGGGAATTCCTTCGCCTAGGGTTACAAGACTCATGCCCATAATCTGCCTGCGTGCCCGGGTGGCAATACTATCGCTGTAACTCGATTTCAACTGTACTGCGTCAAAAAGGTCCTGATTATCGTGCACTGAAGCATAATTGACCGCTTCAAAAGGACTCTTCGTATAACCAGTAGGTTGACCGTTGTAACTTACCTGAGCTCCAGTTACAGTCGCCCCTGCGCTGTCAGTAAAGGTATAGTCGCGTAAGTTACCAGTAAGTCCGACCAAAATCCAATCTGAATACTGCAGTAACTGGCTTTGCTGGGAACTTGGCGTAAGACTGCGGTCCGTATAGGTGCTCGGATCTGTGTAAAGCCCCGTTGCAAATCCCTGCACTCGCTCATCTGTGAAAGGACTGCCTCCACGCACTCCATCCCGGATGCGGTCGTTGAACGTACCAATGCCGTATCCATACAAGTTGATTTGCGATGCGTTGGGACCAATCTGATTATTCGCGGTGTCACCAAAGTTGAAGCCTTCACCGTAGAGATAAATCTCAGACCCATCGACCCCGTCCTTCTCCGGTGTCAGCGATTGAAGAGCCGCTTTGATGTCCGTCATGTTATAGGTGAACATGAAGCTCATGATGTCAAAGCGGAAGCCGTCAATCTTGTAGTCACGCGCATTGAGCACAAGCGTATCGATGACCAGTTTTTCCATCATCCGATGCTCTGGAGCCGTATCCGGGCAGCAGGAGCCGGATTCCAAGTTACCGTTCGCATCCAGACGATGGTAGTAGCCGGGCACTACCTGATCGAGATTTGAGTTAGCCGATTCACCACTTGCATTGGTGTGGTTAAAGACCACGTCCTGCACTACACGCAGACCCGCATGGTGCAGACCTTCAACCATGGTCCGATATTCACGAACCCGATTATCGGGGTTGATCGCGTAACTGCCTTCGGGCGCGAGATAGTGAACTGGATCATATCCCCAGTTATATGGTGGGCTGGCCAGCGTTGCAGCAACTGCAGCTTGTTGTTCGTCACTCGCAGGTGGATCTGCGGAAAGATCACCCGGGAAAAGCCATGTACTCTTGTCCTCGTTCACGCTCGCAAAGTGGAACGATGGAAGAATGTGCACGGCCTTAAGCCCGCTCTGCGCCAAGGCTCTCAGATGCTTCATGCCATTCGAAGTCTGATAGGCGAATGCATCGTAGGTCCCGCGGTCGACCGCAGGTACTGTTGAATCGTTCACGCTGAAATCGCGAATGTGCAGCTCATACAGGCTCAAATCGCTGAAGCTGTTCAGCGGAGGCGAGAATGCCGTATCCCACCCCGCAGGTTTGGTTTCATCCGATTCCAAGTCCGTAATTCTGCTCTTAGTTCCATTCAAAGCGATGTCAATCGAATAAGGATCACTCGTTACATTTGTATCGAGCGCCGCATCGCTGGGCACCCAGACTTTGACGCTGTAGAGGTAATACTTATCTCTCCAATCGGACCTGCCGTCCGCGACCCACACCCCGTTGTGCGAGTGCATGCTGATCGTTTGCGACGGAACCGTGTCCGTTTCGTGGTCGAATAGCTGCAGAGCAACGCTCTGTGCTGTGGGGGCCCAGACCTTGATCTTCACGTCGAAGTTATTGTCGTCCGGCCAATCGAACCAGTCCCGATCATCGCTATGCCGGAATACCACACCAAGTTTGCCTGGATAGTAGTAAAGATCGTCCAACACGCCGGCATCTTGGATTCCGGTCGCATACACCAGGGTTCCACCCTGGTTCACTTCTGAAAATGCAAGTTGGCCCTTCAGGGCGCTTTGTACCGCAGGGAGTTGCACCGTAGATGGGAGTTGCAAAACCGTATAGGTGCTCAGTTGCGGATAGCGCAGTAACTCATCGGCAGTGAGGCTTCCCCCCACGGTGAGCGGTATGGTCGTTCCCCCCGTAATCCCCGACGGAGTTACAGAAAGCCCACCGGTCAAACTTGAACTTATTGCGTAAGTTGCGCCGCTTTGCGCAAATTGTGATTGGATGGCCACGCGCTGGCGGTCCAGCCAATATAGATCGGAAGAGCGTCGTG
>OBLU010000533.1_pt1 | contig 35865 bp, 34 predicted proteins | sample 1518681 | NCBI WGS metagenome assembly OBLU01 (sample SAMEA3539304, study PRJEB22396) | soil metagenome | biome: tundra; feature: field; material: soil | place: USA | collected 2010-05 | depth 0.15 m
GTGGAAACACCTTCACCGCGTGTTGGTTCACCATCGACCCGGCCACCGGCAAGCGCCAGCAACAGAGCAGGGGCGGTTTCACCTCGGATGCCGAAGCGCAAAGGCACCTCACGACTGTACTAGCGCAGGTACAGCGCGGCACCTTCCGGCGCGACGAGCGTGTGACCGTGACGCAACTGTTCGAGGATCACTGGCTACCCGTGAAGCGCTCAGGCGGGCTCAGGCCGAACACGATCGCTTATCACGAGTACGTAGCAAAGTGGGTCGAAGATCGGATCGGCGGTCTCCGGGTCGAAGCGCTCACCCCCGGAGTCGTCGCCAAGATGGTCGCCGCGATGGCAGCAGATAGATTGTCCGCCCGTTCGCGGCAGGCAGCGGTCGGCACACTGAAGGCCGCTACGGCATGGGCGGCGAGGCCAACGGTCAGACTAGTGCCGGTCGACCCGTTGAGCGACTTCCACCGGCCGAGCCTCAAGGGCGACGCTGCCGGGACCGTGAAGGCGTGGAGCGTCCACCAGGCGCGCCAGTTCGTCGTGTCGGCAGCCGGTGACCGCTTCGCCGCGTGTTGGGCGCTCATGATCACGCGTGGCCTGCGCCGTGGCGAGCTGGCGGGGCTCAGGTGGTCCGCGGTTGACCTCGACAACCGACGCCTGACCGTCAAGGTTGCCCGCGTCGTTGTCAAGGCGAAGGTGATCGACTCGCTTCCAAAGTCTGGAGTCGGACGAACGGTCCCCCTTGACGACATGCTCGTGACCAAGTTGCGCGAGCTGCGAGCCGTACAAGACGTCGAGGCCGAGATCGCGGCCGAGGCTTACGAGAACAGGACCGACCCCTATGTCATGGCTGACGGTCGAGGGCGCCCGATGCACCCGGACAGCATCTCCCGCCGCTTCGATGCACTGGTCGCCAAGGTGGGCCTGCCTCGTCTGACCGTTCACGGACTACGGCACACGACCGCGACGCTCATGCTCTCCGCTGGCGTTCCGACCAAGGTTGTGAGCGACCTGCTCGGGCACTCATCCACGACGATCACGAATGCGATTTACTCCCGCGTCCCCCCCGGAATGTCCGAACAAGCTGGCGAGAAACTGAGCAGCGCAATCCTGGGACGCCTTGGAATCTTGTGACCAACTATGCACGGGATCCGCAGGTGCCGTCAGCGAGAGTGCTTCGGTGTGACGCGAAGCGCTACAGGGTGATCTGGCTTGTCATCGCGAACACCTCGACGTCCGCCCAATCAACCGCGATCAATGAGCTGGCGAGCGATTTCGCGGTGCAACAGCCATATGTCTTCAGGCGAGTGTACGTGGATAGGCTCTCGGCGCCACGAACGACTGGATACCCGAGGGAGTGCCGCCTGCGTTTGAGGACACTCAGTTCGGGGTATAGACCTCGGACTTTTCGGTGCCGTTGGCGATGCTTGCGCGGTACTCGAGTCCAGAAGCCCGACGCGATCGAGCTGGCCGAGGATCGCGAGCGCCGGCTCACGACTGAGCCCGCTCGGGCGCTCTTGGAGGCAGCATCGCGATCGACCGTCGCAGGATCTCGGCTTCCTCCGGGCCTTGGACTGCAGCCGAGACTATTTCGGATCAGGAAGGAGTCTCGCCGAGCTCGGTATTGGCCAGCGCCACCGGCTTCTCGTTCGTCGGAGGTGCCTGGCTCAGAGACGGGCCGCCCAAGTAGCGCCCCGGGTCCACAGGCAGCATGTTCCGTAGCCCGTTCAGAAGTCCGCCCAGCTCCATGGGCACCACCAGCTTCGTCGATGGCGACGAGCCGACCTGCTTGAGGGTCTCGAGGTACTGGAGCTGCATGGTGTTGGCGTCGAGGCCACGCGCGACAGTGAGGATCCGCTCCAGCCCCGCTGACAGCCCCTCGGCGCGCAGGATCGCGCCCTGACGTTCACCTTCGGCTGCCAGGATTGCCGCCTGCTTGGTACCTTCCGCGATAGTGATCGCGGCTTGCTTCTGCCCCTCGGCCTCTGTGACGGCCGCTCGGCGGGTTCGTTCGGCAGACATCTGGCGGGTCATGGCGTCCAGTACTCCCGGTGGCGGGTTCACCTCCCGTACCTCGACTGTGGTGACCTTGACGCCCCACCGCTCGGTCACCTCGTCGAGACGGACGCGGAGCGACGCGTTCATGTCTTCGCGTTTGGAAAGCACGTCGTCGAGCGGCATGTCGCCGACCACGCTGCGGAGCGTCGTGGCCGCGACGTTCTGCGCGGCCCCCGCGAAGTTTCCAACGCGCAGCACCGACATGGAGGGATCGATCACCTTGTAGAAGATGATGAAGTCGATCGAGATCGACGCGTTGTCTTTCGTGATCGCCGTCTGATGCGGGATCTCGAGGTACTGCTCGCGCAGATCGACCCATGTCGTCCTGTCGGTGACCGGGTTGATGAGGATGAGCCCGGGCCCGCGAGTCCCGAGTGCCCGCCCCAGTCTGAACAGCACGATCCGCTGGTACTCGCGCACGATCCTCACCGATATTCCTGCGAGGATGAGGAGGAAGAGCACCACCACCCCGATCACGATCCCGATGATCATGAGCTACCTCCTTCGTTGGTTGCCTCGGTAGGCGAGGACGGTGCACCCTCGACTGAGACGCCGTCGGGCGGGATCGTAGCTTCGAGCTCGTTGTCGCCGCCGAGGGCCGTCATCTCGTCGCCCCAGACCTCGAGACGGACTCCCGAGACGCGTACTACCTGGACTGGTGTCCCTGCCCGCACTGGCCCGTTCACGGCGACAGCCGACCAGTTCTCGCCGTTCACCCTGACGATCCCCTCCGGGTCGAGATTGCCCACGGCGACGCCTTCGGCTCCGTCGGGCGAGACCAGGTGACGACCGGCCACGTAGGCGCCCCGGGTCGTGAGCCCCTTCCAGGCCAGCGTGCCGATACCGGCAGACACGACCAAGTCTGCGCTCAGCAACGCCCATAGAACCGGGGCGGACCGTCCGTCGACCGCCATCACGACGAGCCAGGCGGCCGCGAGCACACCGAAGATGCCGGCCGCGACATGAGCGTGCGGACCCACATGGAATCCGATCAGTGACGCTAGGACGACGAGCCCAAGCAGGACCCCTGCTATCACCCACATGGCGCCTCCTTCCGCGGCTGCGCGAAACCAAGGCTAACGGCATTCGAGATACGCGAAGCGGCGCCCAACCTGTGCCGCCCGCGCGCAGCACAACAGAACCGTCGTGGCGCCGGGAGCGACACTCGAGCCTCAGGCGTGGTGGACCAACCAGCCGATGCCTTGGTAAAGGCGGTACCCGAGGTAGACCACCGTGCCCACCACGAGCACCTTGAAATGCCACGGTGCCTTGACGTGAGCGTCTTGCTCGCCGGCGCCCTCCTCTACCTCCAGCTCCGTCCCGCACGTCGGGCACCGATCTCCCGCAGTGCAGTCCGGCACGTCAGCGTCCGTCGGGCGCGCGTCGCTCTGTCCCACTGCGGGACCCGGCGGTCCTCCAGCAAGCTCGTCCTCCTCGACCAGCCGACCGCACTGGTGGCACCACGGCATGGTGGTGAGCCTCCGTCAGGCCTGGTCAGACGCGCGCCACGCTGCAGCGGCGGCCAGCGAGAGGTCCGTCGGGCGTCCGTCGGGCGGTGTGGCCGCCAGCACCGGCTCGGTCATCTCTGCTGGCGGACCCGGACGCGAAGATCGATCGGCGTCGGTCCGAGAGCGAAACGCTCTCGCAAGGAGCGCTCCAGGTAGCGAAGGTAGGTGGGAGGCAGACGTCGGGTGGCGAACAGCGTGATCGTCGGCGGGTCGACCGCGCCCTGCACGCCGTAGAGGACCCGGGCGCCACCAGGTGCCGGGTGAGCTGCTTGAGCGCTCCGCAACCCGTCGTTGAGGCGACCGGTCGGGATCCGACGGTGGTAGGCGTTCATCGCCTCTTGCACAGCCGGGAGGAGACGGTGCACACCGAGGCCCGTCTTGGCCGATACCCGCAGCACGGGCGCGTAGCCGAGAAACGCGAGCCGGTCGGCGACAGCCTCGCTGACCTCGAGACGGCCCTCGGTGTCGAGCAGGTCCCATTTGTTGAGCAGGATCACGACCGGGCTGCCCGAGGCGTCGATCCGCTCGGCGAGGCGCTGGTCCTGATGGGTGACGCCGTCGGTCGCATCGAGGACGAGCAAGGCGACGTCGGCACGATCGAGCGCTCGCAGCGCCCGTACTAACGAGTAGTACTCGGGCCCTTCACCGCTACGTGCCCGGCGCCGCATCCCGGCGGTGTCGATGAGCTTGACTGCTCCGTCGCCGGTCTCGATCACGGTGTCGATGGCGTCGCGCGTCGTGCCCGGTAGGTCGTGGACGACGGACCGCTCCTCACCCGACAGCCGGTTGAACAGGGTCGACTTGCCGACATTCGGCCGGCCGACGATCGCGACGGCCGGGACACCGGGACTGGCCTCACCACGAGCCCCCCGCTCGGCACCGCCGACCTGTGCGGCCTGGGTATCAGCAGGTTCAGGCAGCTGCTTGACCACGTCGTCGAGCAGATCGCCGACGCCCCTTCCGTGCAGGGCGCTCACCATCGCAGGCTCGCCGAGCCCGAGACCTGCGAACTCCCAGGCATCGACCTCCCGCCGCTCGGAGTCGATCTTGTTCGCGACCACGATGACTGCCCCGCCTGCGCGCCTGACCAGCTGCGCCACCACGCTGTCGTCTCCGGTCATCCCCGTGGTCGTGTCGAGCACCAACAGCACGAGGTCTGCCTCACCCAGGGCCCGTAGTGCCTGCTCGGTCACCTTGGTGTCGAGCGTGTCCCCGCCCTCCACCACCCCGCCGGTGTCGACGACGAGGAACGATCGCCCGTTCCATTCGCACTCGACCTCCAGCCGGTCCCGAGTCACACCGGGTCGGGCTTCGACGATGGCGAGCTGCCTGCCCGCGATCCGGTTCACGAGCGTCGACTTGCCGACGTTCGGGCGCCCGACCACGGCGACAGTCGGCAGCCGCGGCGAGCGCTCCACGGTCATCGGCCTACCTCCAACAGCCGGCGCAGCGATGCCCCGTCCGTCGCGACGACCTCCACGGGGCGCGGAAGGTCCCCGAGTGAGGACCCGTCTATGAACCGGCCCTTCGACAAGCAGACGTCGGGCAGGAGGTATCGGCCTGCCTGCGGCTCTTCGGCCAAGGCCCGGGAGAGGTCCGCGCCGGTGATCAAACCGGCGACGGCGATGTTGCCGCCGAAGAACTCGTTGGCGACAGCCAGGACGCGGACCTTGCCGAACCCGTTGCGGTCAAAGAGCGGTCTCAGCACGAGGGAACCGTAGCCACCCGTGAGGATCGTGATCGGCGCGTCTCGCGCTGCACGAGGTGAACGGCCAGCGAGGCTCACACTGCTCGTCCGCGGCGCGCGATAGCCCTCGGCAGGTGCGCCCTCGACCCAGGCGAAGAACCCGGTCCTGGCTGGAACGCCCACACCGTCAGCCGGCTCCAAGACCCCGGCCTCGAAGGCCTGCTCGAACGCGCGCACCATCCCGACACCGTTCTCGTGCTGCGGGAAACCTTCGTACTCTCCGGGCTCGGGGAACGGCAGGCCCGCGAGCAGGTAGTACTCGTCCGATGCCCAAACGACCCGACGGCCGAGGGCGCAACGGAAGCGCTGCTGCCACTCGTCGACGGTCTCGACCGTCGCCCTCGCCTCAGTGCTCGTGTGAGCCCGCATCGTCGGCTCCTTGGAGTAGCGGCTCACGCCCAAAGGCACCACGGCCACGGTCACAAGTTCGGGAAAGCGGTCGAGGACGCCGGCAAGGGTCCCGTGCAGCACCGCTGCGTCGTTCACGCCAGGGCAGACCACGACCTGGCCGTGGACTTCGATGCCGTTGTCCAAGAGGCAGCGGAGCCACCTGAGGCTGATCGCGCCGCGTCGGTTGCGCAGCATGGCCGACCGGACGTCGGGGTCGGTGGCGTGGATGGAGACGTAAAGGGGCGACAACCGTTGGTCGACCACCCGCTCGAGGTCGACCTCGGTAAAGCGCGTGAGCGTCGTGAAATTGCCGTAGAGGAACGAGAGCCTGTAGTCGTCGTCCTTCACGTACAAGTTGCGCCGCATGCCCTTGGGCAGCTGGTAGATGAAACAGAACTCGCAGTGGTTGTCGCAAGTGCGCACGCGGTCGAAGATCGCGGCGGAGATCTCGAGCCCGAGCGGCTCACCTGCTTGCTTGACGACCGTGACCTCGAGCTCAACCCCGCCGCGGACAACCTCGAGCTCGACTATCGGCTCGTCCGCGAGCAGCTGGTACTCGATCACGTCGCGAGGCACCTGCCCGTTCATCGAGCGAAGCTCGTCGCCCGGCCAGACCCCGAAACGCTCAGCCGGCGAATGCTCGGCCACGGCCACCACCTGCGGTAGTGGCATTTCCAAAGGCTACCCTGGTCTACCGTGACATCGGCTCGAGAGCAGCCTATCCAGCCGGAGGCCGGCCACGTCGAGCTCGTCCTGCTCGCCCAGCCGCGAGGCTTCTGCGCCGGGGTTGAGATGGCTATCAAGGCGCTCGCGTGGATGGTGCGCGTCTTCGAGCCTCCGGTCTACTGCTACCACGAGATCGTGCACAACCGCCTGGTGGTAGAGGAATTCCGGCGCCAAGGCGTCGTGTTCGTAGACGATGTCGACGAGGTCCCGCCCTCGGCGCCTGTGATGCTCTCGGCCCACGGATCTGCCCCCGAGGTCGAAGAGGCGGCGGCGGCGAGAGGGCGCATCGTGATCGATGCGTGCTGTCCTCTCGTGACCAAGGTCCACCACGAGCTCAAAGTGCGGGCCCACAAGGGCTACACGATCCTCTACATCGGTCATGCCGGTCACGAGGAAGCCATCGGCACGATGGCGGTCGCACCCGACGCCGTCCATCTCATCGAGCACGAGGACGACGTCGACCGGCTGGAGCTCGACCCGAACGCTCATGTCGCGCTGCTCGCCCAGACCACCCTCGCCCACGACGAGTGGGAGGGAGTGGTCGAGCGCGCACGCGAGCGGTACCGGGACCTCTGGATGCCCGGACGTTCCGATCTCTGCTACGCGACGACCAACCGTCAGAGCGCGGTCAAGGCAGTGGCGCCCAGGTGTGACGCGATGGTCGTGCTGGGCTCCGGCAATTCCTCGAACACCGTCGCTCTCGCAAAGGTGGCCGCAGCCGCCGGCTGTCCGAGAGTGCTCCGGGTCAACGCCCCGAGCGAGGTTCCGGACGACCTCACCGGAGTGGTCGGCGTCACCGCCGGCGCGTCAGCTCCGGACTGGCTGATCGACGATCTCCTCGACCGCCTGGCCCCGACAAGAGGCGTCGAGGTCGTGCACACGACCGACGAGGACGAGTACTTCCCTCCCCCGCCGGAGTTGCGTGATCTTCTTCGTTGCCTGGAGATCGCCGCGGGCCTCACTCTCCGCGCTCGTTCCCAGGGCTCGACGCTAACCGCAGCAGACCGCCAGGTCACCGCAGCCGACATGCTCGCCGCGGCTTCAGCTAGCCGCTCGGTGTGAACCCCCGCGCTCTGCGCCGCAGGCGACAGATCGACGAGTTGATCGATCGTGTCGCCATCGATGAGCTCCTCGCCTCGCAAGGCCCGGTCGAGTTCTCCCCGGTCGCGATCGTGATCGCGGCGTACAAAGAGCGCGACAACATCGGAAAGGTGGTCGCGGGCATGCCGAGCGAGCTCTGCGGACAACCGGTCTCGTTGCTCGTCGTGGTCGACGGCGAGGACGATGGCACCGGAGCCGTGGTTCGCGACGCCGGTCACTACGCCTGCATCGCTCCGGTCAACCGCGGCCAGGGCGCGGCCTTGCGGCTCGGCTACCGGATCGCGCGCGAGCACGGAGCCCGATTCATCGTGACATCGGATGCAGACGGCCAAACGGACCCCGATGACCTGGAGATCGTTCTCGAGCCGGTGATGTCGGACCGGGCCGACTTTGTCAACGGATCCCGACGCCTCGGCCAAAGTCACGGCACCGACGCCGTGCGCAACACCGGAGTCGTCTTTTTCGCGGCGCTGATCTCGTTCCTCACGAAAACCCCGGTGACCGATACGGCGAACCCGGTCCGAGCCTTCCGGGCGGAGCTGCCCGCCGAGCTCGTCCTCGAGGAGCCGCAGTACCAGGCCCAAGAGCTGCTGATCACGGCGATCATGCACGGATGTCGTTTCGAGGAGCGGCCCGTGACGATGAGAGCTCGGCTTGCCGGAGAATCCAAGAAGAGCGGGAACCTCCTCTACGGCCTCCGATACGGTCGCGGGCTCCTGCACACCTGGCTGAGGGAGCGCAAGCGCGGCCCTGCTCAGCGGGTCGCTGCCTGAGACTCCCCAACAGACGCCGGGTCGCCGGCCGGTCCCGTCCCCGGCAGCGCGAGTGATGTCCCGGCAAGGCCGAGCGCGCCACCGCGCGAGTCGTCCGGGCGCGCCTCGCGGCCGGGCACGCCGCGCCAGCACCACGAGAGGAGCGCCACCAGCACGACGATCGCGCTCGCCGCTCCTACGAAAGGCACCCAGGGATGCAGTGCGAACAGTGCTCCCGCCCCAAGGGCCGCTACAGCGGTCGCGCCCGTCTGAGCCGTCGAACCGGCTCCTTGGGCGCGCCCTAGCTGGCGGCTCGGAACGCTGTGGGCAAGCTGGGCCGCGAGTGCCGGCCCTGCAACCGCCACCGCGACGGCCTCGGCCGCACCGAGACCCACGAGCAGCCAGACCGAATGAAGGAAGGGATAGGTCGCCGCAAAGGCGGCCGACATGAGCGTTGACGTCGCCGCCAGGTAGCGACGGTCGAAGTGATCTACCAGCCAGCCTCCGGGGACCGACATCGCAGCAAAGGGCAATGCGAACAAAGTCCACGACAGGCCGATCTGCCATCCTGTGGCACCTCGCAAGTGCAAGAGAAGGCTCCAACAGACCTCGTACACACCGATGACGAGCCCCGCGCCGGCGTAGCCGAGGATCACGCCGAGCACGCCACGGTCACGCCACAGCACGACTCGCGACGCGGACAGGTGCGGGTGCCGCGACCCAGTCCTTGGCACCGCGAGCATCACGGGCACACAGGCCAGCAGCGACGCCAGCGCCGCAGCCACGAACAGCCAGCGCATTCCCGAGATGCCCACCAAGCCGCCGATGAACGGCCCGATCGCGAGCCCCACCGTCCGGGACCCGAAGAGCGTGCCGTAGGCGCGGCCCTGCTGAGACGGGGACACGACCTCGCCCACCGTGGCGTTGTTCGCGACGTCGACGACTCCGGCACCCGCACCCTGCAGGCCCCGGACGAAGAGCGCGGCAATCGGCGTGCCGATAAGGGCAAAGGCGGCGCTCGCAACAGCGAAGGTCAAAAGGCCGGCCAACTGGACGGGCCTGCGCCCGATCCGGTCCGACAGGCGACCGATCGGGTACTGCACGAGGATGGCAGCCAAGAAAAAGGCCGCCATCACGACTCCGACAAGGGCAACCGGGGCGCCCAGCTTGCGAAGGTAGAGCGGGAGGAGCGGCATCATGCAGCCGGCCCCGGTCCACTCGACGAAGGTCGAGAGTGACAACGCGACGATCACGCGTCTGGGGCTGTGAACCTCGTGGGCCTCGCTACACGCGGGTGAGGCGATGCTCAAGATGGGTTCCTCTTGCGGACAGGGCCCCCGGCAATGCGCTCGGCGCGGGCTTTGGAGGCAGCAGGGGCCGGGTGCGGTGCCAACGCCGAGCCGAGATGAGCGAGAAGCTCGTCACGCACCGAGGAACGCAGGTCCTCGTCCAGCGGCGCGAGGCTGAGAAGCTCTGTGAACCACAGTCCGTCGGCCGCAAGCCGGATGAGGCTCGCGCTCGCCGGCGCGATGCCGTCGGCCACCAGGGCACGCTGCCAGGCCGCGAAGCGCTCCCGTAGCGGCTCCAACAGCTCGGTGTCTGCCGCCACTCCGGCGATCACCGCTGCTCCAAGGCGCAGTTCCCGGTTCCCCGCGGCGTCGCTCGATGGCCCGAAGCTCGCCTCGAGATATGCCCTCGTGAAAGCTCCGGGCAGGCCTGAACCGGCACCTTCGCGCTCGAGGTCCTCGTCGAAGCGCGAGCTGAGGCGTTCCACCATGGCCGCGACGAGCGCGGCACGCGTGCCGAAGTGATAAAGGATCCCGCCTTTGCTGATGCCGGCCTCGTTCGCGGCGGCTTCGAGTGTGAGGTGGGCGACGCCGTCGCGAAGGACAACCTCCTCTGCGCCGAACAGGATCCGTTCGCGCGTGTCTTCCGCTCGCGTCATCTAATGACTATACCGTCCAGACGGTACAGCCGACACCCGAGAGCACGCCGTGGGCGGCCTCAGCCCTCGGCGAAGACCGACTCCTGGAACCACTGCCAGGTCTCGCGGATCCCTTCCTCTCGGCTGATACTGGGCTCGAAGCCGAGGAGCTCCTTTGCAAGGTCGTAAGAGGCGAAATTGCGCTCGACCTCGCCGACGCGCTTCGGCCGGTACTCGATCGGATGATCCGGCACGCCGGCGGCCGAACGGCACAAGTCGGCCAGCAGCTGCACAGTGGTCTCGACACCGGACGCGATATGCAACACAGTGCCGCCAGGGACCTCGCTTCCAAGTGCGAGCTCCAGAGCGCGACAGATGTCGTCGACATGGGTGTAGTCGCGCGACGCGGAGCCGTCACCGTAGATGACGATCGGCTCGCCACCGTTGATCGCCCGGAAGAAAGTCGTTACGGCACCCCTCTTGCGGGCGCTCCATGGCCCGTAGGCGTTGGCGAAACGCAGGGCGATCGTCCGAAGGCCGTAGGCCTTTGCAAAGGCGTGCGCGTAGCCCTCACCGGCCAGCTTGCTGGCCCCGTACGGCGAGATCGGCTTGGGAAGCGAGCGCTCGTTGACAGGTGGTATCGCGTCGCCGATGAGCGCTCCGCCCGTAGACGCCAGCACGGTGCGCCCTACGCCGGCCCGCCGAACGGCATCGAGGACCTGGAAGGTGCCAAAGACGTTCACGTTGAAATTCGTCGCGGGGTCCGCGACCGACATCACGACCGAGCCCGCCGCCGCAAGATGCACAACCGATTCGATCCCGCCGAGCGCTTCGTCCATGGTCTTGGCATCGCGGACGTCACCTTCGACCAGCTCGGCGTCGACGCCTTCCAGGTGCGAGGCATCACCCGTCGTGAGATTGTCGAGCACACGCACCGCGTGCCCGCTTTCCACAAGTCGTCTGACCAGTGTCGCTCCCACGAACCCGGCGCCGCCGGTCACGAGAACACGTCGTATCTCAGCCATTCTCGACCACGTCGGGAAGTTAGCAGGCGCCCAGCCCGATGCCGGAACTGCGACCATGCGCGGCTGTACAGGCTCGCTTTCGGCCCGACGACAGGCCGGCTAACGCCGGAGGCTGGCCTCGGCCGCGTCGAAGGCCTGCTGGATCGCGGCGCGCACGCGTAGTGAATGTTCGGTCGTCGCCTCGCGCCCGACACGAGCCCGCCTGCGCGATATCCCCGGGTCCGGCGTCTCGCCCGTCTGTTCCAGCCTGCCCGCGTCGGCCGGGCCGGGCGCGGGGATCGGCGGCCCGATCACCACGTTCACCCGCCTCGGGCGAGGGAACGACGATCCGCGCGGCATGGCGCGTTCGGACCCGCCGATGCCGATGGGAACGACCGGGACACCAGCGCGCAAGGCCATATACGCCACTCCGTCCTTGAGCTCTTGTACCTCCGGCCCCGATCGCCGCGTGCCTTCGGGGAACATGACGAGAGGCTCCCCGCCCATGAGGACAGCCTGACATCGCAGCAGCGCCTCGCGGTCTGCCCCGGACCGATTCACGGGGAACGCTCCGCACGCCAGGAGGAGGCGACCGATCAACTTCGAGTTCCAGACCTCCTCTTTCACGATGTAGCGGAGTCGTTGCCGCCTTGTGATCCGGGCGACGATGAGCCAGTCGACATAGGAGCGGTGCACTGGCGCCACGATGAAGGCGCCCCCGGCCGGCAGGTTCTCCCGACCCGTCACCGTTCCGGGGAAGTACAGCCGGGAGACACCGACGGCTATGAAGCGGCAGATCCGGTAGACGATGAGGTCGAATCGCGACGCAGGCGCCACCGCTGCACCAGATGCGGTCATAGCTGGGAGATCACCTCCTCCACGACAGAGTCGATGCTGCGTCCCGTCGAGTCCAGCACGATCGCGCCCGGCGGAGCGACGAGGGGGGACGCCGCCCGGGTCGAGTCAAGCTCGTCGCGGCGCCGGATCGACTCGGCCGTCACGGCGAGCGTGTCCGGGCCGGCCATGTCCTCCGCCGCGCGTCGCCAAGCGCGCTCGGCCGAGTCGGCGGTGAGGAAGATCTTCACGTCCGCGTCGGGAAGCACGACGCTGCCGATGTCGCGGCCTTCGACGACTCCCCCACCGTTGGCTGCCACCCAGGCCCGCTGGCGACTCACGAGCTCCTCGCGCACCTCCGGATGGGCCGCGACGATCGATACCGCGGCGGTGACCGGAGGCGTGCGGATCTGCTCGGTCACGTCCGCGCCATTGAGCACGACGCGCTCGCCGACGCTCAGGTTCATGGATCGCGCGATCGCCGCACAGCCCTCGGCGTCGGCCAGCTCGACACCCCGCTCGATCGCCTCGAGCGTCACGGCGCGATACATGGCGCCCGTGTCGAGGCGCTCGAGGCCGAGCCGCCGAGCCACCTCCTTCGCCACAGTCGACTTTCCGGCGCCCGCGGGGCCGTCGATCGCGATGACCGGTCGGCGGCCGCCGGCCCGGCTCAGCCCGAAGCCGTGCTCGCCGAGCGAGTGTCGAACACGCTCCGCCGCGTCCGCGGCCACGGTGAGGATGAGCACGCCGCGCGGCCGGTGCTGGGAATGGACGATCTCCAGATCCTCGATGTTGACCCCGAGCTCCCCCGCGATAGTGGTGACCTGGGCGAGCACGCCCGGGCGGTCGGGTATGACCACGTGCAACTCGGTCACCGAGCTCGGTCGGCTTGCGCGCGGTGGGAGGTTTCGCCGGGCGAGCTGGGCGCGATCGAGGAGGGTGACAAGACTCGGACGATCTTCCTCGGCGACGATGCGGCGAACTTCGTTCAGCCTGGCGATGAGGTCGTCGAGGACCGGGAGGATGGCTGGCGCGTTGTCCCGGCAGATGTCCGGCCAGATCGCAGGCGACCCGGCCGCGATCCGCGTCATGTCCCTGAAGCCTCCGGCAGCGAGACGCAGCAGCGCAGTGTGGGCGTCGGTCGCTTCGGTGGCAAGCCCCATGAGGGTCGCGGCGGTCAGGTGCGGCACATGGGAGACCACAGCCACGAGGTCGTCGTGTCGGTCGGGCGCGAGCGCCACCAGGTCGGCACCGAGGCTCGCTATGACAGATTGGATCTTGGAGAAGGCCTTTGGGTCGGTGGACGATGTGGGCGTGAGGACCCAGGTCGAACCGGCGAACAGCTCCGGGTCAGCGCCATCGGGGCCCTCCTGCTCCGATCCGGCCATCGGATGTCCGCCGACAAAGCGCGGGTGCGAGATCTCCGAGACGATCGGCCCCTTTACACCGCCGACATCGGTGACCACGAGCTCGCCCGATTGATCCGCAAGGAGCAGGGCGTTCACCTCGGCGGCGATGGCCGCCACCGGTGTCGCCACGAAAGCGACGGCCGCAAAATGGTCCACACCGAGCTCGTCGACGGCACCCAGCTCGCGGGCGCGCCGCGCCCGGGACTCATCGAGATCGTGGCCGGTCACCCACCACCCTTGGGCTCGCAGTGCGAGAGCGATCGATGTGCCCACCAGCCCGAGGCCAATCACCTGCGCGCGTTGCGAGGCGGCCGTCGTACCCATGCCGGCGGGCTCAGCCGGGGAGGTCATCGCGTAGTCCGCGTGCACCTTCGAGATAGACGTGGTGCAGCGCTTCTCGGGTGTGCTCGGTGTAGAAGTGCATCAGGACCCGGATGCAGCGCGGCATGGCGCCTGTTATGTCGAGCTCGCTGGCACAGATCAGCGGTACGTCGCCGAGCCCGAGAGAGCGCGCCGCGGTTGCCGGGAACATCGAGGTGACGTCCTCGGTCGCCGTGAACAGGATGCTGACGAGGTCGTCGTGACCGATTCCGTTTCGCTCCAGCATGGAGCCGACGAGAGCGCGCACCCGGTCGTTGACCTGACCGGCGGTGTCCTCATCGAGGGTTGTCGCGCCGCGGAGAGCCCGCAAGACCGCTGCCATTGGCGGGGAGCCTACCTACCGTTTGGACGGCGAGCGAAGGGCGGCCTCGGCGAGCGACCGCACCTCGGAGGCCTCGAGCTGCCTCCAGGCGCCCGGTCGCAGCGAACGGTCGGTGATCGGCCCGATCCTGGTGCGAACGAGCCTGACGACAGGATGACCGACCGCCTCGCACATGCGGCGCACCTGCCGGTTGCGCCCCTCGTGGATCACGATGCGGATCACGCCGGGCGAGACGGCAGCCACCCGGGCCGGCGCGGTCGTCTCTCCGTCGAGCACGACACCCTGCCTGAGGCTACGGAGCGCTCCCGGTCCCGGGACCCCCCGGAGCTCGGCGAGGTACTCCTTTTCGATACCGAAACTAGGGTGCGCGAGCAGTTGCGCGAGAGTGCCGTCGTTGGTCAGCACGAGAAGGCCCTCGGTCTGGCGGTCGAGGCGTCCGACCGAAAAGACGCGGGGCGTCGCAGGCACGAGCTCGAGCACACTGGGCCGCCCCTGCGGGTCGTCCGCGGTCGTCACGACCCCGGCAGGCTTGTTCAGCAGGTAGTACACCAGGCCGGGCAGGACGCCCACCGGTGCCCTGTCGACCGCCACGAGGTCCGTTGCGACATCGACGCGCCGACCGAGGACGGCGACCTCGCCGTTTACAGTGACGCGCCCCTCGGCGATCAGCTCCTCGCAGGTCCGCCGGCTGCCGTAACCGACGCGGGCGAGCACCTTCTGGAGCCGCTCGCCCTCGGCATCACTCACTCGCCCGGCTCGGAGCGCAGCACGTTCTCGAGCATCTCCACAGTCGAAGCCGGCGGGACGAAGGCCACGAGCGGAGGCAGGTCCTCGATCGAATCGAGACCCAGACGCTCCAGGAACATCGAGGTCGTCCCGAACAAGATGGGCTGTCCGGGCCCCTCATCGCGTCCAACCGCTTGCACGTAGCCCCTCGCGACCAGCATCCGCATCACGCTCTCGACGTTGACGCCACGGATGGCCGAGACCTGCGACCGGGAGACCGGCTGCTTGTAGGCCACGACTGCCAGTGTCTCGAGGGCTGCAGGCGACAGCTTCTGAGGACCACCGTCGAGCACGAAACGTTCCACGTAGGCCGCGTAGGTCTCACTGCTCTGGAACCGGTACCCACCGGCAACCCTCGCCAGGGCAAAGCCGCGGCCGTCGGCCTCGTAGCCGGCTGCGAGCTCGCGGCACAGCTGCTCCACCCGCTCCACCGGGAGCTCGAGAAGCTCGGCCAACAGTCCAGGCGGCACGGGCTCAGTCGCGACGGTGAGCACGGCCTCTATGGCCGCGGACTCGGCCCGGCCTTCGGCGCGTCCCTCAGCCCGATCCCCGGCGGAACCCTCGGGCGTCAAGCCAGGCTCGGGAGCGCTCATCCCCGATAGTCGAGATCCGCGAGCGATAGGGAGGCCGGTTGACGCCAACCGAGTCCCCCGATCGCGTCCCGGCCTTGCCCGTCGTCCGGCGTGGCCTCGAAGAGCCCGCCCGTCCACAACACCCGTAGCTCGCCGAAGGTCGCTGCCTGCTCGAGCTCGACAAGGCCTTGCTTGTACAGTTCGAGAAGACCGAGGAAATGAACGACCACTTCCATCCGGGTGCGCGCAGATGCGGTCAGCGCCCGGAAACTCGTCGGCGAGGATCCGGGCAACGAGGCGCACAGCGTTTCGACGACTTCGGCCACGGTGACCTCGTCGACGAGGACATGGTCGACTTCGACGTGAGGCGTTGGCCGGGGCTGAAGCGCGCGCAGAGCCGCTGCGCGAACGTCCCCGGGGCTCAGATAAGCGAGCAGGTCCGGCTGGAGGCCCTCGAAACGCTCGTCAAGGCCAGCGAGCCGAGGCCACGACTTCGAAGCGGCCAGTTCGGCGCTGGCGAGTTGTGCTCCCGCGGCGGAGAAGGTCGTGCACTCGACCAGGCGCGCCAGAAGGTAGTCGCGCTCCTCCAACAGGGCCAGACCCTCCTCGTCGGGCTCATCGCGACCGGGCAGCAGCCTGCGGCACTTCAGCTCGACGAGGGTCGCGGCAATGACCAGGAACTCGGTGGCGACTTCGAGGTCGAGCCGCTGCATCGCCTCGACCTCGGCAAGGAACCCGTCCACGATGTCGGCCAGAGCCACCTCATACAGATCGACCCGCTGCTCGGTGATCAGCCGCAGCAACAGGTCGAAGGGCCCCTCGAAGATGTCGGTGTGGACCTTGTACCCCACACGGGCGAGGTTACCGGCCGCGCGCTCCGGACGGTCGGATACCCGATGACCAAGGAATTCCCGGCCTTGAGGCGCCGCCAAGTATCCTGCACGCGATGGAACGGGTGTTCTCTGGGGTGCAATCGTCCGGCGCGCCGCATGTCGGCAACTACTTCGGCGCGTTCCGCCAGTGGGTCGCGGACCAGCACACCGCCGACTCGGTTTTCTGCGTCGTCGATCTGCACGCGCTCACCGTCGAGACCGATCCCGCTCAGGTCCGGGGCCGCACGCTCGAGACGGCCTCGTGGCTCTTCGCGAGCGGGCTCGACCCCGACGTCTGCATCGTCTTCGCCCAGAGCCATGTCCACGAGCACACCGGCTTGAGCTGGCTGCTGGAGTGCACCGCAACTTTCGGCGAGCTTCGCCGCATGACCCAGTTCAAGGAGAAGAGCAAAGGCAACGAGTCGGTGAGCGCGGGCCTGTTCACCTATCCGGTGCTCATGGCCGCCGACATCCTCCTCTACGACACGAACAAGGTGCCGGTCGGAGACGACCAGCGTCAACATCTCGAGCTCGCCCGTGATCTTGCGATCCGCTTCAACGGCCGCTACGGCGAGACCTTCGTCGTCCCCGAGGCAGTCGTGCCCACGCTCGCCGCGAGGGTGATGGACCTCCAGCACCCCGAACGCAAGATGTCGAAGTCCGTGACGTCACCGCTCGGGACCATCGACCTGCTCGACGAGCCGGACGCGATCGTCCAGAAGATCCGCAAGGCCGTCACCGACACCGACGGCGAAGTGCGCTACGACCCCGAGCACAAGCCCGGGCTGTCCAATCTCATAGAGCTCTTCGCGGCCGCGTCCCGGCGCTCGATCGAGGACGTCACCGCTTCCTACGACCGTTACGGCCCTTTCAAGGCTGACCTCGCCGAAACGCTCGTCGAGGTGCTCAACCCGGTCCGAAAGCGCTATGTCCAGATCACCGCGGATCCAGGCGAGGTCCCTCGCCTGCTCGAAAAGGGTGCCGCCAAGGCGAGTGCGATCGCCTCGAAGACTCTCCTCCGGGCCCGCCGGGCAATCGGGCTCCTGGCGCCATAGCGGCCGCTACCGGGCCTCATAGCGGGCCGGGGGTGACCATGGGCCGCCCGCGCCATGGCGAGCCCGTGGGCTCAAAAGACCAGGTTCAGATACCAGTTCTCGACGTCACCGAGGATTCGCGACAGCAGGTTCTGGTCCAGGAAGACCACCAGGAGCACGACCACCATGAATCCCATCCGCATCCGGTAATAGGACGGCAGCGCCGAGACCGGCAGGAGCCGCTCGACGAGCGCGGAGCCGTCGAGCGGCGGGATCGGGAGCAAGTTGAACGCCGCTAGGACAACGTTCACGATCCCGAAGTAGAACAGGATCTGCTCGATCAGGGCCCACTGCGAGAGGGGGGCGTAGAAGCAGACGAGAGCGTTGCAGGACTCGGGCGGGATCCACACATGGAGCAGCTCGTGAAGGCCGAGGCCCGCGATCGCCGCCAGGATGATGTTGGTGGCCGGGCCGGCAAAGGACACGAGCACCGAGTCGTTACGGGGATGACGAAGGCGGTTGATGGCCACGGGAACAGGCTTGGCCCAGCCGAAGACGGGCGCGCCGGTCAGCGCCAGGACCACCGGCACCACGATCGAGCCGAACGGATCGATGTGCTTGACCGGATTGAGCGTGAGCCGGCCCGCACGCTTGGCTGTGTCGTCACCGCACCAGAGAGCCACCACTCCGTGGCTCACTTCGTGGAGCATCACGGCGGGGACGAACACGACGAGGAAGATCAGTGTCTGCTCGTTCAACACGTGGTGGCGAAGCGCGAGCACGGCGACACCGACCACCACCGCGGCAATGACGATGTAGGTAGGCAACCGCTGGTTGGACTTGAGAGAGCGCCACCGCGCTCCGGTGCTCAACGTCGAACCGAGGCGCACTCGATGCAGAAAGCGGTTGCCGGCTGGGCCTCGAGACGCGCCGAGGAGATCGGCTTGCCGCAGCGCGCGCAGATGCCGTAGGTACCCAGCTCGATCTTGCGCAGCGCCTCCTCCACGTGCTCGAGCGACTCCTGGAGCTGAGCGGCCAACGCCTCTGCCTCGCCGCGCTCGGCTGTGACCTGCGAGGAGTCGGCGAAGTTGGCGTCGTAGGTCAGCGTGCCGTCCTCACCGAAACCGATCTCTTGCAGTTGGCGCACCAGGGATCCGCGCTCCTCCTCGAGGCGGGCGCGGTAGTCGACACCAGCTGTTTCGTTCGCCACGGCGCAACACTAGCCCCACCGCGACCCGGCGCGGCCTGCAAAGCGTCACCTGGGACGTGGACGGACCGGAGAGGCGGCGCTGCGCCGGGTGCGCCGGCACGTCTGAGCGTGTCTCCGAGGCTCAGCGGCGCCCCGCCGGGCCTGGAGCGGCTCTGCCCGCCTGGGTCACAAGTGCCCGGGGATGAGCCTGTTCGTAGACGCGCCGCAGTAGCTCAGGCGAGACCTTCGTGTAGACCTGTGTCGTCGTGATGGTCGCGTGCCCGAGCAGCTCCTGCACGACGCGTATGTCCGCGCCGTGCTCGAGCAGGTGTGTGGCACATGAGTGCCGGAGCACATGAGGCGACACCCGGTCCTCGAGCTTCACCTTCTTGGCGGCGGTCCTGACGACCTGCCACACCGCCTGGCGTGACATCCGCCTGCCACGCGTCGAGATGAAGACCGCTTCCGCGTCGACCCGCCGCGCCCAGCGCGCCGGGGCCATGGCGTCCCGCCCCGACGAGCCCAGCCAGGCCTCCAGCGCCCAAACCGCGTGCCTCCCGATCGGGACCAGGCGCTCTTTCGATCCCTTCCCGTAAGCGACCGCCAAGCCCCGGCCGGTGTCGAGGTCGCCGAGTCGAAGCCCGGCAAGCTCCGAGATTCGCATCCCGGTCGCATACAGGGTCTCCAAGATCGCCCGGTCGCGCCGGGCACGTGGGTCCTCACCGATGACTGCCGAAAGCAGGAGCTCGACTTCTGGCTCGGAGAGCGCTTTCGGGATGGCTTGGGGGATCCGCGGCGTCGAGACGCCCTCGGTCGGATCGACCGTCGCCCCACGCTCGTCGACGCAGAAACGATGCAGGCCTCGAACAGCTGCGAGCGCCCGCGCAGTCGAGCTCGCTCGCCGTGTTTCGCTGAGGAGCGCCACGTAAGCCTCGATCAGGCCGACGTCTGCTTCCAACAGCGTCACGCCGCGCTCTTCGAGGAAGCGCTCGTACGCGACGAGATCACGCCGGTAGGCCGATATCGAGGCTGGCGCTCGTCCGCGCTCTACCGTCAGGTATGAGAGAAACTCCTCAGCGTCCCGGCTCAGCTGGGCCTTCGCGGCCAACGACTGCGCCTCAGCCGAGCGGATCTGGGCCCGGACGCGGCACCTCAAGGGACAAGCGCGCCAACAGCAACCCGACGATCGTCTTCGCATCCGCGATGTCGCCGGTCGCGATGAGCTCGTCGACCGAGAAAAGCGAGATTCGCTCGACGACGAGATGCTCCTCCTCGATGCCGTCAGCATTGCGGGCCCCGACCTCGAGGCCCTCCGCAAGAAAGCAAGTCGTCAGCTCGTCACAGTAACCAGGCGAATTCAAGAAGTGACCGAGCTCGGTCAGCCGCTCCGCCTTGGCTCCGACCTCCTCGGCGAGCTCGCGCGCCGCGCACAACTCAGGCGGCTCACCGGGGACGTCAAGCTTTCCCGCGGGCAGCTCGAGCAGCGCTTGGTCGACCGGTCCGCGGTACTGGCGGACAAGCAACACGTGCTCACGATCGCTCTCGAGCGGCACGACACACACGGCTCCAAAGGTCCGCACGATCTCGCGCTCGAAGGTGAAACCGTCAGGGCCGACGAAAGTGCCTACAACTACTCGAAGGCGTTCGCCCGAGTATCGCGATCGCTCACCGATCTGGCGAAAAGCGGCACGATCTCCCAACGAGGCCGCCGCGGCTCTTGTCAGCTCGGTGGGGGGTACTTGCGCGTCGAGCTCAGGAGGGGACATTGTCTAGGTCGTACAGGCGAGGAGTGCGTTCGTGCGCCCGGTTGAGGGCCGCCCCGACCAGTGCGCGAAACAGTGGGTGGGGCCGATCCGGCCGGCTCTTGAACTCGGGATGGGCCTGGGTGGCAACCCAGAACGGGTGCCCGGGCAGCTCGATGAACTCCACCAGTCGATCATCCGGCGACGTGCCCGAGCACCTGAGCCCGCCCTCGATGAGACGGTCACGGTAACGAGGATTGAGCTCGTAACGGTGCCGGTGCCGCTCGGAGACCACCTCGGAGCCGTAGATGGCGGCCACCTGCGAGCCAGGCTGCAGCTGGGCCATGCAGGCCCCGAGCCTCATGGTGGCGCCCTTTTCTTCGACGCCCACCTGGTCGTCCATGAGGTCGATGACCGGATGCGGCGTCGTGGGGGCGAGCTCGCGGCTGTTGGCTCCTTCAAGGCCGACGACCGAGCGCGCGAACTCGACAACCATCATGTGCAGGCCGAGGCACAGACCAAGGCACGGTATGGCGTGCTCGCGCGCGTAGCCGGCCGCGGCGATCTTGCCCTCGAGGCCGCGCTCGCCGAAACCACCGGGGATCACGATCCCGTCGAGACCGTCCAGACGGGCCGGGGCAAGCATGCCTGTCACCTCCTCGGCTTGGACCCAGTCGATCTCGACCTTCGCCCCGTGGTGGAAGCCTGCGTGCTTGAGCGCTTCGACGACCGACAGGTAAGCGTCGGGAAGGTTGACGTACTTCCCGATGACCCCGATACGAACCACCTCGGTGGCAGCACGCACCCGCTCGACGAGCTCCTCCCAGCTCGAGAGGTCGATCTGGCGATCCGCCTCGTCCAGGCGAAGGATCCTGCAGACGATGTCGTCAAGTCCTTCCTCGTGCAATGCGAGTGGTATCTCATAGATGTTCTCGGCATCGATCGCCGAGACGACCGCGTCCGTCGACACATCGCAGAGCAGGGAGATCTTGCGCTTGAGGTTCTCTGAGATCGGCTCGTGGCTGCGGCAGACGATCACGTCGGGCTGGATGCCACGCCCGCGCAGCTCGGTGACCGAATGCTGCGTCGGCTTGGTCTTCTGCTCCCCCGAAGGGAGCGAATGGGGCACGAGCGTCAAGTGCAGGTAGCAGACGTTGTCCCGCCCGACGTCGCGCCGGAACTGTCGGATGGCCTCGAGGAAAGGCACGATCTCGATGTCGCCGACGGTGCCACCGACCTCGACGATGACGACGTCGATGTTCTCGCGGCCGAGGCGCCGGATCCGCTCTTTGATCTCGTCGGTGATATGCGGAATGACCTGCACGGTCTTGCCGAGATAGTCGCCGCGGCGCTCCTTGGCTATCACCGACGAGTAGATCTGGCCTGTCGTGGCGTTCGAGTCCTTGTGGAGGTACTCGTCGATGAACCGTTCGTAGTGCCCGAGGTCGAGGTCGGTCTCACCCCCATCTTCGGTGACGAAGACCTCACCGTGCTCGAACGGGTTCATCGTGCCGGGATCGACGTTGATGTAAGGGTCGAGCTTGCACATCGTGACGCGGAGGCCACGCGACTTGAGGAGTCGGCCGAGGGAGGAGGCCGTGAGCCCTTTCCCGAGCGAGCTCATCACGCCACCTGTCACGAACACGAACTTCGTCACGCTCTCCTCCCGGCCCGTATCACTGAAGGTTACCGGAGCTGCCGGGGGCGGTGCCGGACCTCGCGGCCATCGCCAACAGCTCTTTTGCATGCCGGCGTGCGGCCGCACTGTCCGGGTGGCCCGACAGCATCCTCGAGAGCTCGACAACCCGGTCCTCGCCGGTGACGGACCGAACCCGCGCCACGGTCCGGCCTTCTGCCTCGCTCTTGGACACGAGCACCTGCTGGTCGGCGAACGCGGCCACCTGCGCGAGATGCGTCACGACCAGCACCTGGTGGTCACGCCCGATGGCTGACAGCGCACGACCTACTGCCAGAGCGGCCTCGCCGCCCACGCCTGCGTCGACCTCGTCGAAAACCAGCGTCGGAGGCGCCGCGGACAGGACCAGGCGAGTTGCAAGCATCGCCCGGGCCAGCTCCCCGCCGGAGACCACCTTCGCGAAAGGCAGCGACGGCTCTCCGGGGTTCGCCCCGAGAAGGAACTCCACTTCTGAGCCTGCCGGGTCGTCACCGATGCGAACCTCGAGGCGGGCGCCGCTCAGTGCGAGCTCGTGCAGATGAGCCTCGACCGCGGCAGCCAGCTTTGGCGCGGCTTGCCGCCGGCAGGTCCCGAGCCGCTCCTCCGCCTCCTGCAGCAGGCCAACCGCGGTGCGACGACGGGCCTCCAGGCCTTCGCGCGTCTCCTCCGCCGCTTCCAGGTCGGCCAGCTGTGCCTGGCTTGCCCGTTCGAACTCGAACACGTCGGCGAGGTTCGAGCCGTACTTGCGCCGGAGGTCCGCGAACAGCTGCAGGCGTCGGCGGACTGCCTCCAGGCGGTCGGGATCCTCTTCGAGCCGCTCGGCTCGCAGCCTCAGCTCTCGGGCCACGTCCTCGACGTCGGCCTGGGCTGCTCTGAGCGGCACAGCAAGCTCAGAGAGGGCTTCGTGAGCCGCCAGCCGGGATACCGCTGTCCCGAGCAGGTCCGTGGCCCCCAGGCCGGCATGGGCCTGGGAAGCGTCTGATCCCGCCAGAGCGTCGCGAGCTTCGGCCATCGCGGCCCTGAGCGCCCCTATCTGCGCGAGCAACGACTCCTCGGCGGCGAGCTGCTCGTCCTCGTCGAGACCGGTGATCGCTGCCGCGGCGATCTCGTCCAGCTGGAAGCGGAGAAGACCGACGGTGCGGGCAAGCACCCGGGGATCTCCGCCGAGCTCGGTGAGGCGCGCATCGATCGCGGTGAGCTCCCGTCGTGCTTGCGCGACCTGCTCGAGGTCGGCTCCGGCAAACCTGTCGAGCGCGTCCCGTTGTGCGGCCTGGTGCAGCAACGACTGATGCACGTGCTGGCCGTGAAGGTCGACGAGGCCGTCACCGATCTCGGACAGCAACGATGCCGGCGCCATCCGACCGTCCACGTAAGCGCGCGACCGCCCATCGACGGGAACCGCCCGCGACAGCACGACCTCTCGTTCATCGGCGACAAAGCGCCCTTCGACGACCGCCTCAGAGGCACCTGCTCGCACGATGGCAGCATCGGCCCGACCTCCGAGCAGTAGTTCCAGTGCCTCGACGACGAGAGTCTTCCCGGCGCCGGTCTCGCCGGTGAGCGCTGTCATGCCGGGGCCGATCACGAGGTCGAGGTCTGCGATGACACCGAGGTCCCGCACTCGGAGCTCGACGAGCATCGCTGCGCTCAGCGGTCGGTCAAGCCGAAACGGTGCCGGAGCGCCGAATGGAAATCGCGCTCACCGAAGCTGATCAGCCTCGCCGGCTCCGCGGCAGCCCGGCACAGCACGCTGTCTCCCATGGCCAGCCGGATGATGCGCGCGCCGTCGATGACCGCGGCGGCGGCCCGGTCGTCGACGACCGTGAGCCGGACAGACTCCCCAGGCTCGAGCACGAGGGACCGGTCGAACGGCATATGCGGCGACACCGGCGTCAACACCATGGCCCGCAGCCGCGGGGACATGACGGGGCCCCGTGCGGACAGGTTGTACGCCGTCGAGCCGGTTGGCGTGGAGACGAGTATCCCGTCAGCGACGTAGGTGAGAAACGGGCGACCGGCGATCTCAACAGCCACTCGGATCGTGTGCCCGGGTCCGGTCTTCTCGACGATCGCGTCGTTGAGCGCCATGAACCGACCCTCGACGCTCCCGGTGAGCTCCACCTCGAGGGCCATGCGCTCCTCGACAAGATAGTCACCTGCCAGCATCCTCTCGAAGGCTTGCTCGATGCCGGCCGGTTCGACCGCGGTGAGATAACCCATGCGGCCCAGGTTCACGCCCAGCACTGGTACCCGGGAGGCGAGGACGAGCTCCACGGTGCGCAGCATCGTTCCGTCGCCACCGAGACTGACCGCGAACTCCACGTCGCCAGTGTCGGCGAAGGGCGCCTCAGGCCCGGTCCCCCGTATCTCGACGACGTCACGGCCTTGGTGCTGCCACCACCGCGTGGCGGTCCTCGCCAGCTCCCAGGCAGCTGGTCGCTCGGGATGCACCACGAGAAGGATGGGCGACATACCGCAATCCTTGCGGTCCCAGTCCTCGTCCGCCACCCGCGAGGGGGGCGTCACAGCTCAACTGCTGCTGGGCTGGGTTTTCTTTGCAGCTGAGGCCTTCTTCGCCACCGTCTTCTCGGCTGTCGCCGTCTTGTTCACTGTCGCCGGCCTCTTGGCCGCCGCCGTCTTCTTGGCCGCGTCAGGCTTCTTGGCCACCGCCGTCTTCTTGGCCGACTCTGGCTTCTTGGCCGACTCTGGCTTCTTGGCAGCTGACGTCTTCTTGCCCGTCGGAGACTTGGCCGTTGCCGTCTTCTTGGCCGTCGTCACTGTCCGGCTCGCAGCCTCCATCACCGGAGCAGCGGCCTTGGTGGTGCGCTCGATGAACTGCTGAACGACTTTGATCACGTCCTGATGCGTCGCGAGGTTGAACTGCTTGATCTGCTCGCGAATCTCCTTCCTGACGAGATCGGCGAACTGCTCGGCGCTCCGGCGGCCGCGCTGGACGAACTCGTCTGCCCAATCCTCTGCATGCTCGCGCCCGGCCTCGCTCTCCCTGACGAGCTCCCGCGCGACCTTCTGGACCCGCTTGCGGCTCATCTCGGTGAATTCCTTCCCGGCGTCCATATACCTCTCGAGGGGTTTCTTCTCTGCCATACCTGCAGTATACCGGCCTGCTTGCAATAGCAAGCACTTATTCACCCACTCGCGTGACACTGCTTGCTCGAGCTAGCACCGCTGAGGTCGCCCTTACCCCAGCTCCGCCCGGACAAGAGCGAGTAGATCGGACGCCTCGAGGTCCGGCTCCGGATCGAGGTGACCGTGGCCGGCAGGCGTGATGCCTGTGAGCACAAGTCCGAAACGGGCATCCAGCCTCCGAGCGAGCATCCCATCGGTCGAAGCGCGATCGCCCACGACGATCTCGACTTCGCCGATGCGCGCCCGGACGAGGCCCACGGTCGGCGGATAGGGCTTGCCGGCGATCGTCGGTGTGACCTCGCCGGCACGGGCCACCGCAGCCAGCACCGATCCCGCGCCCGGGAGCACGCCCGCCGGAGTGGGAAACGTGGGATCGTCGTTCGTGCCGATGAGGCGAGCCCCTGCGTGCAGCGCCGTGGCAGCGGCGGCAAGAGACGAGAAGTCGAAAGACGGGTCCAGCCCGACAACGACCGCGTCCACCGGGCCGATCTCCCCGCCGGCGCCGGGGGTGACGGTGGCCACGCCGCGCGCGGTCAGCTCTTCGATGATGCCCGGCCCCCCCAGCACGAGGGCACGCTCGCCTGCCTCGAGCAGGAGCGCCGCGGCCATCGCCGAGCTAAGTACGTCCGCCGGGTCCGTCGGCATCCCCAGGCGTTCGAGCTTTGCGAGGTGGTCGGAACGCCTTGGATAGGAGTTGTTCGTGAGAAGGACGACCCGGGAACCCGAGGCTCGCAGACTCGCCAAGGCCTCCGGGGCGCCCGCGATCACCTGCTCGGAAAGCCACACCACACCATCGCAATCAAGAAGCCAGGTCACGATCGGAGATCCTCGCAGAGCTGGGAGGGTCGCGTGTGCTACGCAAAGGCGATGGCCCGCCTAGAACCGTTCGCTGCTGTCCGCTACGACCCGGCCCGCGTGGATCCCGATGCTGTCGTCTCGCCCCCCTACGACGTCGTGGGCCGTGCCGAACGGGCCCGGCTTGCGGCAAGGAGTCCCTACAACGCCATCCACGTCGAGCTCCCCGTACGCGACCAGTCCGAGGGTCTCGACCAGTACGAGAACGCCGCCCGGATCTTTCGTGGCTGGCTCGATGCCGGCATCGTGCGGCCTGACGCGCTTGAGGCCTTCTACCTCTACCGCATGACCTTCCACGACGAGCGCGGGCACCTGCGGGTGACGACCGGGCTCCTGGGCGCGCTGGGCCTCGACCTACACGGCGCGGGGCAGGTGCTTGCCCACGAGCAGACGATCCCCAAGGACCGCATGGACCGGCTCTCGCTCTTGAGAAGCACCCGATTGAACACCTCGCCGATCTGGGTGCTCTCTCTCGCGAAAGGGCTCACGTCGGCTTGTCGGGAGGCCCTGTCACAAGCCGGGAAAACCAGCTGGCGGACCACCGACGCTGCCGGGGTGGTCCACGAGATATGGCCCATGACCGACGAGCGCCGCGTGGCCGAGATCACCGCGCTCGGCGCGAGCGCCCCTGTGCTGATCGCGGATGGCCACCACCGTTACGAGACCGCCTGCACCTATGCGACGGAATGCCGCATGAGAAACGGCGACAGGCCGGGCCCGTACGACCTCGCGCTCGCTTTCGTCGTCGAGCTCTCCGAGGAGGAGCTCTCGATCACGGCGATCCACCGGCTCGTGCGGGGGATCTCTCCGGACCACCTCGAGCACACGCTCGCGCCCTTCTTCCGGATCGAGCCTGCTCCAGAGGACCTCGTCGCGCTCCCTGCTACCGCGGCCCCAGGCGTGATCGGTCTGTTCACGAACAACGGCTTCAAGCTCCTCCACCCGCTTCCTGTTCTCGAGCAGGCCGTGGAAGACGATCTCGACGCGAGCCGGCTCAAGCTGGCTCTGGACAGCCTCCCCGATCACGAGCTCACCTACGAGCCCGGATGGCACGAGGCGACCGCAGCAGTTCGAGAGGGCCGGGAGGACGCTGCGTTCCTGCTGAGGCCAGTAACAGTCGCGAGAATCGAGCGCGTCGCGTACGACGGGCGCCGTATGGCGCCCAAGAGCACCTTCTTCCAGCCGAAACCCCGCACGGGCATGGCCTACCGGTCGCTCGAAGGCTGAGCGGCCCAAGCCTCAGTCGTAGGTCCAGGTGGCTCCGGAGCGCAGTAGCGACGCGAGATCACCGACGCCTTGACGGGTCTGCGCCTCGAGGAGCTGCTGGTCGACCAGGCTGCCGTAATCCGGGCGTTCGACCGCCCGGAACACGCCGATCGGGGTCGGCTCGTGCGGACCGGTCGCGAGACGCGACAAGGCGAACGCCAGGCTCGGATTGACTCGGTTCTCGTCGTGGACGACCAATGCCTCCTCGCCGACGTCGGCCACCTCGACGAGGCGGAGACCCCCCTGACCGTCGGAGGCGACCCCGTGCTCGCCGTCGGCACCGAACCGGATCGGTCGTCCGTGCTCGAGCGGGATCAACATGTCGGCGCGGTGCTCCTTGCCACTTATCGCCTCGAACGCGCCGTCGTTGAAGACGTTGCAGTTCTGGTAGACCTCGACGAACGACGCCCCCGGGTGGTCGTGCGCGCGGCGGAACGTCTCGACCATGTGCCTGCGATCGAGGTCGTGGGTTCGTGCGACGAAGGTCGCCTCGGCGCCGAGGGCGAGGCTCACGGGGTTGAACGGGGCGTCGAGCGAGCCGAAGGGAGTCGACTTGGTGATCTTGCCGACCTCCGAGGTCGGTGAGTACTGGCCCTTGGTCAAGCCGTAGATCTGGTTGTTGAACATCAGGATCGTGAGCTTCACATTGCGTCGTAGCGCGTGGACGAGGTGATTGCCACCGATGGACAGCGAGTCGCCGTCCCCGGTCACCACCCACACGTCGAGATCGGGGCGTGTCACCGCGAGGCCGGTCGCGATCGCAGGCGCGCGGCCGTGAATCGAGTGAATGCCGTAGGTGTTCATGTAGTACGGGAAGCGGGCCGCGCAGCCGATCCCAGAGACGAACACGGTGTTCTCGCGCCGGACACCGAGCTCGGGGAGCAACAGCTGCACCGCGGACAAGATGCTGTAGTCCCCGCAGCCCGGGCACCAGCGGACTTCCTGGTCACTTGCCCAGTCCTTCCGGGAGGTCACGGGAACGGCCACGTCGGTCATGGTGCAGCCTCCTTGGTGGTTTGCCCACCGGCGGCGGACGACGACTCGAGGTGCTCGATCTCTTGAAGGATCGCCTGCTGTATCTCTCCGACCCTAAAAGGAGTTCCCTCGACTTTCGACAGCACCTTCGCGTCCACGAGAAAGTCGGAGCGCACGAGGCGGGTGAGGTGGCCGAGGTTGCCCTCAGGGACGAGGATCGCCTCATAGGACCGCAGAACCTTGCCGAGGTTGGGCGGGAACGGGTTCAAGTGGACCAGGTGCAGCTGCGCGACCGATTTGCCGGCCTTGCGCACCCGCTTCACGCCGGCGGTGATCGCCGCGTAGGTGGAGCCCCAGCCGAGAAGCAGCACCCTCGCGTCGCCACCGGGATCATCGGCCTCGACGGGTGGCAGGCCCTTCGCGATGCCGGCGATCTTCGCCGCGCGAGCATGGACCATCACATCGTGGTTCGCGGGCTCGTAGGAGACCGTTCCGATACCGTCCTGCTTCTCGAGCCCGCCGATACGGTGCTCGAGGCCCGGCGTGCCGGGAACCGCCCACGGCCTCGCGAGCGTGTCGGGGTCCCGTATGAACGGCCAGAAGGCCGGCTCCCCGTCGGTGCCGGTCGCGTTCGGCTCGGTCGCGAACTCCACGGAGATGTCCGGCAGCGACTCGACGTCGGGAAGGCGCCAAGGTTCGGAGCCGTTGGCGAGGTATCCGTCGGAGAGCAGGTAGACCGGTGTCCTGTACTTGAGGGCGATGCGGGCCGCCTCGATCGCAGCATCGAAACAGTGCGAGGGCGTCTTGGCGGCGACGATGGGGACAGGAGCTTCGCCGTGGCGGCCGAACATCGCGTGCAGCAGGTCCGACTGCTCGGTCTTGGTGGGAAGCCCGGTCGACGGTCCTCCTCGCTGGATGTCGACGATGAGCAGCGGCAGTTCCAGGCTCACGGCGAGACCGACGGTCTCCGCTTTCAGGTCGATGCCCGGCCCGCTCGTGGTCGTCACCCCGAGGGCGCCGCCGAAAGCCGCACCGAGCGCCGCACCGATGCCGGCGATTTCGTCTTCGGCTTGGAGGGTCCGCACACCGAACTTCTTGTGCTTGGAGAGCTCGTGCAAGATGTCCGACGCCGGCGTGATCGGGTAGGACCCGAGGAAGAGGGGCAGCTTGGCAAGGTGGGCCGCGGCCAAAAGCCCCCAGGCGAGTGCCACGTTCCCGGTCACGTTCGTATAGGTGCCGGGGAGGTGCTCAGCGGGCGCTATCTCATATGAGGACTCGAAGATCTCCGCGGTTTCGCCGAAGTTGTAGCCGGCCCGGAACGCGAGGGTGTTCGCCTCAGCCACGATCGGTGATCTGCCGTAGCGGCGGACGATCCAGCGCTCGGTGTCGACGATCGGCCGGTGGTAGAGCCACGACAAGAGTCCGAGCGCGAAAAAGTTCTTGCTCCGCTCCGCATCGCGCGGCTTGGCCCCGGTCTGCTTGCACGCCTCGAGGGTCAGCGAGGTCATCGGGATTTCGTAGATCCTGAAAGCCGACAAGCTGCCGTCTTTGAGCGGGTTGGCCTCGTAGCCCGCTTTGGCAAGGTCCCGCTCGTCGAAGGAGTCCACGTTGATCACGAGGGTGCCGCCGGTTGGCAGATCGTTCACATTTGCCTTCAAAGCCGCAGGGTTCATCGCCACGAGCACGTTCGGCGCGTCGCCGGGGGTGAGGATCTCGTGGTCAGAGATGTGGATCTGAAAGGCGGAGACGCCAGCGAGGGTCCCTGCCGGGGCGCGAATCTCGGCGGGGTAATTCGGGAACGTCGACAAGTCATTGCCGAAAAGGGCGCTCTCATCGGTGAACCGGTCCCCGGTGACCTGCATGCCGTCGCCGGAGTCCCCGGCGAACCGGATCACCACCTGGTCAATCGTCTCGACCTTGCCCGGTTCGTTCACCGGCTTGGACTTTGTCGTCACGGCCCCTCCACTTGGCTCGCCGGCCTATGTACTGCCACGCCCGCGATTACCTTCTCACCCGCTTGCCTGTGGTTATGGGCATTCTACCGCCGAGCTCTTCACCTTCCGGCGATGTGCAAGGCCGGCATTGGCCGCGGCTCGAGGCCCCGACACCCGACAAGAGCGCTTGCAGACGACTCGTTCAGGTTGTTCGGCTCGCTCTAAGCCACCGTGACGGAGTCGTCGAGGTACACGTCCTGAACAGCGTGGATGATCTCCACTCCCTCGCTCAGCGGACGCTGGAAGGCCTTGCGTCCCAGTATCAGCCCCATGCCGCCGGCGCGCTTGTTGATCACGGCGGTCCGCACAGCCTGTGCGAAGTCGCTGGCGCCCGATGACTCGCCGCCCGAGTTGATGAGCCCGATGCGTCCCGCGTAGCAGTTGACGACCTGCCAGCGGGTGAGGTCGACCGGGTGGTCGGTCGTCAGCTGCCGGTAGACGAGGGGGTCGGTGCGACCGAACTTCAGCGCGGTGTAGCCGCCGTTGTTCTCCGGCTGCTTCTGCTTGATGATGTCGGCTTCGATCGTGACTCCGAGGTGGTTCGCCTGCCCCGTGAGGTCTGCCGCCAGGGCATAGTCGGCCTCAGGGGTCTTGAACGCAGGGTTGCGGAGGTAGCACCAAAGGACGGTGAACAGGCCGTAGCCGTGCGCCTCGGCGAAGAGCGCGCTGACTTCTCGGATCTGCCGGGTGGCCTCCTCCGAGCCGAAGTAGATCGTGGCACCCACGCCCATCGCCCCGAGGTCGACGGCTTGGCGGACCGAAGCGAACGGCACCTGGTCGCCCCGGTTCGGGTAGGTGAGGAGCTCGTTGTGGTTGAGCTTGACGATCAACGGGATCTTGTGGGCGTAACGACGAGCGATGATGCCGAGGCCCCCGAGCGTCGAGGTGAACGCACTGCAGTCGGCTGCAATCGCCAGCTCGGCAAGCTTCTGCGGGTCGAAGTACGCCGGGTTCTTCGCGAAGCTCGCGGCCGCCGAATGTTCGATCCCTTGGTCGACCGGCAGGATCGACAGGTACCCGGTGCCGCCCAGGCGGCCGTGGTCGAACATTTGCTGCAGGTTGCGCAGGACCGGCACGGGCCGGTCACTTTGAACAAGGACCCGGTCGACGAAGTCAGGCCCGGGAAGCGAAAGCCGGTCTCGCTCGATCGTCTTGCACTCGTGGCCGAGCAGGGAGTCAGCCTCGTCCCCGAGCGTCTCGCGGATGTTGATTCCCATTATGTCGTTCCTCCTGGTCAGCGCGTTTCAGCCGAACCCATTCCGCCGGTGCGGGGACGAGCGCTCCGCCGAACGAGTCGGCGTAGGTTCAGGCCGCGCCCTCTTGGGCGCTCCTTGGCGATCCTAGCTCCAGTCCTCACGTGGTCATCAAACCCGCCCGGACCACCAGATCGTGACAAGCTCGGAGCCCGGTGATCTGAGCTCAGCTGCCCGGTCACCCTCGGCACCGAGCTCGCGCAAGGCCGAGGCAACCTCGCCGGCTCGGCCGGGGCCCATACAAAGTCGGCGCCTTGTCACCTCGACCAGGTCCTCGAAGCTTCCGTGATCTGACTCGCCCGAGCGAGACCAGACCTCGTGACCCGGTGCGAGTCCCAGCTCCTCCAACACCGCCAGCGCGTCGCAGGCGGTCGGAACGTTCGGTCGGACAAGGCCGTGGAAGCGTTCCCAGAGCGGATTCAGCGCAGTGAGCGGGTGGCGGGCTGTGAGCTCGACCACGACGAGCCGGCGGGCATGGCTCGTGAGCGCGGCGACGAACGGCCCGAGGTCCGCGACGTTGTACAGCACGTGATGGCACGTCACCACGTCAGCTGGCTCGACGTCGCCAGCCACCTCCGGCCAGCGCCCACAGACCGGAAGAACTGCCTTGCCTAGCCGGTCGGCGTTGTCGACAAGGACGCTCAACAGGTCCTGGTCGCTGTCGACCGCGGTCATCGCGGTCGCTCGGGGCACGAGTGGGAGGCAGGCGGCGCCGGCGCCGGCGCCGACATCGAGAACCGAGCCGGGGTTCGCGAGAGCCTCCCAGGCCCGTTGGTAGGAATGGCCCGCGGAAGCCTCACTCCTGTGTTCGGCCCTGCGGATGAAGAGCTGGCGCGGCAGCACCCAGGGAGATTCGGGCGTAGCCGCAAGGATCTCGGTCGGGATCGCCCACGACTCGAGATCGGACCGCCAGCGCTCCAGCAGCTCCGAGGCGCTCACGGACCGAACCTCAGACGTTGAACCGGATCTCGAGCACGTCGCCGTCGTGAACGACGTAGTCCTTGCCTTCGAGACGGACCTTGCCCTTTGAGCGGGCTGCAGCAAGCGAGCCGAATTCGAGCAGCTCGTCCCACCTGATCACGTCGGCTTTGATGAAGCCTCGCTGGAGGTCCGAGTGGATCACTCCAGCGCATTCGGGGGCCTTCGCGCCGCTGCGGAAGATCCATGCTCGCGACTCATCTTCGCCGGTGGTGAGGAAGACCCACTTCCCGAGAATGTCGAAAGCCGCCTGCGCGACGCGGACGAGCGCGCCCTGTCCGAGTCCGAGACCCTCGAGCAGCTCAGCGCGCTCGGCGGGATCGAGCCTGGCCGTCTCGGCCTCCAGCTGAACGGAGACGGCAAGCACGTCCACGCGACTGCCGACCTCCTTCTCCACGGCCGCCACAAGCTCGTCGCTGTCGGCGAGCCTGTCCTCGCCCACGTTGGTCACTGCCATCGTCGGCTTGTCCGTAAGCAGGAAGAACGGCTTCAACGCCTCGCGGTCGCCTGCATGAAGACTCGAACGGTACAAAGGCGTGCCTTGCTCGAGAACTGCGACCGCCGCCGGCGCGGCCTTCAGGCCAGCCGCTATGGCTGGATCGACCGGGGCGACACGGCTGCGCTTCTTCGTGAGTTGTTGCTCGAGAGTCGCCAGGTCGGCCAGGGCGAGCTCGAGCTCGATGACCGCGAGCGAGGCCAGAGGATCGGTGTCGCCGGGCACGTTCTCGTCCTCGAAGCTGCGCAGCACAAGGCAGAGGGCGTCCACTTCGCGCACCCCAGCAAGAAACCGGCTTCCGAGGGCATCCCCCTTCTCACCACCCTTGCCGATCGCGGCGATGTCGACGACCTCAAAGCCGACATAGACGATCTTGCGGCTCTCGCTCATCTTCCCGAGAGCGTCGACTCGGGGATCGGGCACATGCGCGACCCCGACCTCGGTCTCGACCGTCGAGAACGGGTGGGACGCGACGACGGCATCGCCGCCAGTGAGCGCATTGAAGAGGGACGATTTGCCCGAATTGGGCAGGCCCACAAGGCCGACACGGTCCACGACACTGACGGTACTTCCTCAACGGGCTGCCCCGACGACCACTGCGTCGGGGCAGCCGGTCCAGATCTGCGGGAGCCGGCTCGGCCGAACCGTCTGCGGCAGCGCGCTCGCCCTGATCAGCGCAGAGCCGCCAAGCGGTCCTCCGTGTCGAAGAGCTCGGGTGAGAAGGACGCGACGCGGGTGAACAGCTCTCGTGCCCGAGGGAGGTCGCCCGCCCTTTCGTAGAGGTCACCGAGGGCATACCACTGCCGGAGATGGCAGGTATCGGGATGGCGGAGGGACTTGCCTCCAGGACCGAGGAGCGCGATCGCTCCCTCGAGGTCGCCGCGGTCGGCCATCATGCCGGCCACGACGAGGCGCCCCTCGACGAGAACTTCCCTGTCCACGCCCTCTTGTCGCAACGCATCCCAAAGTGTGAGGACAGCCTTGTCCCGACCGAGCGCCCTCTCGCAGTCGGCGATCACCGGATGCTGGTCGAACGAGCCGGTGAGGTCATGGAAAGCCCGCAGCTCGCGAGCTGCTTCGCGCCAGCGGCCGAGCCGGTAGAGCGTGAGGCCGTAGAGCTCTCGAACCGCCCCAACGTCCGGTGCCAACCGGGCGAGCACGCGCAGCTCTGCGAGCGCCTCCCGGTACCGGTCGCGCTCGTAGGACCGGGTCGCGATCCCAAGTCGTCGCTCCAGCCCCGCCGCGCGATCGGGACCGACTGCTCCCCGCAGCTCCTCGCGGACCTCGAGCGGCAGCTCGTTGTCCTCAGTTCGTCTGCGAACGCGGCGCTCGCGCTCCGATTCGCGATCCTGAGCAGGTTGCTGGCCCTGGCGAGACCGAGCTCGCGGCCCGGTCGGCACGCGTTGCTGCGTGCGATCCCCCGGAGCCGCACCGCGGGCGCGACGTTGTCCCGGGGCACCGCTCGGATTGGCCACAATCTGGAACGTTACCCCGCCTCGGGCGCGACAATGCCCACCCGCTTCAGCAGGTGGGCATTGTCCGAGATGAATTCCGGCGACGACCTACTCTCCCAGGGAGTCTCCCCCCAAGTACCATCGGCGCTGGCAGGCTTAACTTCCGTGTTCGGGATGGGAACGGGTGTGACCCTGCCGCTATGGTCACCGGAAACCTTTCGCTCGAGCGGGACTATGGACGCACGACGACCGTCGGCGTTCCCGCAAGAGGTGTTGTTGCCAACTACCCCTCGAGCCTTCCATAGCGAGCACGAGCCCCAAGCCCTCGGCCGATTAGTACCGGTCGGCTGAACACATTGCTGTGCGTACACCTCCGGCCTATCAACGTGGTGGTCTGACCACGGGCCTTACCAGGTTATCCCTGTGGGAAATCTCATCTCGAAACGAGCTTCGCGCTTAGATGCTTTCAGCGCTTATCCCTTCCGCAGGTCGCAAACCAGCCGTGCCCTTGGCAGGACAACTGGCACACGAGAGCTGCGTCCGTCCCGGTCCTCTCGTACTAGGGACAGCCTTCCTCAGATTTCCTACGGCTGCACCGGATAGGGACCGACATTGTTGTTACCGAGGCGCCGAGCGCCTAAGGCCAGAGCATTTCTGTCTGGCTCTGCATGTCGCCATGCAGATCGGACCATATCTTCACCGCTCGGAAGGGCGATGCCTGGCATATGGTCTCTGAGGATTCTGGATGTTGAGTTACCATAGAAACGACGATACTTTCCCCCACCGTTCATTCGAAGAGCTTGTGCGGCAAGCCGCTCAAAACCTTCGGCAGTCAGGTGCTCCCCTGCATCCATCCGCCGAACTATGTCGGCGAAGCAAATGACCTCTCGCTGCTTGCAGCTCAAGAGGGGATTTGTCTCGAAGAAGGGGATCACGCTGTTGAGGAGGTCCCGCCGGCGACGAACGACGAACACGTAGGTGTTGTCATCGATCGAGCCTCGGTGGTTCTCCCGGATCGACCCACAGTCAAAATGCTCGCGGATGAGATCGAGAATCTCTTTCCGGCAAGCATCCTGGCTGACACGAAACTCAGGCACTAGTTGGAGGCCAACTCTTGTGCTCGGGTTCCGCTGAATCGCAACGTGAAAGCTGCCTTCTCCGTCTACGAACCCTGCGATGTATGCATCCAGTCTTTCCTGCTGATTGACCGCACCTGTCGCTTTGTCACTGCCAGCTGGCTCCATGACCTTCAACGTATCGTTGGGATGTAACAGTCACGAAGCAAGCACTGACGAGTAGCGCAGGATCCAATCGGTGTTTCCAGCATATAGCCAAGTTTATAGACAGCGCGTATGTCCACTGTCTCACGACGTTCTAAACCCAGCTCGCGTACCGCTTTAATGGGCGAACAGCCCAACCCTTGGGACC